>Ga0315900_10002806_pt1 | contig 26103 bp, 23 predicted proteins | sample LakEriMetagenome_FD_203521 | JGI IMG/M metagenome (GOLD analysis project Ga0315900, IMG submission 203521) | Freshwater fungal communities from buoy surface, Lake Erie, Ohio, United States - Buoy 12 MA114 | ecosystem: Environmental > Aquatic > Freshwater > Lake > Lake biofilm | place: USA: Lake...
GCCGCGCCGAAATCACCCTGCGGATCGCCGCGCCCGCCGCGATGCGCGAAGAAGAAGGCGTCGGGCTGGGCGCGCACCTCGCGCATGGCCTGCTCGCAGGCGGCGACGAGCTGGGCATCGGTCTCCAGCCCTTGCGGCTCGATCCCCAACCGCCAGCACCAGCGGCGGGAAACCGCCTCCATATAGAGCGGCCCGAAGCGCTCGAGCGCAGCGATCAGTGGCGCGCTATCGGCCAGCAGTCGCAGCGCGACGGCAAACTGCCCGCAGTTCCAGTGCAGCGCCTCGGGCTGGCGGCCAAAGGCATAGAGCCCGGCGTGATCGAAATAGGCCGCGGTAAAGCCCGGCTCCCATTCCGGCAGCCAGCGCCACGGCCCGTAGTCGAAGCTCTCGCCGGTGACGTTCATGTTGTCGGTGTTGAGTACGCCGTGGACAAAGCCTGCCACCATGTAGCTCGCGGCAAGATCGGCCATGCGCTCGACGACAAGGTGCATCAGCCGCACGGCAGGCTCGTCAGCGGCAGGCGCACCCTCGGGCGGGGGCGGGCCGGGGAACTGGGCGAGGCAGTAGTCGACCAATTGTGCCATGGCCTCTGCATCCTCGATCGCCAGCAGGCGCTGGAAGGTGCCGATGCGGATATGCGAATGGCTGAGGCGCACCATCACCGCCGAGCGCGTGGGGCTTGGCTCGTCGTTGCGCCACAGGTTCTCGCCGGTCTCGATCACCGAAAAAGTCTTCGAGGTGTTGACGCCGAGGGCTTCGAGCATCTCGGTCGCAAAGATCTCGCGCACCGCGCCTTTCAGTGTCAGCCGTCCGTCGCCTGCGCGGCTGTAGGGCGTGGTGCCCGAACCCTTGGTGCCAAGGTCCATCAGCCGCCCGTCGCCTGCGCGCATCTGGGCGTAGAGGAACCCGCGCCCATCGCCGATCTCGGGATTGTACACGCGGAACTGGTGGCCGTGATATTTGAGCGCGAGCGGCTGGGGGAGGTTGCCCTCAAGCGGCTGGAACCGACCGAAATGCGCCGCCCATGCCGCATCGTCGAGCCCGGCAAGTCCGACGCTTGCCGCCGCACGATCATTGCGGAAGCGGATGCGGGTTTCGGGGAAGTCGGCCGCCGCGACCTGGCTGGCGAGCCACGGGGCAAGCGGGAGGATGGCCGGATCCGGATGATAGGTGCCGGACAAATCCGGGTGTTGCAGTCCCTCGCTCATGCCGCGATAGTGGGGACAAGCATTGCCGCGTGCAAGCCACCTTTCGCGAGGAGCCTTGCGCGGGGGCTGCAACCGACCAGAGGGAACATCGCCGTTCATGGCCGCACATTACGAAGATCGCTTCTGGACCAGCAGCGACGGGCTGTCCTTGCATTATCGCAACTATCCCGGCCCCGAAGGCAGCACTGCGCTTCCGGTGCTGTGCATGCACGGGCTGACGCGCAATGCCCGCGATTTCGCCAGCCTTGCCGAGGACCTCTCCGCCAAGCGCCGCGTGATCGTGACCGAAATGCGCGGGCGCGGCCAATCGGACTATGCCAAGGTTTCCGACAGCTACACGCCGCTTGTCTATGTTGCGGATGTCGAGAAGCTGCTGGCCGAACAGGGCATCACCCGTTTCATCGCGATCGGCACCTCGATGGGCGGGCTGATGACGATGATGATGGCCGCCGCAGCGCCGGGCCGCATGGCGGCGGTGGTGATGAACGATATCGGCCCCGAGGTGGAAACCGGCGGGCTGGCGCGGATTTCGGGCTATGTCGGGCAGGGACGCTCCTATCCCACCTGGGTCCACGCCGCGCGCGGGCTGGCCGATGCGCATGGCGCGGCCTTTCCCGATTTCGATCTCGACCAATGGCTGGAAATGGCCAAGCGTACCATGGTCGTGACCCAGAACGGGCGCATCAGCTTTGACTATGACATGGCCATTGCCGAGCCTTTCGCAAAGCCCGGCAATGCTGCGCCGCCAAATCTGTGGCTCGCCTTCGAGGCCCTGCGCGATGTGCCGATGCTGCTGGTGCGCGGCGGGCTGTCCGATCTTTTGAGCGAGGATACCGTGCGCCAGATGGGTGTGCGCAATCCGGCGATGAAAGCGGTCACCGTGCCGCGCGTCGGCCATGCCCCGACGCTCGACGAGCCCGAAGTGCGCTCTGCCATCCACGCTCTGCTGGACGGGGTGGAATGAGCGACAGCCCCCGCGCGCCCTTGCGCGTCCTGCATTGCCATTCGACCTTTGCGGCGGGCGGCAAGGAAGTGCGCTCGGTCCGCCTGATGAACGCTTTCGGCGATGCGATGGAGCACACCATCATCTCGGCAGAGCCCGAGGCGATGGGCGCGCGTTCGCTGATTGCGCCGGGGATCAAGGCGAAGTTTCCGTCTGCTTTTCCCTCCCTCAAGGGCCTGCCCACGCCCGGACGGCTGGCGGCGCTGGCCGAGGCGCTCAAACCCTATGATCTGATCTGCACCTACAACTGGGGCGCAATGGATGTGGCGATGGCACACACGGCCTTCGCGCGCCCCTATGGCCTTCCGCCGCTGGTGCATCACGAGGACGGGTTCAACGAGGACGAGGCGGGCGGGCTCAAGACCCGGCGCAACCTCTATCGCCGCGCGGCGCTGCGCGGCGCGGCGCGGGTGATCGTGCCCTCGCGCGGGCTCGAGCAGATCGCGCTCGGCCCTTGGGCCCAGCCGCCGGAAAAGGTGCTGCGGATCGCCAACGGGATCGACACCGCCGCCTTTGCCGCAGCCCCGCAGCCGGGTGCCTTGCGGGTGGTGAAGCGCCCGGGGGAACACTGGATCGGCACGCTCGCCGGCCTGCGTCCGGTCAAGCAATTGCCGCTGCTGGTGCGCGCCATCGCCGATCTGCCCGATATCTGGCATCTGGTGATCTGCGGCGAGGGGCCGGAGCGCGACGCGATCCGGGCTGCTGCCGAGGCGGCCGAGATCAGCCACCGGGTCCATCTGCCCGGCGCGATTGCCGATCCTGCGCAGGTGATCGGCCTGTTCGATATCTTCGCCCTGTCCTCCGCCTCCGAGCAGTTTCCGCTCTCGGTGGTCGAGGCGATGGCGGCGGGCCTGCCGGTGGTCGCGCCCGAGGTGGGTGATATCCGTTCGATGGTGGCCGAGGAAAACCGCGGCTTCATCGCGGTGCCCGATGATCCCGCTGCGCTGGCCGCGATGCTTGACGAGCTGGCCGGCGATCCGCCGCTGCGCACCCGGATCGGTGCGGCCAACCGCGCGCGGGCCTGCGCGCTTTACGATGCCGCGCAGATGGTCGCGCAGTATCGCGGCGCCTATGCTGCGGCGCTCGGCCGCGATTTCTGACATGCGCGCTTCATCCGCCGTTCAACCCTGGCCGGGCACAAGCCTGCGCAGATTGGCAGGTGGCGGCCTTCGTGCCATTGCGGAAGACGCCATAGCTGCCTAAAGAGCGCGGCAGCTTCCGCCTCGCGAAATCCGCAAGGCTTACAGACTGACAAGGACTCCAGATTCCGCATGGCGCGCACTCCCACCCCTTCATCCGGCACCCCGGCGATCCCGAACGAGGATGATGTCCTGATCCGCGAGATCGACGAAGCGGTGCGGCAGGATGATGCGCTCGAATTCCTGCGCAACCACGGCACCAAGCTTCTGGGTGCGATCCTTGCCCTGATTGCCGCTCTCGGCGGCTACATGGTGTGGGATCACTATCGCCAGCGCGATCTGGAAGCTCAGTCGGAAACGCTGGTGGCCGGCCTTGATCTCGCCAAGCAGAACGATCTGAAGAGTGCCGCCGAAAAGGTGGCGCCGCTGCTCGATGCGGCATCGCCCGGCGCGCGCACCGGAGCGCGGATGCTGCAAGCAGCAGCAGCGCTCGAAGCGGGCGATCTCGACAAGGCGAGCGGGCTTTACAAGCAGGTGGCCGATGATGCCGAGGCGCCCCCGGCGCTGCGCGATCTGGCGCGTATCCGCGATGTCGCGGCCCGCTTTGACACGATGAAGCCCGCCGACGTGATCGCGCGGATCGGTGATCTGGCCAAGCCCGGCAATGCCTATTTCGGCGCGGCCGGCGAAATGGTGGCGATGGCCCAGCTCGAAGCCGGGAACCGAGCCGAGGCGGGCAAGCTGTTTGCCGCCATGGCCAAGGACGAAGAACTGCCTGAAACCCTGCGTTCGCGCTCACGCCAGATGGCGGGCCTGCTCGGGGTGGATGCGATTGTCGATGTGAAGAAGCTGCTTGAAGACGAAGGGGTCGCGTCCGGTGGCAATGGCGAGGCCGAACCTGCGGCCGCGCAATGAGGGAACAGGTTGGACGCTACGGTATGAAAAATACGAAAATCGCGCGCGCAGCGCTGCTGGCGGGCTTCATCGCAATCGGGCTGACCGGCTGCAAGGGCGGTCTGTTCGGCGGAGGCGATGACAAGACCACGCCGACAGTGGGCAACCGCATGCCGATCCTTTCGCGGATCGAAAGCGGGGCCGAAGTCGATCCGGCGCTGGCCGGCATCACCGTGGTGCTCCCGCCGCAGCGGCCCAACAGCGAATGGGCGCAGGCCGGCGGTTCGGCCAGCAAGTCCTACGGACACCTCGCAATGGCGGAGACTCCGGCGGCAGCCTGGAGCGCGCAGATCGCCGGTTCGAGCAACCGCGCGCGTCTGGCCGCAGCGCCGGTGATCGGTGGCGGCAAGCTCTTCGTGGAAGGCACCGACGGCGTCATCCACGCCTTCGACAAGAAGACCGGCGCCAAGTTGTGGACCCGCGGCGACGCGGAAATGACCAAGGATCAGGAACCGTCGGAATTTGGCGGCGGGGTCAGCTACGAAGCCGGCAAGGTCTACGCCACCAATGGCGTGGGCGAGGTCAAGGCGCTCGATGCCGAAACCGGCGAGGTGCTGTGGAAGGTCAAGCCCGCAGGCCCGCTGCGCGGCTCGCCCACGATCGCTTTCGGCCAGCTCTTCGTGATGACGCAGGACAACCAGATCATCGCGCTCAACATCACCGATGGCTCGCTCGTCTGGGACGAAAGCGGCTCGACCACCCAGTCAGGCGTGTTCGGCGTGGCGGCACCGGCCGCCGGGCAGGGCACCGTGATCGCGGGCTATTCCAGCGGCGAGCTCAGCGCCTATCGCTACGAGAACGGCCGCACCTTGTGGTCCGACGCGCTGGCGCGCACCAACATCTCGACCACCGTCGGCACCATCACCGATATCGACGCCGATCCGATCATCGATTCGGGCCGCGTCTATGCGCTGGGGCAGGGCGGACGCATGGCCGCCTATGAACTGCTGACCGGCCAGCGCATCTGGGAATTGAACCTTGCGGGCATTTCCACCCCGGCAATCGCGGGCGAGTGGATCTTCACCCTCACCGACGATGCCCGCCTGCTGGCGATTGCCCGTTCGACGGGCCGCGTGCGCTGGATCACCCAGCTCCAGCGCTACAAGGACGAGGAAGACAAGAAGGGCCCGATCTTCTGGACCGGTCCGGTGCTCGCCGGCGGCCAGCTCTGGGTCGCCAGCTCGCGCGGCGAGGTGTGGAAGGTCAGCGCGGGCGAGGGTTCGGCGCAGTTCTTCGCCGATATCGGCCAACCTGTCAGCCTCGCGCCGGTCGTGGCCGATGGCTACCTCTACATCCTCGACGACAGCGGCAAGGTCCACGCCTGGCGCTAAAGCGCTGCCGGGGCCGCGGGGCTTTGCTTTCAGCAGGGCGTTAACCCTTTTGCGCTAGGGCGGGCGGGTGATGAGCCACGCCCGTTCGCCCGATAATGCCGTGCCGCGCGCCCTGCCGCCGTCCGACGTGTCGACGGGGGTGGGCCTTGTGGGTCTTGCCGGCCTGCTGGTGTGGATCGCGTTCTGCCGCAACTATCCCGCGATTGCCGAGGCGCTGCGGCTCACCGACAGCTTCGCGCCCACCCGCGGCGTGCTGTCCGGCCCCTATGCCGCGCTTGCAGCGATCCTGTTTACTGCCGCGCCGATGGCGCTGTGGTCGGTGCTGGTCGACAAGGTCCATCGCCGCCCCTCGACCGGGCTCGACTGGAGCCATGCACGCCCGCACGCCGAGGTGCTGCCCATCTCGGTGGTCAAACTCTCGGGCCTGTGGGCGACCTGGGCCATTCTTGCAGCGGCCTATGGCCTTGCGCGCTGGTACTGGGACGGCTCCTACCTTTTCGCGATGGAGGTGCTGGCCTTTGCCATCGCGCCGATGGTCGCGTTGTCGATCCCCTATGTCATCTGGCTCGACCGCCATCTGGTCACCTTGCGTGACGGCACCTGGCATTTCGGTGCCTGCGTGCTCGGGCTCGGGGTGATCGGCCGCGAGACCTGGGACGGCGCGCAGATCGCCAAGCATTGGCGGGCATGGCTGATCAAGGGCTTCTTCGGGGCCTTCATGATCTCGATCCTGCCACCCGGCTTCACCCAGATCGTCGAGGCCGATCCGGCGCGGATCATGGCCAATCCGGTCGATTTCGCGATGATGCTGGTGGCGCTGCTGTTCGTGGTCGACGTGCAGATCGGGACAGTCGGCTATCTGCTCACCTTGCGCCCGCTCGATGCCCATATCCGCTCGGGCAATCCGCTGCTGGCAGGCTGGCTTGCCGCGCTGCTGTGCTATCCGCCCTTTGCCTGGGGCATCCTCGGGCAGAACAATCTGGTGCTGGGCTACGAGACCGCGACGGCGGGCTGGTCCTACTGGTTTGCCGATAGCCCGGCGCTGCTGTGGCTGTGGGGCGCCTTGCTGGTGCTGCTGACCGCCGCCTATGCCTGGGCGACGGTGGTGTTCGGCATCCGCTTTTCGAACCTCACCTATCGCGGGGTGCTGACCCATGGCCCCTACCGCTTCACCCGCCACCCGGCGTACCTCTCGAAGAACCTGTTCTGGTGGGCCTCGGTGCTGCCCTTCATGGTCACCAGCGGATCGCTGGTCGATGCGGTGCGCAACACCTTCTTCCTCGGGGTGGTGAACGCCATCTACTACTGGCGCGCGCGCACCGAGGAGACGCACCTGCTCGCCGAAGACCCCAAGTACCGCGACTATCACGCGTGGATGGAGCAGCACGGGCTGATCACCGCCCCGCTGGCAAAGCTGAAGCGGATGATCACCGGAAGCGGCGCGCCCCGCCGTGAAGAGATTCATCCCTTCCCGGCGGAATAGCGCTTTTTTCCAGTGCGCTAAGATGCTGGCGCATCACGCCCTGGTTATGCTCAAACGCCGCACGGGCTTAACCAATGTGCAATTTGCACATTGGTGCTACATCACCGGCGCGCCTTCATCGGCGTGATACTTCACCGCTTCGATCACCTGAAAATCGAGTCCCGCAATCGCAGCCCCGAAGGCGGCCATATGGGGCGTTGCGAAATGGGTGACGAGCGCGGCCTCGTCCTGCCATTTCTCGACGATGTGGATCACGCCGGGCTGGAGCAGGTCTTCGGTGAAGGCATAGGCGATGCAACCTTCCTCGGCATTGGACGCGGCGACCATCTCGGCAATCGCGGCCTTGGCCACTTCCATCGAGCCTGCACCCAGTTTGGCCTTGGCCAGAACGATCAGCATGTCTTAAATCCTCCCTCAGAAGGACTGTTCATAGACCCTGCTGATATCTCCGTTCCACTCGCCATAATAGGCATCGAGCAGGCGCTGGGCGGGTACCTTGCCGCTTGCGACGATCTCGTCGAGCGTGTCGAGATAGCCGGTCTCGTTGTCGCCCGCCGCATTAAGCCGCGCGCGCGCCGCGAGGCCGCCATGGGCGATTTTCAGAGCCTCGCGCCCGATATCGCGCAGGGTGTGGCCGCCCGGGACCGGGGCATCGAGCGCCAGGCGGGGCGCGGCGGAGCGCAGCGCCTCGCGCTCTTCCATGGTCCAGTGCTTGACGAGGTCCCAGGCCGCATCAAGCGCGCCTTGATCATAGAGCAGCCCGACCCAGAAGGCAGGGAGCGCACAGATCCGGCTCCACGGCCCGCCATCGGCGCCGCGCATTTCGAGGAAGCTCTTGAGCCGCACCTCGGGGAAGGCGGTCGAGAGGTGATCCCACCAGTCGCTCTGCGTCGGGCGCTCGCCGGGCAGGACTGAGAGCTTGCCATCGAGGAAATCGCGGAAGGAGAGGCCGGCCGCATCGATATATTTCCCGTCGCGGAAGACGAAATACATCGGCACGTCGAGCATGTACTGGGCCCAGCGTCCGTATCCGAAGCCCTCCTCGAACACGAAAGGCAGCATCCCCGTGCGCGCCGGATCGGTGTCCGACCAGATGTGCGAACGATAGGACAGGAAGCCGTTGGGCTTGCCTTCGGTGAAAGGCGAATTGGCGAAGAGCGCGGTCGCCAGCGGTTGCAGCGCGAGGCCGACGCGGAACTTCTTCACCATGTCGGCTTCGGAGGAATAGTCGAGATTGACCTGGATGGTGCAGGTCCGCAGCATCATGTCGAGGCCCATCGAGCCCACGCGCGGCATGTGCCGCAGCATGATGTCATAGCGGCCCTTGGGCATGATCGGCAGCTCTGAGCGGGTCTTGTCGGGCCACATGCCGAGGCCGAGATAGCCCACGCCGCACTTTTCGCCGACCTGCTTGACCTGTGCGAGATGCCGCCCGGTTTCGGCGCAGGTCTGGTGCAGGTTTTCCAGCGGTGCGCCCGACAGTTCGAGCTGGCCGGCCGGTTCGAGGCTCACCGCCCCGTCCGCGCCCTTGAGCGCGATGACCTTGCCGCCTTCCTCGACCGGGCTCCACCCGAATTGCTCCATCCCCTTGAGCAGATCGCGGATGCCGCAGGGCTCGTCATAGGAGGGGGCGCGGTGATCGGAGGTCTTGTAGACGAGCTTTTCGTGCTCGGTGCCGATGCGCCAGTCCGCAGGCGGCTTTTCGCCCTTGATCATCGGCGCGAGCAACTGGTCGAGATTCTCGATCAGCGGATCGTCGGCACTGGAAGCTTCGCGTGTGCTCATGGAAAGAGGCCCTCTCTGGCCAGTTGCCTTAGAAAACCGATTCAGCCGTGGGAAGCGCAAAACGTGTTTGCGCGGATGAAGCGTGGCTACCAGTCGCCGGCGCTGGCCATCCATACGCCGAGCGCGGCGATGGCGGCGGTCTCGCCGCGCAGGATGCGCGGGCCGAGGCTGATCGGGCGCGCGGCCGGATGAGCGCGGATGGCAGCGCGCTCGGCCTCGTCGAACCCGCCCTCGGGGCCGGTAAGGATGGCAGCGGGGCCGGAATGGGCGGCGAAGGCGGCAGCGGCAGGCTCGCCCCCGTTTTCATCGGCGAAGAACAGCGCGCGGGTCTCCGGCCAGTCGGCCAGCAGGGCATCGAGCTTCACCGGCTCGGCGAGCTGCGGCAGGGCGGTGCGGGCGCATTGCTCGGCCGCCTCGGTGGTGATCGCGCGGGCGCGCTCGAGGTTGAGCTTGTCGGCCACGCAGCGGCGGGTGACGAGCGGCTGGATGCGCGCGGCGCCCAGTTCGGTCGCTTTCTCGAGGACCAGATCGAAGCGGTCTTTCTTGAGCAGGGAGGGGCACAGCCACAGATCGGGCACCGCCTCGCGCGCGCGCAGCAGTTCGGCCACCTCCAGCACCACGTCGCGCTTGCCCACATCGCTGACCCGCGCGGCCCATTCGCCGGTTACATCGTCGCACAGGATCACGATATCGCCGAGGGCGGCGCGCATCACGCGGGCGAGGTAATGCGCCGGATTGCCCTCGATCCGCACGGCTGCGCCCGCCGCCAGCGGCCCTGCGACGAACAGGCGCGGGGCGCTTTTCGGAGGCCAGGCGGGGGTTGCGGGCATGGCTTTGCACTAGGCGCAAGCGCCGCTAGGGAGCAAGTCATGTCCGTGCGCACCGCCCAATTCCTGATCGCCGCCGTGTTTCTGCTGCTCGGCGGTTGGAGCCTGTTCGCGCCTGCCAGCGTGATCGAACTGGCGATCACGCCGGCCTATCGCGACAGCAGCTTCCTCACCCGCTTCACCATGGCCTGCTTTGGCGCGCAGGCGGTCTTGTTCGGGCTGATGGCGCTCGTCACCCGCTGGAATGCGCGCAGCTTTGCCGTGTTCGCGGTGCTGCTGCTGCCCTTCTTCGGCTTCAACTACTGGTTCCATTATCGGGTGCCCGTGCTGACCAGCATCGGAATGCTCGATTTCGCGGGCAACGCGGTGATGCTGGTGCTGGCCATCCTCGGCTGGCGCGCGGCACGTGGCGAGGAAGCCCACGGCTGAGCGCGCCCAATTGCCTTTGCGCAGCCGGAATGAAGTGTAGACTTGACCCAGGGGTCGAGTCGGCCCCGGTTTGGGGAGGGAAACGGGATGAAAAACAGGCTTATTCTGGCGCTGGCCGCAGCGGCGATGATCACCGCGCCGATGGCAGCGCCCGCGCTTGCGCAGACGGTGTCGCAGATCACCTTCGCCAAGGGCAATGACAACACTTCGGTTAAGGGCACGATCAAGGGCAAGGGATACCGCGACTACAAGCTGCGCGTGGGCGCCGGCCAGACGCTGGCCGTCTCCAAGAGCGGCAGCACCTCGGTGAACTTCAATATCCTGCCGCCCGGCAGTACGGGCGAGGCCATTTTCAACAGCTCGTCCGAGGGCAATGATGCGACCGGCATCAAGACGGTGAAGGGGGAATACACCATCCGCGTCTATCTGATGGGCGGGGCGCGAACCTCGGGCAAGGCCTATCCCTATATGCTGAGCGTCGCGGTGGTGAATTTCTGACGCTGATGGGCTAGGGGCCTGCGGATGACCGCAGAAATCGTCCCTGACAGCGAGCATAAGGGCCTCGTCGCGCGGCTGCCGCAGCTTCCGCGCGATCTGGCCCTGCTCGCCCGTTTCGACCGGCCGATCGGCTGGTGGCTGTTGTTCTGGCCCTGCGTCTTCGGCGTGTGGCTGAGCGGGGCGGGGTGGCAGCCGCTGCTGCTCGGCTGGCTGCTGCTCGGCGCGATCGCGATGCGCGGGGCGGGCTGCGTCTATAACGACATTGTCGATGCCGATCTCGACCGGCAGGTTGCCCGCACCGCGCTGCGCCCGGTGGCGAGCGGGCGGGTGTCGAAGAAGCTTGCGTGGGCGTGGCTCGTCAGCCTGTGCCTCGTCGGCCTCGTGGTGCTGCTGCAACTGAACTGGCAGGCGCAGCTGGTGGCGCTGGGGAGCCTCGCGCTGGTTGCCGCCTATCCCTTCATGAAGCGCATCACCTGGTGGCCGCAGGCGTGGCTGGGGATGGTGTTCAACTGGGGCCTGCTGGTCGGCTGGACCCAGCTGCGGCTCGACAATTGGGATGCGCTCGCGGCGGTCTATGCCGGGGCGATCTGCTGGGTGATCGGCTACGACACGATCTATGCCCTGCAGGACCGCGAGGATGACGCGATGGTCGGCATCCGCTCCTCGGCACTGGCGATGGGTGCGCGGGTGCAGGCGGGGATTGCAGGCTTCTATGCCGCAGCCATCGGCCTCTGGGGGTTGGGCTTCTGGCTTTACCGCGCGGACTGGCTGGCGCTCCTCGCGCTGCTGCCGGTGGCGGGGCATCTGGCATGGCAGGTGGCAACGCTCGATCCGTCCGATCCCGACAACCCGCTCGCCCGTTTCCGCGCCAACCGCTGGGCCGGGGCGCTGATGGCGGCGGCCTGTTTCGTGGTGGGGAACGCCTGAGGTGTGCAACCTCACCCGCATCACCAGGCCCGCCAGCGAGGTGGCCGCTTGGTTCGATGCGGTGGAGCGCGCCGGGGGCACCAATCATGCCGAGGAGGTCTATCCCGGCACTCCCGGCCTCGTCGTCGCTGCGGGCGAAGTGCGGGCGATGATCTGGGGGTTCCCGCTGGTGCTGAAAGGCAAGCAGGGCCAGAACTTGAAGCCCAAGCCGGTCAACAATGCCCGCACCGACAAGCTCGGCACGGTCTTCTGGCGCCATTCCTTCGAGACGCGCCGCTGTCTGATCCCGCTCACCGGATGGGCCGAAGCCGCAGGGGCCAAGGGGCGCATGACCCGCACGTGGCTTTCGCTGCCGGACACCCCGATTTTCGCTGCCGCCGGCATCTGGCGGCCAAGCGATGAATGGGGCGCTTGCTATTCGATGGTGATGACCGATAGCGAAGGCACGGATGCCGCCGCCGTGCATGAACGCATGCCGGTGCTGCTCGCGCCCGCGGATCAGGCGCGCTGGCTCGGCGGCTCGCCGGACGAGGCCTTTGCCCTGTGCCGCTCGTGGCATGGCCCTCTGATGATCGATCGCACACCCGAGCCATGGGCGCGGGGTTCGGCCCACCAGCCAAGCCTGCTGTGAACCAAACTCCGTTCGCATCGAGCGAAGTCGAGAGGCTTGGCGATGGTGTCTCGACTTCGCTCGACACGAACGGATGGTGGAAGGGTCTCTAGGCGTAGCTCACCAGCTCGAATTCGATCCCGTCCCAGTCGAAGAAATAGAACCGTCGTCCGGGTTCGTAATCGCCGTGGCTGAAGGGTTCGAGCCCGGCGGCGATCACCACCGCCTCGGCCGCATCGAGATCGGGCACCACCAGCCCGATGTGGTTGAGCGGCAGGCCCTTGGCATGGCGGCTCACGGCTGCGCCCTTGGTGTAGACCGCGATATAATCCTCCTCGCTGCCGACATGGATCGTCTCGCCGCCCAGTTGCGATGGCCCGCGCCAGCGGATGTGCCAGCCGAGCAGCTGTTCGAGCAGCGCGGCGCTCCTTTCGATATCGCTGACGGTGATGTTGACGTGTTCGAGATAGGCGGTGCGCATCATTCCAGTCCTTTGGATCGAGGGTCGGATGCCCTGCGCCGGGGCAGGGCGAATCAATCGGCTTGTCCTGTGTGCAATCTCAACCTAACTTGAGGTCAAGCTATTTCGGAGCGCTGCCGATGACCCGCCTCAAACCCACCGATCTCATCCCCATCGGCGAGATCGCGCGCCGCACCGGCCTGTCGGTTTCGGCGATCCGCTTCTACGAGGACGAGGGGCTGATCGAGCCGGTCCGCACCAATGGCAACCAGCGCCGCTTCCTGCGCTCGGATATCCGGCGGCTGAGCTTCATCCTGATCGCCCAGCGGCTCGGCCTTGCATTGGGCGAGATCAGGGCGCAGCTCGCCACCCTGCCGCAGGGCCGCACCCCGACGCAGGCCGACTGGACGGCGATCAGCCGCGCGATCCGCGGGCACCTTGATGAACGCATTGCCGAGCTGGAGCGCACCCGCGACAGGCTCGACGGCTGCATCGGTTGCGGGTGCCTGAGCCTTGAGCATTGCGCGATCTGGAACCCGGGTGACCGGCTCGGCGAGGACGGCCCCGGCCCGCGCAAGCTGATGGCGTGAGCGCACGGGAGCGGCGGGGGCTGAGAGCTTGCATTTGCCGCTCATTGCCTGTTCAAGCACCGCCATGCATGAGCCTGCCGCACCGCTGCCGCCAGACGCACGGCCGGACGCCGAAACGAGAGAGAACCCCGATATGAATCCGCGCAACCTTGTCCCTGTCCTCACGCAAGTTTCCGCCGCCGCGCTGATGGCCGGCATGGCCGCCGCCCCGCAGGCGCTGCTCGCCGAAGACGGCCACGGCCACGCTCACCATCACGCGCCCGCGATCCCGCAGGGCACGGGCTATTTCGCATCGGACTCCACGCTCCCCTTCCTTGCGCCTGATTTCACGAAGATTTCGGAAGACGACTACATCCCCGCCTTCGAACAGGGCATGGCGATCCAGAAGGCCGAAGTCGCCGCGATCATCGCCAATCCCGACAAGCCGACCTTCGCCAACACCATCGTCGCGCTGGAAACCTCGGGGCGGATGCTGGGCCGGGTGAGCCGCGTGTTCTTTGCCCTGACCGGCGCCAACACCACCGAGCGGCTCGATGCGATCGACACCGAGATCAGCCCGAAGCTTTCGGCCCACAGCGATTCGATCACGCTCGATCCGGCGCTGTTTGCGCGGGTCAAGGCGGTCTACGATGCCCGCGCCGGGCTTGGCCTGTCGGTCGAGGAAGGGCGCCTGCTCGAGGAGACCTACAAGGAAATGGTCCATGCCGGCGCGCTGCTCACGCCGGCGCAGCGCGAGGAGGTGAAGGCGCTGAACGGCCAGCTCTCCACGCTCACCACCGAATTCGCCCAGAAGGTGCGCAGCGCGACCAACAACCAGCCGCTGATCGTCAACACCGCCGCCGAGCTGGCCGGCCTGTCCGAGGCCGACATCAAGGCGGCAGCCGATCTCGCGACCGCCAAGGGCCACCCGGGCAAGTATGCCATCGCGCTCCAGAACACCACGCAGCAGCCGCTGCTCCCGAGCCTTGAGAACCGCGCCACCCGCGAGGCGCTGTTCAAGCTGAGCTATGGCCGCGCAGACGGGGCCAATGCCGAGCATGACACCCGCGTCCTGCTGGCGAAGATCGCCGCCCTGCGCGCGCAGAAGGCGGCCCTGTTCGGCGATCCCGACTGGGCGAGCTACACCATGTATGACCGCATGGCGAAGAAGCCGGCGACCGCGCTCGGCTTCATGGAGCAGATGGTGCCCGCGCTTGCCGCCACCCAGCGCCGCGAGGCTGCCATGCTGACGGAGGCGATCAAGGCCGACGGCGGCGACTACACCGTCCAGCCGTGGGACTGGTATCGCTATGCGGGCCGCATCAAGGCCGAACGCTACGATCTCGATGAAGATGCGGTGGCGCAGTATTTCCAGCTCGACAAGGTGCTGGAAGACGGCGTCTTCTACGCCGCGAACAAGCTCTATGGCCTCAGCTTCAAGCGCCGCACCGATCTGCCGACCTATCACCCCGATGTGTGGGTCTATACCGTGCTTGACGCCGATGGTTCTGAGCTGGGGCTGTTCTATTTCGATCCCTTCCAGCGCCCCTCAAAGCGCGGCGGGGCGTGGATGAGCAACTTCGTCGACCAGAGCTTCCAGTGGGGCACCAAGCCGGTGATCTACAACGTGCTCAACATCCCCAAAGCCGCGCCGGGCGAGGTGCAGCTGGTCAGCTTCGACGATGTCAGCACCACATTCCACGAATTCGGCCACGCGCTGCACGGGCTGTTTGCTAGCCAGCAGTTCGAAAGCCTCTCGGGCACGGCGACGGCCCGCGACTTCGTGGAATATCCCAGCCAGGTCAACGAGATGTGGGCGACCTATCCGGAAGTGCTGCAAAACTATGCCAAGCACTACAAGACCGGCGAGACCATCCCGATGGCGCTGGTCGAGAAGATCGAGGCTGCGTCCAAGTTCAACCAGGGCTATGATTTCGGCGAGACGGTGGCCGCCGCGCTGCTCGACATGAAGTGGGCCGCGCTCACGCCTGCGCAGGCTGCCGAAATCGACACGCCGCAAGAAGTCGACGCCTTCGAGACCCGCGCGCTGAAGGAACTGGGGCTGGAAGTGGGTCTGGTGCCGCCGCGCTACCGCTCGACCTATTTCAACCACATCTTCAGCGATCCGGCGGGCTATTCGGCGGGCTATTACAGCTACCTGTGGACCGAAATGCTCGACCGCGACAGCCGCAAGTGGTTCCGCGACAATGGCGGGCTGACCCGCGCCAATGGTGATCACTACCGCAAGACCGTGCTCTCCCGCGGCGGGACGATGGACTATTTCGAGATGTTCCAGAACTTCGCCGGCCGTCAGCCGAATGTGCAGCCGATGCTCGAAGCCCGCGGGCTCGCGGGCGGGGACACGGCAGGCGAATAGGCCCCTGCCGCGCAGGGCCGGGGGCTAGCTCTCCGGCCCCAGTGCGGGATCCAGATCGCGGGGCCGGGCGAGGTGCACGAGCTCGGCGCAATAGCGCTTCAACTGGCTCCAGTGCGCGATGTCGCATTCGAGCACGGCGTAGGCGGCGGTCGGGAACTTGACCACGGCCTCGCGGAACAGTTCATTCTCCTTCGACGGCGAGACCAGTTCGAGCAGCGTGTCCTGCAAGCTCGGATTATGGCCGACGATGAGGATCGCATCGGCCTCGTCATCGCCGGTGCCGGCATGGGCCTCGATCGTCTCGACGATGGTGTCGTAGCTCGCCAGGTAGAGCTTCTGGTCGTATTCGGGCGTCACCGCGGGGAGCGCGCCTTCGAGCGTCAGCTTCACGCGTACTGCGGGCGAGGCGATCACCTTGTCCCACTTCACCCCGTGATTGCGGATATGATCGCCGATCAGCTGCGCGCCCTTCCGCCCGCGCGCATTCAGCCCGCGGTCGAAATCGCGCTGGTTCATGTCGTCCCAGTCCGATTTGGCGTGACGCAGGAGACCAAGGATCTTCACGGCAACAGGGCTCCCTTGGCGCTGGCGGGCGATGGCATCGCGGGATTGTTTCCAACACCAGCCGTGATGCGTTGTAAAGCCTGATCAAGCGTGACGCGCAACACCGGTGTGCCGGGCGGGAAGGCGGATTGCAGGCGCGTGGGGAAGGCGGGCGAGAGCATGACGAAGTGCCCGGCATCCTCCTTGCTGCGGATCAGCCGTCCGAAAGCCTGCGCCAGCCGCGCGCGGATGATCCGGTCGTCATAGGCCGAGCCGCCGCCCGCCAGCCGCCGCGCCTTGTGGAGGATATCGGGGCGCGGCCATGGCACCTGCTCCATCACCACACAGCGCAAGCTATGGCCCGGCACATCCACCCCGTCGCGCAGCGCGTCCGTGCCGATCAGGCTGGCGCGCGGATCGTCGCGGAAGATATCGACGAGGGTGCCGGTGTCGATCGGATCGACATGCTGGGCATAGACCGGCAGCCCCGCCCGGGCGAGCCGGTCCGCGATGCGGCCATGGACGGCGCGCAACCGGCGGATCGCGGTGAACAGGCCGAGCACGCCGCCCTGCGAGGCCTCGATGATCCGCGCATAGGCTCCGGCGAGCGCGGGCAGATCGCCCTTGGCAATATCGGTGACGATCAGCACCTCGGCGCGGGCGGCATAGTCGAAGGGGCTTGTCGCGGCGGAGAGCAGCGGCTGCACCTCGACATGTGCGGCGCCCGAGCGCGCAATCGCGCTCGCCCACCGGTCATTATCCCCCATGCTGTCGGTCGTGCGGTCGGTCAGGGTGGCGCTGGTCAGCATCACCCCGTGCGCCGGTTCGAGCACGACGCGGGCGAAAGGCTTCATCGGATCGAGCCAGCGGCGGTGGATCGCCACATCGAATTCGCGCGCGTCCGAGCGGTCGACCGCGAGCCAGTCGACGAATTCCGGGTCCGCCGGCCCGCCCAGCCGGTCGAGCAGGGATTCCCATGCGGCGATGAGCTCGATCCGCCACGCCAGCGCGAACCGCGCGCCTTCGATCCGCGCACGCCCTTGCGCGTCGAGCCAGTCGGGCGGTTCGGCGAGGATCGCCTCCAGCCGCCCGCCCAATCGGATCAGCGGCACGCGGATGCCTGCGAGCGCCTCGGCGGCGGCACTTGCAGCCTCGATCACCTCGCCGGGAAGCCCCGCCGCCTCGGTCTCGATGCCGTAGCCTGCCTCCTGCCCGCCGCTCTCGTCGCGGGCATAGGTCGCGGTGCGCACCGCCGCGAGCAGGGCTTCCAGCGGACCGAAGGGGCTGTTCTCGGCGAGGCGTTGCAGCCAGCCGTCCGAGGGGAGCAATTGCCCGGCCTTGCAGGCTGCGGCGATGGCTTCGGCGCCGGCATCATCGTAACTGGCAAGGTCAGCGAGCCGCGCCGAAAGACCGCGCCTGCGCCCGCGCGATTCCTTCTCGGGGCCGATGATCCAGCGCCTCAGCTCGATCGTCTCCTGCCCTGAGAGGGTCGCGGCAAAGGTGCTGTCTGCCGCGTCGAAAACGTGGTGGCCTTCATCGAAAATCAGCCGCGTGGGGCGCTGGTTCGGATCGCGGGCGCGCGCCGCATTGACCATCACCAGCGCGTGATTGGCGATCACGAGATCGGCCTGCGCAGAATCCCTTGCGGCGCGCTCGATGAAGCACTTCCGGTAATGCGGGCAGCCGGCATAGATGCATTCGCCGCGCTGGTCGGTCAGCGCCGCGATCCCGCGCTTCCTGAACAGCGTGCCGAGCCAGCCGGGCAGATCGCCGCCGATCATGTCGCCGTCGCGGGTATAGGCGCCCCAGCGGGCGACCAGTTGGGCGAGGATCGCGGGCCGCCCGGCAAAGCCGCCTTGCAGCGCGTCTTCGAGATTGAGGAGGCAGAGGTAATTCTCGCGGCCCTTCCTCACCACCACCGGCGGGGTGCCGTCGGCGCGGCGTGCGGGCCATGCCCGGCGGCTTTCGGCGCGCAGTTGCCGTTGCAGGTTCTTGGTGAAGGTCGAAACCCACACGGTGCCGCCCGATTGCTCTGCCCACAGCGAGGCGGGGGCGAGATAGCCCAGCGTCTTGCCGATCCCGGTGCCGGCCTGTGCCAGCGCGAGATGCGGGCGGCCGGGGGCGGAGCGCGGCGCGAAGATGCGTGCGGCGTCCCCGGCATAGGCGCGCTGGCCCTCGCGGCTTTCCGCGCCCTCTCCGGTCAGCCTTGCCAGCTGGGCCTGCACCGCCTCTGCCGAAAGCTCGACCTGACGCGGGGCGGGGCGTTCGCCTGCTTCCTCCCATTCGGGCAGGCGCGCGAAGAGCCAGCGTTCGGCGCGCTCGGGCTTGGCGATGTGGGGCTTGAGGACTTGCGCCCAGGGCCAGCGCAGCCGTTCGAGCGATTGCAGCGCAGACCACGCGCCCTCGCGCTCGGGCCAAGCGGGATCGCCGCAAACGGCGATCAGCGCGCCTGCGGCCCGCTGGAGCAGGGCGGGGACATCGGCATCGCTTTCCGGCACCGGCAGGCCCAGCGCCTCGGCGAGGCCACGCGGGGTGGGCACGCAGAAGCGCGCCGGATGGACGAAGGCGAAGGCCTCCAGCAGATCGAGGCCGGAGAGATCGGGATAGCCCAGCCGGCTCGCCACCAGCGGGGCATTGATCATCAGCACCGGCGTATCGGCGGCGGCCATGATCCCATCGCCCTTGGATACCGCGCTCGAGGCTCCGGCGGCGGTGCGCAGCCAGTGGCCGCCATGGCTCGCATGGAGCGCGGGCAGGGCAAGCGGTTCGGGGAGCGAAGCGGGGGCCATCACGCGCGCCACGATGGGGGAGGGTGCGCGCGATGTAAACGCTGCCCTCCACAAGCGCGCTTCAGGTGCGAATCCAGACCTCGGTTAGCACGGCCTTGACCCCCCCTTGACCCCCGCGAAGCAGGCCCAGGGTGGCGATTTTTCGATGTTTCACGTGAAACATTCTTGCCCTCGCGCGGCTGGGGCGGTTGCTCGCGGCATTGCCGCTTGCATGCCCGCGCGCCATGCCTAATAGCCGCCCGGCTATGACCATCACCGCCGAAGCACTCATCGCCGCTGCCCAGAATTCCAAGGCCTGGCCGTTCCAGGAGGCCCAGCGCCTCGCCAAGCGGATGCCCCAGGGAAAGCCCGGCGGCGTGCTGTTCGAGACCGGCTACGGCCCCTCGGGCCTGCCGCATATCGGCACCTTTCAGGAGGTGCTGCGCACCACCCTCGTCCGGCGTGCCTATGAAGCGCTGACCGGCGGCGCACCGACGCGGCTAGTGGCCTTCTCGGACGATCTCGACGGCCTGCGCAAGGTGCCCGACAACGTCCCCAATCAGGCGATGCTGACCGAGCACCTCGGCAAGCCGCTCTCGCGCATCCCCGATCCCTTCGAGAAGTTCGAAAGCTTCGCCCATCACAACAATGCGATGCTGCGCGATTTCCTCGACCGCTTCGGCTTCGAGTACGAATTCGTGAGCTCATCGGACTGCTACAATTCGGGCCGTTTCGACGAGGCTCTGAAGGGCGTGCTCGCCAATTTCGGCGCGATCATGGAGATCATGCTGCCCACGCTGGGCGAGGAGCGCCGCCAGACCTATTCGCCGGTCATGCCGATTTCGCCCACCACGGGCGCGGTCTTGCAGGTGCCGATTGAGGTGGTGGACGCCGCGGCTGGCCTCATCCGCTTCACCGACGAGGACGGCAGCGTGGTCGAGCAGTCGGCGCTCGGCGGCATGGCCAAGTGCCAGTGGAAGGTCGACTGGGCGATGCGCTGGGTCGCACTCGGCGTCGATTACGAGATGTATGGCAAGGACCTGACCGACAGCGGCATCCAGTCAGGCAAGATCGCCCGCGTGCTCGGCGGTCACAAGCCCGAAGGCCTGATCTACGAGCTGTTCCTCGACGCCAAGGGCGAGAAGATCTCCAAGTCCAAGGGCAACGGCCTGTCGATCGAGCAGTGGCTGCAATATGGCAGCGAGGAGAGCCTCGGCTACTACATCTTCGCCAATCCCAAGAGCGCCAAGCAATTGCATGCAGGCGTGATCCCCAAGGCGATCGACGATTACTGGCAGTTCCGCTCTGCGCTGCCGACGCAGGATATCGACAAGCAGCTCGGCAATCCGGTGTGGCACCTGCTGCGCACCGGTCAGCACCATGACGGCGCCGAGGCTCCGGGTGCGGGTGACAGCCTGCCGGTGCCCTTCAGCCTGCTGCTCAATCTGGTGGGCGTGCTCGGCGCGGGCGCGACGCGCGAGGCGGTGTGGTCCTACCTCGGCAATTATGTCGAGGATGCCGATCCGGCAGCGCACCCTGCGCTCGATACGCTGGTGACCAAGGCGCTGGCCTATAACCGCGATTTTGTCGCTTCGACGCTGGTGAAGCGTGCACCTGCGGGCGGCGAGGTGGCGGCTTTGCAGGCGCTCGACGCGGCGCTGGCCGAGGCACCGGCGGACATGAGCGCGGAGGACTTGCAGACCATCGTCTACGAGATCGGCAAGCAGGAAGAATTCGGCTTCGAGACCCTGCGGGACTGGTTCAAGGCGCTTTACGAGACCCTGCTGGGGAGCGAACAGGGCCCGCGCATGGGCAGCTTCATCGCGCTCTACGGGATCGGTCCGAGCCGCCAGCTGATCGCCGAGGCGCTGGCGAAAGCCTGACGCGCTCTCCTAGCGCCACTGGCGCGTGCGATACCACTTGGTGATGACGTATTTCGCGCCTTTCACCACCGGCATGCCGGCGTGCATCGTGCCTTCGTTCGGGCGGCCATCGGGCAGGGCATTGTTCCAGACGAGCAGCACGCCGGGCTTGGGTTCGATCTGGATACCGATTTCGGTGAAGCGGGTGGCTCCGCCTTCCTCGACATCGTTCAAATAGGCCATCGCAGTCCAGCTGCGCTGCCCGCCGCGCGCCTGTTCGAGGGTCCAGTATTTCTCGGAGGTGTAGAACCAGTCGTTGTGCGGCTGGAACTGCTGGCCCGGCAGATAGCGCTGTCCCTGCACCGCCTCGCCGATGGCGGAATCGAGCCCGAGCAGATCGTCGATCCGGCGCGAGATGCCGCGCACGAAGCTTTCCTCCGGGTCAAGATCGCCCGAATAGGAGGTGCGGAAGCCGCTGGCATAGTCGAGCTCGTGCAGCGAGGAGGGCCGCGCGACATCGTCGATCATCGCACACAGCTTCTCGCATTCGGCGAGGCTGAGGAAATCGCCGATCGCGAAGAGCTCGCAGTGATCATTCTCGATCCGGTAGACGCCCGGGTCTGCCGCCAACCGCTCGCGCACCATCGCGCCAACCCGGGCGAGGGCTTCCTGGTCGGGAACAAGATCGGCGGCGCTCATGCCCGCCTGTTAGCAATCCGGGCGCGCGGCGCAATCCTGCACCCGCGCGCCCGGCGATGCTCACCAGAAGAAGTCGTGGATCACGTCCACCACTTCGCCTGTGTAGATGTCCACCAGCAGCACGTCGTCATAGTAGCGCACCCACTGATAGGGCCCGTAGACCGGTGGCAGGTGATAGGACCACGGATCATTGATGAAGAAGCGCGGCTGGAAGAACAGGCTGTCGAGGAAGAAGCCGACATTGAGCCTGTTGTAGCGGTGCGAGCGATAGGGCGCGAAATAGGGCCCCGGACGGAACTGGAAGCGGTTGCCGCGGCGGAAATCGTACCAGTCATAGGCCCGGTTGTTGCGCCAGCGGTTGTCCCAGCGGCGGAAATCATGGCGATCCCAGCCGTTCCAGCCGCCATAGCTCCAGCGCCAGTCATCGCGCCGCCAGTTGCGCCGGTCGCGGCGAAAATCGCGCCGGTCGCCATCGCGCCACTCATTGTCCCTGCGGCCATCGCGCCAATCGCCATTGCGGCGACCATCGCGGCGATCATCGCGCCAGTCGCCTTCGCGACGACCGTCACCCCGACCGATCCGGCGGCCGACGGGCTGTTCGATGCGGCCATCGCCATTGCCGTCTATGATCACGGGGGCCGGACCACGGCCATCGCCGCGACCCTGCCAGCCGCCGCGCTCGCCGCCGCGGTCACCTCGGGGTCCGTCGCGACGGTCGTCACGCCGTCCGTCGGCGATCGGCCCGCGCGCGGGGCGCGTGTCGCGGATCACGGGAGGAGAAGGACGCTCGGGCTCCGCAGCAGCGCGCTCGGCGCGGCGCAACACGTCCGCACCGAAACCATCGCGGTTCGGGCGCCGTTCGACACCGGCAGGCCGTTCGGGCCGTCCGGGGCGCTCGGCGCAGGGCTGGAAACTGCGTTGCGGCGGCGGAGGCGCTTCTGCAGCCTGAACCTGCTGCTGCACCCGCGCCGGACGCGGCTCGCTGCGCATCGGGGGACGCGGCGCACGCTCGGCCCGGGTCGGCTGCGGCCGTTCGATCCGCATTGGCGGCGGGTCCGAATAGTCGGGCTGGCGCTGGGGCATGTCCTGCGCGAAGGCAGCGGAAGGGGCGGCGAGGGCCAGCACCAGGGCGAGAGCCGAAAGCGCACCGCCCCTCGAAATCAGGGTCTTGGTCATAAGTGCCTCCAGTGTCGCCCGCCCACCACAAGCGGCCTATTGATGCACCCTGTTAGGCTGCGCCAACTGTCGCGAGGATGAACCACAGGGCGGCGTTCAGAAAAATACCACCCTGAATGAATGAAAACGCGCCTGCTTGACGCAGGGCCAATTGGCTCCGAGAGCGCGGGCCATGTTCGAAACGCTCGACGACATCCGCAGCGATTGCGCCAACCGCCTGATCCGCGCCGCGCGCGATCGCCATTCGCCGATGCACACCCCTGTGATCGTCACGGCCGATGTCGATGCGCGGGTGATGGTGCTGCGCGCCTTCGATCCGGCGACATGGAGGCTGAGGCTCCACACCGATATCCGCGCGCCCAAGGCCCGCGCCATCGCCGCCGATCCCCGCGTTGCAGTGCTGCTCTATGACAAGGGCGCCAAGATCCAGATCCGCCTGCGCGGGTCCGGCCGGATCGAGGCACAGGGGCCGGTGGCCGACAGTGCCTGGGCGGCGAGCACCAATTTCGCGCGGAGATGCTATCTGGGTGAAGGGCCGGGTGCGGCATCGGACGGGCCGACCTCGGGCCTGCCGCCGGAGTTCGAAGGGGTGGAGCCCGATGACGCGCAGATTATCCCTGCGCGCGAGAACTTTGCCGTGCTGCTGATCGAGATTGCCGCAATCGACTGGCTCTATCTCGCCCACACCGGCCATGTGCGCGCGCAATTCGCGCGCGGGGCTGGCGGGGACTGGGAAGGGCGCTGGGTCGCACCCTGACGCCCGGGTGTCAGGCGTTGCTGGCGGCGGGGGCCGGTTCGGGGGGCGGAAGGAAGATCACTTCCTCGATATCGCTGGCGGCGACCACATGATCGCTGCCGGTCTGCTGTGCCGCATCGAGCGCCGCCCGCGCCCGCGCAATCAGCGCCTCGCCTGCATGGCCATGCTCGTCCGCAGCCACGCCAAAGCTGGCGGTAAAGGGGTTCATCGCGCCCGAGCGCGGCAAGGTCATGCTCGCCAGAGCGCGGCGCAGGCGCTCCGCAACCCCCTTCGCGTCATGCTCGTCGGCACCGGGCATGACAATCGTGAAGCCTTCGCCCGCAATATGGGTGAAGCTGTCCTCGCGCCGCACGCCAGCCTTCATCACCGCGGCAATATGCGCAAGCACCTGGTCGCGCGATTCGGCATCCCAGCCGGCGCGCAGCATCGCCATCTGGTCGATCCGCCCGCTCAGCACCGCGCGCGCGGCCTTGCGAACGTTGCGGCGACGATTGACGCGTTCCACCGTCTGTCCGAATATCGAGGGCGCGAAGAGATCGGAGAGCGGATTGGCAGCGGGCCTGGGCACGGACCATGCCAGCGCGAGGGCGCGGCGATGGCGCAGGCGTTCGGCATAGAAGCCGAGTGCGAGTGCGGCCAGCGAGGCGACCATGGCCGCTTCGAGCGGCACTGCAATTCCGGTGACCACGTGGCTGTGCCCCCATGCGACCCTGTATCGCTAGGGAGAATGCCGTGGCCCTGCTTAAGAAGCCGTAAACCAGACGCGGGCGCCGAAAAAACGCCCGCGCTCTGAGGTGCTTAGCGAGTGAGCTTCTTGTAAGCCAGACGGGTCGGACGATCGGCCGCATCGCCGAGGCGACGGCGCTTGTCTTCCTCATAGGCTTCGAAGTTGCCCTCGAACCATTCGACATGGCTGTTGCCTTCGAAGGCGAGGATGTGGGTGGCGAGACGATCGAGGAAGAAACGGTCGTGGCTGATCACCACCGCACAGCCCGCGAAATTCTCGATCGCGTCTTCGAGCGCGGCGAGGGTTTCGACGTCGAGATCATTGGTCGGCTCGTCGAGCAGCAGCACGTTGCCGCCGGCCTTGAGCATCTTGGCCATGTGCACGCGGTTGCGCTCACCGCCCGAAAGCTTGCCGACGTTCTTCTGCTGGTCAGGGCCCTTGAAGTTGAACGCGCCGACATAGGCACGCGTGCTCATGTCCTGCCCGTTGACCTTCATGTAATCGAGTCCGTCGGAGATTTCCTCCCACACGTTCTTGGTCGGATCGAGATGGTCGCGGCTCTGGTCGACAAAGCCCAGACGCACGGTCGAGCCGATTTCCACGGTGCCGCTGTCGGGCTGTTCCTTGCCGGTGAGGATCTTGAACAACGTCGACTTGCCCGCACCATTGGGCCCGATCACGCCGACGATGCCGCCCGGGGGCAGCATGAAGGAGAGATTTTCGAACAACAGCTTGTCGCCGTAGGCCTTGGTGATGTTCTTGGCCTCGATCACCTTGCCGCCCAGACGCTCGGGCACCTGAATGACGATCTGCGCCTTGCCGACCTGACGGCTGTCCTGGCTGTTCTGGAGCTCCTCGAACTTGCGGATACGCGCCTTGGACTTGGTCTGGCGGGCGGCCGGGGTCTGGCGAATCCACTCGAGTTCGCGCTGGAGCGCCTTCTGCTTGCCGCTTTCCTCGCGGTTTTCCTGCTCCAGACGCTTGGCCTTCTTTTCGAGGTAGGTCGAATAGTTGCCCTCGTAGGGGTAGTAGGAACCGCGATCGAGTTCGAGGATCCATTCGACCACATTGTCGAGGAAGTAGCGGTCGTGGGTGATCATCAGCACCGCGCCGGCATATTCCTTGAGATGGTTTTCCAGCCACTGGACGCTTTCGGCATCGAGGTGGTTGGTCGGCTCGTCCAGCAGCAGGATCGAGGGCTTCTGGATCAACAGGCGGGTGAGCGCGACGCGGCGCTTTTCACCGCCCGACAGGTCCTTGACGGGCCAGTCGCCCGGCGGGCAGCGCAGAGCCTCCATCGCCACTTCGAGCTGGTTGTCGAGCGTCCAGCCGTCAACCGCGTCGATCTTGTCCTGAAGCTCGCCCATTTCAGCGCCGAGCGTGTCGAAATCGGCATCGGGCTCGCACATCAGCGCCGAGATCTCGTTGAAGCGATCGACCATGTCGGCGATCCCGCGCGCGCCGTCCTTGACGTTTTCGAGCACGGTCTTGGTCGGATCGAGCTCGGGCTCCTGCTCAAGGTAGCCGATCGTGATGTTCTCGCCCGGCCAGGCCTCGCCGGTGAAATCGGTGTCGATGCCGGCCATGATCTTGATCAGCGTCGACTTGCCCGCGCCGTTGGGGCCGACGATGCCGATCTTCGCGCCCTGATAGAACTGGAGCGAGATGTTGTTCAGCACCGGCTTGTTGGCGCCGGGGAAGGTCTTGGTCATGCCCTTCATGACGAAGGCGTATTGCGCGGCCATTGATTGGGTCCTTGATGGGATCGGCTGGATTGGTTGCGCAGATAGGGAAGGGGAGGGGCAAGGGCAAGCGGCTAGACAGGCAGGCGGGGCGGGCCTAGCACCTGCCGCCATGAACAAGCCCGCACTCGCGCTGTTTGCGCTCTCGCTCGCCGCTCCGGCGCTCGCCAACACCCCTTCGCCGCGCCCGACCCTGGAACAGGCTGCCGACGCTGCGCGCGACCATGAC
>Ga0315900_10002809_pt1 | contig 26087 bp, 32 predicted proteins | sample LakEriMetagenome_FD_203521 | JGI IMG/M metagenome (GOLD analysis project Ga0315900, IMG submission 203521) | Freshwater fungal communities from buoy surface, Lake Erie, Ohio, United States - Buoy 12 MA114 | ecosystem: Environmental > Aquatic > Freshwater > Lake > Lake biofilm | place: USA: Lake...
AAGGAAATGTTCTTTAATGGAACATTACCTCTCAATATAGGTAAGGTCGAAATAACTGCTCAATCTCTGTCCGACCCACTACAACAACTATTGGGTGCAAAAGACTTACACCAAGTTATCTATAAAGAAGTAGGTTCTCTACAAAGTATTAGAGATATTCAAGCTGCACAAAGAAAACTACAAGCCGATGTCGCTGCACAACAAGCTGTATTAGTTCAACAATCTAATACTTAAAAACAAATTATATGGTATTAAAAAGATTTTCATATGAAGGTGATGTGGATATGCTTGAACAAAATATTAAATAAAGAAAGAATATTTACTTAACTATCAATAGGAGATACAAAAAATTTCCTAAAAAACGACTGGCCCCCAACCCCCCCGCAATATATTTTTGGTAAACTAAAAAATTTTTATTATATTTAAAGTTATGAATAGTACATTAGAGAATATTATATACCCAAACGGAGACGAACAAGTTGCTAAATCGGACAAACGAATTGGTGAACAAATGGCATCTGGTAAAGATGTGTTTGATGTTAAAATAGACTTACTACAATATATGCGTCAAACTGTATTTGTAGAAAGAAATAAAGAAAAGATAGAACACCACTTTCATTTCGAAAACATAACTAAACAGGATGCATTACTATTACAAGTTCCTAATATCAACGAATCGGGTTACTATGCCGGTATTGTTGCAGTAAAGTCTTATTTAGACAAACATGCTCCGGAATTTGATGTTGCTATCATTGACCCAGTAATTGATTATTTTTATTTAAACCCACCAGATAGACAAGGTGCGTTCTTTAATCTATTCAACACATACTCAAAACAAAGTCAATTTCATTTATTATACGAACATCAGGAAATATTTGATATTGCTTATGGTTTCATAGGTAGATACATTGAAAAAGCTAATCCAAAGTTTTTAGGGTTTAGTATCATTGATGGTAATATAGATGCATCCCTTGCAATTGCAAAGTTAATAAAGGATAAATACCCAGACCTTAAAATCATTTTCGGTGGAAACGGAGTAGAGTGTTTAGAGTTTGGTAGATTACCTAATGCAAATTATAGAATAAAAGATTATGATTTCGTAGATGTAATTGTAAGAGGTGATGGTGAAATTACTTTTATTGATTTATTAAAGTCCGATTGGAGTGAAGAATCTTTAATGAATATCAAAGGATTGGTTTGGAGATTGAATGGAGTATGGATATTTAATCAAACAAGACCTAATATACCTTTGGAATCTTTGCCTGTTCCTGACTATTCATCATTAGAAGATAACTACTATTACAAATCAGTTTATCAAGATACTATTCCGTTGGTTATGAGTAGAGGATGTCCTTATAGATGTTCGTTCTGCTCTATTGTCGATTTTATACCCGAATACAGATATCGTAGTGTTGAGAATGTAATTGAAGAAATTAAAGGTTGGGTTGCAAAAGGTAAAAAACACTTCTTTTGTCATGATAGTATTATCAATGGTAATCCTGTTTGGTTAAAGAAATTTTGTGAAACAATTATAGAAGAAGGATTGGATATCACATGGGGTGGTAATATGAGATTACAAACACCAATGAGAGATTTAGATACTATGAGATTATATCGTAAAGCAGGATTGATAAAATTCATTACTGGATTTGAATCAGCGTCCGAATCAGTTTTACGTCATATGAAGAAATATACCAATAGAGAAGGTACACGAGAAATATTTGAAAATTTAAGAATAGTAAACGCCGAAAACAAAGGTACTAAATACGATTGGCCACTTAAATTCGGTATGCAGTTAATCATTGGATACTTAAATGAAGGTGAAGAAGATTTCCAACAAACAATGGACTTTATTAAAGAGTATCATGATGTAATGGATGAAATTGTAACCTGTTCGGCATTCTTAATACATGAACCTTTAAGAATAAAATGGTTAGAAGAAGGACAATATTTAGAATATATCAATGGTGTTAACTTTACAACTAAATGGAATACACCAATGGATAGATTGGATAGAATGAATAGGGCAGAACAATTATTTAAAGAAATAGGAATTCCATATTCTATCTATAATAGAGGATTATATCAGGAATTAAAAGAAGAAAGAGAAAAACAAAATTCTACATCAGAAGTACCAACTGAAACTAAACCAATAATAGAAGAAGCTATTATTACATTTGAAGAAGGTGTAGAAATACAAATGCCAAAAAAGCAACAACAATTGATATAATATGAAATTAAAGTTACTGAATGAATCAACTGTTAAATGGATGGAACATATCGGAGTAGTGATGAGAGTCATTGCATTTGGTACTCTATCTATATTGGGACCAGATACACCTTTTCTTGCTATGTGGATATGGAATACAATCGATGCCGGTATATTAACTTATGCTGCATGGGAAAGAGACAATCGTGCATATCTTATCCTAAACATATTTTGGATGATTGTTGGATTTGTTGGAATTTATACATCAATTTTCGGAAATGGACTCTCCCACTAAAAGTATAAAAGATATAATGACGATTATACTATTGATTCCTGTGATTATGGTGACTGCCTGTCTTGCTATTATCTATTGGGTGTGTAAGTTTCCATTCTGGTATATAGAGAGAAAAAAGTGGTATAGGAAGTCCAAATAAGGACATTCAATTCATTTTTGGTAATTTCAATAATTATTTGTATATTGATATTTATAAGTAAATTAATTAAAATAATATGAGAACAGTATTAATAGGTTCGGACTTTATGTACGATAACGATGGTAATTTAAAACCAATCGAAATCAACACCGCAGTAGGTTGGGATGGTGCTGAAAAAATAGAAGTGGATGCGGATTGTTTGGATTTGACATCACTATATGATTTCGTTGAAACTAATGGATTTACATCAATACATTATGTTGGAGATTTGGGAATGTTAAACAAAGCATTAGAAAATCAATATACCGGTAGTTCAATTGTATATGAATTTCACGGAGTAGGAAAAAATGCCATCACAATACCATTCATAGAGGATAATGATGAAACATTAATTATTAGAAGTGCATATGATACTACTGCTTTGGTTGATGACACATATTGTAGAGATAAGATTGAGTTTATGAAATTAATTGAATCTCAATCATTTGGTTCACAATTTGCATATAAAGATGATAATGATAATGTAGTTAGTAACATCACAACAATACCAGATAATGGTGAACATCCTAATTTTATAGTAAAATCAAGATATCCTGAATATGATAAAGATACATATCCTAAATTTTTTAAGGTAGAAAATCAAACACAATTGGATGAAGTTATTGCTGCAGAAGTTACATCCGATTATTTTATAATGGAGAATTATTGTAATACTACTAATAATTTTGAAGGACATATAAAAGTAATAAGAAGTTTAAATATATTATATCCACCAACATTGGAATCAATCCAAATTGGCCAATACACTAAATTGAATCAAAATGTGTTTTTTACCGGAGTAATATATGATAGTGAAACCTATGAGGTAGCTTCCGAATATAGAGATAGTTATGTAACTACGGTAAACAATAGATGGTTACCAAAATTATTAGATACTGATTTGGTTGAAATGGCAGATGGTACATTTAAAACTGCATTAGAATTAGAGGTAAATGATTTGATTAAAACAATTGATATCCCAAATCCAAATGGTACTGATAATTCATCTTATACTACAAATTTTGGTATAACATATGAAACATTGGTAAGTGGTACAACGTATTCAACAAACAAAGTTACTAATTTAAGAAGGATAAATTTATTATCATATATAAATCAATTAACCTTTGATGATGATAGCACTTGGGAGGATACGGGTGTTTCTTCATATTTAATTGAAAGAAATAATGAGGTTCAATTTGAGAACTTATTTGATGTTCAAATTGGAGATGTTGTTTTACTATTAAATACAACAGAAGGCCAGGTTGATTTTGTTAGAAAGACAGTTACCTCAAACATTCAAATTAAAAAAGTATTTTCTGGATGGTTTATTTCGGTAGAAAACGCACATTTGTTTTTAACCAAAACATCATCAACAAATAATGAATCATTTGTTTCCATTGAACACAACGGCCCATCTTGTCCACCATATGGTTGTCCGTGTCCTGGTACATGTAGTTCATGTCCTAAAGCTGAACCATATTGTGCATATCCTGGACCATATTGTAGAGCAAACTCATACTCTGGATTCTGTATGTAATTTTAAAATAAAAAATAAAACCAAGTAAAATGTCAAAAATAATAACAGATAGTGAAATCAATACATTAAACACAACCATAACAACTATTGGTAATTTAATTGTGGCGGCAAATTCTTAATTATAAAAAATAAGTTACATGATACACCTTATAAAAGGTATATTAACAAAGGAAGAGTGTGAATTTTTGTCAAAACAATTCGACATTGAAAAAATAAATAATTTTTCATCAGATATTAAGGCTGATACAAATGAATCGTTTGGGTTTAGACCTTCACATAATTTTAACAAATACTTGGAAATCCTAAAACCAAGAATATTTGAATTTAATAAAGAAGTAACACATATTGAAAATATAAACACATATGTTAGAGAATACTATAATGATGCATTTTTAGTAAAACATATAGATAGAAAGGATATAAGTGTAACAATGTCTATATGTTTAGAATCAACAATAGATACGGAATGGCCATTATTTGCTAAAATAGATGGAAAAGAATATTCATTTAATACAAATGTAGGAGATGGAATATTGTTATTTGGTGCAGATAAAAACATACATTGGAGAAATACTTTAAATTGCAAAGAAAATCAAAGAGTATTACAATTTTTTTTACATTGGTCACCTTCTAATTTTTTAATAAAAAACACAAAATCACTAATATAAAAAGTTATGTCATTTACATATACATCAATACCTAATTTATTAACAAAAGAAGAATGTGATTTAATATTAAACTTTTCATTGGAACATTTAACATTAAAGCAGGCAGGAATTGTAGGAGAAATTAAACCTAATTACGATAAGAGAAAATCTAATGTTGCATTTTATCCTTACTATGAAAAATTTCCATTTATACTTGAAAAAATAACTAAATTACTACAAGAAAATATTAATATAAAAGGGTTTGATTTGGATTATAAAAATAGTGATTTCCAATTTACAGAATATAAAGTGGGTGAATATTATGGTTGGCATGTGGATTCCGATGGAGAAGATGTTAAACAATATAAAAGATATTGTTCCTTAGTTATACAATTAAACGATGGATACGAAGATGGTGATTTAGAATTAAAATTATCCGATGGCTCGATAATGAAAGTAGAAAAGGGAATAGGTAATACTATTGTTTTTTTATCAAATATCGAACATAGAGTAACGGGTGTCAAGTCGGGTGTTAGATATACTTTGGTAAATTGGGTAGGCATACAAGAAAAAAATAATTACAAAAAAACTTTGTTATAATATGAAAATAGATTTTAAAGAAATTTCAAAAGCTTGGTATAATAAAATTAGACACACACCAGAATTGAAAGATTTAGCAGATAAACGATTTGATATATGTTTACAATGTCCATCTAAACAAGAAATACTAAATATTAAAGGAACCGAATGGGCTTTGAAATGTGGTGAATGTGGTTGTCCATTAAAAGGAAAAGTTTATACTCCAAATACACATATTCACCCAAACGGGTCTTGTCCGTTGGGCAAATGGAAAGAAGTGGAAGATGAATATTTAAAAGCCTTTAAAACAACTAAAACAATTATATAAATTTGTCACATTTAATTAACAACCAACTTATTTGGATTTCTAATCCAAAGTGTGCAAGTTATTCAATAGAAGGTGCACTTAGAAATTCAAAACTAAAATTAGAAATGTATGACCCAAATGTCATGGAAGGACACTATCACGTCCCATTAAATGCTTGTTTGGAAATGTGGGGAAAAAAAGAAACAATTTGTATAACCAGAGATTGGTTTTCTAGATGGTTAAGTGCATTAAACTACGTCTGGGACACAATAGAATATTATACTAATCACACACCTATTTGTAAATGGGAAGATATTGATAATGAGTTTTTATATAAAACATTCGATACTGACTTTTTAAATCTCTTACATTCACAAGACGAATATGGATATGGATATAAAGAATGTTTTTTAAAAGTGGTTAAAGAAAAAGATGAACCATTAAAACGTAATTCAAATGGAATGTCGACATTGGTATCACAAAGATTTTATAAATCCAACACAAATTGTACATATGAATTTGATATTAAAGAAATAGATAAATTTGTAGACTTTATTGAAGATAGATTCGGGGAAAGATTAATTTTAGAACAATCAAATAAATCAACTAAAAGAGAAAATAAAATCATTATAAATGATGAATTGAAACAATGGGTGTGGGATAATTTTGAAAAAAGATTCGATAAAAGAAATGCATTAATATAATGAAAATTTATAAAAATTTATTTTCAAACGAATTTTGTGATAATTTAATAGAAAAAATTAAGAATGAGTGTGTATTAAGTGAATCACATAAAACAGATTGGTTTGTTTGGTTAATATGGGGCCAGCAAAAAAGTCAACCATTACCCAAAGAAAAATGGAATGAAGAAATTTACAGGATGGTAATGAATGAATTAAGTAAAAGTAACTTTTCAGAAAGTAAAATAATGTGGTTACAAATGACAGAATACAAAGATGGTAGATGGTTAAGACGACATGTAGATGGTGCAGAAAATAAAACATCAATAATTTTATTATCAAATGGTTTTATTGGTGGAGATACATATATAAGTGATAGAATTGTAAATTTAGAAAAAGGTGATGGTGTTTTATTTAATGGAGGATATCAGTATCATGAAATAAAACCCGTAACCGAAGGTACAAGATATGCATTAAATTTTTGGTTTCATTAATATTTTTCTAAATGAAAAACAAAATAGATTTAAAAAATTACATATGTAATGTACCATTTACTTCATTAGAAATACATAATAACGTTTGTTTTGTATGCTGTCCTTCTTGGTTACCAAACAAAGTAGAACTTAATGAAATTCCTTTAAAAGATGTTTATAATAGTGAACCAATAATTGATATTAGAAATTCAATATTAGATGGTTCTTTTAAATATTGTAATAAAGAAATGTGTCCATATTTGAGCAAGTTAGTAAATTATGGAACAACATCAGGCCCAATTAGTTTAAAATCCGATTCAACTATTAACTCTACAATAATAACAAATAATACACCTGGTTATTTGGTTATGAACTTTGATAGAACTTGCAATTACAAATGTCCTTCTTGTAGAGTAGATTTAATTGTAGAAAATAGTGAAGGTATAAAACGTGTAGAAAAAACAATTGAGGATATCGATAAATATTATTCACAGCATGTAAAAACGTTATATATCACAGGTTCAGGAGACCCATTTGTTTCGGTAGGATTTAGAAATTATTTAAGAAATTTTAATCCAAAAAAATATCCAAATTTAAAATCAATCCACCTTCATACAAACGCGTCTATGTGGAATAAAGAAATGTGGGATAGTATGCCTAATATACATAAATACGTTCATACTTGTGAAATTAGTATTGATGCCGGAACAAAAGAAACTTACGAAAACAAAACAAGATTGGGTGGAAATTGGGAAAATTTATTAAATAATCTTAAATTTATAAGTACATTACCTATATCGGTTAAAACATCGTTTGTTGTACAAGATTCTAATTATATGGAAATGGAAACTTTTTATAATTTAATGTATTCCATATTTTATAAAAAGGTAAATGTATTCTTCGGTAAAATAACCAACTGGGGTACTTTTTCCGAAGGTGAGTTTAAATTAAAACAAGTGTGGGATGAAACTCATCCAGAACATCAATTATTTAAAAAAGAGTTTAATAAAATATGGAAAAATAAAAATCTTTTTCATAATTTATATGAATTCATTGATACTACAAATAAAACCTTAATATAATGAAGATTTTATTAATAACCCTACCCAGAACAGGTTCCACTTCATTATTAAAAAATTTATCAGAACAATATAATTTAAAAGCAATAAGTGAACCATTCAATCCATCTACTAAAAATTTAGAACAATATGAAAATTTTGATTGGGATGTTGCAAATGAAATATGCGTTAAAACCCATATAAATCATAAAGATATATCATTCTATTCAAATTTTGTAAAACTATTTGATAGAGTAATTTTAGTATCTAGAAAGGATTTAAAGTTGTGTGCGGAGAGTTTATCATACGCAAATCATTTTAGAAATTTTAGTGAAAAATACGAATGGATTAATACACCCAATTTAATAGATAATATAAAATTAGTAAAAAAATTTGATGCAGATATAAAAAAATTATCAGAACTAATTAATATTGATATATTGTATTATGAAGATTTGTTTGATATAAATTCTGAAAATAAATTAAGAAAAAATGTTGTTAAAAGAAAAAATCTTATTTAGTAAAGATGAGTGTGATAGAATAATATCATACGCAGAGCAATGGAGAAATAGAGAAATATCGGTTGAATACGAAGGTAAGCAAAACAAAGTGGGTGGTAAGATGTTATCAAATACTTTAATTTGGAATGATGAAAATATGTGGTTTGTTGAAAGAATAATCGATTGGGTAAATGATTTACCAAACATTAAAAAAATTATGAATAATAACATATTTGCAGCATATAGAAATTATAAAACAGGAGATTTTTTTATAAAACATGATGACGATATAAAAAATGGTGCAGAACGAATATATACAATTGGAGTTCAATTAAATTCAAAAGAAGAGTTTACTGGTGGGGATTTTAAAGTATATAATGGTAATAATGAAAAAATAATAAATTTCGAAACAGGAAAAGTTTATATTATTGAATCATCAACACCACATTCAGTTGAATTAATAACAAGTGGAAATAGAATAACTTTAATGTTGTTTATTGAAAAGCAAAATTTGAATAATGAAATTATTAAATCAAAAAATATTATTTAGTAAAGAAGAATGTGAATCTATAATTTTATATAATGATGCACATATTACTAATTGGAAAATGAGTGATAGAAAATACAATTCACAACCAATTAACTATTCATTAGAAACCAATTGGTTATTTGATAAATTAAAAAAATTTGTTGAAGAAACTACTGATATTAAAATTAAAACAATTAAAGAAACAATACATTTTCATAAGTTCACAAAAGACGATTGGTTTGGAAAACATAATGATGATAGGGACAATAGGATATATGCAATTGGTGTTTTATTAAATGATAATTTTGAAGGTGGAGATTTTAAATTATACAATCCAATTGAACAAACCTTAAACAAAGTTGTTGGGAATACTTATTTATTTGATGTAAGAATTCAGCATGAGATAACACCCATTTTAGATGGAGAACGCTTTTCATTACTTTGGTTTTTACAAAAAGAAAATATAAAATTTGATATAAATAAATTATTATGAAAGTAACACAATATTGGAATCCAGAAGGTTTTGAAATATCTTCATATAAATTTCATTTATCAAATAAAATAAATAACTCTTTTAGAACATCGGGTTCGGATGAAACTGAAAAATGTATATATACTTATAATTCAATGGGATTTAGAGGTGATGAACCGATGCAAGATGGATTTAAAGTAATGTGTATTGGTGATTCAAATACAGAAGGTGTCGGTGTAAATAATCAAGAAACATGGCCTGCTCAATTTACCAAATTAATACCAAATGGTGTAAATAATAACTTTGGAATGGGTGGTAGAAGTAATGATTATATTAGTAGATGTTTACTAAGTTATTATGATTTAATTAAACCTGATTTAGTTTTGATAATGTACACATCACCACAACGAAGAGAAATATATACAAATGATGGTGGAATAGAACCATATATGCCAACCGGTGCATGGGGGTATTTATCGGAAACTTCGGATGGTGAAAAAATACAATCATTAAAAAATGAATTACAAAATGATAATGAAGATTTTATAAATTGGTATAAAAACCATTTATTAATAAAATATTTTTTAGAATCAAAAAAGTGTAATTGGTTATGGAATGGTTGGATGGGTATACCTGTTGATTTTAAAGAAACCAATAGATTTGATGGTGAATATGGTACACCATTTATAGATTTTGGTGCGGATGGTGTACATCCAGGACGAATTCACAATGTAAAGTATTCAATAAAATTATATAATCATATTTATAAAAATTTTAGAAGTTATCTATCGGAAGATGCAAAACCAATTAAAAGTACATTAATTTAAATTTGGTAGTGTCAATTATTTGTCGTATATTAGAGTATTATAAACAATTAAACTCTAAACGATGAAACTAAAAACAGAACAAGAATTACAAGCAAATTACGATAGATTTATTGCAGTAATCAAAAAGTATTTCAAAGGTGAAAGACTTGAAAAATTATTACATATGTATTCCGAAGAAGAATTAGGTAGTAATTTGGCAGTATCTCCGGCATCCGGCTCAAAACATTATCACAACGCATATTTTGGTGGTTATATTGACCACATCTTCAATGTAACAAAGAATGCTCTTAAAATGAGAGATTTGTTTATTGCACAGGGTGGTGAAATAGATTTTACAGAAGAAGAATTAGTATTCAGTTGTTTGCATCACGATTTGGGTAAATTAGGTATCAAAGGTGAAGTTCATTATCTACCAAACCAAGAAGAATGGTCTCAAAAGAAGTATGGAACTTTATTTGTTCGTAATGAAAAAATACCATATATGACTTTGACCGATAGAACTTTCTTTACATTAAACCATTATGGTATTCAATATAATGAGAAAGAATATTTTGCAATCAAACTTACCGATGGTATGTATGATGAAGATAATCAAAAGTATTTAGCAGGTCACGACTTAAAGAAACAATTAGTTTATAAGTTACAATTTATTATGCATTGGGCAGACCATATGTCTACAATCATTGAAAGACAAGATAACGTAATTTAATGACACATTTTCCGATTTGTAACAAAGTGAGTGTAAAATTGTCATAACTTTGTAACGGAATAAGGGATGGTATAGTATTTGGACTATATAGAGTATTATTAACAAAAAAATTAAAATTATGTACATTATTGATTACGACAAGTTATTCGATGAATTTTTTCCAATCGAACAACCAAAAACAAGAACAACTTATGTTCCTACAAAATTCGCAGTAGATGTTAAAGAAGATACTGCAACAATGGCTCTATCTGTGTTAGGCCACAATCCAAAAGATATTGAGATTAATTGTTATGAGGACAAAATTGAAATCAAAGCAAAGAAGTCACAAGACGACAAAGAAAATCCATTCAATCAATTAGTTTCGGATATCGAAGAAAGAGTTACTATCGGTAAAAATTATGATGGTAGACAGGCTAAAGCTGAAATTAAAAATGGTATTTTATTAATTACTCTTGAAAAGAAAGAAGAGTCCAAACCAAAAAAATTAACCTTAAAAGTTGGTTAATTCAGTTATTTTTCGTATATTACAAAGGTAGGAGTTCAGTCACTTCTACCTTTTTTTATACAAATAAATACTTATTACTATGATATACAACGAAAAGATACAAGGATTGTTAGAAGCTTTAGATGGAAAATTACGAATTTTACAAAACGGAATTACCGGTGCACAACATATGTCACCATCAGAAGCCCATACTACATTAGAAGACGCTAGAAAAATAGTAGAGCGTGTTGGTGAATTAACAAGAATCAATAGATAAAATGAATTGGCTTAAATGGTTAGTCGGATTTTCTGCACTAATTATCGCCGGATGTGCAGCTTACTTCTCCGTAACGGGTTTGGGTGTTTTATTTAGTGGAGCAGCTATATCTGTGATGGTTATGGCTAGTGCTTTGGAACTTGCAAAATTAGTTGCAGCAACTTATTTGAAACAAGAATGGGATACTATAAAGGGATTTAATAAGTGGTATTTGACTTCTGCCGTTGCTTTATTGATGTTAATTACTTCTGCCGGCATATTTGGTTATCTCTCAAACGCTTTTCAGGCACAATCCCTACAATTACAACAGGTAGACAGAGAAGTTTTGGTTTATACTACCAAAATTGAGCAAAATACATTACAAATTAACCAACTTAATACTCAATTAGGTCAACTATCTTCAACACAATCACAAATTTTAGATAAAGGTAAGGTAAATTCTCGTCTTTTACGTTCAATCGATAACAAAGATAAGCAAACTGCTCAAATTAACAAAAAAATTGAGATTTTACAAACCGAAAATGCTAAAAATAACGAAGAAATCAATAAAATTAAGGTTTCTAATTTAGATTTAGAAAAAGAAGTAGGTGGATTTAGGTTTATTGCGGAAGCATTCGGTATGGAATTGAAAAATGTTGTAAAATTCTTCATATTTTTGATTGTAATCGTATTTGACCCGTTAGCAGTTGCTTTGATTATTGCATTTAACGGATTGATTTTAGATAAAAAGAAAAAACAAAAACAACTTATTACCGAAATCATGCAAAATGATGAAAAATTAGGACTATACGATAATTTAGATGATTTAATGGAAAAAAATTACGAAATTTATGGAGATATTGGAAAAAATTCTACAATAAAAGAAGAAAACGAAGTTATAGTAGAAAATATTCTTAACGAAAACGAAACAAATGAGATTAACAAGAAAAATGAAGATACAATTGTTAGGATTCCTATTGACTTGGATGGTGATGGAACAATTGATGGTTATGATACGAATAATGATGGGATAATTGATGAATGGTCTCCTGAAGGTCATAGAGAACGTGAATTGGGTATAAGAAATCAATTCCCATATTATGCAAGGCCTGACTTTGATTGGAATGATAAATCAAAATGGATAAATGACCAAAATGCCGTAAATTATTGGTTAAAGTACAAAAAATCCCAACAAGACGATTTAATTAAAACTTATTAATTATTTGGTAATTTAGAATTATTTTCGTATATTAGAAATACGAAAAATTAATTTATGAAAAAATACGCAATGTTCATCGGAAGATGGCAAACTTGGCACAAAGGACATGAATGGTTAATTAATCAACAATTAACAAAAGAAAAAAATGTTTGGGTTGCAATTAGAGATGTACAAGTGGATGAAAATAATCCAAAATCAGCACAACAAGTATTACAAGAATTACAAAATGAACCATTCTTTACAAATAATTGGGATAAGATAATGTTAAGTATTATTCCAGATATTGAAAGTGTAAATTATGGTAGAGCGGTTGGTTATGACGTAATTTATCACGAACCACCAAAAGAAATCGAAAAAATTAGTGGTACAGCAATTAGACAAAAATATATCGACTCAAATGGTGATGTAATTGTCTATAATATCGAAAAAAATGATAGTGCAATATAATGGAAAAGATATATTTTGACGATACTACGTTTATTTGGAAAACTAAATTAAATTTATCTACGGATAAGGAAGCACTCTTAAAACAGTCGTATTCTATAATTGAAGCAACACCACGTAGTAAAACGGATTCGTTCAGTTATAAAAAAGCTTGGCAAGCAAATTTAGATTTTATTGGTAATATTGAAATAGAAAAAAAATTAGATGAAATTGTCCAAATTGGCATTAATGAGTCTAAAAAATTGTATGAAGAAAAAAATATAATTTATAATAAAATTAATATAGATTTCTGGATAAACCAAATTCGTTCTAAAAATCCCATACAAGAAAATTTTCATAATAAAAACGACAAATACCACACGCACACCGAAATTAGTAAAAAAAGTGGTATATTCGTACCACATTATGCATGTGTCTATTATATTCAAATGCCGGAAGTTATGGAAAATGAAGATGGTGTTTTATATTTAAAAGGTAAAAATGGTAATGAATATTGGATAAGACCCGAAGAAGATGAATTAATAATAATGGAAGCGGATATGCCACATTCGGTAAACAATGCACCTAATTCAAATTTGGATAGAATTGTATTGGCGGGAAATGTAGGATTTGATTACATAAAAAAAGAAAAAAGTTTTATATGATAGTAGAAAGAAGAAGGCACATAGCAAAAACCATATCATATCGTATTTTAAGTACTCTTATTGGGTTTTTAATAATGTGGTGGGTAAGTGGTTCAATTAAAGTTGGAGCAGCATTTGGGGTAGCAGAATTGGTATATAAACCCATTCAATATTATCTACATGAAAGAATTTGGTACAAATATATTAAATACGGACTTAAAAAATAAAAAATGAAATTAATAGTAGACAAAAATCAATTTGGTTTAGAAACGGCAGAGTTTAGAGAATATCTTAAAACACCAACATACAAAACCGAAATTACACAACAAGAGGCCGATGAATTAAGAATGGAATTAACTCAAGCCTTAATAGAAAATCCAGGATTAGGTATTTCAGCAACACAAATTGGTATTAAGAAAAGAGCATGTTATATACAATTTGGTGATGAGGAATTATTCTTATTAAATCCGGTTATTAAAGAAAAGTCAAAAGAAGGATTTTTATTCTTTGAAGGATGTTTATCAATACCATCAACACTTACTAAACCAATTAGAACAATTAGAGCTTGTAAAGTTGTAGTTGATACTGATAATTTGGGAACATTGACATTTGAGATTAATCCAGAGGGTGATAAAGCAAACGAACAAGTTTCAAAAGAAACAATGATGACTGTAATAGTTCAACATGAAATTGACCATTTGGATGGGTTTACAATTAAAGATAGAGTGTATAATACACAGGTTGTCAAAAAAACCACATACGGAAGAAATGATAAAATTGTTATGAAATCCAAAGAAGGTGAAATGGTTGAAGTAAAATACAAAAATGCAAACAAATATTTTTTACAAGGATACGAAATCGTTTAATTATGTTATACACAATAATATCAATATTATCATTATTAATAGTTGCACTTTCATTTGCAATTTATAATATTTTACAAAAATTAGAAAAATATGAAGATATCATTGAAGAAAATGATAAATTCATTGAAGCGGAATTACAAAAAAATGAAGCATTACTGGAAGCATTGAGACAAATTGATAATAGTCAAATGTTTGAGAAGGATGATGACGTTGGTTCTATATTTTATCAAATTAAAGAAACAATTGAAAAATTCAAACAAAGATAAACATGCCAAGAAAAAAGAGAGGGCCGAATAGACAATATTTCCCCAAAGATACGGAAGATGCAATAATTGAATACAATCTTACAACCGACCAATATATTAAAGATAAATTATATAGAGAAAGAATTGCAGAAGCATTTGAAAAATTAGCAGAAATTGTTTATAATAAATGGAAATTTACTTACTTTGATGATGACCCAAAAGATGTAATGGCAGAGGTTGTTGCATTTATGATTGAAAAAATTCATATGTACAAAGCGGGTAAAGGTAAAGCCTTTTCTTATTTTACTATTGTTGCCAGAAACTATCTTATTTTAAATAACAATGCAAACTACAAAAGATATAAAGATACGGATGTAATGTCTGGTTTACCTGAATCATTTGATACCGAAAACAATTTTAGAGAAGAGGAAAGAAATGAAGAACATAGAACTTTTAATATTAGAATGTTAGAATACTGGGATAAACATTTAGAAAATCATTTTACTAAAAAAAGAGATATTCAAATTGCAGATTCTGTATTGGAATTATTTCGTAGAGCTAACTATATAGAAAACTTTAATAAAAAATCTTTATACCTTTTAATTAGAGAGATGACAGGTCATCCTACACATTATATAACCAAAGTTGTCAATAAGATGAAAGAAAAACAAATGGCACTTTATAATGAATTTGATAGAGAGGGTGATATAAAAATTTAAATATGATACAATTAGGTTTATCAGGATTTTACCACGATTCAGCTGCAGCAATCGTAATAGATGGTAAAGTAATATGTGCTATTGAAGAAGAGAAACTATCCGGCGAAAAACATGATAGTTCTTTTCCGTTTAAAGCAATTCAATGGTGTTTGGATTATGCAAAAATCAGAATTGACGAAGTTGATATGGTTTGTTGGTATGAAGACCCGAATTTAAAATATGAAAGAGTTAGACAATTTATAGGTAAGTGGGGTGGATTACGATTTCCCAAAAAATGGAGAAAATTTAACAATAGATGGAATATGGATGAAGGTGCACTAAAACCTTTATTGTGGTCTATCGGATATGAAGGAGTAATTACATATACTAAACATCATTTATCTCATTTAGCATTTTCATATTATACGTCTCCATTTGATAAAGCGATTGGTTTGTCAATTGATGGTGTTGGTGAGTTTGACACAATATACACTACAATGTGTGATGATAAAGGGTTTCATAAGATTCAAACATTGCAATTCCCACATTCATTGGGTTTAATATATTCAGCATTCACCGCTTATTTAGGATTCAAACCAAACGAAGGTGAGTATAAGGTAATGGGACTTGCACCATATGGAAATAATCAAAGATATCATAGTATATTTGATAAGGTTGCAACCATTGGAAATGAATTTGATATTATAAAAATGAATATGTCATATTTTACATGGGAGACATCGGAAAATGATATGTTCAATCAAAAATTGATAGATTTAATTGGATTCCCACCAAGATTCAAAGATGAACCAATAGAACAACATCATAAAGATTTAGCAGCATCGTTGCAAAGATGGTACGAAAGTGCTTTATACTTTCTTATCAACAGAATTACAAATATTTGGAATTGTGAAAATTTGGTATTGGGTGGTGGGTGTGCATATAACGGAACTGCCAATGGCAAGATAAAAACATTTACATCAATTAAAAATGTTTGGATTCCATTTGCACCATCCGATGCAGGTTCTGCAATAGGTGCATGTTTATATCAATATCACCAAACATTAGGACATCCAAAAGTAAAAGGTGGTGATAATCAAAATCCATATTTAGGTCCTGAATTTAGTGATAAAGAAATGTTGAAAGTAATTGAAGGTCATAAAGATTTGAAAGTTGAGATTGTTAGAAATAGAGAAAGATACATACAAAAAATAGCTAAACTAATTCAACAGGGTAATATAGTTGGTTGGTTTATTGGTAGAACTGAATTTGGTGCAAGAGCATTGGGTAATCGTTCTATATTGGCTAATCCACATTTATCGGATGTTAGAGATAGAATTAATAAGGTTGTCAAAAAGAGAGAAATGTTTAGACCATTTGCTCCAACGGTTACACAAGAAGATTATCAAAAGTATTTCATATCAGAAGAAGATGTTCCTTACATGAATCAGGTTGTCAAAGTTAGAAGTGGAGTAAACATTCCGTCAGTAACCCATATTGACAATTCTGCAAGGATACAGACACTTAAAAGAGAAAGTAATCCACTTTATTACGACTTACTGAAAGAGTTTGAAAAACTAACAGGAACACCCATTCTATTGAATACATCTTTTAATTTAAAAGACCATACGATGACAAATGACCCAGAAAAAGCAATTTGGACATTAAAGAATTGTGATATGGATTATTTGGTTTTGGGGAACTTTTTAATAAGTAAATAATTATTAGTATATAAAATACAAATATGGCAACAGAATTTCAATTATTTGATGGTAAAAACTTATCATCATTATTTAAAGATATTTACGAAAATCAACAAAACAAAAAGAAAAACATTTCCGAATTGATTGAATCATTAAGGAAGTTAATTCGTAATGTGGGTGAAGCAACGGTAATTGCACCTATCATAAAAGATTTAATAGAAGTATCGGTTAAAAACGATGACCACTTAATTAAACTTGCAACGATAGGTCAAAGATTAGCAGCTGCAGAAGCAAAGGGTATTGGTGAAGATGGTTGGTTAAGTGAAACCGAAAAAGCACAATTACTTCAAGATATGGAAGATACGATTAATGCCGTTGAAGAAAAAGCAAAAGAAAAAATGGGTGATTTGGAAATAGAAATTGAAGAAATTAAAACAAAATTATAATGACTGACGTTAAATCATTTTTAGCTACGGTAGATAATGTTTATGGTACAAATGTTCCATTAGTAGAAAATAATGTTAGTGATAATGTGAGTGTGTATAATGAAAATACTACGTTTGCAGATACTGATGCAAGACTATATGGTGCAATAACTTATTTATTTGAAGATACCATTGAGAAAGATGACTACGCATACCCATTTGATAAGAATAACTTCACATTCCCCAAAAAAGGAGAAACTGTTATTATTTTAAAAATGTTTGGTAGAAATCAACAAACGTTTTACTTACCATACACAAATACGGTATATCCAAATTATAGAAGAGATTATATTACATACGAACGTGGTGTAAAAAAAGAATTAGAATCGGCGGGTAAAGATACATCTGCGTCTAATTTGACAAGTACAGCAAATTCGGGTGGAAAAACTCAAACTAATAAAGTTGATAAAGAAAATAAAGTAGATGTTAATGAAAAAATTAAATTTCTAAAACCAAAAGATGGAGATACTATTATAAGTGGTAGAGCAGGTAACACTATAAGATTTTCGGAATTATTTTTAACGGAAGATGATAAAACACCATCACCATCTATATTAATTCGTAATAAACAAAATCCAGAATTAGATTCTCAACCAATTGGTACATTGATTGAAGAAGATATAAATAAAGATGGTACATCAATTTATATTACATCCAATAAAGTAAAAATACCATTTGCAGAAACTATTAAAAAAACGAAAATAGGATTTAAAGATTATCCAAATTCGAAAGATTTAAGTGGTGACCAATTATTTGTAAATTCGGATAGAATTGTATTATCATCCAAATCAAAAGAATTTATTATATTTGGTAAAAGTAATACAGGCATTATAACTGATGGTAATTTTTCGGTAGATGCTGAAAAGGAAATTTATTTACATTCTAATAATAAAATAACATTTCATTCAGCCGGTTCTAATCAAATATTTTTAAATTCGGAAAATGGTAAAATATATTTAGGAAAAAATACCGGTGTAGGAGACGCGGGTGCACAAGTTCAAAAGATGGTATTGGGTGGTGAACTGGTAAAAATATTAAAAGAATTAATTGACGCTATAAATAAACAAATTTATGGTACAAGTTGTGGGCCCACACAACAAGGCCCTTCTAATAGGTTCGAATTTGATATGATAAAGTCAAAATTAAATTCTTTATTATCATCTAACAATTTTTTAAGCAAGTAATATGTCTTGGACACTCTTTAAAATAAATGTTTTAAGAGAAATGGTGTCAGGTAGATTTTCCAAAGATACCGATGCTTTTGCAGATTTTTATGCAAACGAATATGACCAATGTATAAAACGTAGTGGTGGTGATATGTTATATGGTGTAAATGTAATCAATGGAAATGTAAAAGGAATGTCCGATGTAATTAAAGCAGCGATGAAAAAAGGACAAGAAAGTGAAGATGAAAATTTTAATATATTAGAAGAAATATATCCGTCAGCATTTGATGCATATTGGTTAGGTGCGGAAATGTCACCATTACCAAATCCAATTTTAAAACCATTGGGCTGGCCTTCTACTCCACCTGCACCGGGTACGATTCAAAACATAGGGCCAAACCCAATATCGTTAGCAGTATCAGTAGCCAAACATAAAGCAGAAGTTAAAGCTTTAAAATTATTGGAAGATGAATTAAAAAAACAAATAGTAACTTTACCAGCAGTACCACCACTACCACCAATTACTATTCCAGTTTATGAAACTGCATTGAAAATAATAAATAACAAAGTAGTTGCACCAAACATTAAAAATCATCCCGTTGTAAAGGCTGCAGTTGAAATCTTAAAAAAATTGAAGGAAGCAAAAAAGAAAAAACCATCCATTGGTTCTCAAATAAAAAAATCAATTAAGTTTCCATTTCCAAAATTACCAAAAAAAAGAAAAATAATAGAAGCAGCACGAGACAAATTAATAGATGAAGCAGTTAAACAATTGGAAGAAATTATTATAAAACCAATTGAAGAAGTTATACTTGCACCAATATATGCGGCTGTTGAAACCGCAGTTATGATTGCCGATAGTATACCAAATCCAAAACCAACAAAAGAACAAATCAAAAAATATGTAAAGGATACAATAGATGGTTTAGTACCTGAAATTGCTTTACCTGGTATATCTATTCCAAAAATTCCTACAAAAAAGGAATTAAAAGAAATGATAAAGGAAAAGATTCCAACCAAAGAAGAATTAATAGCTATGGCGTATGAATTAATACGAAGTAAAATTCCTGAAATACCAAATATATGGTTTGTTCCACCTACATTAGTATTTTCACCACCAACAAACATATTATTAGACCCATTTGTAACATTAGCAAAATTTCATTTAATCGGTACAAGTGGTACTATGTCAGTTATGGCTCAATACCCACCACCCGCTCCACCTGCCCCTGCAATTATAAATTGGACAGGTTACAGAGTAGTGGGATAAATTATTAAATCAAATATTTATTACTAAAACATATACAAACAATTATTATGGATTCAAAATTATTAGTAGGTTTAATTAAGGAAGTTGTTAAAAATGAAGTTAAACAACAAGTTAAAGAAGAATTAGCTAAATTAATTAAATCTGGTGCGGTTACATTAAACTCACAAAGAAAAACATCTACTCCTTCATTGAGAGAGATGACCGAAGTTACTCCTGCACCTGTTAGGAAACAACAACCAATTGTACAACAACAAAGACCTCAAATCAAAAAGGAATTTACAAAAGACCCAATGATTAATGAGATTTTAAATATGACACAACCATTTACGGCCGCACAAAGAGTAGAGGGTGGTGCACCTGGTATGGGTGGTGGTAGTGTGTTGGATATGATTCAACCAACCGAATATCAAGAGGAAGGGTGGGATACTATGGATTATAGAGGTATGGAGTCACCTCAAAATATTCCACAACAATTCGAATCAACCGGTGATGGATTACAAGATGCTACGATAAAAGCATTGACAAGAGATTATAGTGAATTAGTAAAAAGATTTAAATAAAAATGGCAATAGAGTTAGGAAAAGTTAATGTAAACGATTTAACGGAAAATAATTATAAAGTACTTGGTATTGGAATAAATAAAAGTTCCGATAAAGGTGGTATATTTTCTGTTAATTACACAACTCTAAATCAAGCCAAAGATAATTTAAAAAATTTAATCTTAACAAAAAAAGGTGAAAGACTAATGCAGCCGGAATTTGGTTGTGATATATGGAGAGTGTTATTTGAACCAATGGATGATACTAACATAGAAAATAGAATAGAAACAACTATTAATGCAGCAGTTGATATTTGGTTACCATATTTAAACATAAACGAAATAGTATTTGATTATGACGAAAATGATATTGATAATAACAAAATTGCATTCGATATTAAATTCTCATTAAAGTCAAATCCAAACATATCAGATTGGGTGCAAATAGGCCCGAATAATTAAATAAATAAAGATGGCAATTAAACCTTTGGATAAAAATTGGGGAAGTGATAAAAAGAATATCAATTATGTTGGTAAAGACTTTTCAACTTTAAAACAAAACCTAATTGATTTTACTAGAACATATTTTCCAGATACATATTCGGATTTCAACGAAGCGTCTCCTGGTATGGTGTTCATTGAACAAGCTGCTGCAATAGGAGATGTTTTATCTTTTTATCAAGATACTCAATTAAAAGAGTCAATGTTAATGTATGTTACAGAAAGAAAAAATGTAATAGCATTGGCACAATCTATGGGATATAAACCAAAAATTTCAACACCGGCAGTTACAACATTAACGGTGTATCAATTGTGTCCATCCGTATTTAATAATGAAGGTGGTACTAGATTTGAAGTTGATGAAAGATTTTGTTTGAAGATAAAAGATGGTATGGAGATAAAATCCAACTCAAATAATGATATAACATTTAGAACAATTGATGGTGTTGATTTTGCACAAACCGGAAGTAGAGATGTTGATGTTCATACGAGAGATTCAAATGGTAATCCTTTATGGTATTTACTTACTAAAAAAGTAAAAGCAATATCTGCAACCGAAGTATCAACTGGTATTTCATTTGCTTCCGATGAAACCGATTATCCGACTGCTACAATAGATGATGATAATATTATAGAAATAACATCCGTTACAGAAACAACCGATGGTTCTAAATGGTATGAGGTTCCGTATTTAGCACAAGAAAGTGTTTTCATAGAACAGGCAAATATAAATGGTGAATTAGAAGATTATTCAAATAATGTACCATATATTTTAGAAGTACAAAAAGTTCCAAAAAGATTTTCAGTAAAAGTTAATTCAAACAATACAATTGATTTACAATTCGGAAGTGGTGATACTCAATTAAACGATGAACAAATTCTACCAAATACAAAAAATGTAGGATTGGGTTTAGCAAATTCAGTTAATAGATTAAATCAAAATATAGACCCATCAAATTTTTTAAAAACAAATACATTTGGAATCGCACCAGCTGGTAAGAGTTTAACTGTAAAATATTTAAAAGGTGGTGGTGTAGAATCAAATGTAAATACGGGTGATTTGACAAGAATTTCTAATATAGAATTTGAAGAAGATTTGTTATCAATACCAGATGCATTATTAGATTCTTACAACGAAACAAAAACATCAGTAGCAGCTGAAAATTTAGAACCTGCGATTGGTGGTAGAGGTGCAGAATCAATTGAAGAAATTAGACAAAATGCATTGGCTACATTTGGTTCTCAAAATAGAGCAGTAACTAAACAAGATTATATAGTAAGAGCATTATCAATGCCAGAAAGATATGGTTCGGTTGCAAAAGTTTATGTATCACAAGATGGTGAAATTGATAATAATTCACCTGCATCTATTTTAGCAAGTCCACAAAGTATTAGTGAATTTACAAATATAGTAGAAGGTTTAAAAGATAAATCAAAAGCGGATATTCAAAGAGAATTACTTAAATACTTACAACAAAAGAAAACATCGCTTAATGAGGTTAATAACCCATTTGCAATCAATATGTATGTATTGGGTTATAATAGTGATAAAAAATTAACACAATTGAATGTAGCAGTTAAACAAAATCTTAAAACTTATTTGGGTGAGTATAGAATGATTACAGACGCAGTTAATATAATTGATGGTTTCATTGTAAACATTGGTATTGATTTTGAAATAGCTTGTTATCAAAACTATAATAAGAGAGAAGTTGTTGCAAATTGTTTAGTAGAATTACAAGATTATTTTAACATAGATAATTGGACATTTAACAAGCCAATCAACATTTCGGAAATAGAATTAATATTAGCAAATGTAGAAGGAGTTATGAGTGTTCCATCGGTTAAAGTTACAAACTTATCCGGTGGTGATGGTAATTATTCACCAAACAGATATAACATCGATGAAGCTATAAGGGGTAAAATGATTTATCCGTCATTAGACCCATGTATATTTGAAATCAAATATCCTAATAAGGACATAAAAGGGAGGGCAATATAATGCATAAATTTTTTACATCGTCATACGACGCGAGTATATACTTACAACAACCTGACCAAAATGCTGGTAGGGATGAAATATTAGAAGTAGGTAAACTTTATTATGGTTCTTCAAAAGATATAGCTAGAGCATTAATTAAATTTGATGTAACACAAATATCATCATCGATTGTAGAAAATAACATAACGTCTAGTTATAAAGTTTATTTAAATCTTAAATCAGCTAACTCCGAAGAAGTACCATTGGAGTATACAATTTATGCAAATGCAATATCTCAAAGTTGGACAATGGGAACTGGTACTAAATTTGACAACATAACAACGGATGGTGTAAGTTGGAAATATAGAAATGGAATCGATACTTGGCAAGATAATACAACCGGTGGAACGGCAACATTTGTAGCAGGTACAACTGGTTCTGCAAATGCAGAAGGTGGTACTTGGTATCTAACAGGGTCTGCATCACAATCATATAATTACGAACCAGATGATGTAAGAATGGATATTACTAATATGATTTCAAACTGGATTGGTGGTTTACCAAATAATGGACTTATAGTACATCACGGATTGGATGCTGAAAATGACACATTGGATTATGGTGTATTAAAGTTTTTCTCAAAAGAAACTAATACTATATACGAACCAAAATTAGAATTAGTGTGGAATGACCAATCATTCACAACAGGAAGTTTAACTCCTGTAACTGGTTCGGTATCCGATGATGATTATAAAGTTGTTTTTCAAAATTTAAAGAATGAATATCCTCAAAATCAAAAAGTAAAAATTAGAGTTAAAGGTAGAGATATGTTTCCATTAAAATCCTTTGGAACAACATTTGCATACGACCAAACAAAATATTTACCAATAACTACATATTATCAGTTAGAAGATTATAAAACGGATGAAATAATATTTCCATTTGGAGACTACACAAAAGTTAGTTGTGATTCAACATCAAATTATTTTTTAATGGATTTATCTTCATTGCCAATTAATAGAACATATGTTTTAAAATTGAAAATAGTTGAAAATGGTATATCTACAATTATAGACGATAAATTAATATTTGAAATAATTTAATTAAATGACTAATTTAGAAGCAATAGCAATAAAATTACAAGAAGAAAAAGATAAACAATTAGAGTCAATTTTAAGAGTATCGGGTTCAGCTGCGATAACTAAAAATGAATATGGTATAAATGTTATTGATGCAAATAATCCAGCTTCATCTTTATTATTTAAAACTTTAAATAAACCAAAGTATGATGAACAAGAATTATTAAAAGCAATAGATGTTGAGGTTGTAGAGTTAAGACCAAATATACCAACACCAAATTTAGATTTAGTCCCTAGACCTTTATATACAGAACAGGTTGTATTGGTTGAAGATTTAAGAAAACAAGTAGAAAATTTAACAACAACTATTAATGACTTAAAGTCACAAATAACCACATTAGAATCACAAGTTCAAACTGAAATAAATAATAGATTAAGTATTGAGCAATTGAATGATGTATTGACCAATCAAATAGATACATTAACAAATACCATAAATGATTTTTCAGGTCAGATTTCAACATCATTACAAAAGTCAGTTGATGAAAGTATTTTAAGAGCATCATTGCAATCACAAAATGCAGGATACTTTGCACAGATTGAAGCATTGATAAAACAAATAGATTCTTTGAATGCAATTATAGATGGTTTACAATCACAATTGGGTGCAGTACAAAATCAATCTACAATTATACAATCAATAAAAGACTCCGCAGTTGCATTGGGTGCAGAAGTAGTTAATAAAGTTGGTTTGGTTTCATTTAATCCAAAAGCCGAAAGTGGTAAACCAATTGTATATTTAGCAGTAAATAATAAAAATGGTGATAATCAATTTAAATATGGAAGTTCGGTATCAATAACAAATAATGATAGAGACCCCATAAGTGTTGAAATAGTTGCATCGGAATTTTTATTTGTTCCTAAAACAAAATATACAATTAGTCCATCCCAAACAGAAAAATTAGATTTTAAAATAGGAAAAGTATCTTATAGTAAAAATGCAAAAAGTACAAATAAACAAGGGCAATTGAGTGTCAAAATAATAAGAAACGATGGAAGTAGTGAGTCAAAAGAATTTAAAGCAACAATTAATATACAACACAAAGATTCATATCCAACTTGGTAAAATATAATTATGAGTATTAAAAAATATACAAATATTGAAAATATTAATGATAAATCATCAAATGAAGGACAATTTCTTCAAGCGGATGATTTGTTTATTATTTCTAAATCGGAAATAGAAGCTACTGATTTTGGTAATGGTAAGTACGATGTTATGGAAGTTTCTTTATACGATATTAATAATAATTTATTACCACAAACTTCAGGAAATAATGTTGCATATATAAAAAAAGATGATATTAAAAATTATATGTACCAAATCACAAATAAAAGTGGTTTGAAAGAATTGGCCATTAATGTTGAAAAATTAATAAATGATTTGGGGTATAAAAATGGTATCATTAAGGTAAATATAAATTTTGTTAGATATAAAGTTGGTACTGAAAATGAGTTGGAGCGAG
>Ga0315900_10002810_pt1 | contig 26082 bp, 31 predicted proteins | sample LakEriMetagenome_FD_203521 | JGI IMG/M metagenome (GOLD analysis project Ga0315900, IMG submission 203521) | Freshwater fungal communities from buoy surface, Lake Erie, Ohio, United States - Buoy 12 MA114 | ecosystem: Environmental > Aquatic > Freshwater > Lake > Lake biofilm | place: USA: Lake...
ACAAAAATTAGTTTTTCAAGATGCTTAAAGCCCTCAATTGAGGGCTTTTTATTAACCTTGAACTGGTAACCCAGACACTGGATCTAAGATAGGAAGATTGCCATCAGTATACGCTCTTGTCCCCCAAAGATAGTTTGTTGGAGCAATTGTTTGTCTGAATGGTCGATATTTAGCAGAACCATCTGCCATGCCATAATTATCACCAGAGTTATTCCAATTGTTATAACCATGATACACAATGAGAGGGTAATCTGTTCGTGGATTTGTTGCACATAAATTGAAAATATTACTAGAAGCAAGATTGTTCCAATTCAGAGCAAACAAACTAGAAGGTCGTGAAGCCCCGTCTTCTTGACTACCAAAATAAACCTGAGTATTTGCTGAGTCTCTTGTCACTGCATTGGTTGATCGGTGCGATGCACTTCTAGTCGTTGAAGTGATAGAAGCTGATGAAAGACAGGGAAGATTTCTTGTAAATCCAGCAAGCAAGATGATGTTTGAAACATTATCCAACTGAGTTTGACTCACCAAGGAAATGCCTCTATTAACATCACCAATATTTCGGTATCTAGGAATAATCAACGAGTTAACAGTATAAGAAATGCGGGGAACTTGCTCATCAACAATAACACCACCTCGAACAAATTGAGGTGGAACAATGGCAGGGTTAGCTGTACATACGTTTGCTGCCTGTCCGCCTGGAGCACCTGCGCCACTATTGTTATCAGCTGAAGAGAAACATGTTGGAGCATGACCACGAATGGTATCACCAGGTGATACAAACATTTGTACGTTTTTAACATAAGGCATCACCATGCCTGACCAGTGAATATATCCAGCGTTGGTTCCACCGAGAGCAGGATTAAAAGCTCTGTGATAGTAAGCAGAAGGATACATATCATCATTGTCACCTGTATATAAAGTAATACCAAGACCCATTTGTTTAACATTGCTTAAATCAGACGCTTTTTTAGCGGCTAATTTTGCTTGAGCGAAAACAGGGAACAGAATTGCGGCGAGAATGGCTATGATGGCAATTACCACCAAAAGCTCTATTAAAGTGAAAGCTTTAGATTTTAGCATAACATTATTTATTTACATTTTTTGGTTACTATAATCTTCTTAATTATGTTAAGAAACAATTAAGCTTTTGAAAAAAATGTATAAAATAAACATGGACGAAAAATTAAAAGTCGAAAAATTAAAAGAAGTGCTTTTGCACGTTTACAAGATAGATATTATTGTCAACAAATTCCACAACAAAGTACAATTCATGAATTTGAACTTTTTAATGGGAAGAGCTGGCACATGGTCTGAGACAAAACTTACAGAAGTGGAAAAACACTTAAGTAATATATTGTCAGAACTTGAAAAAGTTAAAGCTGCGACAGAAGCTCTGGAACAACCAGCACTTGGCTTAGTTGATTCTTATACATTAGAGCAAGCTGAAGAGATAGCTAATCTAAACAACTAATTTGAAAGGCTTCCATAATGGAAGCCTTTTTTATCTAAGGTTATTTCCTCCAAAACCGCCCAGCCCACTAAATCCACCAAAACCACCCATCATATTGTTTCCAAAGCCACCAAAAGAATATGAAGATTGTGTTGGCTCAGGTGAACCAAAATAATTTTGGCTTCCACTTAACAGCATAGCAATAAGCAAAGGGTCACTACTGCGAATGATAAGTTTTCTGATTACTTTTGCAGGTTTTCCAGATTGTGTTGAAGTAATTTCTTGAGATTGTGGTTCGGTAGGAGGTAATTCTCTTTTTTTGATAACAACAACTCCACCTGCATAAGACCATGTACAGTCCACTTGCTGAAGAATGTTCTCTAATACTGTTAAAAGAGGCACGTCCTTTACTGATACAGTCACTTGTCCTTGTACTTCTGGAAAAAGAGTGTAACTCAAATTTACGGATTTCAGAATTGAAATCACCACTTCTCTCACATCTGAATTTTTGTATTCCACAGTGAGTTTTTTATCAGCTCCATCGAATTGTGCAAAAGAAATTGATGCCAGCATAAAAACGGTTACAACAGTAAAGATTATTTTAAAAAATTTTTTTTTCATTTTTGACCTTATTTTTTAGACGATAAATTTATCGTATAGTTTCTATTTCTAATAAAAAATGACAATTCTTTTTTCGTATATAAATTAATGGAAAAATATTATGCAGGAATAGGGTCAAGATCAACACCAGAAAACGTTCTTGTTATAATGGAAAAACTTGGCGCTGTTTTAGCTAAAAAAGGTTATGTTTTAAGATCAGGAGGGGCTGATGGAGCTGATAAAGCATTTGAAAAAGGCTGTGATAAAGCCTGTGGGCTCAAAGAAATTTATCTTCCCTGGAAAGGTTTCAATGGAAATAATTCTGACCTCTACGCACAATGTGAAAAAGCTTATGAAATTGCTTTTCAATTTCATCCAAACTTATTTGGTACAAGTGAAGGCGTACAAAAACTCATGGCGAGAAACACATATCAGGTGCTTGGTAAAAATTGCCGAACAAAATCTGATTTTATTATCTGCTATTGTGAAGTAGATGATGATGAAAACTGGAAAGGAGGCACAGGGCAAGCTTTAAGAATAGCTAAGAATAAAAAAATCCCCATATTTAATTTATATTTCAAAGATGATTTAGATAAATTTAAAAAGCATATTTTGAGCTCATAATATATCAACCGCATATCCTTTTACTTTTAAATTTTGTTTCACTACGTCTGGAATATTTTCATTATATTTAATATATTGAAAATCTAATTTATCTGCAAATTTTATAATAAAATTTTCAGATAATTGAAATTTTCTTGATATTTGGCGCCAATTATAATCATTAAATTTATGTGCAAATTTACTCAAAAAATATTCAGGTAACGTTGTATTTTCTAGTATATCATTCATTTCACGATCAGGAATCTCAGCAATTTTTTCTTCAAAATCAACAAAAAATTCATTTGATAAATTTTTTGTTGACATAAGAACTTTATTAAATTTTATTTTGTCAGCAAATTTTCTTATGTAATCTTCAGAAAAATTTTTATAGAGATAAAGATAACCAATAAATTCTGAAATTTCATCGTAATATTTATTTATAAAATCTTCTGAAGGAATTTTACCGTTATAATTATCCACAAAAGCTTTAATAATAACTTCTTTTAAGCTAGGATATTTTTTTATATATTTTTCTGCCACTTGTTCATCGCAAGATTTATTATGAGAACAAAATTGTCTTACTATCCAATCTTGATTACGTTCAAAATTGTTAAATTTCTCAAAGATAAGGTCAAAAAATCTTAACGGAGCATGGTATGCAAAACTAAATTTATCAATTAAATTTGGTATATACTTCATAATAAATTCGTTGTTGTTATAAATTTTTTCATTACCTGAAATATTATCCCATGCTTCATTAGGCAGATTAGTCATAGAACTAATTATTGCATCAATGATGTCGAATGTAACAAACCTTAAGAAATAAGATGCGCCTTTTTCAAATAAATATTTTGCTACTTTAATAGATTTTGGTTGGACGTAAAAGCTACCAAACAGTTTTTTTTGCTCCTCACTACTTAAGTTTTCAAATTTTTCAAAAACAAAATCTGCTATTTCATGATCAGAAGAAAAAAGTGCTGCAAAATCCATATTCTTGGCTTGCACATCAAAATTATTACTTAAAAGCCATTGTATGGTAAGTTGATTACTGAATCTTGCTTTATCATCGTTGATCAAAATTTGCAAATCATTTTTTGCAAGTTGTTTTGATAAAGCAAACATTGCTTGTGCGTCAGCTGAGTTTATGACTCTAAATAGATCTTTTTCATCAAGAGAATCTATTTTTTTACCCAATGATATTAAGAAATTATTATTTCCATAACCAAAAGATACTCTATCAAGAATATAATTTTTTTGATCTGGCGTTAAGGTATCAAAATATTGATAATAAAAAGCTTTAAGCTTTTCATCAATACCTATAGATAATATAGTTGCGAAATCAATTGGTTTATCTGTTTTAATATTATTGGAAAGGTAAAAAGCTGCTTTATATTGAGTTTTAACTTCAGTTTGTTTCAATTTTTGATCGATATCTTCCTGAAAAACACTTTGTTTATACAAGTTACTAAACAATTCGATATCTGAAAATTCAAATCCATAATTCCATATAAATACGGCATACCAATTTATATTATTGCTAGTTATCATACCATTAGCATAAAGTTTTCTAATTGCAGCCAGATTACTTAAAAGAACCCCAGATAAAAGATTTTTGCTCTCGTTTGCAGGCAATGAACTTAAATAGTCAATTGTAAAATTATGTTCTGCATTAGATTCAACTAAACGCTTTTTATCAAAATCTTGATCCATCAAAAAAAAGAACATTTCAGGAGACTGAACTTTCATGATTTGGTCTTTTGTAATTTTTCCTTCATTTATAAGTTCTGTGATTAAATCGAAATCATTTGAACCCAGTGCTAAATTTTTAAGTTTGTAATCTTCAGTAACTTGTGCTTTTATTTCATTAATATAATTTGTTCTTCTAAACTCATAAGTATTTTTGTATTGATTATTTGTAAATAACATATTTTTTTGGCTTTCTGTAATACAGGTACCTGTATTCAAGTACTCCCGAATTAAAATGTCTTTCAAAGAACTTTTCAAAATATATCTTAGTTGATCATCAGACAAAAGATGACCCATACCAATATATTTAGATTTATAATCTGATGATAATTTTATAAACCAATTGAGATCGGTGTTTCTTTCACTAAGTGTATTGATTTCTTTTTTTTCTTCTTCTGTTAATGGTTTATTGACGAATTGAGCAATATCTACTTTTTTTTCTTCTTTCAAATAGTCAAAATATGCTTGCCAATCTGTACCAAATTCAGCTACTGTACCAGTGGTGTTACCCAAATCAGTGAGTTTGACAACATCATTTGCTTGCCTATCTACCATCACTCTTTTCAAATCGTCTGTTCTTGTTCCATCTTGCACATAGTAAAAAGTAGATTGGTGATTAAGTCTGTATTGGTTATAAGCTTTGATACCTGTACCAGGTTGAGAAATGCACCAAGTAGTACCCCTTCCAAATCTTATTGTATCATTGACATCATTGCAGGGATATACTTGAACTTCTCCAGCAATAAACTCTAAAGCTTGTAAACTTTGTTGTTTTTTCTTTTCTTGTTTATATTCTTTTTTGTACATTACTTCATCGTACACGGGATCAACAGCTTCTGCTAAATCAGTTAAACTTTTACAAACTTTTCCCAAAAAATTAACAGTGTATTTATTAGTGTTTTTATCAGTGTTTAATTCAATTATCTTTTGATCAAAAAAATTTAATTCATCTAATTTTAATAATTTTTCTTTTATATCATCAAGAATATATAAATCATTTGGAGAATTTTCATATTCTTCCCTAAAATGATTGTAAATTTTGGCAATTATATGTTCTTTTTTCGCTATAATTAATCTGCAATACCTATACCACACAATCTGTTTTTAGGTATTTAAATTTTTTTTTCCTGCTTAAATATATCTTCTACCACTATTTTAATTTTTTCTTTGAACTCAGCTTCTGTTCCATTATTCTCGATTGTGTATTTAAACAAATGATGATAATTGTCTAATTCAGTTTCTGAAGAATGAGAAGATGATGGGTCAAAGGCTAGATCCCTTTTAATATGAACAGTGTGCCCACCTTGAGAGTTGATAAACTCAATTTCATTTAAATATCTAGCATCTGTGATAATGTAGATTGTGTCTGGGTCTTGCATTCTCCAAAAAGCCAGTTTTACCCAATAATTCTTATCACAAAACTCTCTACGAATTGTGCCCCATCCTTGTAGTAAAGGTCTGGCAATTTCTTTTACATTGTCATCCTCAAACATATCTCTTGATAAGCCATTAGGAATAAGTAAGATTGTGTCTAATTCTTCTTTTAATTCATCAGCGAAAGCTACTCTTTCCACCTTCTTATCAGGATAAAGTTCTTTAACAATTCGGCAAAATGTATCTTTGCCCACTCTTTTTTTGTACGAACAGCTTATAATCATTATTATATATACGGTAGGTTTTTGATTAAATTTCTTTTAAAATAAGATTGTGTTAGATATAAAAAATAAACTTTTGTTTGCAGCTACAAAATTAACCGAAGCTCAAAAACAATATTGGGCTACTGTAATCACAGAAGAAATTTTTAAAGAAATAATTGAACACAAAGTTACAATAACACAAAATTTTATTTATGATTTGATTAACAATATTGATTTAAGTATAATTCAAAATTTTTTAAGATTCGAAAGAAATAAAATAATAGAAGAAAAAGTCAAAGAAAAAATAAATAAAACACCTGGCATAGAAAATTACACTGATGACGAGATTAAAGATTTAGCTGGCACAATGTCAAAAAATGTTTTTAAATATAAATCTGATCAATGGTGGAACAAATTTTTGATTAATGGTCAATTACCTGAAGAAATTTTAGCAAAATTATCAGTGAAATATAACAGAGAAGATCTTGAAAAAAAATTAGATATGAAGTCAGTGGAAAAATCTGAAGTTCTAAATAAATTAAATGAGATGCTGGGAAGAAGTTCAGAAACAAACATGTCTCGAATAAAAACAATTGACACTGAATTTGGAAAAGAAACTTTTAAAAGACAATTAAATGACTTGGGTTTTGATTTTTGGTCTGAAGAAGCACCTGAACAAATCTATCGCTCTATGGTAGATGATAATACAAAAATACTCCAAAAACTAAATACAGCCTATAATAAATCAGATAGAAATGAAGAAAAATTTTATGCATATTTGTGTGATTTATATGGTGAAGATTTGAAACTTTTGAAAGAAAGAATTCAACCGCTCAAAGAAAATAAATTATTTGTAGAAGAATTTCCAGAAAAATTCAAATTTACATATTCATCACTCAAAGAAAAAAAAGTTTTATCTACTTTAAAAGAAGTTTTTAATATAAGATATATTCCCTCAAAAATGAAAATTCCATCACCAGAAGAATCAATTTATGAATACTTTTTAATTGACTTTATTGTGGTCTGCGATGTGTTAAAAAGCGATTTAAATGAAATAAAACAAAATGAAATTCCTGAAATTGAAACGGAAATAATGCTTGTTGGTGAATATTTTGGATACACTTTAAGTGAAAGTGATCGAAGAAAATTTGATTCTTTTTTGCAACAAAGATCTGAAAACCCAAACATTGATGAATATAAATCATTAAGTAAAAATGAATTTAAAGTTGCTCAATATGATTTTAAACACAAAGTCAAAGTAAATGCAGAAGATAATTTCGCAAAAACAATTAATTGTAACATAATACATTTTACTGAGCCAAAAACCGACAATCCAGAAGAAATTATAAAAATGATTCAAAAGGAATTAACAAAAAAGAATATCCTTTTTACAATAAACGGGGCACCACAACGTGATACCCCTTTGGGAAGATTAATCACTTGGTATAAATCATGTAATCAAACTGATGAACAAAAACAATTTTTATCCAATTTTTTAAACATCAATAATCCTAACAATGCTGAAATAAAAATAAAATCTAGTGCACTTTCATTCATACTTGCGACAGAAAAAGAACTGGATGCAGCAATTTCTAGAAAAATATTAGAAGAATCAATTAAAATAACTAAACCTTGGATGATTGACGATAGTGTAATTGATAAAATTTCTAAAACATTTCCAGCAATAAAAGATCAAAAAAATCAAATAAAATCTATGTTGAGAAATTTTTATTTTGATTTATCTCCAAAGGAAATGAAATCAAAATATCTTAATTTGATTAGAACAGTACTTGGAGAATCAAATTATGCAATTTATAATCAAGAACTGCAAAGAATTATAATTGAACAAGAAAAAAACATAAGATTTAAACTCAATTCATTGAATGAAAATGAACAAGAACTAAGCTCTCTCAAAGAAGAAATAAACAAAATGAGACAAAGCACTCCTTCATTCAAAGTTAAATTTCAAAAGATTAACGAATTAAAAAATTGTATCAAGCAACTAAGATTATCAGATAATGATTTAGAAAAAATAATTCAGTGGTGCAATGATATCAAAAATAAAGATGATAAAGAATTAGAACTACTCACTTTTTGTGAAAATACAGTGGTTTCTTTTAACTTAAGTAAAAATTTAAAAACAGGTTCTTTTGATTTATTGGAGAATAAAACATTAATGTATAACATCACAAAAGCAAATATTCTAAAAAACATCGTGCGACTTTCAAGAATTGCAGATATACTTGATGAAAATACTGATAGTGAATCGGCAGAAGCAACAAAATTAATTGATGATGAAATAGGAGACTTAGCAAATGACATGCCAGTTTCAGATACAATTATTGATTCAGAAGATACGGAAAATTTGTTTCCAAGAGTGCCCACTCCAACTACAGATGATAATTTAAAAACACAAGGTGATATTCCTCAAGAACTTAGAGGAATAGAAGAGCAAGCTATGTATGATGTAATTAATTCAAGTGAATTTTCAGATATTTTGCCAGAACTTGAACAAGGTAAAAAATATGACGAGTTAAAAAGTATAATTTTTGATAAAGTTAATGAAAAACTTTGAAATTATTTTTCTGTTTTTTGATATTAAAAAATAACACACAATAAAACACGGTCTGAAAAATAAAGAAGTAGCCCACGCAAATTTTGTTTGGGCTAAAATCTTTAACCAAGCATTGTATCCAAAGAAAACACCTTCTGTAGTTTCAAGTACAACCTGCTTTAAATCATATCCTTTATTTTTAGCTATTTGACTATTCAAATCTACAGCAGTGAGTTTGATGTGTTCAGGTAAATACTTTTTCAAAGTATTTTGGGATTTGATACACAGAGGGCATGCACCATCAAAATATAAAATCCATCTTTCTTTCATTTTTTATAAATTTAGCTAAATTATTTGCATCATTTAAAGGAACAAATAAAAATTTATTTGTTGAATTAATTAAATCATAGCATTCAAGTAAAGTATTTACATCTTTAAGGCTAAAATAATCACTATAGCTTTGAGAAAACCTCATGGCTGCGCAATCTTCATCTAAATCTTCACAAATGAAAAGAGGAGTGTATGTTCCAACATATGCGCCAATAATATTGAAATCAAACCATTCAATTGCATCTAATTCTGCTTCTTCAATTGATTCGGCATCACTAGAATTAACTAGGTCTCTTAAAACCATTTCTTTGTCATAAACAGTGACAATGTGGTACCCATCATCTTCTATCATTGCTAAGCCAACAATTGATGTGTCGTTTACTGGACCATCAAAAAAAATTAAATCAGGGAATGATTCCCACAGTTTATCTCGCATATCAGTATTCATATATATCTCCGAATCTATTATTTATTGTATCAATCAGAAATTTATATGTTTTTGGAGCTGTAACATTAAGTTTTGCAAGTCCAGTTCCCAGTCCATCTATAGGGAACACAATCTGTGAAAAATTCTTTGGGATATTATCTATTGCAGATAAAATAATTTGGCAATTATCATCATACTCACTATCATAAAAAAATGAATTTTGTGACATTGAAGGGTGCTTTTTTGTTGGAATTCCATAAGCGTTGAAATGGTCACGTATTATAGCTTGACCACCTTTACCCACTTTTAAAAGATTGTCACCAAAAATAAATACACAATCTGGATTAGATTTTACTAATTCTTCAGTAAACCACTTCACTTTTTTAACATTCATGAATAATTATACGGTTTCTTTCTTCCAAAGATTTTCTGAACCAGGAACTTTTTCAGACCACCACAAAGAGTGAGTTTTTTTCTGATTATGAAAATGATCATACCAATGTGCTTCCGAGCCATTAAGTAGAAAGAATTTTACTTTTGGTATACCAATAAAATTCTTTTCTCTCAAAAAACTAACACCATCTTCATTTAGTGTATCGTCTTCTACTAATTTGATTACATATGAATAACATGGTCTAAAATTACAATTTTCTTTAATGTGCTCTAAAGCTTCCTCAGGAGTATGAGCAAAACAATGAGTACTAAAATTTTTTGTATTTAAATGGTAAAGGTTTGTCATGATCTTTTTATAGCAGGAGGGAAATTAGTTTCAGCCCACAAGGTAACAGCATCTACTACCGTTTGATCTGTCCATTCATGAGTGTAATTTTCTGGATTTAAAACAGACACCCATGAATTTTGTGGAGCTCCAGAAACAAAGGCATTTACCCACATTTCATCAGGATTTTCTAAGACTTGTAAAATCTTGAAAGTGTTTGTGGTAATAGCAGCTTGTACTTCTACTTCATTTTGTAAGGTGACAATCGGATATTCTGACATAATATTTTATTCTTTAGTATTGTATTAAGTGCCTTCTTGCCAGCTATTAATGTAGTTGAATTGCTCTTCAGTAAGCTCATCAATTTGCAAATCTAATGATTGCAGTTTAAGTTCAGCAACAAGTTGATCAATATCCGCTGGCACTGTATACAAGCCTGGTTGCAAATTTGAATCTGCACATAACAATTGTGCACATAAAGCTTGGTTAGCGAAAGACATATCCATAACGCACGACGGATGCCCTTCTGCACACGCAAGATTTACAAGCCTTCCTTCACCAAGTACATAAATTTTTCTACCTTCTTCTAAGGTATATTCTTCTATATTATCTTTTACAGGTCTAAAGCTTAATGACAATTCTTCTAAACCTTTAATGTTTATTTCAGAATCAAAATGACCAGAATTGCATAAAATTGCTCCATCTTTCATTTGTTTGAAATGTTTAACGTCAATAACATTTTTGTTACCAGTCACAGTAATGAATATTTCACCACAAGCAGAAGCTACATCCATTGTTAAAACATCAAATCCATCCATATGAGCTTGCAATGCTTTAATTGGATCCACTTCAGTAATAACCACTCTAGCGCCCATACCTTTGGCTTTAGCAGCTAAACCTTTTCCACACCAACCATACCCAGCTACTACCACTACTTTTCCAGCAAGAAGAATATTTGTCGCACGTATAATACCATCTATTGTTGATTGTCCTGTGCCATACTGATTATCGAACATATGTTTTGTGAGGGCATCATTAACACAAATAATTGGATATTTCAAAATGCCATCTTTTTCCATAGCAGTGAGTCTTTGAACTCCTGTAGTAGTTTCTTCGGTTCCACCAATTACGTTTTCTAAAAGAAGTGGCTCTTGAGTATACAAATAATTGACCAAATCGCAGCCATCATCCATAACAAGATGTGGCTTGTAACTCAAAACTTTTTTGATATGAGAATAGTAGGATTCAGTGTCATCACCATGTTTGGCAAATACATGAATATTATCTTCAGAATTGAGAGCCTCAACTACGTCATCTTGTGTAGAAAGTGGATTGGATGCACAAAGATAAATTGTAGCCCCTCCCGCAGCTAAAGTTTTAATTAGATTTGCTGTTTCAGTGGTGATATGCATACAAGCAGCAACACTTTTCCCAGTGAAAGGTTGTTCTTGGAGAAATTTTTGATAGATTGATTCAAGAACAGGCATTTCTCTTGCTGCCCATTCAATTCTAAGTTTTCCTTTTTCAATTAATGACATGATGTTTACCGATTATCAATAAATTTTAACAAATACAAGAAAAATTTTTTGACATAATTATTATACGAGAAAACTTAAATGTTTGATGTTTCTTTGTCTTGATTTTTAATCATCTTTTGTGCTGTAATAATTAAATCAACAATTAGCTCTGTACTTGATTCATGGTTAAGATAATCTAAAATATTCCATTCTTGTGTGTGAGTGCCTTTAGCACAATCTGGTGGAATGTTTTTGCCTATAAACCCTTCTGGAAATTTTGCTTCACTTAAATCTTGGACAGATATAGGTTCACGTTTCCAGCCACCTTCTCTGTAGTAAAAATCAGCTATGTTGCGAGTTAAACCATCATGAGTTAAAAAATAAGTATTCCCACGATTCATATACCATATATATCCATCTTTTGTTTTTTGTTTTGCGGGATAAGGACCATAATAATTAAAATGTTCTGTATGTGATTTGTCTATTAAATGCATAAGCGGTTACCAGGTGTAGTTTTTATTTAAATTATCAACAGTTACGATTAAAGTTTTTCCAGAACCATTAGATAAACGCACCTTAAATTCGTCAGGAATTTGTTTTTTCACAGAGGAAAAAGATGTAATTAGATCTGTTATCATCCAATTCTTGGATGTTTTTTTGTTTTTGACCATTAAGCCAACTCTTAAGCCTGAAAATTGTGTCTGCATCTTTTTTCTCCTTTTTCATTGATATATTTATTATACGTAAGAATTACACAATTCTGAAATAGATTTAAGAATAATATCTTTGCCTTTTATTTTTGGTTGCCATGTTACCCAGGCTTGAATGAGCCCACAATTCATACAATATCGCAGATCATGCCCAGGTCTGTTTTCTTTATCTGTGATAGTTAAATTAGGATAAAATTCTTTTATGATATTAACAATTTCATTAATTGAAAACTTAGCATCTGTGCCCACATTAAAAATGTGGTTCACCATTCCTTCAGTAAGAACAGCGTAAATTGCTTCTGCATGATCAGTGACATGAATGTACTGCCTAATTGCTTCGCCGTTACCATAAACTGGCAAAGGCAAATTGTTTTTAGCATTGTGCAAAAATTTAGGAATTAATTTTTCACTGTTTTGTCTTCCACCCACAGTGTTGCAACCTCTTGTAATTGTATATTTTAAACCGTAAGTGCGTCCGTATGAAATAACCAATTGTTCTGAAGCTGACTTAGTAGCAGAGTAGGGCGAAGAGCAATTGATAGGATCAGTTTCTGTAGACATTTTTGTTCCATGTATATCTCCATACACTTCATCAGTGGAAACTAAATGAAACCAAATGTTTTTGTCTTTGCATTTTTCCAAAAGATTATATGTCCCCACAATATTTGATTGAACAAATGAAAATGGGCTTGTTACACTTCTATCTACATGTGTTTCTGCCGCAAAATGAACAATTGCCTCAATGTCTTCTGGAATAATTAATTGTGGGTTTGAAACATCAAATGGCATAAAATGATAATTTTGATGTTTTTTAAGAGGTCCATGTTCAAGCATGCTTCCTGTTTTCAATGCGTCATAATTAATTACAAAAATATTTTTTTCTAAGCACAAATCAACAAAATAACTTCCAATAAATCCTGCCCCTCCTGTAACTAAAATTTTTTTGAACTCTCGTTTTATCATGAATGTATTTTACAGTATAATAATTTAATGGCAAAATTAAGTGTAGTTCTTCCAAGTTGGGGTAGAGAAATGCTTACTCTTAGATTATTGAATTCTATAAGTTTGCAAACTTTAGACGACTATGAATTTTTTTTCTTAGGAGATAAATGCCCTGTTTTTGATAAAATTGTGGCAAGTGAAGATTTTGCGTTTTTTAAAAAAATTATTGGTGATAGAATGATTGTTAAAAACTTTGACACACATGATGGCACTTCTTGTCAAGCAATTAACTACGCTATGAAAAATTGCACTGGTGATTTTTTTATGTTTCTGAGTAATGATGATAATATTTTCAACAATCATTTTGAGCTTTACTATGAGATGTCTGCTAAAAGCGGAAAAGATTTTGGGCTTTTTAACACGAGTATAGATAGAGGTAATGGAATTCTTGAGTTAAGAGTTCCAGAGCTTGCCCCAAGCAAAATAGGGCATTCAGAATTATGTGTGAGTAATGATATGGTTAAAAAATTACCAGCTCACACAAGAAATTATGGTCATGATTGGGAATTTATTGTGAACGCCGTAAATGCTGGGTATCAATACCAATTCATGCAGAACTCTCCAACATATATTGTGAATTTAGCGCCAAGAGAACATAATTGGGAAGCTCAAAGAATAGTTTGATTTTCAAATCTAACAAATTCTTTTTTAAGGAATTCATAATCAACAAATTTGTTTTGTATGTCTGAATAACTGTTGAATTGCCATGCAAGATGTGGATAAATAGCAAATGCATTTACTTGCGGTTGAACTAATGCATAAATTACATCCACTGGTAAATTTTTATTGTTTGAGATTGTGTCTCTGAGTGGTGCAAAAAGGTTGCTTTTTATACAAAGTGCATGTGCTGTGTAAGAATGTGAAATTTTATATAAATTATCTTTCACTAATTCTGGCTTTAGATGATGTGAAGCCCCCAAATATAACATATCAAAATTATCAGGAACTACATTTAAAGCTCTGTGTAAATCTTCGTTAAAGCTTTCTGAAAACTCAACATCATCTTCAAAAATAAAAAGTGATTTTTCATTGTTTTTGATTGATTTGTTTAATAACTCAATATGTGATAATCTCACACCCTCCTCGCCTTTTAACAACGGACCATTATAATCTAATTCATGTCCATTGATAGCATCAAAAAAAGAATAAGGAATTTGATATAACTCAAATTGCTTAGCTATGACACTTCTTCTATCCAATCTATGTGCTAAAGATATTACATGTGTGTTATTAAACAAATCTAATTTAGTCATTACACTTTCATCCATCTTGATGGAACTAAATCTTTTTCATCGCCATCAACAGCAGGTCCAAACCACACTGGAGGAGCAACTACTTCGATGTTTTTTTCTGGGAAAAACATCTCAGCTAATTTTGCACCCCACCAAGAAAAAGATGAATTAGCAATAACATGCTTAGTGCAAAAGCTCATAAGATATAAACTCATCCAATCTGACTCTTCAATGAAAATAGCTCGCGATTCTACAAAATTCTTGTAGCACCAATCCATATCATTTGTAAACACTAAGATTTTTTCAAAATCACCAAGTTTCTTTAATGCTTTATGATAATGATCGGTGGGAACAATTGGATGATGATTTGGTAATTGCAAATAATCTCCTCGTCTAATGTGCAAAGCCACACAATCTAAAGTAAAAAGAAAAGGGTATTTTTCTTTCATGTGGTCAATGATTTCTTCGGTTGGTTGAAAAATTTGTGCTAAATCTTCTTGGCTTTTTTCAAAATACTTTTCTGATTGAAAATACCCTTTATACAAATTGTAACAATCTGGCTCATAAGGAATTTCTTCAAAATTAAAAGGGCAAAAATGTTGAATTTGTGCTTGATACAGCAGTGGAGGAGGAGAAATACTGAAATTTCTGAGAATCGTTTTTTCATAAGATTCAATATCAGCTTTATGTTTATCCTTGATAATATCAAGATTTTCTCTATAATTCAATGTATGAAATGTCGTGTTATTTTCTTTTGCCTTAGCATAGCTGAAGCAAAGTTGAAATAACATGTTGCCTAATCCGCCTTCTATATATGTAACTACCATTTTTTATCCTTTAAAATAAGATCGCATCCTAAATTTTTAACTACCTCATATTGTTTGTCAAGAACTTCAAAAAGTTTCTTTGAATCTGCTTCATAATTCACTTCTACAGAAATGATTTTTGGATTGAAATTTTCTAAAATATTTTTTAATATTTTAGATTCACCACCTTCAGTATCAATTGACAAATAATCAATTGGAGAATTTTTAGGAAGGAAATGATCAAGCGTGAACATTTCAACTTCAATTCCAATTTGTTCTCCATTTGATTCATAAGTTTCTTTGTTTATTCTAAACATATGATTTGCATCATAATAATCTAATACGCCACTAAGCATATCTGCGTTTCCAACTACTTTCAAGAATTGTACTTTTTTATTTTCATGTCCAATTGCACAGTTAAAACATTTAGAGTGAGATCTATTCGATATTAATTTTTGAAAAGCGTCATCTACTGGCTCAAAACAAAAACCTGTCCAACCTAGTTTTTCAAAAAAGTAACTATTAGAAAGTTTTATTCCATCATAAGCTCCTATATCTACAAATACTCCGTCCGTTTTGTTTTTGAAGAAAGTGTTGTAAATATATTGGTCTTGACCGTATTGACTATAGAATTCGCTCATCATGTAAATTGTACAATATGTAAATGGATTTTACTTTTGGAATTTGTGTGACTAAAGAAAATAAACACTTACATCCAATTATTTATAATCAAATTAAAAATCAGAAAATACCAAATAAACAAATAATATTCATTGGAGATATCTATGATAATTTGAACAAAGATTGGTTATGTGAAAACCTCTATGATGACTATATTCATTTTGACGAAACACAAAAAACTGGATGGATCACAAAGAAAAAAAATTTGATTGTAGAAAACGCAAAATATGAAAATATAGTTTTAATGCATGATTATATTGTTTTAGAAAATGGCTGGTATGAAGGATTTTTAAAGTTTGGTAATGACTTTCAAGTGTGCATGAACCGTGTACACAATCTCGATGGAAAAAGAAATATAGATTGGTTGGTTTATTATCAAGATTATCAGTTGCCAAATGCCGAACAACTCTTACCTTATGATCAAGAGTTTTCAAAAATTATGTACATTCCTGGGTTTTATTGGGTGGCAAAAAAAAATGTAATGCAAGAATTTCCGCTTAATGAAAATTTGATATGGGGTGAGGCAGAAGATGTTGAATGGTCAAAAAGAGTGAGGAGTAAATATAAATTTACTATGAATTCCCATTCTGCTGTTAAATTTCTTAAACAAAAAGAATATGTTTTAAATGAAATGAGCAAAGAATCGTTAAATTTGGTAAAAAACTTTTATAATAATTACTTCGGTGAACAATGAATCATATAATCAATAATTATTTTGAAAACGTATTTGTAATTGCTCACCCTGAGTCTCAAAGATTTCAAGCATTTAATGAAAGATGGGAAGGTTTAAATTATAGATTGTGTCAATTTGTAATGCAAGGTTTGAATTGTGTTTCTAAAGATGGCTTAGCCGTACATAATCTACCAAGTATACCTAATGATATTCCTTTGCTTGATCCATTAAGTAATGGTCAAGTTGCTTGTGCTTTGGCACACATGTTGATTTATCAAATAATTGCTAATGAAAATTTAAGTAATTGTTTGATTTTAGAGGACGACTCTGTTTTTAATACATTATCAAATTTAGAAATTGCTTTAAATTCTGATTATGATATTTTGGCATTGTTCACAGCTGATTGTGATTTGTACACTACTCCACATTTAGCAAGTCCGTACACTGATAAATATACAAGAGCTGGAACTTCAGCTTATGTTATCAGAACGTCTAATATAGCTTGTGATCTTTATGAATCGCAAGTTAAAAAAATGAATACAGCGGATGGTGTAATCATGAGGAGTGATAAAAAGATTTATGCTGTTTATCCTCCAGTGTGTTCTTGTGATGACTCACCTTCAATTATAGTTAATGGGTTTTATTAAATATGAAAAAATTAAAAGTATGGTTCGATAGTTTCTGGGGCACCTTCGATAAGAAGGATAACTTTTTTGTTTGGGTTTTAAGCCAAACACATGACGTAGAAGTAACAAGTGAAAATCCTGATATTATTTTCACTGATTCACCTAATTTCCAAAAAAATGGTAATGCTAAGGCTGTCTATTTTAGCGGAGAGCCTTTTTTTAACTCAGGCGCATGTGATTATGCACTTACTTCATTTTATGTGGACAGTGAAACACATTTAAGGCTACCTTTGTATCCACTATATGCCTATGATTTATGGAAATTTGGAATCACAAAATCTTATAAATCAATCTTAACAAGAGATTACACAAAAGCAATTTTGAATGAAAAATCTAAACTGATTACGTACATTTCTCAAGGCGCGGGTGGTAAATGCCCCAGAGAAGCAATTGTTAATCATTTTTTGACCAGGATGCATGTTGACTGTGCAGGTAGACACATGAACAACCACCCAGTCATACCAGGAGAGCCTGGTGCCATTACAGGATCACAAGCTAAAATTGATTTTCTTAGACAATACAAGTTTTGCTTTGCTATTGAAAACAATGATGAATTCAATGGCTATAAAGGGTACACTACAGAAAAGATTTTCGAACCAATGATAGCAAATTGTATTCCTATTTATTGGGGCAGTGATTTGATTAATGATGACTTTAATAGCGAAAGTTTTCTTAACGTTAAAGCATTCAAAGATTTTGATGAACTTGCAGATAAAGTAATTGAAATTAACAACGACAAAGACCTATATATTTATTATTTGATGCAACCTTATGTCACATATAATAAATATTTTGATATGGATTATCTTGTTGAGTTATTCGGTAAGATTATTTAATCTTCACTAGCTTTCTGGGTTGATCGCCATGATAATCACTTTCAATAAAAGTAAAGTCGATTTGATTGGCTAAAACCCATTCAAAAAATGCTCTATGCTCATTTTTACACTTTTCTAACCAATTTTCGAATAAAATGAGAGTGCCAGGTTGTATTATATGAGTAAGGTTATCTAAAAATAGTTTTGTACTAGAATATAAATCACAATCAATGTGTAGCAATGCAATTTTTTCAGGCTCACGTCCTACAAGCCATTTAGGTAAACTTTCAGCTTCCCAACCTTTTACTAAATTTACTTCTTCAATATCAAATAACTCCACGTTCAAGTCAAAAAATCCTTTTTCTGCAGTGTATCCTTTGCAGCTGTTGAATCTATAAAAATTATAAAAAGCAGGTAGTCTATTTCTAAAATACGTGATTGTATCCCCTGTGTGTTCGCCAAATTCTAAAACTAAATTTGATTCTTTACAAATGTTTTTAATTGCTAAATCACAAAGCATCTATTAGTTGTACAACAATTATATGACACAAACTTACTTTCTTGACATAGATGGGGTACTATTGGTGCATTATGGTTCTCTTGGAGCACAGCTTTCAGACCAGAATTTATCAATGATTTCGATGACAAGGCAGTTTTTAGATACTATTGAAAAAAACGGGGCTAAAATTGTATTAACGACAGGTAGAAGAAATTCAACAAGAAAACAAACCGAAGATCAATTAAGAAAGTTAAACATATTTTATGATGAATTAGTAATGGGTTGTGGAAGAGGTGAAAGAATTGTTGTTAATGATCTTAAGCCCAACTCAAACATGAAAACAGCCTTCAGCTTTACTCCCAATAGAAATGGAATCACTGAAGATGAAATTGAAAAAATAATCAAGCCTTGTGAAGAAAGACCTTGGGGTAATTTTTCCACTCTTGCTTATGATAAAAAATATCACGTGAAAGAAATAAAAGTGTTGCCAGGAAAAGCATCAAGTTTACAATCTCATCAGCATCGTGATGAGTTATGGTTAATTATTGAGGGGAATGGCATCTTTGTTCTTGAAGATAATCAACATCCAATTGAAAAAGGATCTGTGTGTCAGGTCAAAAAAAATGAAAAACATAGAGTAGTTAACACTGGAGACACAGATTTGATTTTTATTGAAATTCAAACTGGAGAGAAATTCTCTGAAGATGACATAACAAGATATGAAGATCAATTTGGTAGAGTCTAATCATTCATAAAAAAGTGCTTCAGAATTAAGATCATTTATTTGGTTTTTAATTTCTTCGTTATACACTCCAGCCTTCAAAACTATTATAGGTTTCTCAATATCTTTTAAAATATTTGGAGAGCAAACTTTAAAAGGAGTGCCATATAGCCTCTTGCCTTGCTTTGCTGCATCGTTATCTATAATACAGCGAATCTTTGAAACATCAAGACCAAACATTATTAAGTTTTGTGAAAAAATATGTGCACCGAATAAAAATATGCTTTCTGGACCACAATTTTTAATTTTTTCATTTATATCAATTATGAGTGATTGGTAATAGTTAACATAACTTTCAAAAACATTCTTATTGTGAGTATACAAATCATTAGGCAATTCTATTATATCATAGTTTTCATCATGCTGTACGCAATAAAAAATGCTATGATCTTCTAAAAAATATTCTTTTTCTAATATTTTCAAATTAAATAATGATAATAAATATTCGGTGTAAGGTTCTGACAAAAAGAAAGTGTGTTCAAAATTTAAACAATTACTATATTTTTTTTCTAGCATTTTTTGCATGTTTGGTACTGAAAAAATCATTTTTTTATCTTTTTTAATCAAAGATGCCATTTTTTTCATGATTGCCATTGGTTCATAAATGTGTTCATAAAAATGACTATGAATTAAACAATCAAAATCTTCATCATATTCGAAATTTTTATCAAAAATATCTTTTTTGAAAACAGCTTTACAATTATCTATCGGAATAGGGTTCAAATCTATAATTGTCCAAGGTATTGTTTTTTCAGAACAATATTTCTCATATAAAATTCCATGAGATCCACCAATTTCCAAAACTTGGTTTGGATTTGTTTTTCTGATAAAATTAGCAAAAGCGCGATGATGTTCAGACCATATTTTGCCTATAGCTCCTGCATTGTGAGCTTCTGGATACAGAATGTCAAGTGGAATTAATTCTTTCAATTGTATAAAGCCTGTAGTTTTGTCAATTTGCCAAATCATGTCATGTTTAAGGTCATCTTCTGGACAAGTGTCTACGCAACCCATGAAGACAGGAACATTCTTAAATACATGAAGATTTTCTAAATTTTCATTTTGATCAATTAAACAATTTTTTCTTGTGATTATATTTTTCATTGTCTTTTTCTGATATGTTTTAAAATAAATTTTGTAAAACCAAAACCAGGCAAAAACTGATCTACTTGCCAAATATAATTTCCTAAAAGTTCTGATAAATCTGCTATACCACAAGTATAGTGTGCCATTGCTCCTAAAATTCTTTCTGTTTTATAAGTGTCGTTTTTTTCATGAGCAAATAACCTATCAATACCAAAATTTTTAAGTTTTTGTTTTGCAGATTGTGTAATATAAAAGCTATTCGTCATCACTGCATAGCCTTCTTCGGTTGGAAACTTACAATTAAATAACGACTCAAATTCTTCAACTCCGCACCCAGGGCATGGATCATCTTTTAAAAAATATCCACACAATGTGACAAGCTTTTCTCCTTGAGACAATTTCCTGAAATTATCTTCCCAATTATCATTGACTATTTCTAATGAGTCTTGGAATAAAAAATATTCATCTTCATCAGGATATAAATTAATTGCATGCACATAAGCGCCAATTTCATATTTCAAATTTGTATTTGAAAATAAGCATTGATACTTTTCAGATAAAACTTTAGAATCTTGGCTATCAGATGTTTCTACAATCAAAATTTTATGATTTTCAGTTTGATGGTTTTTGATTGAAGATAAAAATCTTTCTAAAATATCTGGACTTTTATGAGTGCAAATTACAATCATTATTTTATTGTACATCAAAGTTTATGTATAATATGCATGAATGAAAAATTTTGACGTGGTAATTACTTGCTCAGGAACTGGTTCAAGATTGAAGCCAATTACTGATTCCCTCAACAAAGCTTTGATCAAACTTGGCGATAAAGCTATAATTTCGCACATATTTGATAGTTATCCAGGAGCTTCAAAATTTATTATAACTTTAGGGTATTTAAAAGAGCAAGTTAAAGATTATATTGAGATTAACCACTCTGATTTAAATATAGAATTTGTTGAAGTAGATGACTACGAAAGCACACAATCTTCATTGCTTTATTCTTTATCGTGCACATTCGACGTAATTGATAAACCTTTTTATTACAATGCTTGTGATACTTATATTTCAAATGTGCCTCATAAAAGTAATGATTTTGCCGTTTTTTCAAAAACATTTGTAAGCAACCAATATAGAAAAATAAGCGAATTGAATGATGAATCAAAAAAAATCGAAGATACGCCTGCCAAAGAGGGAGAATTTTGCTATACAGGTGTGGCTTATATTGAAAATATAGATTTATTTAAAGAATTAACAATAAAAGAATTGAATAAAAATAAAACACAAAATTTATCTGACGCACACATTCTTCAACAAATGAACATTGACTTTGTTGAAACAAAAAACTGGATAGATATTGGTAATTTTATTGCTTTAAGAAGTGCGCAAAAACAATTCAAACAAGAGATTTGCGTGTTGCCAAAAATGAATGAAGAAACATATTATGTTAATGAAAAAATTGTTAAATTTTTCAGTGATAAAGAAAAAGTAAAAAAACTTTATGAAAGAAGCAAGGTGTTATCTTCATGTGCTCCTGAATGTTATTCAAAAAATAATTTCATTTACTACAATTTTGTAAAGGGAATTACTTTATCAAAAATATTAACACAAGATTTGCTTGAAAATTTTTTAATTTGGTGTGAAAACAATTTATGGCAAAAATATAAACACACTAGTTTGAATTTTTTCAAAAATTTTTACATTGACAAAGCTTCCAAAAGAATAGAAAACTTTCATAAAAACAAAAAAAACAATTTTTCTGAAATTCAAAACATAAACTTTAGAAAAGTAAAACCTTTATCGGAACTTATAAACGTCGCAAGCGAACTATTTGAAAAGTTTCCAACACAACAGTGCATTGCTCATGGAGATTTGGTTTTTGAAAATGTTATTAAAACAAATGAAGGGTTTATTTTAATTGATTGGAGAGAAGGTTTTGGCAATAGTAAAGGTGATTGGTATTATGATATTGCTAAAATGAAACACAATCTGATATTTGATCATGAAGCGATTAAAAACAATAAATTTTATGTGAAGCTTGAAAACAATCAATGTTTTTTTGATGCTGGAACTCCAGAAAAAAATCTTGAACTAATGAAAACGTTAGAGGCGTTTTGTTTACAAAGAAACATAAACATGAATGTTATTGACACTATAGTGGCGCTAATACAATTATCTTCATCTGGAGTACACACAGGTGAAGAAGCTACATTGCTTTATTGTATGGGTTGGTACAACTTAAATAAACTTATGACAATGAACGAGTAGAAATCAAATGAAAAAACTTCCTAAACTATTTATATCTCCAGTAAATGAACCAATTCTTAAATCTATTTTAAAAAGTGGATTACCAATTGGTTTTATTCTTTCACAACGGCAATTCAATCATGAAAATGGTTATGTAAGCAAAACAATTATTGATCAAGTCTTAAAATCTGAGCTAATAGTTGAAAGAGATCATTTTTGTATGGAAAAATTTGATAAAAAAATTATTGCCTTCGATGCTGAAAAATTTGATATGATTCATATAGATCCCTGGTACTTTTCTGGACGTTATAGTTCAGAATGTATAAAATGGATGCATGAATTCACTGAATCTAACAAAAATATAAAATTTGAATTTGGAACAGAAGATTTTATTGCTAAATTTTCAACATTGTTGTTTGACATTGCTTTGAACGACATTACACCTTTTTTGGATAAAGTTGAATATATTGTGTGCCAAGGAGGATCAGTGGTTTTTGATTGTAAAAATATTTCGCCAATTGATATTGAAAAAACAAAATGTTACGTGGCTAAAGCTGAAAAGTATAAAGTAAAAGTGAAAAGACACAATTGTGATTTTCATTCTGATGAAGAATTAAAAATATTGTGTGATCTAGGTATATCAGCTTACAATTATGCTCCTGAATTTACTTACATAAGCAATAGTGTGATTTTTGACAACTTAAAGCTTGAAGATAAAACATATTTCTTAGAACAAATTGAAAAAAATGCTCCTTGGCGAAGATGGTTACACAATCTAGAAAATGAAGAAAAAACAATTAAAAGCTGTTTGCATTATTTAGATTCAGATGACAAAATGAAAGAATATGTAGTAAAATATGAGCAAGACATAATTTCACTTGTGGGAGAAAGATTAGAACAAATATGCCAGATTGTGTAAAAAAAACAAAAACACTGTATTTGATTTTTGGAGATGCAAGAAATCAAGATTATGATGATTTGCAAGACATGTGTGAAAATATTAATTATTTTGATAAGAATTGCGAAATTATAATCAATCATCCATATGTTGATCATCCAAATGTAAAATTAAAACATGTGGTGCAACCTGTAAATCAATCAAGATTTATTTTTGGAGTTTTTGTTGATTTACTTTATTTTTTACGATCTAATCCTATAGATTTCGATCATCTTTGTTTATTTTCAGCCAATCAATATTTGATTAATTCTTTTAATCCTGAAAGAAATGTCAATTATTTGCAATTTTATAATTGTCCAAATTGGGACTTTACATATACAGGAAAAGATTTTACAAACATTACAATTGGTAATCCTTTAATACAATATGAAACACATAATTGGGATGAAAAAGGAATGAACTTATTTTTAGAGGTTGAAAATGCAATGGTGAGTAACTGGGAGTATGCATTTCTCACTGATGAAGCTGTAAGATTGTGTCAGATGTATTTAGATAATGCATTCAATATATACCCTAATAGAGATTTAATACAATTGTTTCCAGGCTACATGGCATTAAAAACAGGTCAACCTTGGATGTTTCCGCCATTTTTCGGCACATTTGATCCTTCAAATAGAATAAATAATCACAATTCAATTATTACAGAATCGCAAATTGATCAAAAGTTAATGGAAAATTACTGTTCAGTGAAGCGAGTTGGTTATAAGAAAGACTGTCATTTAAAGCAATATATCAAAGAAAAAACGTATAATAAATATTAATGAAATTTCAGATTAATTTTATTGCACATACAAGACAAGAAAATTTAACAAGAATTTGTGAAGAAATTTATAAAATTGATGATGATTTGAAATCTCAAATACAAATCAATGTGTTGAATGATATATTTTGTAAAAAAAATGTCATTGACGAATTAGAAAATAAATTTCGACAATCTGGAATAGTTTTCAATAACTACATACAGTTGCAACCTTGTTACATTGATAAATGTAGAATAATGTCTGAATCTAAAACTGATTATATAATCAAGTATGACGAAGACATTTTTCTAACCACTGAAGCTTGGAATAATTTTTTGTCTGATGCAGATAAAATTGATTGGAACAAAACTGCTTGCTATGCGCCATTGATTAACACAGGAATTCCTAGCATAGAAACGTTTTTAGATTATTTCTGTGACGTGGACACTAGAAGTTACTTTAGAATGCTTTTTGAACAAATTAAAATTGAAAACATGTGGGGTGCGAATTTTGAATCTCTAAATTACTCAAAAGAAAATCCATATGATTTTTTTGATCAAGTAAATAAATTAACTCACTATTACAAAGGCATACACCCATTAAGGGTTTCAAGTGAAATACAAAATCTTTTAGTGGATTATGTTTTAAGTAACAGTGCATGGAAAAATCCAAAAATTAAAGACAATCTTCTTCAATCAAATCCAGCTTATTTTTGTAATAGTGCATATATGATGCCTACAAGTTTCTATAAAGAAGCTTATCAAGGCATGATGTCTGAAAAATACGTGATGGATGGATTCGATGAAGTGGGCTTGAATCAATATGTTTCGGACAAAAATAAAAATTTCGTTTTTAATTTGAACTCAGTGGCAGTTCATCCAAGCTATAACACAATAGGAATAATATATAATGACATCAGTAAAAAATTCTTTTCAAATATTTGACACTCAATTTGCTCATGCTATTTCAGCAGGGAGTCCTTACAATGATATTTCTATTCCATTTGATTGGAAAAGAAAAGAAATAATCATTGACGAAAGACCAATCTTTTTCACGGAATCATGTTATGCAATGTCCAAAAATATTTCTGCACCGAATAAAATTTTATGGGTGCTAGAAAGCCCTTTTATGGTTGGTGATAGCATAGTTGAAGATTTACTTCAAAACTACACCGATTTTAAAACAATTTTAACACACGATGACAGACTATTACATTTACCTAATGTAATCAACTTCCCAGTTGGTGGATGTTGGGTTAGAGAGCAAGATTGTAATGTTTATGAAAAGAATAAAAACTCTGTTTCTATGGTTACATCTACAAAGGTATTCACGGCAGGGCAAGTGCTTAGACATAGAATTTCAACTCACAAAGCCATTACTAATTTTGGACCGCAATTCAAACCTTTAGATTACAAACTTGATGCTATGAAAGATTTTCAATTCCATGTTTGTATTGAAAATGTTAGCAACAATTCATATTTCACAGAAAAGATAGTAGATTGCTTTGCGACAGGGACAATTCCAATTTATTGGGGATGCAAAAATATCTCAAATTATTTCAACACCAAAGGAATCATAGAA
>Ga0315900_10002812_pt1 | contig 26063 bp, 14 predicted proteins | sample LakEriMetagenome_FD_203521 | JGI IMG/M metagenome (GOLD analysis project Ga0315900, IMG submission 203521) | Freshwater fungal communities from buoy surface, Lake Erie, Ohio, United States - Buoy 12 MA114 | ecosystem: Environmental > Aquatic > Freshwater > Lake > Lake biofilm | place: USA: Lake...
ATCCATGATCCCGTTCGCCTGCTTTTCGTGATCGAGACGCGCCCAGAGTATTTCCTCAACATAATGGCTCGCAATCCTGTTATTAAACGTCTTTGCGGCAATGGATGGGTACAAGTCGCCACACTTAGTCCCGATTCGGCCGACATTCATCTGCTTGATGGCGACCGCTTTGAACCATTCAAAGGGAATATTTCGGATCTACCACGCGTTAAGAATTCAATCGAATGGTATCGCGGTTGGCGTGATAATCTCGGCTTCGCTCAGGTTACCGCGGGACTGGTACCGGGAATCGCCATCGGTTAACAAACGTCACAAGCAATTGAGAACTATTTAATAAACCTTTCGAGTTGGATTCATGCTCAATAGCGAAACACTTTTTACCGTGTTGGTACTTGTAGTTACTGGCGGTCCAGCTTTGCTCCTAACGGCACTTGGGTTACCACCTTTATTCGGTCTTTCCTTAAGCGAACGCTTTTCCGCTTCTCTTTCTCGACGGGTCATCGCCGCTGGACTCTGTGCGCTCTTGGGCATAGCCCTGATTTTTCTTTTTAGCCGTTCGGGGAATTCAATGGTATTCAAAGGGAGCGACTGGGTTGCTCTGGAGGAAGTTCACTTTCATTTTCGCCTAGAGTTTATCTTTGACTGGTTATCAATACCTTTCGCTATTCTTTCCTACCTACTGTGCGGACTGATTGCAGCATTCGCTGCCAATTACATGCATCGCGAACCAGGGTATCAACGATTCTTTTTTCTTTTCGCAATGTTTCTCTTAGGAATGAATACAGCCGTACTTGCGGGCTCAATCGAAACTTTATTCCTAGGTTGGGAATTAGTCGGCCTTTCCTCCGCCTTATTAGTCGCATTTTTTCAGGAGCGCACCGCTCCCGTTGATAATGGGCTACGAGTTTGGAGTGTCTACCGCATTGCCGATGCCGCCTTCTTGTTGGGTGCCGCACTACTCCATCACTTAACTTGGGAAGGTGAGTTTGTTCGCTTAACCGGAACAGCTGGCTGGCCCAACGCTGCGATCACCTTGCCGGAAGGCCAAACACTAGTCATCGGCTTGCTCTTAATCGTCGCTGCAGCGGGTAAGTCAGCGCTTGTACCTTTCTCGGGCTGGCTTCCGCGAGCTATGGAAGGCCCAACGCCGTCAAGCGCTATTTTCTATGGTGCTCTATCGATTCACCTAGGAGCGTTCTTGCTATTGCGGATTAGTCCTGTGCTTGATCGTGTACCGCTACTGTCGTGGATTGTTGTAGCACTGGGTACTTTAACTCTTCTCTCTGCCTCCTTATCGGGCAGAGTCCAATCTGACGTTAAAAGTGCGTTGGCGTACGCGTCTCTTGTGCAGGTGGGACTCATTGTCATCGAAATCGGCCTGGGCCTCCGCTATCTGCCATTGCTTCACATGATCGGCCATGCTTGCTTGCGCACTCTACAGCTGCTTAGGGCACCTACCCTACTACGTGACTATCAATTATTGGAGAACGCCATGGGGAGCCATATTTCCAATCGCCGCAACACAACTGGCGGGTGGCTACCACGCAACTGGCAACTAAAACTCTACCGATTTGGACTAGAACGCGGATACCTCGATGCAATGCTAGACCGCTACGTTTGCTCGCCAATCATCAACATCTTTCGCTGGTGCGACCGAGCGGAAAGTAGATGGACCGATTTTCTATCCGGTCGCTCTTCGCGTGAATCTGACAACCTGCCCCCCACCGATGAATTGCTGAAGGAACTGCGATGAGTGAACTTCACTTACCATGGCTTGAAATAGCGGTCTTGCTTCCATTGCTGGGAGCTATCGCAGTGTCACGCATCTCCTCTCCGCAGCGCGCGCGTCGTTGGACCTTATGGATTCTCGCCGCCAGCCTCGTCGCAACCCTAAGTGCTTGGGGTGACTTCGTATCGCTGGGAACCGTCGAGGCCCATGATCGCTGGGATTTACTTCATGCACTTACCGGTCACGATCTCCTGGTCTTGGACGAATTCAGCTCTCCTCTGTTGGCAATGGTTTCCTTGCTGGGCTTCCTTACTGTACTCGCAACCCTCAAAACTAAATTACAACGAGTTTCCTTTGAAAGCTTACTCGTGGGGCAAGCGATCTCCCAGGCAATCTTCAGTGTGCGTGAGCCTTGGCTACTTATTGCTCTGCTGGCAATCAGTATTATTCCACCCTGGATCGAATTGGCGCGTCGCGGTAAACCTACTGGCGTGTACCTATCTCACCTTGGCCTCTTTGTTTTCTTCCTCGTAGTCGGCTGGGCTATCGTTTCCAACACTGCTGAAGGTGCTTGGTTGCATTACTTCGGCGGCGTTTTACTCGTGATTGCCGTTTTGTTACGAAGTGGTGTCGCCCCACTTCATTGCTGGGTAACAGACCTTTTCGAACATGCTCCCTTCGGAAGCTCTATCCTATTTATCACACCTCTGGTCGGAGCCTACGCTGCAGTTCGTCTTGTGGTTCCGGAAGCTCCCGATTGGAGCCTTCTGCTGCTAGTATGGGCTTCCACATTCACTTCGATTTATGCCGCCGGCATGGCGCTTGTCCAAAAGGAAGCTCGTAGATTTTTTGTCTACATAGTCTTAAGCCATACTTCATTGGTCTTGGTCGGTTTGGAAACCGCTACCCCCGAAGCCCTTGCAGGCGGATTGAGCGTCTGGTTCTCGAGCAGCTTGTCGCTAGCCGGATTTGGATTAACGTTACGCTGTGTAGAGTCTCGACTAGGACGCTTGTCCTTGACCGACTTTCACGGACTCTATGAACATATGCCAAATTTGGCGATTCTGTTTCTAGTCACCGGACTATCATCGGTTGGCTTTCCAGGAACGATTGGCTTTGTATCCACCGAACTTTTAGTCGATGGAGTGATCCACAAATACCCAGGAGCCGGATTCGCCATCGTACTCGCTGCAGCCCTAAATGGTATTGCACTACTTCGAGTTTACTTCCGAATGTTCACTGGGCGTCGGCATTCCACCTCCATCAACCTAACAGCTCGACCAGCCGAACGAATCGCTATTCTTGTTCTAGTAGCAGTCATGATCGGCGGCGGTATTTATCCAAAACCATTCCTGGCTTCACGATTTCATGCGACAGAGCATCTACTAAAAGAAAGAACAACTCTCTCCGATCACGAACAAGAACATAAATAAACCCATCCTGGAACACGAGAAGCTTTCACCTCTCATCCCCAGGATGGGCCTAGTCACAACAGATTACTTTGCTCAGCTAAAAACTACCAGCGTCTACCCAATCACACACCTCGGTTACCTTTACGGACACTCAAGGTATGTGACGGCTAATTTGACATATCCTCATTCCTACCAACTCAAGATAGTCGATCGTATCCTTCAAATATCGCATCATGGGCAACGGGAATCGCTGGCTTCTGCTTAAGTGAACTTCCCGATGCAGGAGCAGCTTTCATTGTTCCTGAGGGAATACTACCCTGACGAACCCCAGATCGAGCCACCGCAAAACCGCTCGAATCCTTCGTGTTACCAAAGTAATGATCAAACATCGGCAGATTCTCTTTCCTGGCTGATACTGATCGTCTTTCTGGCAGAGATTGTCCGCGACTGGCGTTACCTTGACGTTCCATAGAAGTGACGATCACGCCACCCACCAATCCTGAATTCTCCACAGACACTCCACTCGACAAACCACTCGCCGCTACATAAACCTCAGAACCAACTGGATCCACCGCAGGTGGGTCCGCGATACCTTGCGGATTTGTGTTCGTGGCCGATAGAGCAAACGAACTTGCGAGCACGGGGGCCGCTGCCGTTCGTCCGTTGGTATAGCGATAAACGCGATCGGTACCATTATCGACAACCCAAATATCCATTGATCCGTTCGATGGATCCAGTGCAATGCCCGTCGGGCTACTGTTGGCCGTATTCAAAGCCCAAGACGATTGCAAAGCACCCGCAATCGTATACTTGAAGACGAAATCGGTCGAACTACTATTGACCACCCATAATGAAACACCATCGGTGACGACATCTTTAGGACTGCGATTGGCGCTGTTGAGCAAAAAGCTACTTGTCGCCGTTCGGGTAACATTATTCAACGACGCCGCATTGGCGAAATAGTAAACCCGGTCAGCTCGTGAATCGACAATCCAGACGTGCGTGCCATCGGTAGCAATACCCTCAATAAGGGCGTTGCTAACGAATCCCGAGGCTGTCCAGGAACTGAGCAATACTCCACTGGTATTGTAGACATAAACCTTTCGATTGTTGTCAACAACCCACACCTTATCCCCAGCTGCGGTCGAAGCGATACCACGGGAGGCTGTATTCGCACTGTTGACTGCGTAGTTCTCAACCGCTGTTCCAGTTTCAGTGTACTCAAAAGTGCGATCCGTTGTCCCATCATCCACGACGTAGAATTTGGTTACTAAATTCGTGTCGTTATCGAGGTTGGTCAGCGAAATGTCCGCAGGGTTAATACCGTTGTATAGAGCATCTGCGGAAGTTGCTGCGCCAATGACTGCCGAATAGACAATGTTACCGTCGACGATCGCATCATCGACTCCACTTACCGTAACAGTCTGATTGGTATTCCAGTTCGCTGGGGTAAAGACCAACGATGCGACGTTGACCGTCCCCTCCGTCGTATCGCTAGAGGACATAGGAATCGTCACATTACCTGTAGGCTCTGAATTCAGCCTCACAGTAAACGTTACTGCACCGCCAGCTTCGGTCGTCGAAGTACCCGAAGGAGTGCCAACCGTGATGCCTGCGGTATCGTCGTCTTGGTTGACCAAGCCGACATCTGCTGGATTGATTCCGTTGTACAAAGCATCCGTCGAGCTGACTGCCCCCAACACGACGTTGTAGCTGATGTTTCCATCATCAACATTGTCATTGACGCCTCGAACGGTAACTGTTTGTGGAGTATTCCAGTTAGCCGCCGTAAAGACCAATGACGCGGCCGATACGGTGGCTTCCGTTTGATCGCTGGAACTGACCGGAACCGTCACGTTCGCAGTAGGCTGTGCATTCAACCTTACCGTAAATGTCACTTGCCCCCCAGCCTCTGTTGTCGTTGTACCGCTGGGTGTCCCGATGGTCACGCCAGACACGTCATCGTCGTTGTTTACCAGCGAGACATCGACGGGATTTAAGCCGTTGTAGCCCGTATCAGTCGAAGTGGCAGCTGCCAACACAACCAGATATGCAATATCTCCGTCGTCAAGACTGTCGTTCACACCTGTCACCGTTACCGTCTGTGGCGTGCTCCAGTTCGCACTGGTAAATACTAACGAACTGACGTTCACGTTAGCTTCAGTGGTGTCATTGGAACTAACCCCAATCGTAACGTTCGCCGTCGGTTGCGACGACATTCTCACCGTGAATGTTGCTTGACCACCAGATTCCGTAGTAGCCCCTACCGATGGCGCAGAAACAACTACACCAACCGCGTCGTCATCCACGTTGGTTAGGGTGATATCAGTTGGGTTGATTCCGTTGTAAACGCTATCAGCCGAAGATGCTGCACCAATAACAGCGCTGTAAGCAACATTTCCATCATCTAAACTATCATCGACACCCGTGACCGTTACCGTCTTCGCAACATCCCAATCTGTCGCGGTGAAAACCAATGAGGTGACATCTACCGTCCCCTCGGTTGCATCACTGGAACTTACAGGAATAGTCACGTTTGCAGTCGGCTGACTGTTCAACCTGACAGTAAAGGTCACCTTCCCACCTGCTTCCGTTGTGGTCACACCAGACGGCGAACTAACTGTAATCCCCGCGGTATCATCATCTGTGTTAACCAGACCGACGTCAGCCGGATTTACTCCGTTGTAGGATGCATCGCTGGAACTCACGACTCCCAAGACCAAACCGTAGGCGATATTGTTATCGTCAATATTATCATTGACTCCCGTTACAACGACCGATTGCTCCACATTCCAATTTGCAGGTGTAAAGGTGAGGCTTGTCACCGTAACACTACCTTCGGTCGTATCGCTGGAACTAATCGGAATCACTACGTTGGCCGTTGGCTCAGACGCTAGCCGAACTGTTACCGTCGCCGTCCCCCCCGCTTCCGTTGTAACATTCCCAGACGGGGTCGCTGTAATAAAACCAGCAGTGTCATTGTCTACGTTGGTAAGATTTACGTCGCTCGGATTCAGTCCGTTGTAATTGCTGTCTGTGGACGTAATAGCATCCAGCCGAATCAAATAAGCCACATTACCATCATCGATCAAATCATCGACACCAGTAACTGTTACGGTCTGAGGCGTATTCCAGTTTCCTGAAGTAAACACCAAGCTATTTGGAGTGACAGTACCCTCTGTCGTGTCGCTCGACACAACGGGTATGGTCACATTAGCCGTTGGTGCAGAATTCAATTTGACCGTGAAAGTTACAGTACCACCCGCCTCCGTGGTGCTTACCGAACTTGGGCTAGATACAGTGACTCCGACTGTCGAATTTAGATAAGTTACAACTCGTTTTAGATATTCGTTTTGATTATTTGGAGCTGCAGCTGTCGTACTGAGTGACTCAAATGGTGTTGTCATGAAAACAACCCCGAAGCCACCTGCAGAATAATTACCACGATAATTGACTGTCGAGTAAATATTCGTCGCTCCTGCTACGTTGTGGAGCAATGTTCCCTCAGCACCTGCCACGGGAGTCAAACCATCGGTGTAGACCGATGGAAAATCAGACGGCTTGGTCATCGCCAAACTCAGACCGGCACTGATCGCATTCCCAGCAACTCCCGTCTCGGTGTGAACCGCTGAAGAAACGTCACTGGTGAAACTCGCTACCTTTAAGTAATTCTGCTGGAAAGCAGCTGTCACACCATTGTAAAGAATGTCTTGTCCCGAGATAAAGATTCGACCACCGTTATCCAGATAGCCAGCAATCGCAGTTTGCTCGCCAGCAGACAATCCGGCGGTAGCACTTGCGTAATCATATCCGGTATTCCAAATTACAAGCTGATAATTTCTTAGATCACTAGTCGTTGGAGTTGCTCCTGCACTGAAAGCGTCCCAAACGTCGTAGGAATAGCCATTGGTTGTCAAAGCCGTCTTGTAGAATCGATCAAAGGTTGCACCTTGGTCATCGTCGACAAACAAAATGGCCGAAGGAGCGGTTGTAGTAAAACTTCCTACGCTCGACTGGCTAACGTTCCCAACGAGATCTCTCGATATGACTCGATAAAAATAAACCGTGTTGGGAGAAAGATTACCCAATACGGCTGTGTGAGAAAGCACTGCCTCATTCTTTGTGAACGTTTTATCTAAATTCGTAGACGATGTACCGTACACTACTTCAGTCGAAGAGTTCTCATTGGTCGTCCAACGTATTTCGCTGCTATTCGCCTTCGGAATCGAAGAGATGTTGGTGATCGTAGGAGCAACCGAATCAACCAGCGCGGTCGCAGTTTTGTTTAATGCCGCGTACGTCACGGTAATCGTATCGTTGTGCTTTACCTGCAAAATCCCATCGGCAATCACCGCACCGGATCCTAAACCGATCGAACCGACAAATCGCCCGGTACTGACACCAGTCTCGGTAAGCGTCACAACCTCAGCGACTGTTTCGGTTGTACTCCTCACCGTTACTTGGATCGTATCGGCTACGGTACTGTTGAGATTCGCACCTGTATGATTCACGGTAATCGCAACCGTCCCAGTACCGCTGTAAGTATTCTTATCTAGTGTAACTCCCGTCGAACGCATAATCGCTTCATACGCATTCAATCGACCACCGGTCACGGTCTTGCCGACCAATGACGCGGTTGGAGTTGCTGAGGACAGAATATCATTGCGAATCGTAGCTGCACTCACAGGCCCGCTCTGCGCCGAAGCGTACAGGGCGATAGCGCCAGTAACATGAGGCGTAGCCATCGATGTGCCGTTGTAAGAAGAGTAAGTATCCGTTGGAACGCTCGACCAAATACCGGAACCAGGCGCACCGATATCTACTGTCGTCGCACCATAGCTGGAGAAACTAGAAATAGCTCCGGTATTCGTAATCGAAGCGACAGCAATCACCGCATCATAGCTAGCTGCCGTCTGAGTCGATGTTCCTACGGAAGTGTTGTAGGACGAAGGATAATAACCGCCAGTATCATTGTTGGATGTGGAATTACCCGCCGCAGCAACGAAAAGAATATTTGCTTTCGCACCACGGATAATTGCATCATGTAGCGCCTGCGAATAGCCACCACCACCCCACGAATTATTTGATGCAACTAAGTTGATTCCATGCCGCGTTTTTAGGTCTGTTAAATAGTCCACAGCCTTGATCGCATTGGCCGTCGTTCCACCCGATGGTCCGAGGAACTTCGTCGAAATCATCGTGACGTCCCAGTTCACACCAGCAACGCCAATTCCATTGTTCCCTTCACCACCGATCGTACCAGCGACATGCGTGCCGTGAGCATCCTCGCCAGCGTTGTAAACACCGGCGTCGTTGTAAACGAAATCCCAACCATTCATGTCATCCTTGTAGCCATTACCATCATTATCGATTCCGTCCCCAGGTATTTCGAAAGGGTTCACCCAAATGTTGTTTTTCAAATCGGGATGAGTAACTTGAACACCTTCGTCAATGATCCCAACGACGACGCTCGCGTTTCCAGTGATCCCCGCGTTCCATGCTTTCTCCGCGTGAGAACCGAACTGATTGGTCGTACCGCTCGGTCCTGAAGCTGTGGGTAAATCGTCACCGTAAACACCCCACAAACTTCCATTGGTGTAGTAAGCGTCGTTGCTTACCGCAGCAGCTCGGTGAATATAGTTGGGCTCTGCATATAGAACCCATGGACTCTTTTTGATCTGTGCGATTGCTTCTTGAACGCCAAGACCGCGACCTATCGAGATTCGATCGAGCAGCCCAACTCCTTGCTGCTTCATCGTGACTGTTTGAATACTCTCACTCACCAAACCTGCAACCAAGGCCCGAGATTCTGCTTGCCGCGCTGGTGTTGCATCAGCCGAATACTGCACCAGTAATTCGCCCGGCACATACTCATTACTCCAAAAATCAGCAGCTAACAATTTGCGACATTCCAGACGCTCACACTGCATCCACCGACGAGCCGAACCCTTTGAACCCCTGCCGCGTAATCTCATCACCAGTATCCTTTGGCTAAACCGAAAGTTTTATTGCAGTCCAAGCAACACAACTCACGAAGATCAATTTTGATAAGTCCTACATCGCTACTTCCACTCGCGACAACAAAAAAAAACAGGTGAAGTTGTCCTGGTACGGGAACTTCTGCACTGCGTAAGTCATCCGAAAGGGTGACGAGATCATCTAGTCACAAAGTCAACTCGGTAGACCTCCGAATCTAACGGAAGATTCCGGATTGGGAACCGAGATGGCAATTGCTGTTCCAAAAATATAAATGTTTCGCCAGGCATAATTCGCAAAGTCTCCCTGGCTTCGTTTTTCCGAATGTTTTCTCCAATCAGTAACCTCGATTTTTTTCTGGTAGCGCCTCCTCGCCGTAAATCATTTCCCCCCCTGCGGCATCCCAAAATGAGATTTCGTCTCGAAATGAAATCAACAATGATCCCGCACCAGCCTGAATGGATCTATACTTTCGCAGGGGGTCATTGCGCTTGGATGCGTACGTGGAGAGTGTGATTATCGCTTGCCGCGTTTCTAGGATCCACAAGCAACGCTCGAGAGGCGATAGTCAACCACACTGCATCGCTAACCACCCAACCTACCCATTCCACGCAAACACCGATTTCGCAATTACTTGCAGGCACTTGCCAATCCTGGCCTCGAACCCAATCCAGAAGCGTTTCTCGGTACTCCTACGCTACAGGCAATAACAGAAACAAGCGACAGGAGTCTTCTGAATTCCTAGTTATTCATAATCGCTTCAAACCCCAGCTTTTGAACTTTAATTGGGTTAAACTGACGACTCCACATTGGTCTTTTATTGAGATTCCGCAGCAACATCCTTTATGTCGAACTACATCTTTCATCGACGATCCTTTCTAAAGCAAACGACTTTAGCTGCAACCGCAAGCGTTGCATCGATTTCCAATTTCCAGACAGCTAGAATCTTTGCCAACCATCAAGACGATCTCGATCAATCATTCTCCTTTTTTCTCATCGGCGACACCCACTACCTAGCAAGTATTGAGAATCCATCGGAGATCGACGCGCGAAGCTCAGCCGTTTGCAGCAATCTCATCGATACACTCAATCAACTTCCGGGAACGATTATTCCTGATGCCGCCGGCAGTGGAATGGTCAAGAAACCGTTGGGAGTCATTCACGCAGGCGATATCATCGATAGCGGCGATAAACGAGGTCTCAACTTCGAGAAAATGCAGCAAACAGAGTTCGCTGCATTCAACAAGGAATTTGGAATCGACGGCACGGATGGTAGACTTCAGTTTCCGGTCTTTGAAGTCTACGGGAATCATGACAGCCCTTCCGGTTCCGGTATCGCGATCGATGGCTTAAAAGAGAGAAACAAAAAGCGTAAGAATGTAACGCTCTCCCACAATCTGCTCCATTTGGCATGGGACTGGGGTCCTGTCCGCTGTATCAATTTGGGCATCGTTGTCGGGCAAGATAAAAGCAACTCGCAACGACGACGATATCATCCGATGGACAGCCTTGAATTTCTAATCGAGGATCTTAAGCAACATGCATCCGACGAAGAACGCCCCGTCTTGATTACGCATCATGTTGATGTCGTACGCTACAGCAAACCATGCGAGCTCAATAACAACGCCAATCTCTCGATGGAATGGAATCCATGCGATGTGAATGCCTATTACGAAGCTCTTCGATCCTACAATGTCATTGGGATCCTCTATGGCCATACACATGTTCGTAACATACTCCGCTGGGATGGAAGTGCTAACCGCGTCGAACACGGTATCCCTCTACTGAACGTCGACAATTCAAGCCATTTCCATGGCGGAAACCAAGCTTTTTTCTATATCGAAGTGACTCGCAATGAAATGATTATTCGCGAATGCGCAACCAAAGACGCCTGGACAACCTATCAATGGACGCCAACATTATGGCGTCACTCCATCTCACCAAAAAAAGAATCTTAGCACGCTAACAGCGAAACACGCCCCATGAAACACCTTCTACTTGCTAGCCTTACATGGCTCTTTGCCTGCTCGGCTATTGTTCACGCAGAAACTTCATCGCCAAAAGCTAACCAACGTCCGAATTTTATTGTCATCCTCAGCGATGACATGGGTTACTCCGACCTGGGATGCTTCGGGGGAGAAATTCAAACACCCAACTTAGACTCTCTTGCTACAGGAGGGCTACGTTTCACTCAGTTCTATAACATGGCACGTTGCTGTCCAACACGAGCGAGTCTACTCACTGGTCTCTATCCGCATCAGGCTGGAATAGGTCACATGATGGAGGACCGAGGACTGGTCGGATATCGAGGTAATCTCAATGCTAATTGCCGCACGATGGCGGAAGTACTCGGTGCTAGTGGCTATCGTAACTATGCGGTTGGCAAATGGCACGTTACCTCGCACACAGCTCCAAATGGACCCAAACATAATTGGCCACGCCAACGAGGATTCGATCGTTTTTATGGAACCATTCACGGCGCTGGTAGTTTCTACGACCCATCCTCATTGGTTCGCGACAACAACATGATTTCCCCTCACGCAGATCCCGAATATCAGCCTGAGACCTACTACTACACGGACGCTATCAGCGACCATGCAGTCCGCTTTGTTCGCGATCATCAAGCTTCGTATGCCGACAGCCCATTCTTCATGTACGTCGCTTACACTGCCGCCCATTGGCCGATGCACGCGCTACCGGAAGACATTAAAAAGTACGATGGCAAATATGATCAAGGATACGAAGCCGTCCGCCAAGCACGATATCGCAAAGCGTTAGAACAAGGCACGATCGCTTCAGATCAACCCCTTCCTCCATCGGCGAAATCTTGGAACGATGCGAAGAACAAGGAATGGGAATCGGCGTGCATGGAAGTTTACGCAGCTATGGTCGATCGTATGGATCAAGGCATCGGAAAAATCATCGAGGAACTAAAACGAACCGGTCAATATGACAACACCCTAATTCTCTACATGCAAGACAATGGTGGATGTGCCGAAGGTGTGGGTAGATCTGGCAACAAGAATCACCCCAACATTCCACGCCCTACCAGCCCCACGTTACCGTCGATGAAACCATCCGACTTCGCAACGCCCGGCAGTACTCCTGCACAGACTCGCGATGGCTTCCCAGTTCGAATGGGGCCACAAGCGATGCCGGGACCCGCGGACACTTACGTCGCTTACGGTGAAGGTTGGGCCAACGTTTCCAATACTCCATTTCGCGAGTATAAGCATTACGTCCACGAGGGAGGTATTAGCACACCACTGATCGCTCACTGGCCTAAAGGGCTTACCAACAGCGGCCAACTACGACATCACCCTACCCATTTGATAGACATTGCCGCTACGCTATATGACCTCGCCTCAGCAAAATATCCATCCGAAGCTACGCCGCTGGAAGGTATTTCCCTGCGACCCGCTTTTGAGAACAAAACCCTCGGACGCGAGGCATTGTATTGGGAACATGAAGGTAATCGGGCAGTACGATCTGGAAACTGGAAACTTGTCGCCAAACACAGAGGCGATTGGGAACTGTACGACATCTCTAAAGACCGAACTGAGTCCCACGATCTATCCCAGCAGCATCCCGACAAACTCAAGGAACTCATCGCCCTCTACGAAGCTTTCGCTCAGCGATGCCATGTCGCTCCTTGGCCTTAACGCTTTGCCCTCTCCTTGTCGAAGCCAATGGGTGCGTTCCCTCTCCAAAGGTTGTCTCGGTCTAGTTCCCGAGACAATCTTCGGAGAGGGCTAGGGTAAGGGCTCTTACTAAGCCGCAAAAAAGTAAACGATTCAACAAGATTAACCGCTTAACGCGACGCTTTACCAGAATGCGCCGCCAACACACACCTTATCGCAGACAAGTTCTACGTTGAGGGCTCCTACTAAGCCGCAAACCGCCCAACACTCCAAGCCAAATTCCCTCACAGAGCCACTCCTACTGCCTACAACTTGGCAAAGACACCATCGGTATACGTTGTCGTACTATCCGAGAAAGAAGCAACTTCGATTTCCATTGAACGCAAGATACTCAAGAACATGTTCGACATACGATTCTCTTTCGTATGCCAGTAGCTACCATGCTTAAGCCCCATGTTGCTTCCACCAGCAATCAGCGTCGGCAAATTCGTTGGCGTATGCGTCGTGCTTGCCCCACTACCAAACAATATAATCGTATTATCCAGCACCGCGTTATCTCGATCGCGATATTCGCTCAGCCGGTCCATGAAATGCGTTAGCTGCTCCATCAAAAATCGATCGTACTTAGCGAATTGCAATTGACCATCCTTGTCACCCGCGTGCGAAAGATTGTGATGGGTACGGGTCAAACCGAGTTTCAGTGGAAATGTATCACTGATCCCCATGCCATCTTCACGATTGAGCATAAAGGCTACCGATCGCGTAATGTCTGCATCAAACGCTAGTGCGATCAAATCAAACATGTTGCGATAGTACTCAGCAGGTTCACCCTCATTGGTTGCTTCCAAATTCAAATGCGAATAATCCTGCTGCTTGATCGGAATATCGATCCATTTTTCCGAAGCAATCAATCGAGATTCGATTTCGTTGAGCGAAGCTAAATACTGATCCATCTTCTCGCGATCCGACTTGCCCAACCGCTTGTTGAAAGAATTCGCATTCTCTAAAACGGCATCTACCAATTTTATTCGCGCTCGCAGCTGATTGCGTTCACTCTCCAATCCCGCGCGATCTACGCGAAATAGTCGATCGAAGACTCGCTTTGGATTATTCTCAGCAGGAATCGGACGCCCCTGTAAATCGTAGGAAATTGTTCCCGTCCTCGACAAAAATCCTACTCCTGCATCGATCGATAATACTAACGAGGGCTGTCGGCAAAATTGCTTGGTATGAAGCGCTACTACCTGATCGAGCGCGACGGAGTTATAAGTCCCGGGCGTGGGATTGTGCAGAGGTGCTCCAGTCAACCACATATCCGAGCACAAATGTGGATCGGCCTTGGTACCATTCACGTGAAAAAGCTTTCCAATAAAGCTCACTTGATCACGATACTTGTTTAACGGTTCAGTCGATTTACCGAAAACAAACTTGCCGTTTTCTTCTTTCGTAGGAAAGAAACTCCACTCATCGATACCGTGCTCTGGCCGAGGTAACGACATCCCATTAGCTGTATACAATGCGCAAAATCGTTTGGGACGCTCTGCCACCACTTCAGCTCCCATCGCCTCCAGCACCGGTAACGCTAGAGCCGTTCCAGCGATCCCCTTCAAAACGGCTCGCCGATCGATCTTTTGAACCATGGACATCTTCCTCATCTTTAAGTCGATCTCGGTTGCTCTCAGTCCGTACTACTTCATGCATCGGACAATCAAATTCAATAATCCAATCCCCAGCACATCACTTTTTCAAAAAAGATTCGCTGCGAACAACCATATGAATAATATCTTTTACCCCAGCCTTTTCCGACCTCAATCGCCCCAATTCTTCTTTCAAATCCAGATTTTCGCGATAAGAAAGAGTTCGTCCATTGGCATAAATGGCTAGATGCTTGGCAAAACTAAACGCAACTTGATCCAGCATCTCGCCACTGAGATACTCTTTTAACTCTACTACTCCAGCTAACTTCCTGCCATTCTGAAGAGTCGTCGTCGCGTCGACAACTTTTTCCAATCGCCTTCCTCCCGCATCGAACTCTTCAAACGGGATCCCCCAAGGATCAATCCCTTCATGGCAACTAGCACACCCCTTTACATTGCGATGCCTCTCCAACTTTTCTCGCAATGTCAATTGCGTTAGGTCTTCCAGCACCGGAACATTCGGTGGCGGATCGTCAGGAGGATCTGCAATGATCTTACGCGCCAACCAAGCGCCTCGCTTAACCGGATTCGCTTCTCGACCATCGGATAAACCTGCTAAGATCGCCGCCTGTGTTAGTATGCCACCTAAATCCTCGCGCCGATGCGACACCGGTTCAAACTGGAAACCATTTTCTATTCCATCCAAACCATAATAAGTTGCAATCACATCGTTCGCGACAATCATATCGGATCGAATCAAATTCTCGATTGGAAGATTGCTCTTCACCAAATAAGAGAGAAACATTGCCGGCTCTTCACGCAATTCCCGTTTCACATCGCGAGTCAGTTTCGGAAAACGCTTCTCGTCCGTATTGACCACATCAAATTTATCGACACTCAGCCACTGCGCTGCAAACACTTTGATAAACCGTTCGAACCGAGGGTCAGCGATCATACGCTCAACCTCATTATCCACCTCAGTTCTCAAACCTCCCTCTTTGGCCAGCTGTAACAAACGGTCGTCCGGCGGACTATTCCAGAGAAAATACGAAAGTTTCGAAGCCAATTCCCACTCATCGAGATCCTCAGCCTCAGGCCCCTGACTCTGTTCAACCAGGAACAGGAACTGCGGCGAAGAGAGTATAACTGTTAAGACCGATCGTATGCTTTCCTGAAACTCTTGCCCCGCTCCACGAGTTGCGCGAAATGTCGCCATTAAGAAGGATAATTCTTCATCTAACAGAGGTCTGCGGAATGCTCGCGAGGCGAATGTCCGAAGAATTCGAATTGCATAAGCCTCTTCTTCTTCCCCTTCTTGTTTGGTCAACATGATGTCTTGATGATTTCCCGGTGGCCACATTTCAAAGTAAGGCCCCTCGAATTCGATGGATGAAATCCTTAAACGCGGCATGTCACGACCATCGGTATACTCGGAACGCACCCCGATCTCGCGGATACCCGCCAAATAATTGACGTTATCTTTCTCTACCTCGGGCCTTGGAAAATTATTGATCGCTCCTTCGAACACATATTCCCGTAACTCCGTTCCCTGCACGCGTTGCGGACTTCCCACTGGATTCAGTGTGCTACCACAGTCGCGGCGCAAACCTACATGCACACCGACCCAAGGATCGCGTTTTTCAAACGCAACAAACGATTTATAGACAGGATGTTCTTCGTGCAGCTTCGTTAGGACGACTTCGTCAATCGCCGTTGTCCCAGAGTACCTAGTGCGAATCGTTCCCTCTTTTTCCGACAACCGAACTGCTAAGAAAGCGGGTTGATCCAATCGCCCACTGAATTCCCTTTCCCCAATTTGCAGATCCAACCGCTGCGACGAATCAACCGGTGGCATTTGAGCGAATTGTCGGCCCGGCTCAACTAACGCCTTAATTTCTCCGACATCGAGGGCTCGACGATAAAGTCGTAATTCATCAATCATTCCCCAGAAGAGCTGAGCATTTCGAATACGCCCGATTAGCAGCGACATCGCAGTATTATCTAAATCGGCATCACCGATCGTTCCAGTCGCAACTTCATAACCATTGACATAAAGCTTCGTAGCTTTCTCGCCCCGCTTGACCACTGCAGCCACATGCTGCCATGTATTCACTCGCAAGGTATTGGGTGGAGTTTCAACAGTACCGTTATGGGCTCCATCCTTATTGGCTGTTTCCAATCGCAAGACACCATTTGGCCCCGGCATATCGAAGAGCCAGCCGTGCGTGTAACCGTAACCACCAAGACTCGCAATCCCTCCCTGCCGTAACTCCCTCGGATGAATCCACGCTGCAACCGTGAACTCTCCACCACCAATATTCATCGTTGCATCACGTGGTATCTCCACGGCGCCACGACTACCGTCCACCGACAATGCTTTGCCAAACGGCGACCCTACGCGTTCCGCACCTTCCGAACTCGTTCCTTCAGCGATTGCGCTATTTTGCTTAGCTTTCCAATCCTCATCGAATGACCAATAGCCTATGAGTCCTTCGTTTAATCGTGACGCGTCGGGTTCGCCCACATGCTGAATAGCTTGATGCAACAAAACATCGACTTGATAAACACCACTTTCGCTGATTTGATATTTCAATTCTCCTGACGTAGCACCAAGATGCAATCGAGTCTGCGTATCGACAACCGCTGCGGCCACTCCTGGTTCCAGCAACAGCCCATCGTCATACTTCGCCGCTTTCACTTTGACTCGAAAGTTCCCTTGCTCCGGTAATTCCCGCAGCGATATCTTGAAGTTCGCCTGCGGCCCGTACGTACTCGACTCTCCGAATATCTCGCGACTTGGTATCGCCGGTCGCAATAACAAGCCTTGTGGGACGGTTTGATAAGCTAATCCCTTGGGATATCCTTCGTTACCTCGCATGCAAGCGAATACAGAATGATAGATACTGTCATATTCACGCCATCCACGAACCGTATCATTGCCTGCGTAACCCTCAATAAATTTCCAGTTCGTTTGCATGCGGAAAGGATGATAGGCAAATGGCTTTTCCGGACTCAACTCCGTCACCACAAAATCGGCATTTGCTAATAGATGGTTATTCGCTCCCAAGATCAAATTATCCGGGCATGGTTGCGAATTAATTCCCCTTCCCAAGTCCATTCGAAATGTCTGAATCTGGGGTGGTTTTGAATCCTTGACCAACGCTAAATCGAGAGCTTTCTCGGCGATCGTAAAATAGGCTTCCAATTGCAATGGTGACAATTGCAACGTCTGGGTGTTGTTGGTGAATCCATCTTTCGAAACACCATCGGGAGGTAGAAGAGTAGTGAGATTTTCTTGAATGCCTAGCAAATCAGAGATCGTATTTGCGTACTGCGCGACCGTCAGTCGCCGCGCTATACCGTTTCTGGAATCCTCGCGCAACTTCGCCCATTCAACACCTTTGCCAATCCACTGGAGTACCCGCTGGCGTTCCTCCTCCGAGGGCTGCGGTTCTTCGGCAGGTGGCATCTCGCCATCAGCAATCAATCGCTCCACAACTTCCCAAAGCTTTAATGTGGAATCCTCGAGAGCCGCAGAAAGATGATCAACACGAACGCCTGACTCTCTCTTGTCGACATTGTGACATCGCACACAATGATTCTTTAAGAAGCTCTCTACATCCGAGCGAAATTGCTCCTCGGCAAAACTCTTCTCGCCCGTCGTATTCGACCTCAAACCTTGATCCGTTTCGTCAGCCACGCCGGTAGTCAACCCAAGCGACAACAGAATGGCAACTAACAGCATCGCAGTATTTGTAAAGCCTCTGAAATCCATATCACCCAACCATTTTCCTCTAACAACACTCTTGCCAATCACTTCAATACAAACTTATAAATCGCCTCGCCTACTCGTCTCTTGGCTCCCCCTACCCCATCTTCATTGTACTCCACTAACACCCTGCATTCACCCCTTACCCTTCCCAACTCCTCTCTCCTAGCTCCTAGCTCCTAGCTCCTAGCTCCTAGCTCCTAGCGCCTCCTATACGCGATCACACTCTTCTCTCCCCGGATATAGATCGTATCCCGATCTATTGCAGGAGTCGCTGCAATCGCTTCAGGTAACTGCACTTGCAATACCACATTAAACTTTTCGGTAGCTTCAAGAATGGTCAGCACACCTTCATCGGACAGGACATAGAGAAATCCAGCAGCTATGACGGGTGACGCCCGATATTGCCCACCGGCCGATACTCGTTTGCGAAAAACAACCTTGCCAGTCTGCCTATTCACCGCCGTCATCAATCCACCGTTGCCGACCATGTAAATAATCTCCTCCCAGAGAACGGGAGAGGGAATTTCAGGAATCCCCTGATGCAACGCCCACACAACATGCGATTCCGTCACATCACCCAGTCCCCCATCACGCACAGCTAACAAATTCGGTTTCCCTCGATCAAACGAAATCACACGCAGGAACTCATCTTTGTCCCAGCCTCCATCCCGATTTCGATCAACTCCAGAGAACATCGAATCAAGTCGCTCTGTGCGTTTAGCAGGATCACGCGGCAAGGGTACACCAAAGCCAGGATGACCGATCGGCAATTCGGGCCGAAACGGAAAGGAAAACTTCTCCGTCATTTCATTTCGCTGCAATCTTTGATCACCATTGGCATCAAACTGCATCAGCGCTTGCCAGTAGGGTTCGCGATCAGGTTGCTCATCGGCCACTCCACCGATCATCGAGGCCGAAGCATACACATGCTGCTCGTCAACGATCGGTCGGGAGATCGTTTCTCGCGAAAATCCGTTGACATACCATTTCTCTTCACCACTTCCAGCATCGTAGCAACACAACCGACCACTACCCAACACGATCAAATCCACACTGTTACCATGCTTCCAAATCGTAGGCGTAGACCAACCACTTCGGAAAAAGGGACGAGGTGTCTCCCATACGATTTCTCCATCGCTACAACGAATCGCCATGACTCGCGATGCGCTCGCAGCACTTCCAGGCAAATTGTTATCGTCGTCGACCACTAAGAAGAGTCTTCCATCATGAACGATAGGACTGGTCGTCACTCCGTAGAGGCTTCGCGGAGTGGCCAATCGCCGCTCCCATCTTTTTTCTCCATCGATTCGATAGGCAATTAACCCATACGAACCAAAGTAGACATACACGTTTTCCTGATCCGCTACAGCCGAACATGCCGCCGGACTATTCATTTCATGTGTCTGCTCAAGTGGCACATCCGGCAACACCTGCTTCCACGCGACACTGCCATCGCTTCGCTTTAGTGCCAACGTTTGTAACCGGCCCTCTTCTAATCCCGTAAGGATCAACAACTCACCCGCTATGATTGGCGATGAAATGCCACTAGGAACAGAAGTCTTCCACGCTGGCTTGTTCGGATCGATCTCCACTGGTGGATTACACTCTTTCGCCACGCCGGAACCATTCGCTCCGCGAAACTCATTCCACTGAGGTGCCAGCGATTCATCACCAAGTAGTAGCCCCACCGTAGCGACCTGCAGGATACAAACGAAGATGCAGCCAAATGAACAGCATCCCTGCAACGATTGCATGTTGCGGGTTGTAAAAACCGATTCCATCTAAGAATTCCCTCAACTCTGCTTGTTTCAGACTGCTTGTGCCAGGATACTCGACGCTTTAAATCCTCTAGACTCTACCTGCTTACGCGTTACTTTGATATTCCCCAAACGAATCATTACGCTTCCTATGCTTTTATCAAACCTTTGCTCCAAGCCGATTCACATAGTCGCCTACGCCTTTGCCTCGTTAGCTCTACTGATGACCAGCCCAGGCAGATGTCAGGATTCTGCAAAAACGACTGAGCTACCATCGCCAACCTACAAAACGATACTCTTTCTCGGCAACAGCATCACGCTACACAGTCCCGCGCCACAAATCGGCTGGAATGGCAATTGGGGAATGGCGGCCAGTTCCGCGGACAAGGATTTCGTGCATATGTTCAGCAAACATGTTGAACGTCAGCAAGACTCTCACCCCAAACTGATCGTTCGTAATATCGCGGATTTCGAACGCAGCCTATCGCAGTATGATATTCCTAAACAGTTGACCGAATTATTTAAAGAGAAGCCCGAGCTTGTCATCATTGCGATCGGCGAAAATGTTCCCGATCTCACGGCACCGGAGAAACAAACAGAGTTCCAGGAGTCCTTTGATAAGTTATTACAATTCGCAAAGACTCATTCAGATGCGACCATCATGGTTCGCAGTTGTTTCTGGGGTAACGAAATCAAAGATCGCATTATGCGGGAGCAATCGAAAGCTAAGGATATTATGTTCGTTGACATCGGCAGCTTAGGTGCAGATCCACGTAATCGGGCAAGTGCAGAACGAGAATTCACTCATGCTGGCGTAGCTGCCCATCCAGGCGATCGTGGCATGGCCGAGATCGCCGATGCACTTTGGATGGCACTTCAAAACTCGTCTAAAGCACCAGTGATTAAGTAAGAGCTCGAAACTTGCCCCATCCAAACCGCCCACTAATCCCCACCGCTGACAGTCGTTACCAAATCCTCGTCACCGACGACGGATCCTACAGCCTCATGGATACGGTACTAGAAGAGTCTTACCACAGCGGATCAGGGGCTGCGGCTGAATCGTATGTGGTATACCTCCAAAACAGTCGTATTGCTTCCCGACTTCGGCAATCCGACAATCTTCCAACCCGCGTTTTCGAATATGGTTTCGGCACGGGAATGAATTTCATCATTACTGCAAGTCTGGCAGCCGCAGAAAAACAACCGCTACTTTTTACCTCATGGGAGCATCGCCTTCTTCCCGGCGTCGTCTTCGAACAACTGCAGATTCCCAGCTCAATCATTGCGGCCGAGAAACTAGAACTGCTTCATGACTGCTCTGCTCATGCTCGTTCAATCACTGATGCGTTTCTCCGTTTTCGCGATGAGCTTGGCAATACTCCAGAAAAAGGGGTTTATCGATTTGCATACACCGACGACATTATTCTCGAGCTGAATATCGGCGATGCCACGACGATTTCGCCAACTGCTCTACGCGATTCTTACCAATCTGTTTATTTCGATGCTTTCAGCCCAAAGACCAATCCAGACCTTTGGACTGAACCAGTTCTACGTACAGCCTTTGAATTGCTCGAAAATAACGGAACTCTAGTTACCTATTGCGTCAATAGCGTCGTGAGAAAGCTTGTCGCCCAGTGCGGATTTAAGGTGACTAAAGAACCTGGCCCTATAGGTGGAAAACGCGAGGTTCTTGTAGCGATAAAAACTCCAGATCGATGAGGTTTATTCGTCGCATTTTTTGCAGCCCTCCTCTCTCCACCGAAAACTGGACGATCCAATTCGACTTCTAAAGCAAATTCCGTTAACCTTTGTCTTAAGTTCCCTTCATTTCAAAAGTTTTCAAGAAACTATTGCAATCTCTTGAAACCCCTCCCGCCAATACCTACGAGCGTTCCTCACAATGGTCATCACGAATATCGATTGGAATCAACCTGGCAAACAGCAATCGTTTCTCCGCGTTCCCTATTCTCATAATCTCGGCGGTTGGGCCAACGTGATGATTCCTATCACCACTGTCGCGCCCGAACATGGTCGAACCAAGACCGGCCCAACAGTGCTTTTGCTCGGCGGTAATCATGGCGATGAATATCAAGGTCAAATTGCCGCGATGAGACTAGCCCGCGAACTCACACCATCGATGGTCAACAGCCGTATCATTATCATTCCTTCGCTGAACTTTCCTGCCGCCCGCGCTGCTACCAGACTTTCGCCCCTGGACGGCATGAACATGAATCGTGCTTTCCCCGGCGATGCGAACGGCACGGTGACAAGCCAAATCGCCCACTACTTGACGCACACGCTATTCCCAATGAGCGATGTTGTTATCGATATTCACTCGGGAGGACGAAGTATGGAGTTTCTTCCTTGCGCCCACATGCATGTTGTCCCGGATCGCGAGCAGCGTCAGCGAATGCTTAAGGCGATGCTTGCTTGGAACACCGATTTCGCTTTTCTTTACACCGACATCGCTGGGAACGGCCTGCTGCCGGTCGAAGCGGAAAATCAGGGCAAAACGGTCGTCACAACCGAACTAGGCGGCGGTGAAGCAATCCCAGCCCACATCCATCGCATCGCACAAAGCGGATTACGAAACGTCCTCATCCACCTCGGTCTTCTTGAAGGAAAAGAGCAGACACGAGAGAGCCTAGGTAAACCTCCCACCATTCTCACCCAAGCTCTCAGTGTCGATGACTACCTGCTTGCGCCTGAGTCGGGGATTTTTGAAATATGTCATGAACTTGGATCTCCTATCCGTCGCGGCGACACCATCGGCTTTATCCATCACCTCGAACGACCCGACCGGGCGCCGGAGAAAATTGTCGCCTTGACTGAAGGTTATCTCATGACGATGCGCGCACCTTGCTTAACTCAGCAAGGTGACTGTGTCGCAGTGATTGCCCAAGCCGTAGATCCCATCACGTTGGCTTGACCACAATTTTCACTGCTTTAATTTTCAATGAGATAGCTGCAATCTTTATCCCACCGAGCGTACCCTACCTCGTTTTCCTGGAGCCCTCATGAGCAACCCTCGATCGCAACTATCGGGACCGATGCTTTTGAGCCTCGTCGCCTTCATGTGGGGGGCGTACTTTCTGAATTATTGCGATCGTCAAGCAATCTTCGCGATGTTCCCGGTACTCAAAAAAGAACTAGCGATGACCGATTGGCAACTCGGATTAACGGGCACCATTTTTCTTTGGGTCTACGGCATCGGCTGCCCGATCGCTGGCCAACTTGCGGATCGCTTCTCAAAACGCTGGCTAGTGACTCTCAGCTTGGCGATTTGGAGTGTCGTCACACTGGCTACCGGCTTAGCTCACTCCGCTTTGTTTCTGCTTGCACTTCGAGCGTTGATGGGAATTTCCGAATCACTTTACATGCCGGCAGCGATCGCGCTGACAGCTGATGCGACTCCCGCCGACAAACGATCTCGGGCGGTTTCATTGCTAACGACTGCCCAGATCGCTGGCACCGTGGGAGGCGCGTGGTTCGGTGGCTGGATGGCCGAACAAGGTTATTGGAGAGCAGCCTTCTATTGTCTCGGTGCTATTGGACTACTCTATGCGATTCCTTACTACTTCTTTCTTTTACAAGTTAACGAACACGCTGAGAATGAAACCCGGAAAGGTAACTCACTTTTTGCCATCGTATCGCTTGCCCAGATACCAACCTTTTATTTTCTCTGTTTTGCATTTCCCATTTTTGTGTTCGGACTCTGGATGCTCTACAGTTGGCTACCGAGTTTTCTACAGGAAAAGTTTTCGCTCGGATTAACTGACGCCGCCTTCAACGCTTCGGTCTACATGCAAGTCTCCACTTTGATCGGACTCCTTACCGGCGGCTTTCTAGCGGATTTCCTATTTCGATTCACTAAGGCCTCCCGTCTTTGGCTCCTGGTAGCGAGCTTACTTTTCTGTGCTCCCTGCCTCATTGGTATTGGTTACAGTGAAACCTTGAACTTGACTCGCGTCAGCCTCGCAGCTTTTGGTCTATTCGCCGGCTTCTTGATGGGCAATATCTTCCCAGCTGCCTTTGAGGTTGTTCCCTCAGATACCCGGGCATCTGCTGTGGGCATACTCAATTTTTTTGGCTCTGCATTATCAGGCTTTGCACCACTGGTCGTGGGCACCTGGAAGAAAACGGTGGGTATCGAACGCATGCTCGCTTTCACTTCGATCGCCTACTTGGTCGCTGCGCTCGTACTGATCCTCACCATAGCAACATGCTTTCGCTACGATTGGCTTAAGGTTCATTCCACGGAGCCAACCAAACCATCCTCTCCTTAACAATGCAATAGCCAACCATGACTAGAATATTGATCGCGGAATGCAAACAGGAAGTTTCTACTTTTAATCCACACCTCAGCGGTTATGAGGATTTTGGAATTCGTCGTGGTCAAGCAATCATCGACTACCACAGCACCGTACGCAATGAAATCGGTGGGGCTCTCGAGGTCTTTCGAAACGCAGACGTTGAACTTGTCCCAACCTACAGCGCTTTTTTCATCACCTCCGGCGGCACTCTTCGCGAATCAGATTGGCAACGCATCGCTACTGAATTTCTCGACGAGATTCGCCAAGCGATACAAAGTGGCCCCATCGATGGTATCTATTTTTGCATGCATGGCGCGATGGCCAGTGAACAGGAACTTGATCCGGAAGGATATCTTCTGCAAGAAACCCGGAAGATCGTCGGTGAGAACTTACCTCTGGTCGTCTCACTAGACCTTCATGGCATCCTTACCGACCGCATGCTTGAGCAGAGCGATGCGATTGTCGCCTATCACACCTATCCTCATGTCGATTTTTTCCAGACCGGTCAGCGAGCCGCAAATTTGCTTTTGAAGATTATTCGAAAAGAAGCCAAGCCGATCACAGCGAAGGTAGCCATTCCGGCCTTGGTACGGGGCGATGAATTAATCACCGAAACTGGTCTATTCGGAAAGAGCATTCGGCTTGCACAGCAATACGAGACCGGACCTAATGGTTTATCTGCCGGCATGTTCATCGGCAATCCATTTACCGATGTCCCTGCACTGCAAACTTATAGCTTTGTCGTAACCGATCGCGACGAACGCCTCGCCTCAAAAGCTGCTCTTGAAATCGCGGATTCTTTTTGGAACCATCACGAGAAGATGCAAGTACCATTGGTAAAGCTTCCCCAACTCGCGACCGAACTACAACGTCGTCAACGTGACCATCGTCGCGGTACCGTGATTCTCGTCGACGCCGCGGATGCCACTAGCTCAGGAGCTTCTGGCGACAGCAATGCGATCTATTCGGTGGTGAAATCAAGTCATTATTCAGGACGCACCTTGATCCCAATCGTCGATGCTCCAGCTGCCGCCCTCGCCTTCTCCAGCGGAATTGGCTCAACGATCACCACGCCACTGGGCGGAACTCTTGATCCGCAAAGATTTACGCCTATTACAGTGACCGCCAGAGTTCGCTCGCTGAGCGACGGTGATTTCCGCAGTGAGTCCTTTGGTGAACGCTGGTCGTCAGGGCCAACTGCTGTGCTTGAAGCGGATAACGTCACATTGGTAGTAGGGAGCCGAGCCGTCAACCTATACGATCGCTCATACTTCTACGCCAACGGCCAGAATCCGAAAGCTTTCGACGCTGTTGTCGTCAAATCGCCTCATTGCCAAAAACATATGTATCAAGCGTGGTGCGATGAAATGATCTTGATCGATGCCCCCGGATCATCAAGCGCCAATCTCCCTTACCTCGGCCACAAACGCTGCCCACGTCCCATTTTCCCGCTCGATGAAAATGTTACATTCAAGCCCCAGGTAAAGATCTTTAAACGAAACTAACTTTAAGAAAATTCTTACTGCTTCGACAGGAATAACAAGATGAAAATCCGCGAGATTCGCTGCGCTGGATTACGTGGCGCAACGCCGGAAGGTGGTTGGAGCAACGAAATACGCCCCGAAGACTGCGTGCATACATTACTAGCAGTCCATACCGATCAAGGGATCGTGGGACTCGGCAGCGTCTTCACCAATGACGCTCTCGTACACGCAGCACTGAAGATCCTCGAACCACTTTACGTCGGTGAGAATGCACTTGAACCGGAACGCGTTAGCGAAAAACTTCATCAGCATATGTTTTGGCTAGGTCGTGGTGGATCCATT
>Ga0315900_10002813_pt1 | contig 26060 bp, 22 predicted proteins | sample LakEriMetagenome_FD_203521 | JGI IMG/M metagenome (GOLD analysis project Ga0315900, IMG submission 203521) | Freshwater fungal communities from buoy surface, Lake Erie, Ohio, United States - Buoy 12 MA114 | ecosystem: Environmental > Aquatic > Freshwater > Lake > Lake biofilm | place: USA: Lake...
GCCCTTGTTTCAACCGAGGAGATTGACATGACCCGAATCGGTACCGACTCGAAGCTCAAGAAGGAACGTCCGGCACGCGTGGTCTTCGATATCCCGATGCCGAATGGCGTCGAGAAGACGGAGCTTCCATTCGTGATCGGCGTGCTCGCCGACCTCGGGAGCAACCCCGGGAAGAAGCGCGACTCGCTCCGCGACCGCAACTTCACCGAGATCACCAAGGACAACTTCGACAAGGTCCTCGGCGAGATCTCGCCCCAGATCACCATCAAGGTGCCGAATGTCCTCCGCGACGAGAACTCCGGCGAGCCCGAGGAGATCAGCGCGACGATCACCATCAAGTCGATGGCCGACTTCGAGCCGCACAACATCGCCAAGCAGGTGCCCGCGCTCGCGGCGCTGCTCGACCAGCGTGAGAAGATCGAGCAGATCCTCGCCAACGCCGAGGTGCGCCCGCAGGATTACGACGCGTTGCAGGCGCTTTTCGGCGACGAGCGCGTGAAGAAGCTGTTCTCCTAACCAAAGCGCCATCGCGAATTCCCGTGGGCCCGCGCCGCCATCTTGGTCGGCGCCTTCAAGAGGATTGACGAATGTCCGACGCACAGACCCAGTCAACGAGCGCGGCAGAGCTCTCTGCCCGCGCCATCGAGTTCAAGGATCTCATCGAGGACGCCCTCAAGGGCGCCAAGCAGCTGCCGACAGGCAAGTCGGAGGTCGCGGAGATCATCGCGCGTCTCGTCGACAGCGCGATCGACCAAGGCAAGAAGCCGCTCAAGGCCGGTCTTGTCAAGCTGCTCAACGAGGCGAAGGCCGAGCTCGAGAAGCGGATCTCCCGCCAGCTCGCCGCCGTCATGCACGCTCCCGAGCTCCTCAAGCTCGAGGGTTCGTGGCGCGGCCTCCACCACATGATCAAGGAGGCGCCGGACGATCCCAAGATCCGCTTCGACGTCATGAACTGCACGCGCAAGGAGCTTTCCGACGACCTGACGAAGGCCATGAACTTCGACAAGTCGCAGCTCTGGCGCAAGATCTTCGAGGCCCGCATCGGCAAGTACGCCGGAACGCCGATGGCCGCGATGATCTGCGACTTCGAGTTCAGCCACGCACCCGAGGACGTCGCCATGCTCGACGCGCTCGCGTCGATCGGCAAGGGCTCGCACAGCCCGGTCATCACGGCCGCCTCGGCCGGGATGTTCAAGATGGACGACTTCCAGGAGCTCAACAAGGCCGACCGCTTCACGCGCATCTTCGAGTCGAACAAGGCCGAGTACGCGGCGTGGAACACGTTCCGCGAGTCGCCGAACTCGAACTTCGTCGCGCTCACGGTTCCGCGCTTCCTCGGACGCCATGTCTACGGCAACCAGGGCGTGACCAAGAAGGCCGACGGGCTCGAGGGCTTCAACGAGTTCGAGTACGCGGCCGACGGCTCGCTCGAAGGCGTCGACCAGTCGCAGCTCTGCTGGTCGAACGCCGCCTATCTGGCCGGCGCGAACATCGTGAACGCGTTCTATCAGTTCGGCATCGGCGTCGCGATCCGCGGCGAGAAGAACGGCGGCCTCACCGGCTCGCTGCCCAACTTCGTCTACAAGACGAAGAAGGGCACGCAGGTCATGGTCGGCCCTGCCGAAGTCCAGAACGGCACCCGCGCCGACAACGAGCTCAGCGAGCTCGGATTCTGGAGCATGGCCCAGCTCGACCAGCAGGACAAGTGCTGCTTCTACGGCGCGCAGACCGTGCAGAAGCCGAAGAAGTTCACCGATCCCGACCGCTCGAACGACGCCAACATCTGCGCGCGACTCCCGTACGTGCTGGCGACCGGCCGCCTCATCCACTGCCTGACGCGGCACGCGCAGACCATGATCGGAAGCTCGAAGACCGACCGCCAGATCGAGGAAGAGCTGATGGACTGGGCCGTGTCGCAGTTCGTTTCGATCAGCGCCACGACCGAGCATGAGAAGCGCACGAAGCCGTTTGCCGAGATCAAGATCGAGGTCGCATCGGACCCCGAGGATGCCGGCAAGAAGCTCCTGAACTTCTTCCTCAGGCCGCATCTCCAGATCGAGCAACTGCACGGGTCCGTGCACCTCGTCGGAAAGCTGCCGAAGGCGAGTTAACGACGCGCGTCGGCGAAGGAGGCTCCGCGCCGGCCCTCCCGCGATGTCGTCCAGCACGGACCTTCGTCGTGGAGCGCAGGGCGCGGGCCTCCCCGCCCGCGGGTCTGCGCCGCCCATGGCGTCGCTCGCATGGCCGCGCATCGAGAGGCGAGAGACTTGACGCGGATCGAACGCCCGATTTCCACCGCCGCCGCGCCCGATGGGCGTCCGGAGGCGGTGCGCCGTTCGTCGTCGGGCGACGGAGTCCGGCGCTTGTCGCGGCGCGGGCTGCAGTTGCTGCGCCACATGCTGATCGAGCTCGACGAGCGGCTGAACCTCCAGCTGGCGGCCATCGTCGCCGACGCCGAGTTGCAGAGGCTCGAGCGCACCTGGCGCGAGACGCATCTGCTCGTGTCCGACGTCGCCAAGTCGCTCGAGCACGGGCGACGCAGCGGAAACGTGCGGGCCCGCGTCGTCGTTCGCGTGCTCGACCTGAGCGCGGAGGAGTTGCTTCGCGACATCCAGGGCGCGATGAGCCGGCGCAAGACCGAGATGTTCCGGCATCTCTACGGGAAGGGAATCGATTTCCCCGCCGGCCAACCGGTCGGGCTCATCGTGGTCGGCTTCGAGTTCGCCGGCGAGGAACTGCGCCGCGCCGGTCTCGACGACGTTGCCGTGCGCGAGTTCGCCGAGTACTTCGCCTGGCTTGGCAACGAGTGTCTCGCGCCGGTCGTCATGGGAATGTCGCCGACCTTTCTGTCGTTCGATTCGTTCGACGAGATCGCGCACGTCATGCCCGATCGGCTCTGCCACCAGAGGCTCGCCCGAACGACGTGGCTCGACCGGCTCCGCCGATCCGACGAGTCGCGCTTCCTTGTCTTTACCATGCCGCGCATCCTTCTTCGCGGCCCGCATCGTCCGACGCAGGATGTCCGTTGCGGCTTCGGATTCCGGCATGCGCTCTGGCGTGGCACTGCCGATCGTGGAGTTGCGGCCGCGGCTTCTCGGGGCGAGAGCGTGGATGATCGGCATCTCTTCGGAAGCGGCGCGTTCGCGCTCGCCTCGGTGATCGCGCGGAGCTTTGCCTTCTCGAGCTGGTTCACCTACGTTCGCGGCGTCGAATGCGGCGACGATTGGGCGCCCGATGGCGGCGGCGTGTTCATCCCGCCGGCGAGCGAGGAGTTCGGCACCGACACGCCGACCACGGCGGTCAAGCCCAGCGTCGACGCCGTGTTCTCCGAGGACACGGAGGAACGGCTCGGCACGCTCGGCCTCGCCGTCATCTCCGGCTCCCCGACGCGCGGATGGACGGCGTTCCATTCGATCCCGAGTTTCCGCGACATCGCCGCGATCGCCAGCGGCAGGGATGTGGTGTCGGAACGCCTCGGCGCCATGGTGCAGTATCTGCTGTGCGCGTGCCGGGTCGCGCATCTCGTGCACCGCTACTCGCAGACGCTGATCGGATCGACGCTCACGGCACGCCAGATCGAGCAGCACCTGCAGTCGTGGCTTTCCGAGTACCAGGTCGACAACCCCGACACGGGTTCGTCGCTCCTCCTCAAGCGCCCGCTGCGGGGGGTGCGCGCCAACGTGCGAAGCGATCCCGAGAATCTCGGTCGGCTTCTCGTCGACATCTGGCTGCAGCCGCACAGCCAGTTCAGCGGCGCGACGGCGAACCTGCATCTTGTCGCGTCGGTCAACGACTCGAGTCGCCGTGGCGGCACTGGAGGCAGGACATGAACCCCGTGTTTGATGCTGTTCGTTCGGGCGAACTCGACAAGGCGCTCGCGCTTTCGGAGAACGGCGTTCGCGAGAATCCGTCGTGCCCCCTCGCGCGCGGCCTCCTCGCCGACATCCTCATGATTCGAGGCGATTTCGAGCGCGCCGAGACCCACCTTGGCGCCGTGCTTCGCTTCGATCCGTCGCAGCAGCGCGAGATCGACTCGCTGATGCAGTTGCTGCGCGCCGAGTGCGATCGTCAGCAGGTGTTCGCAGAGGGTCGAACGCCGGAGTTCCTGACGCCGCCCACCGAAAGCATGAAGCTCCGGCTCGGCGCGCTTGCGAACATCCGCAGCGGCGACGCGGCGACCGCGCACGGCATGCTGGCGGAGGCGCAGCGCATCGAGCCCGAGTACGTCGCCATCGCCAACGCCGGCGAACCCGCGCCGTTCCTCGACTGGGACGCGCGCTTCGGCGCCACGCTCGAGGCCCTGAGCGCGACCGGCAAGTACTACTGGATTCCGCTCTCCTCGGTCCTGAGCATCGAGTTCGCGCCGGTGCGCACCCTGCGCGACCTCGCGTGGCGGAGCGCCGTCGTGACGCTCGGCGACTCGGCGCGTCCTCCCGTCGCAGACGCCGGTGCCAGTGCCAACGTCGCATTTGTCTTCCTGCCCACGAGATATCCCGGCAGCGAGACGTCGACCGATGGCGCCGTTCGCGCCGGCGGCGCCACCGAGTGGACTGAGCCGGCGCCCGGTGTCGGCATCGGAGTTGGCCAGCGCGTCTATCTGCACGGCGAGTCGCCGCTCGCAGCGGTCTCTCTCTCGCACGTCGCGGTCGCCAGCGGCGATGGCGTCGCGTCCGGCGGCGCCGGGAAGGTCGGTCGATGATGGATGGCCGTGGGCTCACCCTCATGCAGCGCCTCTCCGGCAACGCTCGAATGAGCCGCGCGACTCCGGCCGAGGCGCTGACGCTCGCACTCGAGTCGCTCCTGCAGAGCAGGCGCCGACCGCTGCCAGAGCGCTGGCAGAAGCCAGACACGCGCGAGTCGCCTGGCGTTGGCGCGTCCGTGCTCAACTACGGCATCCCGCCGGTCGAGAACTGGCGCCTCGCCAATGACGCCCACCAGAACGCCCTCGCGCGCGAGGTCGAGGAGGCGATCGAACGGTTTGAGCCGCGAATTCGCGTGCTCGGCGTCTCGGTGCGCGTGGCCGACGCCGGCGGCGCCGCGGCCAGCGATGGCACGACGTGGAGCGACCAGATCCTGCTGCGTATCCAAGCCGAGTGGCGGCAGACCGGCGCGCGCGTCGAGGTCGAGGCCGGGTGGGGCATCGAAGAGCATCGTGTGTGGTTCCGCAGGAAAGAGTGACGCGATTTCCCGCAGCGGCGGGTGCACTGGACTCGAATGAACGACTCACTTCTCCAGTTCTACAGCGATCAGTTGCACGGTCTGCGCCGCGAGGCGAAGGCATTCGCCGAGCGCTACGCGCTTGCAAGCGAACTTGCGATCGATGAAAACGGCGAGTCGCGCGATCCTTCGGTCGAACGTCTGCTGCAGGGCACGGCGTTTCTCGCGGCGCGCGTCGAGAAGCGCCTCGCCGACGACTTCCCCGAGCTGACGGAGAGCTTGCTCTCCGTCACGAATCCGATGCAGGTGCAGCCGTACCCGTCGGTGACGATCGTCCAGTTCCAGTTTCCCGTCGACCGGCCCTCGGGCGAGGAACCCGTGCACATTCCCGCCGGCACGGCGGTCGAGTGCGTGCAGAGCCCGAGCGACGTGAAGCCGCGCTTCGTCACGCGTTGGCCGCTGCATCTGCCGCGGGTGCGAGTGAGGGAGGCCCAGCTCGGCCCTGCGTTGCGCGTAGGCTCGTTGCGTCCGCGTGCGAGCTCCGACGCGATCAACGAGCTTCGTCTCGTGATCGAGCCGCTCAGCATGCAGGCGTCTGCCGACGAGCTGGTCCTGTTCCTGCACAGCCCGGGAAGCAGCACCGCGTTCTCGATGTTCGAACTGCTCGGCGATTCGGTCGACCACGTCGCGATCTCCGCGCCCGACGGGACCACGCGCTATCTCGAGGCGGACACGGTCGAGATGTTCGGTCCGGATTGGGACACGCCGCTGGTGCCGCCGCCGATCGGCGGCGAGGCGCTTCGGCCGTACTCGCTCATGGCCGACCTCGCCGCGCTGCCCGAGAAGTTCCTCTACGTGCAGCTGAAGCCGAGGGACGGCGCAACGCCGCTGCTGCCGCAGATTCCGCCCGGCACCGGCAAGCGCGAGTGGACCATCGTGATCTACCTGAAGCGCGAGGCGCTGTCGCTGCATTCGCGCGTGCAAGCGAGCCTCTTCCAGCTCGGTTGCGTTCCGGCCATCAACCTCTTCCCGATGACGGCGGAGTTCCCGCATCGTTGGACGAGCGTCGATCAGCCTGTCGAGCCCGATCGCCAGCGGCGCTCCGCGTACGAAGTGCATTCCGTCCTCGACGTGACGGCGAGCCGCATCGGCGCACCCGACGACCGGGTGCGCTTCGAGCCGCTCTATCACCCGAGGCAGTCCGAAGCATCCGAACTGATGGACCAGGACGCCGCCGCTTCGGCGCCCGGCGATGCGAACCTGCCGGTCGTCGGCTACTGGAGCGCCACGCGGCGCGCGTCGGAAGGGCGACACGACTGCGCGCTGGGAACCGACGTGTTCCTCCGCGTGGTCGACCCCGAGCAGTTCCGCGCGTGGGAGGGCGGGCGCGGCGGCGCGCAGCGCGGCGACGGGCAGTGGGCGATCGCCGCCGACGTGCTTGTCACGAATCGGAACCTCGTGCGCGATCTCGTGCTCACCAGCAGCGGGCGCTCGATCGAGCTGACGGCGGTCGAGGGCGGAAAGCACCAGCTCTCGATTCGGACGCTTGTCGCGCCGACCGAGCCGGGCCGTCGGCATCTCGCGGAACTCATGGGCATCGATTCGGGCGACCGGGTCCGTCCGGCATGGCGTGCCATCGCCATGATGAGCGCAAGCCGAATGTGGATGACTCGGGCCGGTCGGGACGACCAGGCCACGCGCCGCGCGCTGACGCGCTCGTTCCGCGACCTGCTGCGACTTCACAGTTTCCGCGAGGACCCGCAGCGTGTGCAGATGAGTTCGCGCCGCATCCAGGGAATCACCGATGTCGAGTTCCTCTCGACGTTCGGCCGCGTCTCTTCCGTCGAGGGCGATCGCCTCTGCCAAGGCCTCAAGGTTCGCGTGAGCCTGAATGAGGACGAGTTCTCCGATGGCAGCATGTTCCTGTTCGCTGCCGCGCTCGAGCGCATGCTGGGATTCCTCGCGCCGATCAACTCGTTCGTGCAGCTCGAGTCGTACTGCAGGCAGCGCGGCGGTTCCTTCGGTCGTTGGCGCAAGCGCGCGGGGGAGATGCTCCTCTCATGAGCGAGGCCCTTCAGGGACATCTCCGCCGCAACTCGCGCGAATGGGAGTTCATCCAGGTCGCGCGGGCACTCGAGCGTTTCGACCGCGCGAACCGCGGGCGGCGTCGTGGGGTCGCTGCGGCACAGCAGTCAAGCGCCCCCGGCGAGATGGCCGCGTCCGCCGAGCCTCCATTGGTGCGCTACCGCACGTCGCCCTCCATGGCGTTCCCGGTCGGCGAGGTCGCGTCGGTCGATTCGCGCGACGAGAAGGTCGGAACCAGCGGCGAGGTTGCGCGCGTCTGGGACGTCTCCGTGAACTTCATGGGCCTGCATGGCGCGGTAGGCGCTCTCCCGCGCAGCGATGTCGGCGAAGCGCTCGCCCTCGCCGGGCTGCCGAACAACAAGTCGCTGCTCGCGCTCTACGATCTTCTCGGCGCGCCCTTCATCCGGCTGTTCGCCGAATCGATGCGCAAGTACCGCGCGCCGCTCCAGTGGGAGCGCGCCGCCGTGGTGGGCGGCGAGGAGTATCAGGGTGCGGATCCGCTCGAGTCGACGATGCTCTCCTTGCGCGGAGTCGCAAGCGAAGCGCTGCGCGGATCCGATGGCCCGCGCTTCCAGCTCCGGCAGCTGATTCGCCTCGGGAGCGCCTTCGCAGCGCCGCATCGATCGGCCGCGGGCCTTGCCGATGTGCTCGAGACGCTCCTTGGAGTTCCGGTCGGCGTCGATCAGTTCCAGCCCGTCTGGCGCGACATCCCCGAGGAAGACCGTACCCGCATGGGCAACGTCTATGCGCGTCTCGGGCGCAACGCGGTCGCGGGGACGCGCTTCTGCGACATCGCGTCGGGCGTGTTGCTGACCATCGGTCCCATGGATCTTCCGCTCTTCCTCGCGCTGCTGCCATCGGGCGAGCTGCACGGGAAGGTCGCCGACCTCGTCGCCATGTACGCGGGGCATCATCTGCGCGTGCGGCTCAGGCCGGTCCTTCGCAAGGAGGAGGTGCCGACGAGCCGGCTTGGACGTGGCGAGCACGCACCCGCGGCGCTCGGACGCAGCTCCTGGCTCGCCGCGCGCGAGAGACACACCGACTTTTCAGAGACCATCGTGCCGCTTTCCGCCTTCGACGAGGAGGGACGGCGAGCATGACCGCGCGCCGCGCAGGCGGCGTGCAAGTCGGCGGGAGCCACGGGCCCATCGTCGATCGAGAAGCATCAAGAGGAGCAGTCAGATGGAAATCGAACCGAATCGTCTCCATGAGCGCCTGAACCCGTCCTGCGTCAACGCCTTCCAGCAGGGCTTCGCGCTCTGCATGACGCGCACGCACTTCTCGCTGACCCCCGAGCACTGGCTCATCCACCTGCTTGCGATCGAGAAGGGCGACATCGGACTGCTGCTGAAGTTCTTCGAGCTCGACGCGGCCGACCTCGCGCGTACGCTCGCGCAGCGGCTGTCGCGCCTCAACACGGGAAACGGGAACCCGCCGCAGATCCTCGGCGACGTGGTGCTCTGGATGAAGCAGTCCTGGCTCGCGGGGTCGCTTCTCTTCCGCGCCAACCGCATTCGCTCGGGACACCTGCTCTACGCGCTCCTCGACGACGACACGCTGCGCGCATCCGCGATCCAGATGTGGCCGGCGTTCGCGAAGATCGATCGCGCCGAGTTCCGCAAGAGCTTCGCCGACGTGGTCGCCGGGTCCTCCGAAGCGCATGCGGCGGTCGGAGAGGCGGGCGGCGACGGCGGCGACGGCGAGGGCGCGGGCGAGCGTCCTCTCGCCGATGACAGCGCGCTCAAGCGCTTCACGATCGATCTCTGCGCCGAGGCAAAGGCGGGACGCCTGAGCCCCGTGCGCGGCCGCGACGTCGAGATCCAGCAGATGGTGAAGATCCTGCTGAAGCAGACGGCGAACAATCCGATCATTCTCGGCGATCCCGGCGTCGGCAAGACCGCCGTCGTCGAGGGCCTCGCGCAGGCCATCGTCGCAGGCACCATCGATGGCCTCAAGGACGTGTCGCTCCTCTCGCTCGACCTGACGCGGCTCCAGGCGGGCGCGAGCATCAAGGGCGAGTTCGAGAACCGCCTGAAGGCGCTCGTCGACGAGGTGAAGTCGTCGCCGAAGCCGATCATCCTGTTCGTCGACGAGGCGCACACGCTCGTCGGGGCGGGCGGAAAGGAAGGCACGGGCGACGCCGCGAACATCCTGAAGCCGGCGCTCTCGCGCGGTCAGATCCGCATGATCGGCGCGACGACCTGGCGCGAGTACCAGCAGTACTTCGTGCAGGATCCGGCGCTGCAGCGCCGCTTCGTCGACGTCAAGATCAAGGAGCCGGACGACGCAGCCGCGTTCGACATGCTGCAAGGCCTCATCCCCGTCCTCGAGAAGCACCACTCGGTGCGCATCCTCGACGAGGCGGTGCGGTCGGCGATCGAGCTGTCGCGGCGCTACATCCCGTCGCGCAAGCTGCCCGACAAGGCGCGCGGCCTTCTCGATACCGCGTGCGTCGACGTGCGACTCGCGGGCGGCGGAGCCAAGCCGGACGCACTCTTCCACGCCGAGCGCCGCTGCGAGAGCACGACGCTCCGCATCACCATGCTCGAGCGCGAGAACCGCGTCACCGGCGCGGGCCAGGAGGCGATCGATGCGGCGAAGGCCGAGCTCGCGAACGCCGAGAAGGAGCGCGACGCGCTCACCGAGCGGTGGAAGCGCTGCCGCGATCTCGTCGACCAGATCCGCGGCATCCAGACCACGCTCGGCCAGACCGAGGCCAGCTCGCAGGCGACCATGCTGCGCGAGGAGCGCGAGCGCCTGCTGGGCGAGCTCGCGAAGGAGCGCGGCGAGCAGCAGATGATGCCGATCGACGTCGATGCGCCCTCGATCGCGCAGGTCGTCGCGTCGTGGACCGGCATTCCCGCCGGCAAGATGCAGGCGAGCGAGATGAAGGATCTCCTCAACCTCGCCGACTTCATGAAGAAGAACGTCGTCGGCCAGGATGCGGCGCTCGACGAGATCTCGGGCGTCATCCAGACGGCGCGACTTGGGTTCGGCACGCCGACCCGTCCGCTCGCCGTCATGCTCTTCCTCGGCACGAGCGGCATCGGCAAGACCGAGACCGCGAAGGCGCTCGCGGAGTTCCTCTTCGGCACGCCCGACGCGATGATCGTCTTCAACATGTCCGAGTACCAGTCCGAGGGAAGCGTGCAGCAGCTGCTCGGCGCGCCCCCGGGCTTCGTCGGATTCGACCAGGGCGGCGCGATCACCGAGGCGGTGCGCCAGCGGCCGTACTCGATCGTGCTCCTCGACGAGTTCGAGAAGACCGAGCGCGCGATCAAGAACGCGTTCTTCCGGGCGTTCGACGAAGGCAAGATCCGCGACGGCGCCGGCGAGGAGTTCGACCTCCGCAACTGCGTCTTCGTCCTCACGAGCAACGCCGGCAGCGACGAACTGCTCGAGATGTGGAAGGACCCCGCGACGCGTCCGCCGCGCAAGGGCCTCGTCGACGCGCTGCGCAAGCATCTCGGCAAGCACTTCGATGCGGCGCTCCTCGGTCGCATGGACCGTCTCGTCATCTTCGAGCCGCTCGACGCAGGCGCGATCCGCGGCATCGTCGAGAAGAACCTGCGCGGCCTCGCGGCCCGCGCCGGCCGGGCGATGAAGACGAAGATCACCTACGGCAAGGAGATCGTCGACCACTTCGCGTCGCGCGCGTTCGACCCGAGCCTCGGCGCGCGCAACGTGCGTCAGGCGGTCGAGAACGACGTCACGGTGAAGCTGTCGCGCGTCGCGCTCGCGGCGCTCAGCGAGTCGCGCCAGCCAGAGGAGATCCGCATCGTGCTCGGCGCCGACGGCGTGATCGGCGTCGAGGAGGTTCGCGCGGCGGCGGAGGCGACGGCGGGCGCCTGAGCGGCGGGAGAGCCGATTCCCAGTCCATCACCTTGCATCCGGAGTAGATCATGCTCAACGAGACGCTCACCTTCGAAAGCCTCCGTCCCGCCGATCAGGGCGCGTTCATCGGTACTCCCGAGAAGCGCGCGCTGCCAGCCGGGTTCAGGCTGTACAAGTTCACCCAGTACGCCGCCCACCGCACCGCGTTCGACGGAGCCGTCACGCCCTGGTGGTCGTCGGTAGATCCGCTCGACGCGTCGGACCCGGGGCTCGCGGGAACGCTCGAGCGGGCGGAGCGCGTCGGCAGTTCGCCGAACGAGTTCGCACGGGCGCGCGCTGCGGTCACCCTCGAGTGGAACGCGATGACCAATCTGGAGCGCGTGCGGCTGATCAGCCCCGTCTGGGCGTTCGTCGGCCGCTGCCGGACGCAGCGCCTCTCCGTCTCGACCGACGAGAGGACGGGCGCGATGCTGGCGCCGAATGTCTACCTGATCGGCGGCGCGTGGCAGCTGTTCATCCCGAACCTCTCGTGGGTGGACATCGCGCTCGATGTGTGACGGCAGATCGCAGTCGACAGGCGGGTCCATGTACGTGCACTTCGCCGGCTTCGCGGGCTGACGCGCGGTCGTCTCCCGCCTCGCGCGTGCGATGCGTCGCTTCCCTCGCGACCGCGTGAAGCACCGTCCTACCACCAGCTGTGGCCGATGCCCTTCGACATGTCGACGACCGCGAGCTTGACGAGCCATTCGTCGGAGATGGTGGCATCGGCGACTCCCGCCGGCTCCTGGATGTTCGTCCGCCCAGGTAGATCGACGTGCGCGGATGTTCGCGCATAGTTCTCGTAGCCGCCCCGGATGTCGATGTCTACCTGCCCCGCTTCACCGTCGCGCAGGAGGTCGCGAGCGGCGCCTTGCAGGAGCTTCTTCGACACGTCCTTGCCCACTTTGACGGAGATCGGCACCGCCGCCGACTCGGTGAGCTTCTTGAGCTGGGTCTTGATCGCGTCCCCTCCCGTGCCGGTGGCGGCGGCGGCGGTTCCGACCGCAAGGGCGACGCCTGGCGAGTCGCCCTTGATGAAGGCCTGCAACGTGTCGCTGACTGCGCTGATGACCACCTTCACGCGATCGACGGCCGCGGGCGCATAGCCTCCCAGCGCGCTCTTGACGCGAGGAAACACCGGGATCACGGTGCTGATGATGTTGGCGGTGGCCTCGACCGCAGCCACGCCCATGTTGCCCGTGTCCTGGTACTTGGCCACGGTCTTTATCACGGTACCGCCCGCTCCCACCAGCACGAGCGTGCCCGCGCCCGCCGTGGCTCCGAACGCCGCGGCAGGCGCCGAGGCGGCTCCGATCAGGATGCTGCCCGAGATGTCTCGGATCCAGCGCGCCGTAGAGACGGCGGTATCAAGCGTGGCGAGGTTGCTCTCGATGGCGGCGAACGACTTCTCGCTCGCCTGGCGTGCGAGTTTCGCATAGAGCTCGTTGTAGCGCCGCGTCTCGATCTGGGCGAATCGAAGCCTCTCGACGAGCCGGTCGACGTTCAACGAACTCGAGCTGATGTTGTAGAAGATGGGCGCGAGCTCGATGAACGCGTCCTGCCCGGCCTGCTCGACCCGCTTCCAGTCGACGCTCACGTACCACAGGTCGGGCATGCCGCCGAGAAGCGTCGGCACGTACCACGGCGACTGCGATTCTCGAATCTCCTGCGCGTTCTCGTACTGCAGCCGCGCCCGGTGGTGGGAGCGGATGATGCCATAGACCGTCTTCCAGTCGATCGAGTACTCCGCGTTTCGGGTCCGAACGAGGCTGTAGGCCATGGGTCACCTCATGCGAGTCATCGCGGCAGGTCGGTTGGGTTCGCGGTCTGCGGTGCGCGTCAAGTTCCCACGCCGCGCGCATCGTTGCGGGCGATGTGGTAGCCGGCGGTCGACTTGCCCTTCGGATCGCCGGTTCTCGGATCGCGCACCGTGTACGAGGCCTCGATGTCCTTGAACCCGAGCTGAATCCTCTCGGACGCAGCAGCGTTCTCCGGCATGAGGATGTTGTAGGACTTGATCGCGGCGGACTTGAGCTTCAGGACGTAGACGATCTCGTTCTTGCCCTTGATCACCATGGTCGCGTGGAACTCGACGTCGGAGAAGATCGTTCCGGCGGCGCAGTGGAACGCGAGCTTCACGCTGGCGCGGTCGAGCCGCCGGACCATCGTGACGTCGGTGAACGACGGAATGCCGAGGCCTTCGCCGCCCGGCCCTCTGTTCGTCACGCCGAACTCCATCGAGTCGACCTCCATCCAGTCCTTGTGGCCGGCTTCCTCGGATTCGCCTTTGATCCCCTCGATCTGCAGAAAGTGGCGGTCACCGGGCACGGCAGGCTCCTTCGTTGGCAGAATCGGTCCGAGACGACGCGGACCACAATCGCAGGATGTCTTTGGCAAGTCAACCACCGACCGAACTGAATCTCTGGCCGGAATCCATCGGGTTTCCGGTTGACGAGGCCGCGCGTGCTGCGAAGATCAATGCGACCGCTCACCGACCGAAGAGATTGGAAATCCATGGACCTTCCGATTCCCGACTCCCCATTGAAGCTTCCCGCGACGGAGAACCTCGCCCCGCAGCTCGAGGTGCCGAAGCTCGAGGTGCCGAAGCTCGAAGTTCCAAAGTTTGAAGTCCCGACGCTGCCGACGCCCGAAGCGCCGTCTGCACCCAAGTTGCCGGGCGGGGTGACGCCGGAGAACAATCCGAAGAGCATCGCCCAGCCGGATTTCGCCAAGAGCGCGCTCTCGAAGGACGCCGCGGGCCGCAACGAGATGTTCGCCGATGTCCGGAAGAACTCCGAGACGCTTCAAGCCACGCACGCGAAGGAGCGCGCCGCCATGGAAGAGGCGATGGGCGACACGGCACCCGAGTCGCCTGCGTTGCCCGAGGCTCCCAAGCTTCCCGAGGCTCCGAAGCTTCCCGAGGCTCCCAAGCTTCCCGAGGCTCCCAAGCTTCCGGAAGCCGCCGACCCTTCGAAGGCGCTCAAGCCGCCCGAGGCACCGAAGCCACCTGATCCTTCTTCGGCTCTCAAGCCGCGATAGCGTTCTGATTGCTCCATGCAGCTCAATCACCGAACGGAATCACGGGTTCGCCGGACGGCAGGCCCATCAGTTCACGCTCCCCGTCGCTGAGGTCCTGCCTCTCGCGGTCCCCCGGCAGCGCAAGCAGCGGGCAAGGTCCGTCACCCGGACCAAGTACGCGCGGTTCCTTCTCGGCGAGGTCGGACCACAGCAACTTGCCTTGCTTGAAGTAGGGCTCGAGCTCGAAGTCGTAGGGATAGGTGGCGATGAGCCATCCCGCGTTGCCTTCGGCGTCCTTGAACCAGTGCGCATCGCGGCACCAGGTCTGGCAAAGCCGCGCGGGGTCGATCTCATGGTCGCTGAAGTACGCGATCGGATACGCGATGTGTCCCGTGGCAAGCGTGGTCCGCGAGACCACCGCCTTCATGCCCGGCAGACGCAGCAGGGCGGGAATCAAGAAGGGGACGGCCGGGCCGGGCTGCACCTGCTCCCGCGCCTCGAGCGGCACGAGGCTGTTGAGGCCCAGCGCGCCCTGAAGGACCTTGAAGTGCTCGCACGCGCGGGGCTCCTCGAACGCAACTTGGCAACGAACGACCCACCACGGGCCATCGACGCCGAAGGGATCGAACGCGCGCTTGAGCGGCGAATCGCAGTAGGGGCAGACCGAGAGCGTGATGCGCGGCAGTCGGTCCGCGTACTCGCCGAGGCGGAGGTAGTACCGCTCGCGGAGCAGTTCGTCTTCGCGCGGCGATGGATCCTGCGCCGGATCCTCCGGGTAGCGCCGCGCGAAGATGTCCTGGAGTTCGGCAAGCAGCGCGTCGCGTTCAGGCTTGGTGAAGCTGTCGTCGGCCATGGTCGTTTCCCTTCACGGGTCGTCGGCGGTCAGGAACAGGCGGGAGGGAGCGGGCGGGCGGGCGACATGCCGCTACTTCTTCTTCTCGTCGACCAGATTGCCCGCGCCTTCCTTGTGGCATCCGAGGCAGAGCATCGCGCTCTTGACGTCCTCATCGGACTCGAGATGCACCACGCACTTGCCTGGCGCAACCACGGTGAGGTTGTTGTCGCAGGCAGGCAAGGTGCGGCTTGGCGAGATCGGCACGCGCGGCGGCTCCTTGGCCGTCGGATCGCTCAGGTAGCTCTTGAGCAGCTTGGGAATCGAGAAGCTCGCGTAGTCGTGGCCACCCTCCGCCTCCGAGACGGCGACCCACTGCGACTGCGGACCGTGCTGGATCGCATCCCACTTCAGCTTGTTGTTGATCTCGCTCTGAATCCGCGCAAAGGACGGACCGTCCTGAGCAGGGCGCTCGCAGGAGTCGCCGACGTTCACGACATCCATGAGGTCGTAGTCGCCTGTGATCCACTTGTTGACGTACTTCTTTCGACGGAAGTCCTTGCCGTAGGCCTGCATGGGCATGCCCTTCCGGTTGGAACGCAGATCCATGATGATCCCGGTGTAGGCCGATGCGGGCACTCCGTCGACGTAGACCGGCAGCTTGCGGATGCCTTGCGACTTCTGGAAGGCCTGGAAGGCGGCGAGGTCCCTGGGGCTGCGCACGGAATCGCGTCGGTAGGCGAAGTACACGCCGAGCCAGTGCTCGGCGTCCGCGACATTGCCCTTGGGTCCGTCCGCGATGGACTTCGCCTCTATGACCTCGTGAGGCTTCGGCTTGTGGAATCCGAGGATCCACTTCTCGCAGGCGAGGTTCGTCGCCCGGAAGTAGAAGATCACCTGGAGGCTCGTCGAGACACTCTGGATGACGGGGCGGTGGGGGGCGACGATGCCGGACTTCGACCACTTGCTGTCCCGCCCCTTCTTGCCCTGCTCCTTCTGCTTCTTGCGGATCTTCTCGCACTCCTTCACCTGCGCGCCGAGGACGATGGTCGGAGGCTGCAGGTGCGCCGGCCCGAAGGCGTTGCCCGACCCCTTGTTCTGCTGGGTCGGATCGGAGAGCCTGCAGACGTTCGAGCCTTCGACCTTCACGTCGAACGAGTAGTTGACGAACGTGGCCTTGCCCTTGATCTTGTTCGAGACGACGCCCATGGCGCTGCCGGCCTCGTCGCCCGTGCTCATCGACATGCACGAACTCTTCAGCATCACCGGCTTGCCATCGAACTTGACGGCGGACGAGCCGTCGCCGATGTCCTTCGACATCGCGATGTTCGGATAGGGGATCGGCACGGGCCCTGCCGGGGTCGGCGTCTTGCAGACGTCGGGAAACGCCATGCTCGTCCCGTTGCTGCCGCCGTGCGAAGGCGTGAGGAAGTTGACGGCGATCGTGACGGACATGTCAGTTCTTCCTCTCTGGCGGCGCCAGCGTGGCCGCCGCGCGCTCGGGTGTCTCGCTCGCGCCCCAGACGACCACGCGCTCGTTGCCCGCGAGGTTCCTGCAGAGCGCGGTCGCCGCCCACACGAGGCAGACGGCGCAGCTTGCCGCACCGGAATCGCCGATCGAGTCCGCAGGGTGCCAGACCTCCTCGTCGCCGTGGAGATCGTGGTAGGCGCGCATGCTGGCGAATCCCCACTCCATGGCGCGGTAGCGGTCGCCGTTCAGGTCGCACACGAAGAGCGGGGGCGCCTTGAAGGGTTCCGCGCCCCTGCGCGCCTCGCGCAAGGCGTGCGTCAGGCCTCGCGCCTGATTCGGCTCGTCCGTACCGACCGTCGGCTCGGCGGTGACCGCGAAGCCGAGGACCCGTGCAAGGGTCGGCGCGCCGCGGGCCGCCGCGCGCAGCGCCGTCTCGACGCAGATGAATGCGGCCGCTTCGCCGGGACTCACGCCGTGCGGGCGCTGTGGCCCCTTGAGCCGTCCGGTCCGCTCGAGGTGCTCGGCGACTTCAGGGCGCACGAGCGAATCGACTCCGCCGACGATCGCGAGCGCAGCCCGTCCCTCGCGGAGATCGGCTGCGGCGCGCGCGAGCGCCACGAGCGCTGCGGCGCGTCCCGCTGCGATCGGAACGACCTTCGCGCCCGAGCCGGGCGCGGCGCTCCAACCCTCGGCGCGCAGGATGCGTTCAAGCGCGTGCTCGGCGAGCGAGGCGACCGCCGCGGCCCCGGGTTCCGCGTTGTCGAGCCCGAGGTAGAGCACGACCGCTCCCTGAGATGGCATCGCGCCGACTCGGGCCGACGCGACGCACTCGCGCAGCGCAGGCACGAGCAGCTCGACGAGGCGCGCATGTCCGCCTGCGACCATGCGCTCGGGCTCGGTTGGATTCGGCGCTGCGAACCGATCGTGGCCCGGCCACTCCCACGGGCCGCGCTCGCCGTGGTAGCGCTCGAGCTGGACCCGCCCGCCGATCATCGGCTCGCCCGCAAACTGCGCTCCCGGAACCGCGGATGACTCGATCTCGTCGAGCCGCGCGATGCCCGCGCGCAGCGATGCCGCCGTCGCGGCCGCCGACAGCCCGACCGGCGTGACTGCGCCGAGCGCGGTGATGACGAGTTCCGTCTCAGCGCTCATGTGAGGTCTCCGCGCAAGTGGCAGGCGATCTCGCTCAGTTCGGGCAGGCGTCGGTGGATATCGAGCTCGACCTTCCAGACCGCGCGCAACTGCATGGAGTCGAGGTCGAAGAGCATCGAGTCCATCGCCATCGGAAGCTCTCGAGCGGGACCCGAGAGGCTGACGTAGGCAGTCGGCTCAGGACGCGGCAACGCGAAGCGGAGCCGGGCGCGGTCATCGCCGTACACGATCTCGACGAGTTCACCGCCCTCGAGGCGCCGGGGAGCGGTGAGTCCGACCGGCGCAGATTGGTGGAAGCGAGGATCGAAGTCCTCGGGAAGGATCGGCATGCGCTCCTCGATCCACTGCTGGTCGTAGGTGCCCGCGTATCCGCGTCGCGGTTCCCACACCCGGCCGATCGGGGCGAAGGCGGCTGGCTTCACCGGCTGGCCGGCGCTCCGGATGAGGTCCGTGGGATCCTCGAGTTGCGGCAGCAGATCATCCGCGAGAGGCAACTCGCTCCGTGCGCTTCGGAAGCCGCGGCCAACGGGGTTTCGCGCCTCCTCGCCATGGTTCCGAGGATCGGCATGCGACGTGTCGCGTCCGCCGTACGCCAGTTCCCACGTGAGAGGCACCGACTCGAATGGCTCTGGCTCGGTCGCGGAGAGTCCGAATGCGCCGCGCTTCCAGCGGCGTTCGCCGAACACGCGGACTCGCTTCTCGACGGGGCCCGCGCGGAAGAGGACGTCGAGGCTGCGCGTACCCGCGTCCGGTGCGCGCACGGACCCGACGAGGAAGCAGTCGGTCGACGGACGCAGGGGCCCGAGCTCTGCCTCGTCCTTGATGCTGCTCGACTCCGGAGGACCGTGGAACGAATCCCACGCGGCGATCGGGCACTGCCGCTCCGCGAGGATCGGCGTTCCATCCGGCTTGATGGTCCATGTTCCCTTGAGCACGACGACGAGCGTCTCCGCGCCGCGCTTGTCCAGCACGACGGCGCGTTCCATCTCGAATGGCGTCTCATTGGCGATGCGCATTGGTCAGAGGCCTGGGGCGACTTCGTCGCCGGGATCGTCTTCGAAGAAGCGGCTCGGCGTCTCGCGACGCCGCGCCTGAAGGTCGGAGCGGTCGCGGCCAAGCGCGATGCGCCATTGCAGGAGGTTCGGGATGCCCGCTCGATCGGCGGATGCAGCCTCGGAAAGCGCGCGCTGGTCGGCCTCCGCGGCCTCCATCGCTTCAGGAGGAGCGCCTTCGGGGGCCTTCTTCCCCTCGAGCAGCTCGAGGACGCGGAGCGCGAAGGGATCGCTGTCGCGACGCGCGAGTCCCCTGATTCCACCGATGCCGGACGCGGTGCTCCGGACCACTTCAGTCCACGCGGCGCGTCGTCGAACGCCAAGGTCCCGGTCTTCGTGGAGCTTCCCGAGCAGGGCGTTGGCATCGCAGTCGCGCGGGGTCGCCCACGCGAGCGCGCGTGCGAGCGCCTGGCGCACCGCGGGTTCGTCGTGGACCAGGGCCTCGGTCGCCATCCGCTTGTCGAGCAGTCCATGCCACCCAAGCGCTCCAACGAGGGGAGCGGCCCGCGGACCAAGTTGGAAGAGCGTCGGCAGCAGCCCCGCAAGCGTCTTGACGCGCTCGGCACGGGTCACGCGAAGCCCCTCGAAGAACCCCATGAGGAGATCGATGGGTCCTTCCACGAGGCGCGTCTCGACGCATTGCCTTCCAGGGCAATCCGTCGAGAGCGATCCGAGCGCCATCAAGGCCTCGACGATCGCCGCCACCTCCCATGGGTCGAACGCCTTCTCCAGCATCTCGACGCCCACCTCGACGCTCACGGGAGCACCCTCCGCAAGACCGTCGCGATGGGCGGCGATCCGCGCGTCGAGACGCGCGAGCGCGCGCTCGTTCGTGTCGCCGCGGAATCGCAGCGCGAGGTGCTGCATCCGGAGCGTGCCGATCTCCTCGATGTGCTCGCGCATGATGTCGCGCAGCACCGGGCCCTTCGCGGGCGGCAGGGCGATCGTGCTGGTCGGATGGGGGTCGTTCTTCACATCGCGCTCCGCGCTGCGTTCAGTTCAGATCGATCGTCGCGCCCTTGAGCTTGATGGGGCCGCGGCTCCGCTGGAGGATCTTGGTGCCATTGACATCGATGCGGCCGTCCGCGTGAAGGATCACGCGCGCCTTCCCGCAGACGAGTTCGAGCGTTCGCTGGGCGCGGACGGTGACGGTGTCGCCATCCACCCGCATGCTGAGTTCGCCCGGTCCCTGGTCGCGCGCGGTGGATGCGACGCGCTCCCGGATGAACGAGATCAAGACGAGTCGTCCGCCCTCTCCGCTCCGGAGGGCAAGCGCGCGCGTGCCGAGCCATGCGGCCTTCACGAGGGCGGAGTCCTCGATCTGCATGCCGATCGCGACGGGGCGCGCATCCTTCTCGCCGTCGGGCCGGAAGAGCGCCCGTCCCTCGTCGTCGACGCCATCCAGGCGGCCGAGAACGGCTCCTCCGTCGTCGCGTCCCTGCGGCGTCCGCAGCGGTCCGCTGGATGCGACCTGACTCGTGTCTCTCGAGGCTTTCATCGGTTCCATCGTTGGTGCTCCACAGCTGCCGCGCCGCATTGTCGCGCGGCAGAGGTTCAGTTCTGCGCGATCTTGCTGCCCTTCATCTTGATGTCGCCGCTCGCCTTGACATCGACCTTGCCCGACGCGTCGAGAACGATGTTCTTGCCCTTGATGAGGATGTCGCCGTTCTTCTTGAGGACGATCGTGGCCGATCCGGACTTGAGCGTGATCTCGTCGGCGGCCTCGATCACAAGCGCCTTGCCGACCTTGAGGGCGTCGTTCTTCCCGATCTTGACCGAGCGCTCGCCGTTCACGGTGAGCGTCTCGTTCTTCTTGATCTCGGTCGTCGCGCTTCCGACGACGCCGACGTCCTGGTTCCTCGCGACGACGATGTTCAGGCTTCCGCCGACCGCGATCGACTTCGACCGTCCGACGGCTTCCGTCGCAGAGCCGGCGATGGTCTCGGTCTTGCTGCCGCCGATCGTGATGCTCTCGTCGTCGCCGATCGAGGCGGTCCTGTTCGCTCCGACCGAGAGCGCATAGTTGTTCTCGACGACCTCGGTGTGGTCGTTGCCCACGGCTTCGTCGCGGTTGTGGCCGATGACCGTGTTCTGGTCGTTGCCGATGATGTTGATGTTGTCCTTCTGCGCCTTGACGTACAGGACTTCCTGTCCGTTGCGGTCGTTCATCGTGATCTCGTTGTGGCCGCCGGTCTTGCCGAGGCTGTTCGAACGGATCGTGGTGTTCATCGCCGCCTGCGTGATGTCGCCGGCCTTCAGCGTGCCGCCCGCGTCGGAGACGGGCACTTCCTGCGCCGCGTTGTAGAGGCGGCCGTTGATGATGGGCCGGTCGGGGTTTCCTTCCTCGAAGTCGACGATCACCTCCTGGCCGATGCGGGGAATCGCGAGACCGCCGTAGCCTGTTCCCGCCCACGGCTGCGCCACCCGGATCCAGCACGACGCGCCCTCGTCCTCCTTGTTGTGACGGTCCCAGTGGAAGTGGACCTTCACGCGACCGTACTTGTCGACGTAGATCTCTTCGCCCGACGGCCCCACGACCACCGCGGTCTGGATACCATGCATGACCGGCCGCGGCGTGCGTCGCGCCGGCCGGAACACGACCGACGAAGGTATGCAGGTGATTCGGTTCGAGTACGAGATCTCGGCGGTCGCGCCGGTCTCGAAGGCGAACCCTTCGCGGACGGAGTGCTCGACCCGCGTGACCAGCCACTCTCGCCCCGTCTCGCCGTCGACCGGATGACGGCCGACCTTGAATCGTCCGCCCGGAACGAGATCCGGGCAGTTCGTCTCGGCCGTCACCATGTCGTAGCCGCAATCCTCGGCCTCCATGCGGATCCGGGTGATGCGCTCGCCGTCGGACTTCGCCTGATATCCGCCGGGGAAGGCGTACATCTCGTAGGGGTCGGCTCCGACCTGCCCGGTGCTGAGATGACGCTCGGTGGCGAGCTGGTTGGATGGCGTCGTGAAGTTGTAGTCGCGCTGGGCCCAGCGGCCGGGGCGGAAGTCGAAGCCGTGCTGCCATGAAAGAATGGCGTCGCCGGCGTCGTGCTGGTCGGCTCCCGAGCGGCGGTGGAGATCGTGCGAGATGCAGGGACCGTACGCCTTGGTCGAGTCCGCGAGGACGATGGTGTGATCCGTCTCGGTGCGCTTGTAGAAGTAGAAGATGCCGTCGTCCTCGAGGAGACGGTTGAAGAAGTCGTGGTCGGTCTCGCGGTACTGCACGCAGTACTCGCGCGCGGCGTACTTCTCGTTCAGCGCCGTGTCGATCTTCTGGACGCGGCCGCGCTTGAGCACGTCGGTCACGATGTCGGAGGTCTTCTTGCCCTGGTAGATGCGCGCATCGGAGCGGCGGGTGAGAAACCAGTCCAGCGGCACGACTTCGGCGGCGTAGCGCGACAGCCGCTCCGAACGGCCGTAGTGGGCGAATCTGCGGACGATTCCGTGGAACCAGCGCGCTTCGGGGGACGACCCCGCGGGCCATGGGAGCCGCACCGCGAACGCGACAGGCTGGCCGACGATCTTCTCGGGGTCGATCCAGTGCTTCTCGGAGCGGAGATCGAGGTGGAAGATGAACGGCTCCGAGATCGCCTCGGCACCGCTGAAGCCGGCGAGCAGGAGCGTGTGCTCAGGAAGAGGAGAGCGGAACAAGAGTCGCCGGTCGGTCTGGAGATAGGTGGACATCGGGCACTCTCCAATATCACGCGATCCGATCTCGATCACAATGCCACGGGCGGGGATGGTGTCCCCGCCCGTGGCGCGTTGACTGCGGGAGGTTGAGGCAGGTTCAGAGCCTCGCGATTCCTTGGCCTCACCCTCACGTGGCCTCAGATGCCCTTGGCCTCGTTCTTGGCGATGTTGTAGGCCGTGGTGACGGTGCCCTGAGGGTCGCCCTTCTCGTTGTAGACCGAGCGCTCGAGCTCGATCTCGCGGTAGCCGAGGCGGATGACCTCGGTCGCGGCGGAGCCGGCCTCGGCGGCCACGAACTGGTAGCCCTTCACGGCCACGTTCTTGAGCTTGATCTTGTCGGAGATCTTGGCCTTGCCGTTGATGATCGACATCAGGTGGAACTCGGCGTCGTCGTAGCGCTTGCCGCCGGCGCAGGCCATCGCAAGCTTGGGGCTCGCCTTGTCGGTCTTGCGGGTGAAGACGATGTCGGAGAGGGAGGACGGGCCGAGGCCGTCGGAGCCGGCGCCCTCGCGAGAGACCGAGTACTGGACGCTGAGGATGTCCATCCAGTTCTTGTGGTCGCCGTCGTCGGCCTGTCCGTCGATGCCGGGGACCTTGAGGTAGCCGGCGCGCTGTGCGGTGTTTGATGCGTTTGCCATGGAAGTGATCCTTGTGCGAGGGGTTCTGTCCTTCGGGGTCCCACGTCCGGCCATCCGGAGGGGTCCGATTGGGTTCTGCCCTTGTTGTCGCGGGTCGCGGCGGACCGTCAACCAACAGGAGCGAAAATCGTCGCACATTCGCTCGTTGGGGAACGGGGACTGGCTCCCTTGCCCTCGCTCACGGTTCCGAAGCCCCTACCGACCAGGCCTGTGCGCGGACGGTGGATCGTTCGACCGAGGCGTCGGGGCGCCGAGCGGCCGGGGAGGGTGTGGAGCGGGAAAAAGAACAGCGGACGCGATGTGCGTCCGCCGTAGGAAGAGCGTTGGACGGACCTCAGCGCTGCTGCGAGCGCTCTTGCGCGCCCTCGGGCGACTGCATCACCTGTTCGCCGGGCAGCGCATTGCGGCGCGCCGACGTCGAGTCTTCGCGCTTGACGTCCTCCTCGACGTCCTTGAGGCCCTTCTTGAACTCGCGGATGCCCTGACCGATGCCGCGGCCCACATCGGGCAGCTTTCGGCCGAAGAGCAGGAGGCCGATGACGAGGATGATGATCCACTCCATGCCGCCGGGGAGGCTGATGAACGAGAGGATCGAGGGGAAGATTGTGGTGGACATGGGAGGCTCCTGACCCTGCACGCGCGGAGGACGGGACCTGGAAAGCCCGCGGGATCGGGCGCCGCCTTCGACTCGTGCTTGAACTCGTGCTTCAACTCGTGCTTCAACTCGTGCTTGAACTCGTACTCGTACTCGAAACCGATCTCAATCTTGGATTCGAGTTCCAAGTCGGGCTCGATCCCGACGTCGCTCGCTGAACTCGCTTCGCGGCGCCGGGGCCGCCCGGCCTCGATCCGCACGCGTCCTAGGCCAAGGTCGCCGACCCCGTCTGCAACGCCACCGCAGTATACCCCCACAGCCGACGTCGGCGTTGCGAGGTTCGCCGCGATTTCCCCGAGTCATCGGCCGATTCCGCGCGGGGACTCGCCAAATTCCGGCGTTCTCGGTACCGTTCCGGCCATGCAGGATCGCTCCATCTTTCGCGGTGCGCTTCGCGCAGCCGCCATCGCAACCACGGTGCTGATGACGCTGGCAGGATGCCGGACTCAGCAGGAAGTTCCGACCGACGCAAACAACCCCACCGACGGGCCGGCACTGATTCGACTTGGGCCGAACGATCCGGTGCCGGATGTCGCGGCGGCATACGAACGTCGCGACTTCTATCTCGACCGCTCGGTCAACGAGAGCATCGGCTGGTTCCAGAAGCCGTCGAGCCGCCAGTGGTTCCCCTTCAAGAACCAAGGCACGGCCGAGCAGATCTCGACGCATGAGCAGGCTGCCGCCAGCGTCATGGCCTTCCAGGATCTCCTCGCCACCTCGAAGAGTTCGGACGAGTTCCGCTCGCGCTTCCTCGAGATGTTCGACGTCTGGCAGTCGGTGGGCTACAACCAGGACCGCGATGTGCTCTTCACGGGCTACTACTCGCCGACGTTCAAGGCGAGCCGTTCGCCCGACGATCGTTTCCGCCACGCGCTCTACATGCGCCCAGCGGATCTCGTCAGCGATCCGACCACCGGCCAGCCGCTCGGTCGCCGCATGGCCGATGGATCGCTTGCGAAGTGGCCGGGCCGCGCCGAAATCGAGTCGAGCGGCATGCTCAAGGGCACCGAACTCGTCTACCTCGAGAGCCCGCTCGACGTGTACATCGTGCAGGTGAACGGAAGCGCGAAGCTCGAGATGCCCGACAGTTCCGTGATGTACGTCGGCTACGCCGGAAAGACCGACGGCCAGTACGTCGGCCTCGGCAAGTCGATGATGGAGGAAGGGCTTCTCAAGAAGAGCGAGCTCTCGCTCGCCGCGATCCGCCGCTACTACAAGACGAATCCCTCGGCGGTCGATGCGCTCATCAACCGCAACAACTCCTACGTCTTCTTCAAGGAGTATCCGCGCGAGGCATGGCCCGCCGGCTCGCTCGGCACCCGCGTCAACGAGAACGCGACGATCGCGACCGACAAGACGATCTTCCCGCGCGGCGGCCTCGTCATGGTCGACACGCGCGCGAACACCTTCACGCGCGGCCTGATCGAGTACAAGAACTTCATGCTCGATCAGGACACCGGTGGTGCGATCCGGGCCGCTGGCCGCGCTGATCTCTACATGGGCGCCGGCGCAGCCGCCGAGCTCCTTGCCGGCGGTCAGTACGCGACAGGAAAGATGTACTACTTCTTCCTGAAGCCGGAGCACGTCTCGAAGTACCCGCTGCCCGAGCCCATGAAGAAGGCACCCGCGGCACCCAAGCCGATCGGCCGCTGAGGCAGCGACGAACAATCCAGCTCTCTCTCTTGCACGGGCGGCGCATCTCTCCGAGAGGCCGCCCGCGCTTCTTTTCGCCGCGACCATCGCCCGGCTCACCGCGAGAGCGCTACTCGGGCGCCCGGGCGGCGTTCTCCGCCTGCCCGCGCTCCCGCCAGCCGAGGCCACGTTCGCGCAGCGCCGGATTCGCGTGCTTCCACGTGCGGTCCCGGCCATCCTCGGGCCATGCTTCGCTGGTGAACGTTCCCGACTTGTCGACGGTCATCTTCGCGAACGACGACGGGAACGCGCGCGCGCGGCTGTAGGGCCGGTTGGGGATCGCGGCGCTCTCCGCTTCGAACCGCGCTTCATCGACGCGGCACCACCACTCGCCCGCGGTGCAGCCGACGGCCATCGCGGCCAGCAGGATCGCCGCCATCCGACGGACTGGACGCGCCGAGAGCACCCATGGTGGAAGCGGCGCCGTCGCCGCACCGCATTCGTTGCAGACGGCGCGCGACTCGTGCGGATATCCGCAGTACGGGCACTGCCCGCGATTCGCTCGGCGATCGGCGGGGAGGTGCAGCGAGATGATCTCGCCCGAGTCGGCCAACGGCACGAGCCACCAGAGGAAGATCGATGCGAAGGCGGTGGCGATGACCGCCGTACCGATGATGCCGTAGTCGAGCCCGAACCCGCTGATCAGGCCACGCGCCATGCAGTAGCTGACGAAGAGAAACGCGACCGATACGGCGAACAGCAGCCCGAACGCGATCGCGTTCGCAGTATTCGACGCCCGGATCAGTCG
>Ga0315900_10002814_pt1 | contig 26052 bp, 29 predicted proteins | sample LakEriMetagenome_FD_203521 | JGI IMG/M metagenome (GOLD analysis project Ga0315900, IMG submission 203521) | Freshwater fungal communities from buoy surface, Lake Erie, Ohio, United States - Buoy 12 MA114 | ecosystem: Environmental > Aquatic > Freshwater > Lake > Lake biofilm | place: USA: Lake...
GGCCGTGAACCGGGGCGAACTGCCCGGCGTGTCCAAGGCGAGCTGGTAGGAGTCCGCGCCATGAGCATGACCGATCCCATCGCTGACCTGCTGACCCGCATCCGCAACGCCCAGCTCGCCCGCAAGACCGAGGTGAGCGTCGGTGCGTCGCGCCTCAAGCAGGCCGTCGTCAAGGTGCTGAAGGACGAAGGCTATGTCGCCGACTTCCGCATCGCCGCCGACGGCGGCAAGAGCACCATGACCATCGCCCTCAAGTACTACGAGGGGCGTCCCGTCATCGACCGCCTGGAGCGCGTGTCGCGCCCCGGTCTGCGCATCTACCGCGGCAAGGACGAGCTGCCGAAGGTGCTCGGCGGCATGGGCACGGTCATCGTCTCCACGCCGAAGGGCGTGATGACCGACAAGCAGGCGCGCGCCATCGGCCAGGGCGGCGAAGTCCTGTGCATCGTGGCCTGACGCCTTGATCCCGAGGAACGGAACATGAGCCGTGTAGCCAAGCAACCCGTTGCGCTGCCCCAGGGCGTGACGGCGACCATCTCCGACGACGCCGTGACGCTGAAGGGCGCCAAGGGCACGCTGTCCGTGCCGCTCAACTCGGGCGTCAAGGTCGTGCAGGCCGACAAGCAGCTCGAGGTGAAGTACGACGCCTCGAACCGCATGCAGGCCGGCGCCGTGCGCGCCCACCTCGCCAACATGGTGCAGGGCGTCTCCAAGGGCTACGAGCGCAAGCTCGAGCTGGTGGGCGTCGGTTACCGCGCCGCGGTGCAGGGCAAGACGCTGAACCTGACGCTCGGCTTCTCGCACCCCATCGCCATGGACATGCCCGAGGGCATCACGGTCGAGGCGCCGAGCCAGACCGAGATCCTGCTGAAGGGCTCCGACAAGCAGCGCATCGGCCAGGTGGCCGCCGAGATCCGCGGACTGCGTCCGCCCGAGCCCTACAAGGGCAAGGGTGTGCGTTATTCCGGCGAGAAGATCTCGCTCAAGGAAGGCAAGAAGAAGTAACCGCGCGCGACAGACGAGGACGAACAGATGCAGATCACGAAGAAAGAGCGCCGTCAGCGGCGCGCGGTGCGCACCCGGGCGAAGATCCGGGAGCAGGGCACCCCGCGCCTCACGGTGCACCGTACGCCCCGCCACATCTACGCGCAGGTGTTCGACGCCGCCGGAGCCCGCGTCATCGCGGCCGCCTCCACGGTGCAGGACGGCGTGGCGCAGGGGCTCTCGGGCACGGGCAACGTCGAGGCCGCCAAGGCCGTCGGCCGCGCCATCGCCGAGCGCGCGAAGGCCGCGGGCGTCGCCAAGGTGGCGTTCGACCGCGCGGGTTTCATGTACCACGGCCGCATCAAGGCGCTGGCGGAAGCCGCGCGTGAAGCCGGTCTCGAGTTCTAAGGCAGGGCATCGCAAATGGCACGACCCGAAAGATCGCAGGCGACCGACGACTTCCTCGAGAAGCTTGTCGCCGTCAACCGCACCTCGAAGACCGTCAAGGGCGGTCGCCAGTTCGGCTTCACCGCGTTGACCGTGGTGGGCGACGGCGCCGGCCGCGTCGGCTTCGGCTTCGGCAAGGCCCGCGAGGTGCCGGTGGCCATCTCCAAGGCCATGGCCGCGGCCCGCAAGAACATGGTGAACGTCGCGCTGCGCAACGACACCCTGCACTACTCGGTGAAGGCCAACCACGGCGCGACCCGCGTGCTGATGCAGCCGGCCTCCGACGGTACCGGCGTCATCGCGGGCGGCGGCATGCGCGCGGTGCTCGAGTGCGCCGGTGTGCGCAACGTGCTCGCCAAGAGCTACGGCTCGCGCAACGCGATCAACGTCGTGCGCGCCACCGTGAAGGCCCTCGCCTCGGTGCGCTCGCCCGAGGACATCGCCGCCAAGCGCGGCAAGACGGTCGACGAGATCACGGGTTGAGCACCATGGCCAGCAAGCAGATCAAGGTCACCCTGAAGAAGAGCCTGCACGGGCAGCTCGCGAACATCGTGCAGTCGGTGCGCGGCCTCGGCCTGCGTCGCCGGCACCAGACGGTCACGGTCGCGGACACGGCGGAGAACCGCGGCATGGTCCGCACCGCGCGTCATCTGCTGTCGGTCGCGGAAGCCTGACGGCAGCGCGACGGCAGCATCAAGGAGTCAACGGACATGCGCATCAACACCATCAAGCCGGCCCCGGGTTCCAAGCGCCCGCGCCTGCGCGTCGGTCGCGGCGCTTCGGCCGGTCAGGGCAAGACCTGCGGCCGCGGCGTGAAGGGCCAGCGCGCCCGCAAGGGCGGCTATCACAAGGTCGGTTTCGAAGGCGGCCAGATGCCGCTGCAGCGCCGGATGCCGAAGGTCGGCTTCCGCTCGGCCATCAAGGCGACGCGCGCCGAGGTCCGCCTCGATGAGCTCGCGAAGGTGCAGGGCGATGTGGTCGACCTCGCCGCGCTCAAGGCCGCCAATGTGGTCCCGGCGCACGCCGAGGTCGCCAAGGTCGTGCTGTCGGGCAGCATCACCCGTGCCGTCACGCTGAAGGGCGTTGGCGCGACCAAGGGCGCCAAGGCCGCCATCGAAGCGGCCGGCGGCCGCCTCGAAGCCTGAGGACACGGAGAGCATCTTGGCCACAGGCGTAGGCAATCCGGCAGCGACTCTCGCGGACGCCACCCGCTTCGGCGAGGTGCGTTCGCGCGTGCTGTTCCTGCTGGGCGCGCTGATCGTCTACCGCATCGGCACCTTCATCCCGGTGCCGGGCATCGATCCCGCCGAGGTGGCGCGGTTCTTCCAGGACACCGCGGGCACGCTGCTCGGTCTCGCCAATGTGTTCTCGGGCGGCGCGCTCGAGCGTCTGTCGATCTTCGCGATGGGCGTGATGCCCTACATCTCCGCCTCGATCATCGTGCAGATGGTCTCGATGGTGTACCCGCCCTGGGAGGAGTACCGCAAGGAAGGCGAGTCCGGCCGGCGCAAGCTCACCCAGATCACCCGCTACGGCACGCTGGTGCTCGCGGTGTTCCAGTCGCTCGGCGCCGCGACGGCGCTGCAGAACGGCGGCATGGTCGTGGCCCCGGGCTGGTCGTTCCTGTTCATCGCCACCATCACGATGACCACGGGCACGATGTTCCTGATGTGGCTCGGCGAGCAGGTCACCGAGCGCGGCATCGGCAACGGCATCTCCATGATCATCCTCGCCGGCATCCTGGCGACGCTGCCGGGCGCGGTCGGCCGCACCATCGAAGCGGTCAACACGGGCGAGATGTCGGGCGTGCAGGCCATCGTGCTGCTGGTCCTGGTGCTCGCCGTCACCGCCATCTGCGTCTATGTCGAGCGCGCGCAGCGCCGCATCGCCGTGCACTACGCCAAGCGCCAGGTCGGCCGCCGCGTGATGGCCGGCCAGACCAGCCACCTGCCGTTCAAGATCAACATGGCCGGCGTCATCCCGCCGATCTTCGCCTCGAGCCTGCTGCTGGTGCCGACCACCATCGCGCAGTTCTTCGGCACGGGCGAGGGCAAGTTCGCCGAGGGCCTGCAGACCTTCGCCGCCACGCTCGGCTACGGCCAGCCGCTGCACCTCGTGCTGTACGCGGCGCTGATCATCTTCTTCTGCTTCTTCTACACGGCGCTGGTGTTCAACGCGCGCGAGACCTCCGACAACCTCAAGAAGTCGGGCGCGTTCATCCCGGGCATCCGTCCCGGCCAGCAGACCGGCGAGTACATCGACAAGGTGCTCACGCGGCTGACGCTGTGGGGCGCGATCTACGTGGCCGGCGTCTGTCTGCTGCCCGAGCTGCTCATCTCGCAGAGCCGGCTGGGCGGCAGCGGGCTGCTGCTGGTGTTCGGCGGCACCTCGCTGCTGATCGTGGTGGTGGTCGCCATGGACTTCATGGCGCAGCTGCAGGCCCACCTGATGTCCCACCAATATCCGGGGCTGCTGAAGCAGGCCAACCTCATGGGGTATGGCCGCGGCGGCGCCCCGCAGTGAGCGAAAGGTAACCGAAATGAAAGTTCGTCCGTCCGTCAAGAAGATCTGTAAGGACTGCAAGATCGTGCGGCGCCGCGGCGTCGTCTATGTGATCTGCAAGGATCCGCGGCACAAGCAGCGGCAGGGTTGAGGATCAGGGTTTTTCCATTAGAATGCCGCCCCTTTCGGCGGCTTCGGGGCAAAGGAACATGGCACGTATCGCCGGCATAAACATCCCGATGAACAAGCATGTGGTCATCGGGCTCACCCACATCTTCGGCGTGGGACGCACCCGTGCGCGCAGCGTCTGCGCCGCCGCGGGCGTCGACCCGACCACCAAGGTGAAGGACCTGACCGAGTCCGAGGTCACCGCGCTGCGCGCGCAGATCTCGAAGGGCCTGGTCGAGGGCGACCTGCGCCGCGAGGTGTCGATGAACATCAAGCGCCTGATGGACCTCGGCACCTACCGTGGCATGCGCCACCGCAAGGGTCTGCCGGTCCGCGGGCAGCGCACGCGCACCAATGCGCGTACGCGCAAGGGCCCGCGCAAGCAGGCGGTCAAGCTCAACGCGCCCCCGGGCAAGGCATAAGGCAGCAGGCAGGATATGGCAGACAACAAGCAGCAGGGCGCCGGCGGCGCGAAGAAGCCCAAGAAGGCGCGCAAGAACGTGCTCGACGGCATCGCGCACGTGCACGCGTCCTTCAACAACACGATCATCACGATCACCGACCGTCAGGGCAACACGCTCTCGTGGGCGACCTCGGGCGGCTGCGGTTTCCGCGGCTCGCGCAAGTCGACCCCGTTCGCCGCGCAGGTCGCCGCCGAGAAGGCCGGCGTCGCCGCGCAGGAGCATGGCCTGCGCAACGTGGAAGTGCGCGTCGCGGGTCCCGGCCCGGGCCGCGAGTCGGCGGTCCGCGCGCTCAACGCCTGCGGCCTGAAGATCACCAGCATCTTCGACGTCACGCCGATCCCGCATAACGGCTGCCGCCCCCCCAAGAAGCGCCGCGTCTGACGCAGGCACGAAGAGGACATCACGCATGGCTCGTTATATCGGTCCCAAGTGCAAGCTCGCTCGTCGCGAGGGCACTGACCTCTTCCTGAAGAGCGGCGTCAAGCCGCTCGAGTCCAAGTGCAAGCTCCAGGTGCCGCCGGGCGGCGTCAAGAGCGAGCGCAAGACCCGCCTGTCGGAGTACGGCAGCCAGCTGCGCGAGAAGCAGAAGCTGCGCCGCATGTACGGCGTGCTCGAGCGTCAGTTCGCGAACTACTACACCGAGGCCGCCCGCCGTCCGGGCGCCACGGGCGAGAACCTCCTCAAGCTCCTCGAGTGCCGTCTCGACAACGTGGTGTACCGCATGGGCTTCGCCGCGACCCGCTCCGAGGCCCGCCAGCTGGTGAGCCACAAGGGCGTCGAGGTGAACGGCGGCGCCGTCACCATCGCGTCCTATCAGGTGCGTCCGGGCGATGTCGTCCAGATCCGCGAGAAGGCCCGCAAGCAGCTGCGCATCCAGAACGCCATGCAGATCGCCTCGCAGGTCGGCCTCCCCGAGTGGGTGCAGGTGGACGACAAGGAGATGAAGGGCGTCTTCAAGCAGGTGCCGGGACGGGACGAGATCCTGCCCGACATCAACGAGAACCTGGTCGTCGAGTTGTACTCGAAGTGATCTCCTGAGCGACCGGACAGAGGGACGAAACATGCAAGGATCCGTCAGCGAATTCCTCAAGCCGCGCGTGGTGAAGGTGAGCCCGCTCGCGCCCCGCCAGGCGCGCGTCGTCATCGAGCCGTTCGAGCGGGGCTTCGGCCACACGCTCGGCAACGCGCTGCGCCGCGTGCTGCTCTCCTCGATGCCCGGCGCCGCCATCACGGAAGCCGAGATCGAGGGCGTGCTCCACGAGTACACCTCCATCGAGGGCGTGCAGGAGGACGTGGTCGACATCCTGCTCAACCTGAAGCAGGTCGCGATCCGCATGCACTCGCGTGATTCGGCGGAGCTGCGCCTGTCGAAGAAGGGCCCCGGCCCGGTCACGGCCGGCGACATCCAGACCGACCACGATGTCGAGGTGGTGAACCCCGAGCTCGTGATCGCCAACCTGACCAAGGCCGGTGAGCTCACGATGACCCTGCGCGTCGAGCGCGGTCGCGGCTACCGCCCGGCCTCGCAGCGCGTCGCGTTCGAGGAGGCGACCCGCCCGATCGGCCGCCTGCAGCTCGATGCCTCGTTCAGCCCGATCCGTCGCGTGACCTACTCGGTCGAGGCGGCGCGCGTCGAGCAGCGCACCGATCTGGACAAGCTGGTCCTCGACATCGAGACCAACGGCACGATCGACGCCGAGGAAGCGATCCGTCGCGCCGGCAGCATCCTCAAGGACCAGCTGTCGGTGTTCGTGGACCTGCAGGGCGAGGAAGAGGCCGGCGGCAAGGCCGAGTCGGCCCAGTTCGACCCCATCCTGCTGCGTCCGGTGGACGAGCTCGAGCTCACGGTGCGCAGCGCGAACTGCCTCAAGGCCGAGAACATCCACTACATCGGCGACCTGGTGCAGCGCACCGAGGTCGAGCTGCTGCGCACCCCGAACCTCGGCAAGAAGTCGCTGACCGAGATCAAGGAAGTGCTGCAGAGCCACGGTCTGATGCTCGGCATGCGTCTCGACGGCTGGCCGCCCGCCGGGCTGCGCCACGACGAAGAGCGTCCGGGGCTGATGTGACGGACCGGTGCGGCCCGCGGGGCCGCGCCGCCCATGTATTCGTGAGGTTCAGAAATGCGTCATAGACTTTCCGGGCGACAGCTGTCGCGCAACGCTCCGCACCGCCACGCGCTGATGCGCAACCTCAGCGTCGCGCTGCTGCGTCACGAGACCATCCGCACCACGGTGCCGAAGGCCAAGGAGCTGCGGCGGGTGGTGGAGCCCCTGATCACGCTCGGCAAGACGGACAGCGAGGCGCGCCGTCGGCTCGCGTTCGCGCGTCTGCGCGATGCCGCGATCGTCGAGAAGCTCTTCGACGACCTCGGCCCGCGCTTCAAGGCGCGCGCCGGCGGCTACACCCGCATCCTGCACATGATGCCGCGGCCGGGTGACTCGGCGCCGATGGCGCTGATGCAGCTCGTCGACCGTCCGGCCGCCGCCGCTGAGGGCGCCGAAGCCGCCGACGAGGGCAAGGCCGCCGCGACGAAGAAGAAGGGCAAGGCGAAGGCCAAGACGGCCGCCAAGCCGCGGGCGCGAAAGGCCGCTGCGGCCTGACCGTCCGCCCGGTACGACCGGGCCTTCCGCTGACCGGACCGAGGGCCGGCGTCTCGCAAGGGACGCCGGCCTTCTGCTTTGGCGCTGCTGCTTTGGTACAGGTGGATTCGCCGGGCCTGCCGTATAGACTTCCCTCCGTCATGTACAACCGGAGGGGTACCCCATGAGCATCGTCAAGGAATTCCGTGAGTTCGCCATGCGCGGCAACGTCATCGACCTCGCGGTCGGTGTCGTGATCGGCGCCGCGTTCGGCAAGATCGTCTCGTCGCTGGTGGGCGACATCGTGATGCCGCTGCTCGGCAAGGCGGTGGGCGGCGTGTCGTTCAATGAACTCGGCACCTCGCTCGGCACCGCGCCGGACGGCTCGGAGGTGGTGCTGAAGTGGGGCGCCTTCGCCCAGACCATCTTCGACTTCACGGTGATCGCGTTCGCGCTGTTCCTCGCCATCAAGGCGATCAACCGCATGAAGCGCCCCGAGGCGCCGCCCGCCGCGCCGCCGGCGCCGCCGCGCAACGAGGTGTTGCTGGAGGAGATCCGCGACCTGCTGAAGAAGGGCTGACCGGAGCGGCGGCCGCCCGGCGCGATACGCCCGGGCGGCGCCGGACTCCCGGACCGCGTCAGGCGGCGAAGGCCGCCCGGGTCAGGTTGTCGCAGCCCTCCGCCGTCACCGCGAGGTTGTCCTCGATGCGGATGCCGCCGAAGGGCTGCAGCTGCTCGACGCGCTGCCAGTCGATGTGCCGCGCCTGCGGGCCGGTGCGAGCAGGGCCGAGCAGCGCCTCGATGAAATAGAGGCCGGGCTCCATCGTCACCACGAAGCCGGGTTCGAGGACGCGGGTCATGCGCAGGGCAGGGTCGAGCGGCGGGCGCGGCAGCGTGACGCTGCCGCTATCGTCCGCCATGAAGCCCGCGACATCGTGCACCTGCAGCCCGAGCGGATGGCCGATGCCGTGCGGGAAGAAGAGCCGGGCCACGCCGTTCTCCAGCGACTCGGCGACGCGGCAGCGGATCACGCCCGCCTCATGCAGCAGACCGGCGATGCGCTCGACGGCGTTCAGGTGGATGTCGCGCCAGTCGACGCCGGGCCTGACCATCGCACAAAGTCCTTGCTGCACCCGGTCCATGCCGGCGACGAGATCCGCGAAGCCCGCGTCGGCGGGCGCCGCCGAGTGGACATGGGTACGGGTGATGTCGCTGCCGTAGCCCGCGAAGGTCGCACCGGCGTCGAGCAGCAGCGTGCGCGGCGTCGTGGGACGCTCCCGCCGCAGCACCTGGTAGTGCAGCACCGAGGCCGCCTCGTCGAGCGCCACGATGGCGTTGTAGGGCAGTTCCTGCTCGCGCTGGCCGCAGGCCGAGGCGTAGGCCTGATGGATCTCGTACTCGCTGCCGCCCGCTTGGAAACAGGCCTCCGCGGCGACATGGCCGCGTGCGCCGATGCGGTTGGCCTCGCGCAGGCAGGCGATCTCGTAGGCGGTCTTGCGGCTGCGCTGGAAGTCGAGACGGCGCAGCAAGCCGGGCGGGTTGACCGCGCCCACACCCCAGGCGCCGAGCTCGGGCAGGGCGTCACCGATCCAGGCCATGCGACGCAGGTCGGCGGGCAGCGCTGCCCGGACGGCCTCCCGCGAGCGGGCCTCCACCACCTCGAAGGCACCCGGCCACCAGGCCTCGGGCAGGGCCGCGGGCTGGTACCAGAAGTCGGTCTCGACGCGGAACACCAACCGGGGCCTCTCCCCCGGGCGGAACACCACCAACGACCCGGGGGCGTCGGTCAACGGCGCCCACCAACGGAACGGCGCATGGGCCTTGAACGGGTAGTGCTGGTCGTCCTCGAACACCCCGAGCTGCTCCCCGGCGTGAAGCACCACCCCGTCGTAGCCGGTCGCCGCCAGCACCGCGGCGGTACGGCGGCTGATGTCGGCAAGGTGGTCCTGGAAGAGGGGGGCGAGGGGGTGGTCGGCCATCGGGGGATCCTGAGGGTGGGCGTTCGAAGTGGTCGTCGGATTCTAGGGCAAGCGGCCGGCCCCGGCGGGGGGTGTTGCGTGGACCTGACACCCGGTCAGGCGGCTGTCGGCAGGTCGTTCACAAATGTCTACAAAACCTGTACGATTCGCGCGCGATTAACGTCGCCAGACAAACTAGCTAGGTTGTTTGATTTTTCAACTGACTCTACTTTTGGGGTATATCCACTCATGAAGACGAAGCTCGCTCTCGCCGCCCTCGTCGCGGCGTTCGCCCTGACCGCCTGCTCGAAGCCCGCCGAGGCTCCGGCCGAGGTCGCTGCTCCGGCCGCTGACGCCGCTGCTGCCGCTGCGACCGACGCCGCTGCCGTTGCGACCGACGCCGCTGCCGTTGCGACGGATGCCGCTGCCACGGCTGCCGCCGCCACGACGGACGCTGCTGCCGCTGTGACGGACGCCGCCAACACGGCCGCCGCTGCCGCGACGGACGCCGCCGCTGCCGCGACGGACGCCGCTGCCGCCGCGACGACGGAGGCCAAGAAGTAATCCCTGACGGGACGCTTCTTGGGGACCGCAAGGTCCCGAAAAGGACCCGGGCCGGTGGCGACACCCCCGGGTTCTTTTTTGTCTGAATTCTTTGAACGCCGCGGCGCGCCGGACGCCGGGGCGTGCTGCGAGGGACGATGATGGGCGTGGGTCTGCGTGACGCGCGAGCCGCTGCCGCGGACCGGCGTTGGTTCATCGACGCGTATGCCGCATGGATCGAGGAGATGGGCCGCGATGCCGCCGCCGCGGCCGCGGCGCTGGCTGCGCCGACGGCGCACGCCGAGGCGGCGGCACGGCTCGCAGCGCGCGATGTCGAGGTGCTGCTGATCGCCCGCGACGGCGCGCCTGCAGGGTTCGCGGTCGTCGAGCGGCGCGGGCCGTCGCATCGGCTCGCCGAGTTCTGGATCGCGCACCGGCTGCGTGGACTCGGCGTGGGGAGCGCTGCGGTGCCGCTGATCCTCGACCGCCACGACGGCGAGTGGGAGACCGCGGCGCTGGTGGGCGATGCGGCCGCGGTGCGTTTCTGGCGCGCCGCGGTGACGCGTTACACGGGCGGGCGCCACACGGAGCGCCTGCAGGACGGCGAGGTCCGTCAGCGCTTCTTGGCGCGCGGCTCCGCGCGGGCGAGCAGCGGTCCGAGATAACGCCCGGTGTACGAAGCCGCCACGCGCGCCACCTGCTCGGGCGTGCCGGCCGCGACCAGGGCGCCGCCGCCTGCGCCGCCCTCGGGTCCGAGGTCGACCACCCAGTCGGCGGTCTTGATGACATCGAGGTTGTGCTCGATGACCACCACCGTGTTGCCTTCGTCGCGCAGCCGCTGCAGCACGCCGAGCAGCTGCGCCACATCATGGAAATGCAGCCCGGTGGTCGGTTCGTCGAGCACATAGAGCGTGCGCCCGGTCGCCCGCTTGGCGAGTTCGCGGGCGAGCTTCACGCGCTGCGCCTCGCCGCCCGAGAGCGTGGTCGCGTTCTGGCCGAGCTTGAGATAGCCGAGCCCGACATCGAGCAGCGTCTGCAGCTTCGGCTGCACCGCGGGGATCGCCTGGAAGAAGCGCAGCGCGTCCTCGACAGTCATCTCGAGCACATCGTGGATGCTCTTGCCGCGGTAGAGGATCTGCAGCGTCTCGCGGTTGTAGCGGCGGCCGCCGCAGCTGTCGCAGGGCACATAGACATCCGGCAGGAAGTGCATCTCGACGCGCATCACGCCGTCGCCCTGGCAGGCCTCGCAACGACCGCCTTTCACATTGAAGCTGAAGCGGCCGACATCGTAGCCGCGGCTGCGCGCCTCGGGCACCTGCGCGAAGAGCTCGCGCAGCGCGCCGAACACGCCGGTGTAGGTGGCCGGGTTCGAGCGCGGCGTGCGGCCGAGCGGGTCCTGGTCGATCTCGATGACGCGGTCGATGTGCTCCAAGCCGTCGATGCCGTCGCAGGGCTCGGCATCCGAGGGGCCGCCGCCCAACTGCGCGGTGGCGCGGCGCAGCAGCGTGTCGTTGACGAGCGTACTCTTGCCCGACCCCGATACGCCCGTCACGCAGGTGAACAGCCCGACCGGGATGCCGACCGTCAGGCCCTGCAGGTTGTTGCCGCGGGCGTTGCGGATGACGAGCTCACGGCCGGGCTGGCGCGGCGTACGCAGCGTCGGCACGGCGATGCGCAGCTTGCCCGAGAGGTACTGGCCGGTGAGCGACCCGGGCGCGGCGCGGACCTCCTCGGGCGTGCCCTGCGCCACGATGCGCCCGCCATGCACGCCGGCGCCGGGTCCGAGGTCGATGACATGATCGGCGGCGAGGATCGCGTCCTCGTCGTGCTCGACCACGATCACGCTGTTCTCGAGGTCGCGCAGGCGGCGCAGCGTCGCCAGCAGCCGCGCGTTGTCGCGCTGGTGCAGGCCGATCGAAGGTTCGTCGAGCACATACATGACGCCGGTGAGACCGGACCCGACCTGGCTCGCGAGCCGGATGCGCTGCGCCTCGCCGCCTGACAGCGTGTCGGCGCCGCGCTCGAGCGTCAGATAGTCGAGCCCGACATCGACCAGGAAGCGCAGGCGCTCGCCGATCTCGTGGACCACCTTGGCCGCGACCTCGCCGCGCCAGCCGGCGAGCCGCAGCTCGCCGAACTGCCGTGCGGCGTCGCCCACCGCGAGCCGCGTGACCTCGGGCAGCGTGCGGCCGCCGACGCGTACGCAGCGTGCGTCGCGGTTGAGTCGGCTGCCCTCGCAGTCGGGACAGGGGCGCAGGCCACGGAAGCGCGCGAGCTCTTCACGGACCGACGGCGAGTCGGTCTCCTCCCAGCGCCGCTCGATGTTGCGCAGCATGCCCTCGAAGGCATGGCGGCGCGTCAGCGGCTTGCCGCGCGTGCCGCCGTAGGTGAAGTCGATCTCCTCGCCGCCGCTGCCGTAGAGCAGGATCTGTTGCACGCGCTCGGGCAGCTCCTGCCACGGTTCTTCGATGTCGAAGCCGTAGTGCGCGGCGAGCGTGCTCACGAGCTGCAGGTAGTGGGCGTTGTGGCGGTCCCAACCGCGCACCGCGCCGCCCGCGAGCGACAGGTGCGGGAAGGCGACGAGCCGCGCCGGGTCGAAGAAGGGCTGCTGACCGAGCCCGTCGCAGGACGGGCAGGCGCCGGCCGGGCTGTTGAACGAGAACATCTTCGGCTCGAGCGACGGCACCGCATGGCCGCACTCGGGGCAGGCGTGGCGGTTCGAGAACAGCAGTCCCGCGTCGTCGTCGCCGCCCTCCATCGGCAGCACGCGCGCGGTGCCGCCCGACAGCCGCAGCGCCGTCTCGAAGGATTCGGCGAGGCGCTGCGCGACATCGGCGCGCAGACGCAGTCGGTCGACCACGGCCTCGATGCTGTGCTTGCGCCGTGCATCGAGCTCGGGCGGCGCATCGAGCTCGACCACGCGTCCGTCGATGCGCGCACGCACGAAGCCCTGCGCCTGCAGGTCGCGCAGCACCGTGTCGTGCGCGCCCTTGCGGTCGGTCACCAACGGCGCGAGCACCATCACCGCAGTGCCGTCGCCGAGCCGCAGCGCCTGATCGACCATCTGGCTCACGGTCTGCGCTTCGAGCGCGGTGCCGTGCTCGGGGCAGTGCGGCACTCCGGCGCGCGCGTAGAGCAGGCGCAGGTAGTCGTGGATCTCGGTGACCGTGCCCACCGTCGAGCGCGGGTTGTGCGAGGCCGCCTTCTGCTCGATGGCGATGGCCGGCGACAGCCCGTCGATGTGGTCGACATCGGGCTTGTCCATCATCGACAGGAACTGCCGGGCATAGGCCGACAGCGATTCGACATACCGCCGCTGGCCCTCGGCGTAGAGGGTGTCGAAGGCGAGCGAGGACTTCCCCGACCCGGAAAGCCCGGTCACCACGACCAGGCGGTTGCGGGGGATGTCGAGGTCGAGGCCGCGCAGGTTGTGGGTGCGCGCCCCCCGGATCCGGATCGGGTTCATGTGGTGAGGGACCCGCGGGTGCGGGACGCGTTGTGCAGGAAAAACAGCCGGTTAGTGTACCCCGGCTAGCCGGGAGGGGCCAAAGGGACCCCGTGGGCGGTCCTGAGGGGGCATTTCGGTGCGTTTTGCCCGGATATTGGCGGTGCAGGGGGGGCGGGGCGCGCTTAATATATCCATCCCCCGTCTCTCCCGGTCGGTGCCCCAGGCGCCGGCCCCTACAAGAAAGGATTTCCCATGGCTCGCGGCATCAACAAGGTCATCCTCGTCGGCAACCTCGGGCAAGACCCCGAGACCAAGGCCATGCCCTCCGGCATGACGGTCTGCAACCTGCGCATCGCCACCTCCGAGTCCTGGAAGGACAAGCAGACCGGCGAGATGAAGGAGCAGACCGAGTGGCACAGCGTCGCGATGTTCGGCCGTCTCGCCGAGATCGCCGGCGAGTACCTGCGCAAGGGTTCGCAGGTCTACATCGAAGGCCGGCTGCGCACCCGCAAGTGGCAGGACAAGGAAGGTCGCGACCGCTACACCACCGAGATCGTCGCCAACGAGATGCAGATGCTCGGCAGCCGCGGCGGCATGGGCGGCGGCGAGGGCCGCAGCGAGCCGCGCGGCGAGTCGCGCGCGGCGGGCGGCGGTGGCCGCGGCGGCGAGGGCGGCTACGGCGATGCGCCGCGCGGCGGCGGCAGCGACCAGTTCGACGACGACGACATCCCGTTCTGAGGACCCGCGCCGCGCGCATGCCTGGCCGCTACTTCATCAAGTCCTTCGGTTGCCAGATGAACGAGTACGACTCAGCCCGTATGGGCGACGTGCTCGCGGATTCGCTCGGCCTCACGGCGACCGACGATCCCCGGCAGGCCGATGTGCTGCTGATGAACACCTGTTCCGTGCGCGAGAAGGCGCAGGAGAAGGTGTTCTCGCTGCTCGGCGAGTGGAAGCTCATCAAGGATGCGCGTCCCGGCGTCATCATCGGCGTCGGCGGCTGCGTGGCGAGCCAGGAGGGCGAGGCGATCACGGCGCGCGCGCCGCAGGTGGATCTCGTGTTCGGTCCGCAGACCTTGCACCGCTTGCCCGACATGCTCGCCGAGCTGCGCAGCCATGGGCGTTCTGTGGTCGACATCAGCTTCCCCGAGATCGAGAAGTTCGACCGCTTGCCCGAGCCGCGCGCCGAGGGCGCGTCGGCCTTCGTCTCCATCATGGAAGGCTGCAGCAAGTACTGCAGCTTCTGCGTCGTGCCCTACACCCGCGGCGACGAGATCAGCCGGCCTTTCAGCTCGGTCATGGCCGAGGTGCAGAGCCTCGCCGCGCAGGGCGTGCGCGAGGTCACGCTGCTCGGCCAGAACGTGAACGCCTACCGCGGACCGATGGACGACGGCGTCGAGGTCGACCTCGCCACGCTCGTGCACCATGTCGCGGCGCTGCCCGGCATCGATCGGATCCGCTTCACGACCTCCCACCCGCTCGAGTTCGACGACAGCCTCATCGAGGCCTACGCCAGCGTCCCTGAACTCGCCGGCCACCTGCACCTGCCGGTGCAGTCGGGCTCCGACCGCATCCTCGCACTCATGAAACGCGGCTACACCGCGCTCGAATTCAAGGAGCGCATCCGTCGCTTGCGGTCCGTGCGCCCCGGCATCGCGGTGACCTCCGACTTCATCGTCGGCTTCCCCGGCGAGACCGAACGCGATTTCGAGGCGACGCTGCGCCTAGTGCGCGAGCTCGACATCGACCAGTCGTTCAGCTTCATCTACAGCCGCCGGCCCGGTACGCCTGCCGCGTCCTTGCCCGACGAGGTCACGCCCGAGGAGAAGCAGTCGCGTCTCGTGCGCCTGCAGGCCTTGCTTGACGAGCAGGCCCGTGCGCGCAGCCTGGCGATGGTCGGCAGCGTGCAGCGCGTGCTCGTGGCGCGCCCGTCGCGGCGCGACGCCAACGAGCTCGCCGGCCGCACCGAGGACAACCGCTGGGTCAACTTCGCCGGCCCCGCTGGACTCATCGGCCGTTTCGCCGACATCGAGATCACCGAGGCGAGAGCGCACTCGCTGCGCGGCCGCATCGTCGCGGCCGAGCCCGTCGCCGCAGGTGCAGCCCATGCCTGACCATCCTGCCGACCTCGGCGGCGTGGCGCCGCCCGTCATGCGCGAGTTCGTGCTCGCGCCCGCCGACAACGAGCGCCTCGCCAATCTCTGCGGTCCGCTCGACGCCAACCTGCGCCTCGTCGAGACACGGCTCGGCGTCGATCTGCGCCGCCGCGGCAACTCGTTCGTGGTGCAGGGCGATGACGCCGCCGCCGCCGAGTCGCTGCTGCGCGAACTGTTCCGTCTCGCGCGCACCGAGGACATCACCCCCGAGACCGTGCACCTCGCGCTGCGCGACCATTCGGGCGACGCCGCTGCGGGCGGGTCGGGCCGCGTCGGTGCGCCCGGCGCCGCTGCGGGTGCCGGGCCGGGCGAGGGCGAGGGCGGCGAGGGCGACGACGCCGAAGCGGGGCTGCGCACGCTGCGCGGCACCATCCGCGCGCGCGGCCCGAACCAGCGCGAGTACCTGCGGCGCATCCGCCGCCACGACCTCACCTTCGGCGTCGGGCCTGCGGGCACCGGCAAGACCTATCTCGCGGTCGCCTGCGCGGTCGAGGCGCTGCAGTCCGACCGCGTGCGCCGCATCGTGCTGGTGCGCCCCGCGGTCGAGGCGGGTGAGCGGCTCGGCTTCCTGCCCGGCGATCTCACCCAGAAGGTCGACCCGTACCTTCGCCCGATGTACGACGCGCTCTACGAGATGATGGGCTTCGACCGCGTCGCCAAGCTCATCGAGCGCAATGTCATCGAGGTCGCACCGCTCGCGTTCATGCGCGGCCGCTCGCTCAACGACTCCTTCATCATCCTCGACGAGGCGCAGAACACCACCGTCGAGCAGATGAAGATGTTCCTCACCCGCATCGGTTTCGGCTCGCGCGCGGTGGTGACCGGTGATGTCACCCAGACCGACCTGCCGGCCGGACGGATGTCCGGTCTGCGCCATGTCATCGCGGTGCTGCGGGATGTGCAGGGCGTCGCGTTCCAGTTCTTCGAGGCACGCGATGTCGTGCGCCATCCGCTCGTGCAGCGCATCGTGCTCGCCTACGAGGGCGACGAGGAGCTGCGCGGTCCGCCGGGCGGCCGCGCAGGCGGGCCGACAGGGGGCGAGCCGCGATGAGCGCTGCGCGTCGTCCGCCGCTCGCCGTCGACCTGCGTAGCAGCGTGCGCCGCGGCGCACCGGTGGTCGCCCGTGTCACCGCTTGGGCGCGTGCCGCGCTCGGCGCCGGCGGGCGCGGCGGCGAGGTCGCGGTGCGCGTGGTCGGGCTTGCCGAAGGTCGCCGCCTCAACCTCGTCTGGCGCGGCCGGGACTACGCCACCAATGTGCTGTCGTTCCCGGTGCCTGCGGGCGGTGAAGGCAAGGTGCGCGGGCGTGCCCGCGGCCATGGGCGCCGTCGACGCTTCATCGGCGACATCGTGCTCTGCGCGCCCGTGGTGGCGCGTGAGGCGCGGCAGCAACACAAGACCCCCGAGGCGCACTGGGCGCACCTCGTGGTGCATGGCTGTCTGCATCTGGTCGGCCTCGACCACGAACGACCCGCCGACGCGCGCCGCATGGAGCGTCGCGAGCGGCGCGTGCTGGCGGCGCTCGGTTTCCCCGACCCCTATCTCGAGGTGGACGGGGACCTCACCGCCTTCGGAGGCACAACTTGAACAACCCCCGCTACAGCGCGATGAGCTGGATGCGCAAGCTCGGCCGCGCGCTCTCCGGCGAGGCCGAGGACCGCGACGACCTCGTGCAGCAGCTGCGCGAGGCGCAGGGCCGCGGACTCATCGACGCCGAGGCGCTGCGCATGCTCGAGGGCGTGCTCGGCGTCGCCGAACTGCAGGTGCGCGACATCATGGTGCCGCGCGCGCAGATGGTCGCGGTGCGCCGCGATGAACCGCTCGAGAGATTGCTGCCGGCGATCGTCGAGTCCGGGCACTCGCGCTACCCGGTGATGGACGACGACCGCGACGACATCGTCGGCATCCTGCTCGCCAAGGATGTGCTGCGCGTCTACGCGGCCGGCGGGTCGGACGACTTCGACATCCGCGAGTGCATGCGGCCGGCGGTGGTCGTGCCCGAATCGAAGCGCGTCAACGTCCTGCTCAAGGAGTTCCGCCGCAGCCGCAACCACATGGCGATCGTGGTGGACGAGTACGGCGGCGTCTCCGGTCTCGTCACCATCGAGGATGCGATCGAGCAGATCGTCGGCGACATCGACGACGAGTTCGATGTCGACGAGGAGCACGACATCCGCCGCGAGGGCGAGCGTCAGTTCCTGGTGCGCGGCGCCACGCCGATCACCGAGTTCAACGATTTCTTCGGCGTGTCGCTCTCCGACGAGGCCTTCGACACCGTCGCCGGTCTCGTGATGCAGCAGCTCGGGCGCATGCCCCGCCGCGGCGAGACGCTGCAGGTCGAGGGCCTCGAGCTCAAGGTGCTGCGCGCCGACCGTCGCCGCGTCGAGGCGCTCAAGGTGACGACGCCGCGCGACCTGCCGGCGCAGGGCGTGGGCGGGGGCGGCGACTGAACGCGCCGGTCGTGGCGCCGCGCCATGCGCCGTGGCTGGCGCTGGCGGGTGGCGTGCTCCTCAGCTTCGCCTTCGCGCCGTTCGCGCTATGGCCGCTCGCCGTGCTCGCGCCCGCGCTGCTGTTCTGGCTGCTCGAGGGCGCCGCGCCGCGCCGCGCCGCATGGCTCGGGTTCTGCTTCGGCGTGGGCTGCTTCACCGCCGGCACCTGGTGGCTGTTCGTCAGCATCCAGGGCTTCGGCGGCGCACCGGTGTGGTTGGCGGTGCTGCTGGTGGCGGGCCTGGTCGCGGTGATGTCGGGTTACCTCGCGCTGCTCGGCGCGCTCGCCGCCCGTGTGCTGCCGGCTTCCGGTGCGTGGCGTTGGCTGGCGGGTCTGCCGGCGCTCTGGTGGCTCATCGAGTGGCTGCGCGGTTGGTTCCTGTCGGGCTTCGGTTGGCTGTCGCTCGGCTACTCGCAGGTCGACACCTGGCTCGCGGGCTTCGCGCCGGTGGGCGGCGCGCACCTCATCTCCTTCCTGCTGGCGACGATGGCGGGCGCGCTGGTGATGCTGCGCGCGCGCGGCCTCGTCTGGCCGCCGCTCGTCGTGCTGCTGCTGCCGTGGCCGCTCGGCGCCGCGCTCGACCGCATCGACTGGACACGACCGGCCGGCGCGCCGGTGCGCGTCGCGGTCGTGCAGGGTGCGATCCCGCAGGACCAGAAATGGGTGGCCGACAACCTCGATGCCACCATGCAGCGCTACCGCGACCTCACGCTGCCCGAACTCGGCACGCCGCTCGTGGTGTGGCCGGAGTCGGCGATCCCCGATCTCGCCAACAATTACATCGAGTTCCTGCAGTCGCTGTCGCGCGAGGCGCGGTCGCGCGGGACGGGCCTGCTGCTGGGCCTCATCCGTCAGGAGCCGACCGAGCCCGGCGAGCCGCCGCGGTACTTCAACTCCATCCTTGCGCTGGACGAAGACCTGCAGTTCCACGACAAGCACCACCTCGTGCCCTTCGCCGAGTTCTTCCCGGTGCCGCAGGCCGTGCGCAACTGGATGCGCATGATCAACCTGCCGTACTCGGACTTCACCGCAGGCCCGGCCGAGCAGAAGCCGCTGCGCATCGCCGGTCTCGTGCTCGAGGCGAGCATCTGCTACGAGGACGCCTATGCGCCGACGCGGCTGCGGGGGCTGCGCGAGGCCACCGCGCTCGTCAACGTCACCAACGACGCCTGGTTCGCCGACTCGCCGGCGCGCTACCAGCATCTGCAGATCTCGCGGATGCGCGCCCAGGAGGCGCGGCGCGACCTGATCCGCGCCGCCAACGACGGCGTATCGGCGGTGATCGGGCCGCGGGGGGAGCTGCGGGCGACCGCACCCGAATACCGCCCGGCGGTGCTGCGCTCGACGGTCGAACCGCGCACCGGCTTGCCGCCGTATGCCCGCACGGGCAATCTGCCGCTGCTGGCGCTCGCGGGCCTCTTGCTGCTGGCCGCTGCGTGGCGGCGCCGGGCCCCCGCCGGTGCCGCACCGGCGGCCCGTCCGTGAACTTTTTCCGCTCGGGCGTTGTCTAGGAGACCGGGTCCATGAATCGGGTAATGTCCATGCTCCATCGTCCCTTCGTGCGCCGCAGCCTTGCGGCGGTCTCGGCGCTGCTCGTCTTCACCGCCTGCCAGCCCCACACCTCCTCCGCCGGCGGCGCCATGCCGCAGGCATCGGCCGCTACGCCCCCGGTCGCCGCTACGCCGGCGGTGCAGGGTCGCATGATGCTCCCCGACTTCGCCTCGCTGGTGCAGCAGCACGGCCCGGCGGTGGTGAACATCACCACCCGCGGCAAGCGCATCCAGGTCGGGCGCGGCATGTCGCCCAACGATCCGATGTTCGAGTTCTTCCGCCGCTTCGGCATCCCGATGCCGAACATGCCGTCGCCTGACGGTCGCGGCGGTCCGCAGGCCCCGGGGCAGGGCCCGGGCCCGGGCCCGGGCCAGGGCGATGACGACGGCGAAGGCATGCGCCAGCCGGGCGGCGAGGGTTCGGGCTTCATCGTGAGCGCCGACGGCCTGCTGCTCACCAACGCGCATGTGGTCGACGAGGCCGACGAGATCATCGTCCGCCTCACCGACCGCCGCGAATTCAAGGCCAAGCTGGTCGGCCTCGACAAGGCGACCGATGTCGCGGTGCTGCGCATCGACGCCAAGAACCTGCCGACCGTGCGCATCGGCGACCCGAAGAAGCTGCGCCCCGGCGAGTGGGTGTTCGCGATCGGCGCGCCCTTCGGCTTCGAGAACAGCGTCACCGCGGGCATCGTCAGCTCGCTCGGCCGCGGTCTGCCCGATCAGGATTCGCGTTTCGTGAACTTCATCCAGACCGATGTCGCGGTGAACCCCGGCAACTCGGGCGGGCCGCTGTTCAACCTCGACGGCGAGGTGGTCGGCATCAACTCGCAGATCTACAGCCGTTCCGGCGGCTACATGGGCATCTCCTTCGCCATCCCCATCGACCTCGCCAGCGACATCCAGAAGCAGCTGGTGGCGGACGGCCGTGTCGCGCGCGGCAAGATCGGCGTCGCCATCGGCCAGGTCTCCTCGGACCTCGCCGACAGCTTCGGTCTCGACCGTCCGCGCGGCGCGCTGGTCAACAGCGTCGAGCCGGGCGGCCCCGCCGCCAAGGGCGGGCTGCAGCCGGGCGACATCATCCTCTCGGCCAACGGCAAGCTCATCGAGCGCTCCGAAGAATTGCCGACGGTCATCGGCCTGATCCGTCCGGGCACGGACGCCGCGCTCGAGGTCTGGCGCGACCGCTCGATCAAGCGCCTGTCGGTGCGGGTCGCCGAGCTCGAGCCGCCATCGGCACAGCTGCTCGCCAAGGACAACGCCGCCCCCGAAGGCGCGGCGGTGGCCGATCGCCTCGGTCTCGTGGTGCGCGAGCTCTCAGCCGCGGAGCGGGCCGCCCCGGGCGCCGAGGGCGTGCCCGCCGGTGCGCTGATCGTCGAGCGCGCGCGCGGCGCGGCGTCGGACGCCGGCATCCGTCGCGGCGACCTCATCCTCGGCGTCAACGGCAAGCGCATCAAGTCGGCCAAGGAATACCGCGACAGCGTGGCCCAGGGCGGCAAGGTGGTGGCGCTCCTGGTGCAGCGCGACGACCAGCAGGTGTTCATCCCGGTCCGTCCCGGCTGAGGACGGCCGGTCGCGCGCCGCCCGGCGGGGCGGCGCGTCTGCCCCGCGGGCGGCCGGGTCGTGTATCCTCCCGGCTCCCGTTTTTGCAGGGTTTTCCGCGCAATCCATGGACGAGCGATACGAACCGGCGGCCGTCGAGCGCGCCGCGCAGCGGCACTGGGCCGACCACCGCAGCTTCGCCGCACGCGAGCCCGCGCCTGGCGCGGCCGCGTCCGGCGGCGGCGACAAGTTCTACTGCCTGTCCATGTTCCCGTACCCGTCGGGTCGGCTGCACATGGGCCATGTGCGCAACTACACCATCGGCGATGCGCTGACGCGCTTCATGCGCATGCAGGGCCGCAACGTCATGCAGCCGATGGGTTGGGACGCCTTCGGCCTGCCCGCCGAGAACGCGGCGATGGCCAACGGTGTCGCGCCCGCGAAGTGGACCCGCGACAACATCGCCTACATGAAGAAGCAGTTGCAGGCGCTCGGCTTCGCGCTCGATTGGGAGCGTGAGTTCGCGACCTGTGACCCTTCCTACTACCGCTGGAACCAGTGGCTGTTCCTGCGGATGCGCGAGAAAGGCATCGCCTACAAGCGCACGGGCGTCGTGAACTGGGATCCGGTCGACCAGACCGTGCTCGCCAACGAACAGGTGATCGACGGGCGCGGCTGGCGCACCGGTGCGCTGGTCGAGAAGCGCGAGATCCCGATGTACTACCTCAACATCACGGCCTACGCCGACGAACTGTTGGGCGCGCTCAAGGGTCTCGACGGCTGGCCCGAGCGCGTGCGCACCATGCAGGCCAACTGGATCGGTCGCAGCGAGGGCGCCGAGGTCGCGTTCCCGCTGGCCGACGACGCGCGCGACGCGCTCGCTGCGGCGGCGGCCACCGGTGCGGGCGGCGATGCGGCGGGCGCCGCGCCCGCGCTCAAGGTGTTCACCACCCGCGTCGACACGCTGTTCGGCGTGACCTTCATGGCGGTCGCCGCCGAGCACCCGCTCGCGCTCGCCGCGGGCGCGCGCGACCCGGCGTTGCAGGCCTTCATCGACGAGTGCCGCCGCGGTAGCACCATGGAGGCGGACATCGCCACCATGGAGAAGAAAGGGCGCCGCACCGGGCTGCATGTGCTGCACCCCTTCACCGGTCAGCCGGTCGAGGTGTGGGTCGCCAACTATGTGCTGATGGGCTACGGCGAGGGCGCGGTGATGGGCGTGCCCGCGCACGACGAACGCGATTTCGAGTTCGCGCAGCAGAACGGCATCGACATCCGTCCCGTCGTGCACCCCGAAGGCGGGGTCGATGTCTGGCCGTGGGCGAAGGGGCCGTGGCAACCGGCCTACGGCGAGCACGGTCTCACCGTGGACTCGGGCGAGTTCAGCGGACTCGGTTTCCAGGCGGCGGTCGATGCGATCACCGCCGCGCTCGAGCAGCGCAACCTCGGCCGCAAGCGCGTGCAGTTCCGGCTGCGCGACTGGGGCATCTCACGCCAGCGCTATTGGGGCTGCCCGATCCCCTTGGTGCACTGCCCGAAGTGCGGCGAGGTCGCGGTGCCCGACGCGCAGCTGCCCGTGGTCCTGCCCGAGGACCTGGTGCCGGACGGCAGCGGCAACCCGCTCGCCAAGAACAAGGCTTTCCTAGAGGTCGCGTGCCCGACCTGCGGCGGTCCTGCGCGCCGCGAGACCGACACCATGGACACCTTCGTCGATTCGTCCTGGTACTTCCTGCGCTTCGCCTGTCCGGACAACGACCGGGCGATGGTCGACGAGCGCGCACGCTACTGGCTGCCGGTCGACCAGTACATCGGCGGCATCGAGCACGCGATCCTGCATCTGCTCTACGCACGCTTCTGGACCAAGGTGATGCGCGACCTCGGCCTCGTCGGCATCGACGAGCCGTTCGCCAACCTCTTCACCCAAGGCATGGTGCTGAACCACATCTACTCGCACCAGCCGGCCGAGGGGCGGCGCAGCTACTTCAACCCGGCCGATGTCGATGTCGTCGAGGAGGGCGGCGCGAAGCGCTACATCGCGACGCGCGCCGACGGCAGCACGCTCGAGGTGCGCTACGACGGCCTCGGCACGATGTCGAAGTCCAAGAACAACGGCGTCGACCCGCAGAGCCTCGTGGAGAAGTACGGCGCCGACACGGCGCGCCTCTTCATGATGTTCGCTGCACCGCCCGAGCAGACGCTCGAGTGGTCGGACGAGGGTGTGCAGGGGTCGTTCCGTTTCCTGCGCCGGCTCTGGAAGGCGGTGCACGAGCATGTCTCGGCGGGTCCGGCCCCTGTGCTCGGTCGCGAGGTCGCGCGCGAGGCGCTCGATGCGCCGCAGAAGGCGTTGCGTCGTACGGCGCACCAGACCCTCGCCAAGGTCGCCGACGACATCGGCCGGCGCCGCACCTTCAACACGGCGGTCGCCGCGGTGATGGAGCTGTTGAACGCCGTCAGCCGTTTCGAGGACCGTTCGCCGGCCGGCCGTGCGGTGGTGCAGGAGGCGCTCGAGATCGCCGTCATCGCGCTGTCGCCCATGGTGCCCCACATCAGCCACGCGCTCTGGCAGGAGCTCGGCCACGCCGACGCGATCATGGATCTTCGATGGCCGGAGGCCGACCCTGCGGCGCTGGTGCAGGATGCGATCACGCTCGTGGTGCAGGTCAACGGCAAGCTGCGCAGCCAGATCGCGGTGGCGGCCGACGCGGACGAGGCGACGGTGCGCGCCGCCGCGCTCGCCGACGAGACCGTGCGCCGCTTCGTCGGCGATGCCACGCCGAAGAAAGTCATCGTCGTGCCGCGCAAGCTCGTCAACGTGGTCGTGTGATGCGTCGCACCGTCGCCCCCGCGCTGCTCGTCGCCTGCGCCGTGCTGGTCGGCGGCTGCGGCTTCAGGCTGCAGGGCAGCACCCCGCTGCCGGCGGTGGTCGCCACCGTGCAGCTCGATGCCGCCGATGACCGCACACCCTTCGCGCAGGCCTTGCGGCGGCGGCTCGGCGCCTCGGGTGCGACGCTGGCGCCGCGGGGCGCGACGGTATCGGGCGCATCGGGTGCGGCCGGTGCGGCGCCCGGTATCGCCGTGCTGCGCATCGAGCGCGACGAGGTGCTCGAGCGGGTGACTTCGGTCTCGGCGCGCAACATCCCGCGCGAGTACGAGCTCACGCAGGTGGTGCGCTTCTCGTTGGACGCCGGCGGTACGCGGCGCATCTCCTCGGCCGAGGTCTCGGCCTCGCGCAGCCTCACCTTCGACGAGCGCCGTGCGCTCGCCAAGGAGCGCGAGCGCGAGCAGCTGCGCGAGACGCTCGCCGATGAGGTCGCGGGCGTCGTGCTGCAGCGCGTCGCGGGCCTGCGCTGAGCGGCGTCCCGGCGGCCGCCGGACGGACCTCCATGGGTGCGCTGCTCGACATCGCCCCGCCGCGGCTCGAGGCGCTGCGCGCGCTGCTCGCGCCGTATGGCCTCGAGGTGCGCGTGGTGCCCGCGGGCGAGGCGATCCCCGGATCCTATTGGGGCGACCCGGAGGCGGGGCTCATCGGTGATGTCCTCTACCTGCGGCCCGACACGCCGTTGCACTCGGCTCTGCACGAGGCCGCACACTTCGTCTGCATGACGCCGGAGCGCCGCGCGATGCTCATGCGCGACGCCGGCGGCGACGATGCCGAGGAGAACGCGGTCTGCTATCTGCAGATCCTGTGGGCCGACCTGCTGCCCGGCGTCGGCCGCGCGCGGCTGATGGCCGACATGGACGCCTGGGGCTACAGCTTCCGTCTCGGATCAGCGGTGCGCTGGTTCGAGGAGGACGCCGCCGACGCGCGTGACTGGCTCGCCGCGCGGGGCTTGCTGCCCGAGGTCTGATGCGGCGCGGTCAGCGCGCGGCGTAGCGGTCGGTGGCGGCGATGAGCTCGGCGAGGATGCCGGGCTCGAAGGCGGAATGCCCCGCGTCGGGCACGATGCGCAGGTCGGCTTCGGGCCAGGCTTTGTGCAGGTCCCAAGCGCTCTTCATCGGGCAGACGATGTCGTAGCGGCCCTGCACGATCGTCGCGGGCAGGTGGCGGATGCGCGGCACATCGTCCAGCAGCTGCGTCGGGGTGCGCAGGAAGCCGCCGTTGACGAAGTAGTGGCACTCGATGCGCGCGAAGGCGTCGGCGGTGGTGTCGTCCTCGAACTTCGACAGGTAGTCGGGGTTGAGGCGCAGGAAGCTGGTCGCGCCCTCCCAGGTCGACCACGCACGCGCGGCGGCGCGGCGCACGGCGGCGTCCTCGCTCGTCAGCCGGCGGTAGTAGGCGCCCATCACATCGCCGCGTTCGGCGGGCGGTATCGGCGCGATGAAGCGTTCGTAGAGGTCGGGGTAGAGCGCGCCGGTGCCGTCGGGCGTGCCGTAGAACCACGCGAACTCCCAAGGGCGCACCAAAAATATCCCGCGCAGCACGAGCTCGGTGACGCGCGCCGGATGCGTCTGCGCATAGGCGAGCGCGAGCGTCGAGCCCCAGGAGCCGCCGAACAGCTGCCAGCGCTCGATGCCGAGGTGCTCGCGCAGCCGCTCCATGTCCTCGACCAGATGCCAGGTGGTGTTGTCGACCAGGCTGGAGTTCGGACGGCTCTTGCCGCAGCCGCGCTGGTCGAAGAGCACGATGCGGTAGCGCGCCGGGTCGAAGAAACGCCGCATCCGCGGGTCGGTGCCGCCGCCCGGGCCGCCGTGCAGGAACACCACCGGCTTGCCGCGCGGGTCGCCGCTCTCCTCCCAGTGGATCTCGTGCAGCGGTGAGACGCGCAGCATGCCGCTGCGGTTCGCGTCGATCGGGGGGTAGAGGCCGCGCAGCGCGCCGGAGGCCGTCGTCGCTGCCGTCATGGCGCGGTCACCGGCACAGCATCGGGCCGAGGGGCGCGCCGCCGACGAGGTGCACATGCAGGTGGTAGACCTCCTGCCCGCCGTGCTCGCGGCAGTTGATGATCAGGCGGTAGCCGTCCTGCGAGATCCCTTCGCGGCGCGCGAGGTCGCGCGCCACCGTGAACATGTGGCCGATCAGCGCCTCGTCGGCGTCGCCGATGTCGTCGGCGGTCGCGATCGCCTTGTTCGGCACCACGAGGATGTGCACCGGCGCACGCGGGTGGATGTCGCGGAAGGCGGTGACGCGGTCGTCCTGGTGGACGATGTCGGCCGGCAGCTCGCGGGCGACGATGCGCTCGAACAGCGTGGGCATGGCGATGTCCCCGTCAGTACTTGTAGATC
>Ga0315900_10002815_pt1 | contig 26052 bp, 22 predicted proteins | sample LakEriMetagenome_FD_203521 | JGI IMG/M metagenome (GOLD analysis project Ga0315900, IMG submission 203521) | Freshwater fungal communities from buoy surface, Lake Erie, Ohio, United States - Buoy 12 MA114 | ecosystem: Environmental > Aquatic > Freshwater > Lake > Lake biofilm | place: USA: Lake...
GCGCTCCTCCTCTGCGAGGGGCGCATCGCGCTGGCCGCGCGGGGGTCGGACGTGGTCACGATCCGCCTCTGAGACAGTCGGGGAGGCTCACCCCCCCGATCCCCCATTTTTTGTCCCCAAATATCCCGGGGTGAGCCGCGCAAGCGGCGAGGGGCAGAGCCCCTATTCGGCCGCCTGGGCGTAGGATTCGACGGGCGGGCAGATGCAGACGAGGTTGCGGTCGCCAAAGACGTTGTCGACGCGGCCGACCGGGGGCCAGTACTTGTCCACCCGGAAGGCACCGGGGGGAAAGCAGCCCTGTTCGCGCGGATAGGGGCGCGTCCAGTCGGCCACGAGGTCCTCGACCGTATGGGGCGCGTGGCGCAGGGGCGAATCGGCGATCGCGACGCGGCCGTCCTCGATCTCGGCGATCTCGGCGCGGATGGCGAGCAGCGCCGTGATGAAGCGGTCGATCTCGGCCCGGGTTTCGCTTTCGGTCGGTTCGACCATCAGCGTGCCGGCCACGGGCCAGCTCATGGTGGGGGCGTGAAAGCCGTTGTCGATCAGCCGCTTGGCGATGTCGTCGACGGTGACGCCGGCCTCGGCGAAGGGGCGGGTGTCGAGGATGCATTCATGCGCGACCCGTCCGCGGTTGCCCATGAAGAGGATCGGATAGGCCCCGCGCAGGCGCGCGGCGATGTAGTTGGCGTTCAGGATCGCGACCCGCGTGGCCTGGGTCAGGCCGGCGCCGCCCATCAGGAGGCAATAGGCCCATGAGATCAGGAGGATCGAGGCCGAGCCATAGGGCGCCGCGGAGACCGGACCTTCTGCGCCGCCGGTTTCGGGATGGCCGGGCAGATGGGGGGCGAGATGTGCCTTGACCCCGATCGGCCCCATGCCCGGGCCGCCGCCGCCATGGGGGATGGCGAAGGTCTTGTGCAGGTTGAGGTGGCTTACATCCGCACCGATTTCGCCGGGTTTCACCAGACCGACGAGCGCGTTCATGTTCGCCCCGTCGAGATAGACCTGCCCGCCGTGGTCATGGGTGATGCGGCAAATCTCGCGCACCGTTTCCTCGAACACGCCATGGGTCGAGGGATAGGTGATCATGCAGGCGGCGAGGTTGTCGCCGGCGGCCGCCGCCTTGGCGCGGAAGTCGTCGAGATCGACGTCGCCGTTCGGCGCGGAGGTGACGACGACGACCTCCATCCCGGCCATCTGGGCGCTGGCGGGGTTGGTGCCATGGGCCGAGACCGGGATCAGGCAGACCCGCCTATGCCCTTCGTCCCGCGCCCGGTGCCAGGCCTGGATCGTCAGGAGGCCTGCATATTCGCCCTGCGCGCCGGAGTTGGGCTGCATCGAGAATGCGTCATAACCCGTGATCTGGCAGAGCTTTTCGGCCAGATCGTCGATCGCTTCGCGGTAGCCGGCCGCCTGGTCGGGCGGGCAGAAGGGATGCAGCGCGCCGAATTCGGGCCAGGTCAGCGGCATCATCTCGGCCGCGGCGTTGAGCTTCATCGTGCAGGAGCCGAGCGGAATCATCGCCCGGTCGAGCGCCAGGTCGCGGTCCGAGAGGCGGCGCATGTAGCGCATCATTTCGGATTCCGCCCGGTTCATGTGAAAGACCGGATGGGTGAGGTAGTCGCTTTGCCGCAACATCGGCTGCGGGAAGCCGAGATCGGCGCGGTGCGGCGGGACCGCATGGATGCCGAAGGCGCGCAGGACGCGCATCAGCACGCGTTCGTCGGTCGTCTCGTCCAGCGAGATGCCGACATGGGTATGCCCGATCCGGCGCAGGTTCACGCCTTCGGCCCGGGCAGCGGCCAGGATGCCGGCCTGACCCACGCCGACCTCGACCGTGATCGTGTCGAAGAAGGCGTCGGGGGCGACCTTTGCGCCCGCGACCTTGAGCGCCTTGGCCAGGCGGCAGGTCAGGAAATGCACGCGTTCGGCAATCGCGCGCAGCCCCTTGGGACCGTGGAAGACGGCATAGAAGGAGGCCATGACAGCGAGGAGCGCCTGCGCGGTGCAGACGTTGCTTGTCGCCTTTTCGCGGCGGATGTGCTGTTCGCGCGTCTGCAGCGAGAGGCGATAGGCCTTGTTACCGCGGGCATCGATCGAGACGCCGACGATGCGCCCGGGCATCGCGCGCTTCATGTCGTCGCGGCAGGCCATGAAGGCGGCATGTGGGCCGCCATAGCCCATCGGCACGCCGAAGCGCTGCGAGGAGCCGATGGCGATGTCGGCGCCCATCGCGCCGGGTTCCTTGAGCATGGTCAGCGCGAGGAGGTCGGTCGCGACGACGGCCACGGCCTTGGCCGCATGAAGCCGGGCGATGAGATCGCTGAAGTCGCGCACGTCGCCATAGGTGCCGGGATACTGGAAGATCGCACCGAAGACCCGGTCGGGGTCGAGCGTCGCGGGATCGCCGACGATCACCTCGATCCCGAGCGGCAGGGCGCGGGTGCGGATCACAGCGACCGTCTGGGGATGGCAGCCGGCATCGACGAAAAAACCCCTGGCCTTGGAGCGGGCGACCCGTTCGGCCATGGTCATCGCCTCGGCCGCCGCTGTCGCCTCGTCCAGGAGGGAGGCATTGGCGACGGGCAGGCCCGTCAGGTCGGAGATCATGGTCTGGTAGTTCAGGAGCGCCTCGAGGCGCCCTTGCGCGATTTCGGGCTGGTAGGGGGTATAGGCGGTGTACCAGGCGGGGTTTTCCAGGATGTTGCGCTGGATCGCGGGCGGCGTGACCGTGCCGTAATAACCCTGGCCGATCAGCGAGACCATCACCCGGTTCTTGGACGCGACCTCGCGCATCTTCTGCAGGAGTTCGTGTTCGGCCAGCGGCAGCCAGTCGAGCGCGTCGGTCTGACGGATCGAGGGGGGCACGGTTTCGTCGATCAGCTGGTCGAGCGAGGCGACCCCCACGACCTCGAGCATGGCCTTCATCTCGGCCGGCGAGGGGCCGATATGGCGGCGGTTGGCAAAGTCGTAGGGGTTGTAGTCTTCGGGCGTGAAGGTCATCGCAGCATCCCTTGTGCAGTCCGGGCCGGCGGAGCCGGGGCTCAGTCTTCGCCGATGAGGTCCTTGTATTCGTCCTCGTCCATGAAACCGTCGAGCACGGCGAGGTCATCGACCTTGAGCTTGAAGAACCAGCCCGCGCCGAGCGGATCCTCGTTCACCACGGCGGGGTTGTCGGCGAGCTTGGCATTGACCTCCACGATCTCTCCGTCGACCGGGGCAAGGATGTCGGAGGCGGCCTTGACGCTTTCGATCACCACGACTTCGTCGCCGGCGCCGACCATGGCATCGACATCGGGCAGTTCGACGAAGACGACATCGCCGAGCTGGGCCGCGGCATGTTCGGTGATGCCGACGACGACGATGTCGTCACCTTCGGCGCGCAGCCATTCGTGATCTTCGGTGTATTTCATCTCAGGTCCTCAACGCTTGTAGGAAGTGGGGTGGAAGGGCAGGGGAGTGACGGTCGCAGGCAGGCGCTTGCCCCGCACCTCGCCCTCGAGCCGCGTGCCGGGGCCGGCGAGGCCGGCGGGGACATAGCCCATGGCGATGGGTGCGCCGACAGACGGGCCGAAGCCGCCGGAGGTGACATGGCCGGCCGGGCTGTCGCCGGAAAAGAGCGCCGTGCCTTCGCGCATCGGGGCGCGGCCTTCGGGGCGCAGGCCGACGCGGAGCCGGGCGGGCCCGTGGTCGAGTTCGGAGAGGATGCGCGCAGCACCGGGGAACCCGCCGGCGCGCGCACCGCCCGTGCGGCGCAGTTTCGGGATCGCCCAGGCGAGGTTCGCCTCGACCGGCGAGGTGGTGGTGTCCATGTCGTGGCCGTAAAGGCAGAGCCCGGCTTCGAGCCTGAGCGAATCGCGCGCGCCGAGGCCCACGGGAAGGACCCGCGCATCGGCCAGAAGCGCGCGGGCCAGTGCTTCGGCGCTGCCCTCGGCGACGGAAATCTCGAACCCGTCTTCGCCGGTATAGCCCGAGCGGGAGACCCAGAGGTCGCCATGGGGCGAGGGCAGGATGGCCACGTCCATGAAGCGCATCGCGGCCGCACCGGGGGCGATGGCGGCAAGCACCGCCTCGGCCTCTGGCCCCTGGAGGGCGAAAAGCGCGCGGTCGGTCACGGGTTCGACTGTGGCAGCAGCCCCGAGGGCTGCGGTCATGTGCGCGATGTCCTGCACCTTGCAGGCGGCATTGACGACGACGAAAAGGTGATCCCCCCGGTCGGCGAACATCAGATCGTCAAGGATGCCGCCCGTGTCGGTGGTGAAAAGGCCATAGCGCTGCCGGCCCGTCGCAAGGCCCAGCACATCGACCGGCATCATCGCCTCGAAGGCGCGGCAGAGCGCCTCCATCCCCGCGCGGGGGTGGAGGATGACCTGACCCATGTGGCTGACGTCGAAAAGGCCGGCCGAGGCACGGGTGTGCAGATGTTCGGCCATCACCCCGGCATTGTACTGGACCGGCATCAGATAGCCGGCAAAGGGCACCATCCGGGCGCCCAGGTCCCGGTGCAGGGCGTCGAGCGTCAGCTTCGACAGCCCGGCTTCGTCAAGATCGGTCACGCGCCGCCCCCCTTTCGGCCGACCTTGCGGTCGGGCATGTCCTGCCGCGGGGTTGCCCCCCGGCGCCATGCCCCCTCTGTCCCTGCCCCTGACGTGGTGGGGCGCCTGAGATCGTTATCCCTTCGGCGGGCGGACGGGCCGCCACTCTCCAGAGTCTCGTCGTCGGACCGGTCCCTTGCGCCTGAGAGTTTACCGGGGCGGTTGCTCCTTCGGCACCGGCAGGGGGTGCGACTCCCCTCCCGGATTCTCCCGGATCCGACTGAGCTTGGGTAATCCCGACGGCCCGCCGCTGGCAAGGGGGTTGATGAAAAGGCTCTCGATTGTTCCGGAGCCCGATGTCCGGGGCGCAAAGGTCCGAGGGGCGCAGGCCGCAGGTTGTGGGGGCCGCCCGGACCGGTCGGAGGCGGAGGCAGTTGACAGCCGCGCCGCCGGCCGCATCTTGCGCCGAAAGGCCCCGGGGGGCGGAGGTCTGCCGATGTTTCTTGTGACGCCCGACACGCTGCGCAACCCGGGCGCGCTGGCGATGAAGCAGGTGCCGCGCCGGTTCTTCGGGCGCGTCACGCTCTGGCCGCGGCGCGGGGCGGGGCTGGGACTGCGGCTGCGGATGCTGGCCGAGGTGCAGGCGCTGCGCTACGCGCTGCCGCTTCTGCCGCTTCTGGCCATCGGGTTCACCTGGCGGCAGACAGCGCTGCCGCTGGCGCAGGCGCCGATCCTGATGGTGCTGATGATCGGCGCGGTCGAGATGCGGCTTCTGCGGCTGTCGCCGCGGGCGCGCGCGGCGCTGGTGACCGAGGACGAGGCGGCGCGGTTGCATGACCATCTGGCCGCGCGGGGGCGGGGGATCGTCACGCGGATTGCGGCGGGGCGCGCGCTTGCCCCCGGGCGGCTGCATCTGGTGGTCGAACAGTCGGAGCTTGCCCGCCTGCCGCCGCTGACCTTTGTCTCGGTCCAGCATGAGCCCGACGAGGGGCGTCCTGCCGTGCTGGCGCTGACGGGGGCGGAGGAGGAGCTGATCTGCGGCACGCTCTTTGACGGCGATCTGGGCGAGGCGGCACTGTGGCAGGCCAATGCGCGGACGGGGGGGATGCTGCGCATGGTGTCGGTCGAGACGCGGGCCGTGTCGGCCCATGCCCGGCTGGCCGCGATGATGGCGCGGCAGGCGGCGTCCTGAGGTCATCGCGCGAGCGAGATGACCCGGCCCCAGGGCGGGGCAGTGGGCGGGGCATCGGGGACGACCCAGATCACCGGCAGGCCGCGCGGGGCGGCGCCAGTCTCGCCCTCGAGATCGGTGAGCACGACAAGGACTGACAGGCCAAGACCGCTTGCCGCCGCGAGGAGCGGGCGGAAGTCGGTCCCGCCGCCGCGCCGGGTCGCGAGGGCGGCGAGCCTTGCGGTGCCTTCGCCCGGGGCGAGGCGGAAGGGTGGTTCGACCGATTCGTCGAAGGGCAGGACGAGGATTTCGGCCCCGCTGCGCCGGGCGATGCCACTGATTTCGGCCATAAACATCGCCATGCGGAGATCGTCGACCGAGCTTGACGTATCGAGCCCGAGGCCGATGCGCAGGATATCCTGCTGGCGCCGCGTGCCGGGGCGGAAGGCGGGGGAGGCGGTGCCGGTCCTGCGGGCCTCGGCTTCGGCGGCGATCCAGCTGCGGGCAGGGCGGCGCCAGTCGGCCCGGGCGCCGGCCGTCACCGCGCGGGCAAGAAGGCCGCGCAGGACGATTTCCCAGGGCACGGCCGGTTCGGGCAGGTCGGCGAGCCTGTGACCGACCAGGCCCAGCCCGCGCCCGGCCATCCGCCCGGCCTCGAGCGCACGTGCGAGGTGGCCGCGCCATTCCGCGGCGCGTTCGCGCGTTTCGGCGCGGCCTGCCTGCGGGTCGATGTCGGGGACGAAGGCGAGCGCGCGGGCGACCCCCTCTGCCCCGTCGCGCGATGCGGCGCTGCCGGCGAGCCTGAGATAGAGCCGTTCGACATCCCAGGCGGCGAGCGCTTCCGCCGGGTCGGCCGGCGTGCCGGTTGCGGCGAGCAGGCCCGAGAGGGTGACGGCGGGGCGGGGGAGGGCGTGGCCTGCGGCCAGCACGGTTTCGTTGACGATCGCGTCTGCAGCGAGGGTCCAGAGTTCTGCGCTGAAACCCTGGGGCTGGCGCAGGGCCATGTCTGCCAGACGCGCGGGGTGGCGGAGGGCGACATGCAGGATGTGGTGGGCACAGAGCCCGACCTGTTCGTGCCGCGCGAGCGTGTCGAAGGCGGGGCCGTAGTGGATGGTTTCGCCTTCGGTCCGCGCCGCGGGGCCGGTTGCGGCGTCGCGATGGGTGCACCAGAGCGAGAGTGCCGCGAGCGCGGGGTCTGCCTCGCCAAGCTGGCGCAGCGCGACCGAGGCGCGGGCGGAATGCGTGGTCACGCGAGCCCGGCCGCCTGACGTTCGGCGGCGTAGTCGGCATAGGCATGCGAGGCGAGGAAGGCGTCCTGCCAGCCGGCCTTGAGCGCCTTGCCGATCAGAAGCTCGAACCCGTAGGCGCAGAGTTCGGCGAGCGGGAGGCCGGCAAAGTCCGGCTCGATCCGCGTGCGGGCAAGGTTGCGGATGCCGGCCATGACCTCGATCGCGGCGGGGAGGGTGTCGCGGTCGGCCGCGGCGACGAGGCCGAAGACGAGTGCGGTCAGGCCGTGCATGGAGGCGGGATACATCGCGGCCCGGTCGCGCGGGGCGGCGCGCAGCATCTCCTCGACCTGGACGGTCGCTGCGACCTCGGCCGCGATCAGGGCGAACTCGGCCGCCGGCGCTTCGCCCACGGTACCCGCGATCATCACCTCGCGAAGCCGCCGGTCGCCCACCGCGTTCATGATCGCGCTGACACGCGCCCAGGAGCGTGGCGTGCAGGCGATGGTCATGCCGCGGCGGAGAGTCTCTTCGGTCGTTTCGAGCAGGTCGGGGCGGGTGCGGATGAAGGTGATCACCGCCGGATGCAGGCTTTCGGGGATGGCGTAATTCTCGAGCCAGTCGCCGGCTTCGGCGCGCAGGGCGAGGTGGATCAGCCGGTCCGAGAGCGCGGTGCCCATCTCGTAGGCGATGGCGCCATCCTCGACCGCGTTGCCGGCGGCGACGACGAAGGTCGCGGGTGGCAGCAGGTGGCGGCCGACGCGGCGTTCCTGCAAAAGGCCATAGACGGCGGGTTGCAGCATCGGCGCGGCGGCGGTGAGTTCGTCGAGAAAGAGGATCGTCGGGCCCTCGTCTTCGGGCAGGTCCTCGGGGCGGTACCAGACGGTGCGGCGCGCGGCATGGTCGTAATAGGGCAGGCCGCGCAGGTCCTGCGGCTCGACCGTGGTCAGGCGCAGGTCGACAAGCCGGGCGCCGGTGTCGCGGGCGAGGCGCTGGATGATCTCGGTCTTGCCGATGCCGGGGCGGCCGTGCAGCATCCAGGAGGCGGTCATGGTACCGGCCGCCTGGGCGCGGAAGCCGGCGCGCAGCACGTCGTAGGCGCGCCCTGCCGGGATCGGCATCGTGTTGACTGCCATGCTGACTTCCCCTTGCCGCGCCGGGGGAAGCTAGGCGGGCCGTCGCGGTCCGGCAAGGCCGCCGGTCCCTCTGGCGGTCCTGTGACGCCGTGGCGCGTGACGCCGCCGACTGGCTGCGCTAAGTCAACGGCGCGAAGGGAATACCGATGCTCTCCTCCGATCTTCTTCTGGATGCGACGCTGCTGCCGGCCATGGGAATTGCGCTTGTGGCGGGGGTGCTGTCGTTCCTGTCGCCCTGCGTTCTGCCCATCGTGCCGCCCTACCTGGCCTATATGGGTGGGGTGTCGGTCACTGCACTTGGTACCGAACGGGCGGCGCGGCGGCGGGCGCTCCTGGCGGCGGCATGCTTTGTGCTGGGCCTGTCGACCGTGTTCCTGCTGCTCGGTCTGGCGTTTTCTGCGCTTGGGCGGGCCTTCCTGCAGTATCAGGACTGGTTCATCACCCTGGCGGGGGTGACGGTCATGGTCTTCGGCCTGCATTTCCTGGGCATCCTGCGGCTGCCCTTCCTGTTGCGCGAGGCGCGGCTGGATGCGGGTGACCGGGGCGGTTCGGCGTTTGGCGCCTACGTGCTTGGCCTTGCCTTCGCCTTTGGCTGGACGCCCTGCCTCGGCCCGATCCTGGGCGCGATCCTTGGCATCGCGGCGTCCGAGGGGGATGTCGCGCGGGGGACGACGCTGCTGGCCGTTTATGCGCTGGGGCTCGGGCTACCCTTCCTGCTGGTGGCGGCCTTCTTTCCGCGGCTGACGGGGGTGATGGGCTTCATGAAGCGGCATATGGAGCGGATCGAGCGCATCTCGGGCCTGTTGCTCTGGACCGTGGGGCTGATGATGCTGACGGGCCAGTTCACGGATTTTTCCTGGTGGCTGCTCGAACGCTTTCCGGCGCTGGCGACGCTTGGCTGAGGTCTTTCATCCGCCCGGAGGGCGGGATAGGAAACGCGGGATGGCCCGAGCAGGAACAGACCAGGATGTGCAGAGGCGGCGGGTGTTCTACATCCCCGGCTACGATCCGTTTCCGGCCCGGCGCTACCGCGAGTTTTACCGCAAGGAAGGGGCCGCACAGTCACGTGTGTCCGGCTATACGCTCGCCATCGGTCCGCGCCAGACAGAAGGCCGCTACGGATGGCATGTCGTATCGACCCAGGACGGGAAGACCGTGAGTACTGATATCGAGGTGCTCGGATGGTCGGATATCGTGCGTGGCTCGATGTCTGACTCGATCCCGGGGACCTATGCGGCGCTTCTCCGGACGGCGTGGACCTACGTGTCGACCGGGACGCTGAGGCGACTGATGTGGATGCGCAAGGGTCCCGTCATCGCGGCGTTTTATCCGGTGGGGATGCTGGTTCTCCAGCTTGTACTGGCGCTTGTGGCGGGGGCCTATGTCGCAAAGGCCGTGCTCTGGGGGGCCGGAGCGCTTGCTGATCTGGCGGGATGGTCGATCGCGGCAATCGCGCCGGTTCTGCGCTGGCCGATCATCCTGCTGGTCGCGTTTTTCCTTGTGCGGTGGTTCAAGTCGATCGACCGGCGTTTTTACGCCTATTATCTGATGCAGGATTATGCCTTCAGCGCCAGTCTGAACGGCCGCACGCCTGAGCCATTGTCGGCGCGCATTGCCGAATTCCGGGGCGAATTCGAGGCGGCGCTTGGCGAAGGTTATGACGAAATCCTGATCGTGGGGCATTCCTCGGGGGCGCATCTGGCAGTGGAGATGCTGGCCGACCACCTGCGCGAGGCGCCGCGGCGGCGGAAGGGGCCGGCGGTGGGTCTGCTCACGCTGGGTCAGGTGATACCGATGGTGTCGTTTCTGCCCGAAGCGGACAAGCTGCGCGCCGACCTGGCCTTCCTGTCGGAGCGACAGGAGATCGCCTGGGTTGATGTCACAGCGCCCGGCGATGGCTGTGCCTTCGCGCTTTGCGATCCGGTTGCGGTGTCGGGCGTGGCGTCGCGGGCCCAGATCTGGCCGCTGGTGTTTTCCGCCGCCTTTACACAGACATTGTCGCCCGAGCGATGGGAAGCCCTGCGCTGGAAGTTCTTTCTTCTGCATTTCCAGTATCTTTTCGCATTCGACCGACCGGGGGATTACGATTATTTCCGGATCACGGCGGGGCCGCTGACGCTGGCGCGGCGGTTCGAAGGCAAGAAGCCGTCACCCCTGCGGATCGACGTGCCGGCGTCGAAATACACATCGATGGCGGTGTGACGACGCCGCCCAAACCGCCTGTGCGCCCTGACAGGGTGTCGCTCCCGAGGTATTTGCGTTTGTTTCGGGACGACATTCTTTCGGCGCAGCCTGCACGGCTTTATCGGGCCTGGATGGCAGAATTCAGGACGCTGTTCTTTACCAGCTATCTGGTCAACGACCCTGCGCTGCTGAAGACGGTCCTGAATGAAAGACCCGACGATTTTCCCAAGTCGGACCGGATCGGGGCGGGGTTGCGGCCGCTTCTGGGGCAGTCGGTATTCCTGACCAATGGCGAGATCTGGAAGCGGCAGCGGCGGCTGATCGACCCGGCCTTTGAGGGCGGGCGGCTGCGCGATACCTTTCCGGCGATGTGGGCGGCGGGCGAGGCCGCCGTCGCGCGGCTTGCGCCACTGGCCGATGGGCGGCCCTGTGACATCGAGCCCGAGACGTCGCATGCGGCAGCGGATGTGATCTTTCGCACGCTCTTTTCGATCCCGATCGAGGATCGTGTCGCGGCCGAGGTCTTTGACCAGTTCCGTGCCCACCAGCGCAGTCAGCCGATCCTGAACCTTGCGGCCTTTCTGCCCGGGCTGTCCTGGCTGCCGCGGCTGCACCGGCGCGAGACGCGCCGGACGGCGGCGCGCATCCGCGGTCTGATCGCGCGGCTGACGGCAGAACGTGCGGTCGCGATCGCGGCGGGGCGCGCACCCGACGATCTGGCCACCAAGATCATGACCGGGACCGATCCCGAGACGGGCGAGCATTTTGCCACGGCCGAGATGGTGGATCAGGTCGCGATCTTCTTTCTGGCCGGGCACGAGACCTCGGCCTCGGCACTGGCCTGGACGCTCTATCTGCTTGCGCTTTATCCCGACTGGCAGGAGCGGGCGGCCGATGAGGCGCGCCATGTCGCGCCGCATTTCGGGACGCTGTCACGGCTGCGGGTGACGCGCGACATCTTCCGCGAGGCGCTGCGGCTTTATCCGCCGGTGCCGATGATGGTGCGCGAGACGACGCGGGCCGAGCGGTTCCGCGACCGTGACATCCCGCAGGGGGCGCAGATCGTGCTGTCGCCCTGGCACCTGCATCGTCACGAGCTTCTTTGGGAAAATCCGGACGGGTTCGACCCCGGCCGCTGGCAGACCGCGAACGGGCGCGATTGTGCGCGCGAGGCCTATATCCCGTTTTCGGCCGGTCCGCGCGTCTGCACGGGGGCGGGGTTTGCAATGGCCGAGGGTGTGCTCCTGCTTGCGCTGCTGCTGCGCCGTTTCCGCTTTGCCCCGGTCGAGGGGCGCGCGCCGGTGCCTGTCGCGCATCTGACGGTGCGCGGCAGGGACGGCATATGGCTGCGGATCACGCCGCGCGATGGGGCGGAGCGACCGGACGGCTGAGGGAGCGGCGCTCAGACGGCGGCGGTGACGATGATTTCGACCTTGTAGTCGGGGGCTGCGAGTTTCGCCTCGCCGGTCCAGCGGGCGGGGGTGTTGCCGGGGGCGACCCACTTGTCCCAGACGGCGTTCATCTCGGCGAAGGTCGCGATGTCGGCCAGCCAGATCTGTGCGGTCAGGAGGCGCGTCTTGTCGGTGCCGCAGGCGGCGAGGATGCGGTCGATCTCGGCCAGGACGGCGTGGGTCTGGTCGGTGACGCTCGCCACTGGGGTACCGACCTGGCCGGCGAGGTAGGCGATGCCGTTGTAGATGACGGCCTCGCTCATCCGGGGGCCGGGGTTGATGCGCTTGATCTGGCTCATGGGAGGGGTCCTTTCCGCTGGCATGTAGCGCCCTGCTATCGCAGCGCCGCGCGGGAGGGAAGGCAGGCTGGAGCGGGTGAAGGGAATCGAACCCTCGTCTTAAGCTTGGGAAGCTCCTGCTCTACCATTGAGCTACACCCGCGACGGGGTGGAGTTAAGCGAGCGCAGGCGTGGCGTCAAGCGGCTCAGCCCCGGCGGCGGCGGCGGTTGCTGTCGCCCTGGGCGGCGTTGAAGTTGACGTCGGGCAGGCTGACGATCCCGGCCAGATTGGGGAAGGGATCGGTGGCGTGCGGCACGGCGTTGGCGGCAACGAAGTGTTCCTGAAAGCGGGGGGCGATGGCGGTTTCGACCTTGGTGATGCGGCGCACGAGGGCCTCGATCTCGGCCCGGGCGGCGACCGAGCAGAGCGCGATGCGCGCGCCGGTGCCGGCAGCATTGCCGGCCGAGGTCACGCGGTCGAGCGGCGCATCGGGGATCATGCCGAGGATCATGGCGTGGCGGGGGCTGATATGCGCGCCGAAGGCGCCGGCGAGCGTCACGCGGTCGACGGTGTCGACGCCCATTTCGTCCATCAGGAGGCGCGCGCCGGCGTAGAGCGCGGACTTGGCGAGCTGGATCGCGCGGATGTCGCCTTGCGTCACGAGGATGCGCGGGCCGCCGGTGGCGGTGCCGTCATGCAAGAGGTAGGCGTGGGTGCGCCCTTCGGGCAGCATGCGGGCCGAGCCCGTCTGTTCGGCCGAGCCGAGCAGGCCGCGCGAATCCATCAGGCCGGCGGTGCGCAGCTCTGCCACCGCCTCGATGATGCCCGAGCCGCAGATGCCGGTGACGCCGGTCGCGACGGTTGCGGCGGCAAAGCCCGGATCGTCGGACCAGAGGTCGCAGCCGATGACGCGGAAGCGGGGTTCGCGGGTAAGTGGGTCGATCTCGACCCGTTCGATGGCGCCGGGGGCGGCGCGCTGGCCCGAGCTGATCTGCGCACCCTCGAAGGCGGGGCCGGTGGGGGAGGAACAGGCGAGCACGCGGGTGCGGTTGCCGAGCAGGATTTCGGCATTGGTGCCGACATCGACGACAAGCACGAGGTCGTCGGAGAGGTCGGGCCGTTCGGAGAGCGCGACGGCGGCGGCATCGGCGCCGACATGGCCGGCGATGCAGGGCAGCACGAAGATGCGCGCGGTCGGGGGCAGCGCGGTCAGGCCGAGGTCGCGGGCGTCGAGCGAGAGGCTTTCGGAGGTGGCCAGCGCAAAGGGTGCCTGGCCAAGTTCGACCGGGTCGATGCCGAGCAGAAGGTGGTGCATCACCGGGTTGCAAACGAAGACGGCCTCGAGGATGGCGTCGGTTGCGATGCCGGCCTCGGCAGCGAGGTCGCGGGCGAGCGCGTCGATCGCCTCGCGCACGGCGCGCGTCATCTCGCGGTCGCCGCCGGGGTTCATCATGGCATAGGAGACGCGGCTCATCAGGTCTTCGCCGAAGCGGATCTGGGGATTCATGATCCCTCCGCTGGCCCGGACGGTGCCGTCCTTGAGGTCGGTCAGATGGGCGGCGATGGTGGTGGAGCCGAGGTCGATGGCGAGGCCGAATACGGGGGCGTCGTGAAACCCGGGCCAGAGGTCGAGGATGCGGTGCGCGGAGTCGCGGTGGCCCTTGTGGAGTGCCACGGTGACGGCCCAGCCACCCTTGCGCAGGGTGGGCTGGAGGCGGTGGAGCAGGGGGAGCGGGATCGTCACCTCTCCGACCTGCCACTGGTCGCGGAGCGCGGCAGCGAGGCGTTCGAAATCGCCCGAGGGTTCGTGCATGTCGGGTTCGGCCACGGTGACGTAGAGCAGCCGCGTGGCGGGGTCCATGACGATGGCGCGGTCGGTCGCGGCTTTGCGCACGACCTGGCGGTGGACCTGGCTTTCGGGGGGGACGTCGATTACGATGTCACCCGCGATGCAGGCCTGGCAGCCCAGACGCCGGCCAGCAGGCAGGCCGCGGACGCGGTCATAGCGTTCCTCGACCGCGTTCCAGGGTGTAAGCGCATCGGGCGCGACGGTCACCCCGTGTTTGGGGAATTCGCCGAAGGCGGGGGTGACCTGGCATTTCGAGCAGATGCCGCGCCCGCCGCAGACGGAATCGAGATCGACCCCGAACTGGCGGGCGGCGGTGAGGACGGAGGTGCCGGGCGCGACATGGCCGCGCTTCCCCGATGGGGTGAAGATCACGAGGGGATCGTCGGGATTGTCACTGCGCATCTGTCGCCTGTCCTGCCTGTCGTGCCGGAGGAACATAGGTCATCGCGGGCCGGCTGACAGCGCGATCCCGCCCTGACGCGCGTGGCTTGCGACATACGGGGCGCGACGGGGCCCTGTGCGCCGGTCCGGACAGAGGGCGGGCGGGATGGCGTTCTGTCGCTGGCGCGCTGGCGGGAAGTGTCTGGCATCGGCAGAGGAGGCGCGCTAGAACCCCGCCGCGGGTCGGGGCGCGCCATGCCCCGGAGCGGAAGAAGGACCAGCGGCGCATGACCGACCTCAGAAAGATCAGCATCGACGGGCAGGTGATCGAGGTTCCGGGGGCGATGACGCTGATCCAGGCCTGCGAAGTGGCCGGCGTCGAGGTGCCGCGCTTCTGCTATCACGAGCGGCTGTCGATCGCGGGCAACTGCCGGATGTGCCTGGTCGAGGTCGTGGGCGGGCCGCCGAAGCCCGCGGCCTCCTGCGCGATGCAGGTGCGCGACCTGCGCCCCGGGCCCGAGGGCCAGCCGCCGCAGGTGAAGACGAATTCGCCCATGGTGCGCAAGGCGCGCGAGGGGGTGATGGAATTCCTGCTGATCAACCATCCGCTGGACTGCCCGATCTGCGACCAGGGCGGCGAATGCGACCTGCAGGACCAGGCGATGGCCTATGGCGTGGATTTCAGCCGCTACCGCGAGCCCAAGCGCGCCTCCGAGGACCTTGACCTGGGCCCGCTGGTCGAGACGCACATGACGCGCTGCATATCCTGCACACGCTGCGTGCGGTTTACCACCGAGGTGGCTGGCATCACCCAGATGGGCCAGACCGGGCGGGGCGAGGAGGCGGAGATCACCTCGTATCTGGGCCAGACGCTTGCCTCGAACCTGCAGGGCAACATCATCGATCTGTGCCCGGTGGGCGCGCTTGTGTCCAAGCCCTATGCCTTTACCGCGCGGCCCTGGGAGCTGACCAAGACCGAGACGGTCGACGTGATGGATGCGCTGGGGTCGAACATCCGCGTGGACACGAAGGGGCGCGAGGTGATGCGCATCCTGCCGCGCAACCATGACGGCGTGAACGAGGAATGGATTTCGGACAAGACGCGTTTCGTCTGGGACGGGCTCAGGCGGCAGCGGCTGGATGTGCCCTACGTCCGCGAGGGTGGCCGGCTGCGGCGGGCGACCTGGCCCGAGGCGCTGGCACGGGCGGGGGCCGCCATGCGGGGGCGGCGCGTGGCGGGTCTGGTGGGCGATCTTGCGCCGGCCGAGGCGGCCTTTGCGCTGACCGAACTGGTGCAGTCGCTGGGCGGACAGGTCGAATGCCGCACCGACGGGGCGCATCTGCCGGCGGGCAACCGCAGCGGCTATGCCGGGACAGCGCGGATCGAGGATATCGATCAGGCGGTCGCCATCCTTCTGGTCGGGACCGATCCGCGGATCGAGGCGCCGGTGCTGAACGCGCGCATCCGCAAGGCTTGGTTGCGCGGGGCGAGTGTCGGGCTGGTCGGGCCGGCGGCTGACCTGACCTATGACTATCGCCATATCGGGACCGACAGGGCGGCGCTTGCCGGCTTGCTGTCGCAAGATTTCTCGGCCGTGCGGGACAAGGTGTCGGTTGTCATGATCGGGCAGGGCGCCCTGCGCGAGGCTGATGGCGCGGCGGTGCTGGGCCATGCGATGCGGCTTTGCGAATTGTCGGGAGCGAAGCTGCTGGTCCTGCACTCGGCGGCCGGGCGGGTGGGCGCGATGGATGTGGGCGCTGTGACCGAAGGCGGGATGGCGGCCGCGCTCGAGGGGGCGGAGGTCGTCTGCAACCTGGGCGCCGACGAGGTCGAGATCGCGCCGGGGCCTGTCGTGATCTATCAGGGCAGCCATGGCGACCGCGGCGCGCACCGGGCCGACGTGATCCTGCCGGCTGCGGCCTGGACCGAGGAATACGGGCTTTTCGTCAATACCGAGGGCCGGCCGCAGTTGGCCATGCGGGCGGGTTTTCCGCCGGGCGAGGCGAAAGAGAACTGGGCGATCCTGCGCGCGCTGTCGGCCGAGGCGGGTCGGACGCTCCCCTATGATACCTTGGGCGCGTTGCGTACGCGGATGGTGGCAGCGCATCCGGTGCTGGGGCTGGTCGATCAGGTGCCGCAGAATGACTGGCATGCCGTCGCGCCCGGCAGCCTTGGCCGGGGCGATTTCCGGACTGCGGTCAGCGCGTTCTATCTGACCAATCCGGTCGCGCGGGCCTCGGCGCTGATGGGAGAACTGGCGGCCATGGAGGCTGCTCGGGGCCGGGCCGCGATGGCGGCGGAGTGAAGGGTGCGGGTGGCGGCCATGCTGAGCCTGACGGTTCCGGTGATCGCGCCGCTGATGGGCTGCGCGGGTTCCGATGCGGCCGGGACAGCGGTTGCGCCCGTATACCTGGGCGTGGAGACGGAGCAGCTTGACGCCGATCTGGTTCGGTTGCGGGTCAGGATGGAGGGTGCCCGCGACGGCCGGGATGCCGAAACCTATGCCGAATGTGCCGCAGCGCAGCATGCCTTGGACCGCGGTGCCGGTTTCGTGCGGCATGTGCGCACTCTGGTGACACAATCGGCTGGAATCTGGGAGGCGGATGCTGTTTACACCGTCTCGGCGGCGCTGCCAGAAGGATTGCGGACGATCGACGCCGAGGTGACGGTGGCCGCCTGTGGCGGCAACGGCATCCCGGTGGCCTGAGGCGGACGGGAAACGGGCCGGACCGGCGGCGAAGGGAAGAGGCATGGCGGAGTTCTTCACGCAGACCAGTCTGGGCATCGTGCTCGTGATCCTCGGGCAGAGCCTGCTGCTGCTGATTCCGCTGCTCCTCGCGCTGGCCTTCCTGATGTATGCCGACCGCAAGGTCTGGGCCGCGGTGCAGATGCGGCGGGGTCCGAACGTGGTTGGGGTCTATGGGCTGCTGCAGTCCTTTGCCGATTTCCTGAAATACATCGTCAAGGAAATCGTCGTGCCGGCCGGTGCGGACCGGTTCGTCTTCTTCCTTGCACCGCTCATTACCTTCTCGCTCGCCGTCGTAGCCTGGGCGGTGATCCCGTTCAACGAGGGGTGGGTGCTCTCGGACATCAACGTCGCGATCCTCTACGTGCTCGCGATCTCCTCGCTCCAGGTCTATGGCATCATCATGGGGGGGTGGGCGTCGAATTCGAAATACCCCTTCCTTGGCGCGCTGCGGTCCGCGGCGCAGATGGTGTCCTACGAGGTCTCGATCGGGCTGATCATCGTGGGGGTGATCCTGTCGACGGGGTCGATGAACTTCGGCGATATCGTGCGGGCGCAGGATGGCGCGTTCGGTCTTTTCAATTGGTACTGGGTTGCGCATTTTCCGATGCTGTTTCTGTTCTTCATCTCGGCCCTGGCCGAGACGAACCGGCCGCCCTTCGACCTGCCCGAGGCGGAATCGGAGCTCGTGGCCGGGTTTCAGGTGGAATACTCCTCGACCCCGTTCCTGCTGTTCATGATCGGCGAGCTGATGAGCGTCGTCTTGATGTGCGCGCTGGTGTCGCTTCTGTTCCTTGGCGGCTGGCTGTCGCCGATTCCCGGGCTGCCCGACGGCGTGTTCTGGATGGCGCTGAAGATGGTGTTCGTCTTCTTCGTCTTCGCGATGGTCAAGGCGATCACGCCCCGCTACCGCTATGACCAGCTGATGCGGCTTGGCTGGAAGGTGTTCCTGCCGATGTCGCTCGCCTGGGTGGTGATCGTCGCCTTTCTGGCCAAGTTCGAGGTCATGGGGGGCCTCTGGGCGCGCTGGACGGTGGGGGGGTGAGATGGCGGAGAATGTGGACAACCTCGTGCTCGAACAGCTTCGGCTCATCCGGAGCGATCTCCAGCGGATCGAAGCAAAGTTCGACGAGCGCAGCGACGACCTGAACGCAAAGCTTGACGGGAATACCGGGATCCTTGTCGCACTGGGTCGGTATATCCACGATATCGACGGGCGCGTCGAACGGCTTGAGGACGCCATCGGAGAAAAGCGATGACCCAGATGGATTACACCCGTGCGGCGAAGTATTTTCTGCTGCAGGACTTTTTCCAGGGCTTCAAGCTCGGGATGAAGTACTTCTTCGCGCCCAAGGCCACGGTGAACTATCCCCACGAGAAGGGGCCGCTGTCGCCGCGTTTCCGGGGCGAACATGCGCTGCGCCGCTATCCCAATGGTGAGGAGCGCTGCATCGCCTGCAAGCTCTGCGAGGCGATCTGCCCCGCGCAGGCGATCACCATAGATGCCGAGCCGCGCGAGGACGGGTCGCGCCGCACCACGCGTTACGACATCGACATGACGAAATGCATCTATTGCGGCTTCTGCCAGGAGGCCTGTCCGGTCGATGCCATCGTCGAGGGGCCGAACTTCGAATTCGCGACCGAGACGCGCGAGGAGCTTTACTACGACAAGGCGCGGCTTCTGGCCAATGGCGAGCGCTGGGAGTCCGAGATCGCGCGCAACCTCGAGATCGACGCACCCTATCGCTGAGGGCGCAGGAAGGACCGCGATGAACGGGCAACGGATCAGGGCAGCAGATCGGGCCGGGCGCGCAGGTGCCGGCAGATGACCGACGCCAATCCCTTTGCCGCGATGATGCAGGCCGGGCAGGACTGGGCGCGCGCGCTTGGCCCGGCGCTGGATGCCTTCACGCCGAAGGGGGTCGAAGCGCTCTGGCCGACGATGCCGAAGGAGGTCATGGAAACCTTCATGGGCAAGACCTTCAACCCCGGGGGGCTGGATGCCAAGACGCGGCTTCTCTTGACGCTGGCCGGGCTGACGGTGCTGGGCGCGCAGGCCGAGGCGCAGCTTCGGCTGACAGTTCGCCACGCGCGCGAAGCGGGTGCGACGCCGCAGGAGATTGCCGAGACCATCGCGCTCATGGGGCTGTTCGGCGGGTTGCCTGCGATGACGCGGGCGATGGACCTGGCCCGCGCAGCGATGGACGACGAGGACGGAAAGGAGCAGGACGCATGACGGTGGGCGCTTTCATCTTCTACCTTTTCGCGGTCCCGACCATCGCCGGGGGGCTGATGACGGTGCTGGCCCGCAACCCGGTGCATTCGGTGCTCTGGCTGATCCTGGCCTTCCTCTCGGCGGCGGGGCTTTTCGTGCTGCTGGGGGCCGAATTCGTGGCCATGCTCTTGATCATCGTCTATGTCGGCGCGGTCGCGGTGCTGTTTCTGTTCGTCGTGATGATGCTGGACGTCGATTTCGCGGAACTGAAGGCCGAGATGGCGCGCTACATGCCGCTCGGGCTTCTGATCGGGGTGATCATGCTGATGCAGCTGGCGCTCGCGCTGGGCGTCTGGGGGTTCGACGCGGCGGCGGGGCAACGGGTGATCAACCCGGTGGGTGACGCGGACAATACCCGCGCGCTGGGGCTGATCCTCTATGACCGCTATTTCCTGATCTTCCAGCTGGCGGGGCTTGTCCTTCTGGTCGCGATGATCGGGGCGATCGTGCTGACGCTCCGCCACCGCACCGACATCAAGCGGCAGGACGTGCTGGCGCAGATGTTCCGCGACCCGGCCAAGGCGATGGAACTGAAGGACGTCAAGCCGGGGCAGGGGTTGTGAATGCGGGCCACCCGGGTGCGCCGTGACAGCGAGGACCGGGCGGCCAGCGAAGGAACCAAGCCGCGGCAGACGGCGAAGGGAACGAGGAACGGATGATCGGACTGGAACACTATCTGACGGTGGCGGCGGCGCTTTTCGTGATCGGGATCTTCGGGCTGTTCCTGAACCGCAAGAACGTCATCATCCTTCTGATGTCGATCGAGCTGATCCTTCTGGCCGTCAACATCAACCTGGTGGCCTTCTCCTCGTTCCTCGGTGATCTGACGGGGCAGGTCTTCACGCTGTTCGTGCTGACGGTGGCGGCGGCCGAGGCTGCGATCGGGCTGGCGATCCTTGTGTGCTTCTTCCGCACGCGCGGGACCATCAACGTCGAAGACGTCAACGTGATGAAGGGCTGATCCGATGGTGAGCGTCATCCTGTTTGCGCCGCTGGTCGGCGCGCTTGTCGCGGGGTTCGGCTGGCGGCTGATCGGCGAGACGGCGGCGCAGTGGGTCACGACGGGGCTGCTGTTTCTGGCCTGTCTGCTGTCGTGGATCGTGTTCCTTGGCCATGACGGGGCGACCGAGCAGATCGTGCTGATGCGCTGGATCGAGAGCGGGACGCTGTCGGCGGAATGGGCGATCCGGCTTGACCGGCTGACGGCGATCATGCTGATCGTGGTCACCACGGTGTCGGCGCTCGTGCATCTCTATTCCTTCGGCTACATGGCACATGACGACAACTGGCACGAGGGCGAGCATTACCGGGCACGCTTCTTTGCCTATCTGTCGTTCTTTACCTTCGCGATGCTGATGCTGGTGACGGCGGACAACCTGATCCAGATGTTCTTTGGCTGGGAGGGGGTAGGGGTCGCCTCCTATCTTCTGATCGGGTTCTACTACCGCAAGCCGAGCGCCAATGCGGCGGCGATCAAGGCCTTTGTCGTCAACCGGGTGGGCGATTTCGGCTTTGCGCTGGGGATATTCGCGATCTTCTTCCTCGTCGACTCTGTGCGCTTTGACGATGTCTTTGCCGCGGCGCCCGAGCTTGCGCAGATGCAGCTGGGTTTTCTCTGGACTGAATGGAATGCGGCTGAGCTGATCGCGGTGCTTCTGTTCATCGGGGCGATGGGCAAGTCGGCGCAGCTGTTCCTGCATACCTGGCTGCCCGATGCGATGGAGGGGCCGACGCCGGTATCGGCGCTGATCCATGCCGCGACGATGGTGACGGCGGGGGTGTTCCTGGTGTGCCGGATGTCGCCGCTGATGGAATATGCGCCCAAGGCCACGGATTTCATCGTGTTCCTCGGCGCCTCGACCGCGTTCTTTGCGGCGACCGTGGGGCTGGTCCAGAACGACATCAAGCGGGTGATCGCTTATTCGACCTGTTCGCAGCTGGGCTACATGTTCGTGGCGGCGGGGTCGGGCGTCTATTCGGTGGCGATGTTCCATCTGTTCACCCACGCCTTCTTCAAGGCGATGCTGTTTCTGGGTGCGGGCTCGGTCATCCATGCGATGCATCACGAGCAGGACATGCGCCATTACGGCGGGCTGAGGACGAAGATTCCCTATACCTTCTGGGCGATGGTGGTGGGGACGCTGGCCATCACGGGTGTCGGCATCCCGCTGACGCATATCGGGTTTGCGGGCTTCCTGTCGAAGGATGCGGTAATCGAAAGCGCCTGGGCCGGCGGGGGGGCTTATGCCTTCTGGCTGCTGGTACTCTCGGCCGCGATGACAAGTTTCTATTCCTGGCGGCTGATGTTCCTGACCTTCTGGGGCACGCCGCGGGGCGACCGTCATACGCATGAACATGCGCATGAGAGCCCGGCCATCATGCTGGTGCCGCTGGGCGTGCTGGGGCTGGGCGCGGTGTTGTCGGGGATGATCTGGTACAACAGCTTCTTTGGCCACAGCGATCAGGTCGCGCGCTTTTTTGGCATCCCATATGGAGAGGCACAGGCCGCGGAGGGCGGGGACGAGGCCCATGCGACAGAAGACGCGGCCGCTGAGCATGGCGAGGAGGGCAAGGAGGCCCATCACGGCGCTTTCATCGGGGCGCCGGGCGAGGGGGCGATCCACGTCGGGCCGGACAACCATGTGCTTGACGATGCCCATGCAGCGCCGACCTGGGTGAAGCTCAGCCCATTTGTCGCGATGCTGATCGGCCTTGGCCTTGCCTGGCAGATGTATATCCGCCGGCCGGACTGGCCCGGCAGGCTCGCGGCGCAGCAGCGGCCGCTGTATCTTTTTCTGCTCAACAAGTGGTACTTCGACGAGATCTACGACTTCCTCTTCGTCCGGCCGGCGGTCGGTCTTGGCCGGCTTCTGTGGAAGCAGGGCGACGGTGCAGTTATCGACGGGGGGATCAACGGGCTTGCCATGGGGGTGGTGCCCTGGTTCACCCGCGTCGCCGGGCGGATGCAGTCTGGCTACATCTTTACCTATGCGCTGTTCATGGTGCTGGGAATCGCGGCGCTGATCACCTGGATGACGATCGGCGGGGGGGCCAACTGATGGGCAATCTCCTGTCACTTGTCACTTTCATCCCGATCATCGGGGCGGCTATCCTAGCGCTGTTCCTGCGCGGAGAGGACCGGGCGGCGCAGTCGAACGCCAAATGGGTGGCGCTGGCGACCACGCTGTTCACCTTCGTCGTCTCGCTCTTCATCCTGTTCGGCTTTGACCCGGCCAACCCGGATTTCCAGTTCGTCGAGGAGCGGCCTTGGCTTCTGGGCCTGAGCTACCGGATGGGGGTGGACGGGATCTCTCTGCCCCTGGTGATGCTGACGACCTTCCTGATGCCGCTGACCATTGCCGCCTGCTGGCATGTCACGCACCGGGTGAAGGAATACATGATCGCCTTCCTCGTGCTCGAGACGATGATCCTCGGGGTCTTTCTCGCGCTCGATCTTGTGCTCTTCTACCTCTTCCTGGAGGCAGGGCTGATCCCGATGTTCCTGATCATCGGCATCTGGGGCGGCAAGGACCGCATCTATGCCACGTTCAAGTTCTTCCTCTATACCTTCTTCGGCTCGGTCCTGATGCTGATCGCGATGGTCGCGATGTTCGTCCAGGCGGGCACGACCTGCATCGGTGCCTGCGGCGAAGGCGAGGTGGCGTTGCAGGGCTATGTCTTTGCGGCCGACACGATCCGGGTGCTGGGCATCGACATCGCCGGCGGGGCACAGACGCTGATGTGGCTGGCCTTCTTCATCTCATTCGCGGTGAAGATGCCGATGTGGCCATTCCACACGTGGCTGCCGGATGCGCATGTGCAGGCGCCGACCGCGGGGTCGGTGGTTCTGGCCGCCGTGCTGCTGAAACTTGGCGGGTACGGTTTCCTGCGTTTCAACCTGCCGATGTTCCCGGTCGCCTCCGAGATCTGGGCGCCGGTCGTGCTGTGGATGTCGGCGATCGCCATCGTCTATGCCTCGCTCGTCGCGCTCGTGCAGAGCGACATCAAGAAGGTGATCGCCTATTCTTCGGTCGCGCATATGGGCTACGTCACGCTTGGTGTCTTTGCGATGAACCAGCAGGGCATCGACGGCGCCATGGTCCAGATGATCAGCCACGGGTTTGTGTCCGGCGCGCTCTTTCTGTGCGTCGGCGTGATCTATGACCGGATGCATACGCGCGAGATCGACGCCTATGGCGGGCTTGTGGTCCGGATGCCGGCCTATGCGGCGGTCTTCATGCTCTTCACCATGGCCAATGTCGGGCTGCCCGGGACTTCGGGCTTTGTGGGAGAGTTCCTGCCGCTGATGGGGGTCTTTCAGGTCAATACATGGGTCGCGGTCGTGGCAACGTCGGGCGTGGTGCTGTCGGCGGCCTATGCGCTCTGGCTTTACCGGCGGGTGGTGTTCGGCGATCTGGTCAGGGACGGGCTGAAATCCATCGCCGACATGGACCGGCGCGAACGGGCGATCTTTGCCCCGCTTGTCGTGGGGACCATCCTGCTTGGCATTTATCCGGCGCTGTTGACGGACCTTGTCGCACCGACCGTCAGCCATCTGATCGACAATGTCGAGGTCGCGCAGGCTGACTGGCCAGCGGCGCATGCCTTTGCCGAGGGCGCACCCGGACATGAAGGAGAGTGACCCATGACGGGCGCTGACATCGAGGTGATCCTGCCCGAGATCGTGCTGGCGGTCTTTGCGATGGGCGCGCTGATGGCCGGGGTCTTTACCTCGCGCGACAGGGCGGCGCCAGCCATCGTCTGGGCGACCGCGGCGGTGATGCTGGCCCTGGCCTTCTGGCTCGGGACTGCGGACGGCACGCGCGCGGCCTTTGGCGGATCCTTCGTGGACGATGGTTTTGCCCGCTTTTCCAAGGTGGTAATCCTTGTTGCAGGTGCCGCGGTGATGATGATGAGCGTCGACTACATGAGCCGGCGCGGATTGTTGCGGTTTGAATATCCCGTGCTCGTCTCCCTCGCCGCAGTCGGGATGATGGTGATGGTCTCGGCCGGCGATCTGATCGTCCTCTACATGGGGCTCGAGTTGCAGGCGCTGCCGCTTTACGTGATCGCCGCGCTGCGTCGGGACAGCGCGAAGTCGACCGAGGCGGGGCTGAAATTCTTCATCCTCGGCGCACTTTCCTCGGGGATGATGCTCTATGGGGCATCGCTCACCTATGGCTATGCGGGCACGACGCTGTTTACGGGGATTGCCGAGGCGGCAGCGGACGAGGTGTCGCTCGGGCTCCTGTTCGGGCTGGTCTTCATGGTCTCGGGCTTTGCCTTCAAGGTGTCGGCCGCGCCCTTTCACATGTGGACGCCGGACGTCTATGAAGGTTCGCCCACGCCGGTGACGGCCTTCCTGTCGACCGCGCCGAAGATGGCGGGCATGGCGCTTTTCGCGCGCGTCCTGCATGACGCCTTTGGCGGGGCCGCAGGCGACTGGCAGCAGATCGTCGCGCTGCTGTCGGTCCTGTCGATGTTTCTGGGCGCCATTGCGGCGATCGGCCAGACGAACATCAAGCGGCTGATGGCCTATTCCTCGATCTCGCACATGGGTTTCGCGCTGATGGGCCTGGCGGCGGGGACGACCTTCGGGGTCGAGGCGATGCTTCTTTACATGGCAATCTACATCGTGATGAACATCGGGCTTTTCGCCTTCATCATGTCGATGGAGAAGGGCGGCGTGCCGGTCACCGATATCGGCGCGCTGCACATGTATGCAAAGGCCGAGCCGTTGCGGGCCCTGGCGCTGCTGATCCTGCTTTTTTCGCTCGCCGGTGTCGCGGCACCGATGCTGGGCTTCTTCGCCAAGTTCTCGGTACTCAAGGCGGCGGTGGATGCGCAGATGACCTGGCTTGCCGTGGCGGGGGTGATCGCGGCGGTGATCGGCGCCTATTACTATCTCCGCATCGTCTATTTCATGTATTTCGGCGAAAGCCGGGAGCCGATGGAGACGAATGGCTCGCCCGTTCTGTGGGGCTTTCTGATGCTGTCGGCGGCCTTGATGGTCATCGGCGTCGTCAACATGTTCGGTGTCGAGGAATTTGCGGCGGCGGCGGCCGCGACCCTTGTCGAGTGATGCGATCCCCCCGGCCGTCTGGCCCGAGGGCTGGGGGCGAGTGATCCTGGACGAGGTGGACAGCACCATGGCAGAGGCCGCGCGCATGGCCCCTTCGCTGGACGGGCCGGTCTGGATCATGGCGCGGCGGCAGCGTGCAGCGCACGGGCGGCGCGGCCGGTCCTGGGAACAGGCCGAGGGCAATCTGGCTGCAACGCTCATCTACAAGCCCTGGGCTACGCCGCAGGAGGCCGCGAAAAGGTCCTTTCTGGCCGCAAATGCGCTTTTCGAGGCGCTCGCGCTCTTCGTGGACCGCGGGCGACTTGCGCTCAAGTGGCCGAACGATGTGCTGCTTGACGGGGGCAAGGTGGCGGGCATCCTCCTCGAAAGCGCGGGCGGTTCGGCGCGGGGGATCGTCAACTGGCTGTCGGTCGGGGTGGGGGTGAACCTTGCCGCGGCGCCCGCGGTCGTGACCGCGCCGTTTGCGCCGGTCAGCCTCGCCTCTGCCGCGGGCGTGCGGGTCAGCCCCGACGATGCGCTGACCGCTCTCGCCTCGGCCTATGCGACGCAGGAGGCCAAGCTCGCCACGCTGGGATTCGGGCGCATTCGCGCGGACTGGCTGCGCCATGCCGCGAGACTGGGCGAGACGATCACGGCGCGGACGATGACGGCCGAACTGACAGGGGTCTTCGAGACAGTGGATGCGGAGGGCAATCTGGTCCTGCGCACGCCGCGCGGGGTCGAGACGATCCCGGCG
>Ga0315900_10002816_pt1 | contig 26044 bp, 22 predicted proteins | sample LakEriMetagenome_FD_203521 | JGI IMG/M metagenome (GOLD analysis project Ga0315900, IMG submission 203521) | Freshwater fungal communities from buoy surface, Lake Erie, Ohio, United States - Buoy 12 MA114 | ecosystem: Environmental > Aquatic > Freshwater > Lake > Lake biofilm | place: USA: Lake...
GCACCGGCGCCTATGCCGGTCTGTGCGAGGGCATGACGCCCAAGCAGTTCTACGAAGTCGAAACTGGCCCGGGAGGACGAACGCCCGAAGAAGTTCTCGACGACATGGAGGACTCCGGTGCCGACGAATTCGCGGACGCGAAAAATGCGTGTGGTGGAACGTTCAAGGGTTGTTCACCGATCAAGTTCGGTGTGTCGCCGAACGCTCCGCGCACGCGGCGCCTCCGCGGCACGTTGTGGATCGACGCCAACCGTGACGGCCTGAAGGCGCCAATCGAGAAGGTGTTGACCAACTACCCCGTGGTGATCCTGCCCGGCCCGGGCAACACCAGTGGCAAGTCGTACACCGCGATCACCGACGCCAATGGTGACTACGAAGTACCGAACATTCCGGCCGGGACCTGGATCGTTCGACCGGCGGCGCTTCCGTCCACCAACTATCAGCAGGTGTACGACACCGATTCCGGTGTCGGTCGCGCCGACTGGTCGGTCCGGGCAACGGTGCCGCCGGCTGGAGAGGCTGTTGCCGATTTCGCGGCGGCGTTGTCGCCAACGGCTGTTGCCAACGGCGTCACCGACAACCTCGGCTCCACACCGGTCGCGCAAAAACTGCGTGGTTCTCTGTGGGTCGATGCGAATCGTGACGGCGTGAAGAGCCCGGGCGAAAAGATCCTCGCCAACTATCCGATCAGCATCGTTCCTGGCCCCGGAAACACGAGCGGCAAGTCGTTCTCAGCGATCACTGACGGCGCCGGCAACTTCGAAGTTCCGAACATTCCCGCCGGCAATTGGATCGTGAAGCCTGCTGCGTTGCCTAACCCGAACTACGAGCCGGTGTACGACACCGATTCGGGTCTCGACCGACCCGACTGGAGTTCGTCGGCAACGGTTCCTCCGGGTGGTGAAGGAGTGGCGGACTTCGCAGCTGCTCTGAAGCCGGCGGCAGCGGCGAATGGAACGCCCGATGATCTCGGAGTCCCCCCGCTGCCTCAGCGCCTGCGGGGGACCATGTGGATCGATGCGAATCGTGATGGTGTGAAGGGTCCGAGCGAGAAAGTTCTGGCCAACTATCCGATCGTGGTCATCCCTGGTCCGGGCAACACCAGTGGCAAGTCGTACACGGTCAACACCGATGCGAACGGCAATTACGAGATTCCCGACATTCCGGCGGGTATCTGGATCGTTCGTCCGGCTGCTCTGCCGTCGACGAGTTATCAACAGGTCTACGACTCCGACTCAGGTGTCGGACGAGTCGACTGGTCGGTTCGAGCGGTGGTTCCACCCGGCGGTGAAGGAGTAGCCGACTTCGCGGCAGCGTTGACGCCCAATGCGCTCGCGGCCGGGACGAGAGACAATCTCGGCTCGACTCCGGCAGCGGCCTCGGCGCCGCGCCTACGCGGTTCGCTGTGGGTGGATGCCAATCGCGATGGTCTGCGTGATCCGCAGGAGAAGGTTCTCACCAACTATCCGCTCGCGATCACGCCCGGCCCGGGCAACACCAGCGGGAAGTCGTTCACGATCGCCACCGATGCAAACGGCAACTATCGCCTCGCCGATCTCCCGCCGGGCAACTGGATCGTTAAGCCGGCTCCACTGGCCAATCCCAACTACGAGCAGGTCTTCGACTCCGACTCCGGAGCGCAGGGAGCCGACTGGCAAGTATCAGTGAGCGTTCCCGCGAACGGTGAAGGGGTGGCCGACTTTGCGGCTGCGCTGTCGCAGTTGGCTCTGCAACTCGGCGCACCCGACGTGTTGGGTGTTGCTCCCGCTCAGCCGCGTCTGCCCGTGACAGGAATCGACAGCACACTGCTGGTGTGGATTGCACTGCTGCTCGTGACGAGCGGCTATGTGTTGATCCGCCGCCGTCGCGAACTCGAGCTGTGATCGAACGCACCCATCGAGGCCATGAGTCGGTCTCGATGGGTGCAAACCCCGGCAAATTTGCCGGGGTTTCGCACCCAATGGGTTAGCGGGAGCCGGCGCGTTGGTAGAGGCGGGTGGCAATCGGCGCGAACACCGCGATCAACACCACCGCCCAGATGAGCGAGTACACCATCGCGTTCTGGAGAGGCCACGCCGTGGGATCGGGAGTTTCGGCCGGCAAGTTGCCGAACCGCACGCGCACCGCATGCGTAAGTGTCGACACCGGGTTCCATTCGGCGATCGTCTTCAGCACACCGGGCAGGCTGTCGGACGGCACGAACGTGTTGGCGATGAACGTGAGCGGGAACAAGATGATGAACGTCGCGTTGTTCACTACTTCGGGTGTGGGCACCAGCAGGCCCACGCACGCCATTACCCACGAGAACGCGTACGAGAAGAACAGCAGCAACGCGTAGGCGACGATCGCGTCGAGGATCGAGCCGCGAATGCGCCAGCCCACCGCGAAGCCGGCCAGCGACATCACCACGATCGACAACGCGTTGTACACCACGTCGCTCACGGTGCGACCGGTCACCACAGCCGAACGGCTCATCGGCAACGAGCGGAAGCGATTGATGAGACCCTTCTGCATGTCTTCGGCTAGGCCCGATCCGGTGAACGTGGCGCCGAACACCACGGTTTGGGCGAAGATTCCGGCGATGAGGAACTCGCGGTAGCTGCCGCCGGGGATGTCGATCGATCCGCCGAACACGTAGGCGAACAAGAGAACGAACATGAGCGGCTGCACGACCACGAACACCATCACGTCGGGCACGCGGCGGATACGAATCATGTTGCGTCGGGCGATCGTGGTGGCGTCGCGGAGCATGCTCATGACGCGGCCTCCTCGGTTGCCTCGTGTCCGGTGAGTTCCATGAACACGTCGTCGAGCGTGGGGCGGCGCAACCCGATGTCGACGATCGCGATCTGCTGCGCCTCGAGTTCGCGCAACACGACGCTGAGTGCCTCCACGCCGTTGGCGACCGGAGCCGACACCTCGCCCTCGTCGTGATGAACGCGCATCGGACCCGTGGCCACCTTCATCATGATCTGCTCGGCGCGGCGCGCGTTCTCGGCGCCACCCACGTGCACGTCGAGATGCTCGCCACCCACGCGTCGCTTCAGTTCTTCCGACGTGCCCTTGGCGATGGCGTGTCCGTGATCGATCACCACGATTTCGTCGGCCAACTGATCGGCCTCTTCGAGATACTGCGTGGTGAGGAGCACCGTGGTGCCGCGCTGCACGCGGTCGCGAATGGTGTCCCACAACTCTCCGCGACTACGCGGGTCGAGACCAGTGGTGGGTTCGTCGAGGAACAGCACCGGGGGATCGGCCACCAGCGCGCCGGCCAGGTCGATGCGGCGGCGCATGCCTCCGGAGAACGTCTTCAACGGCCGATCGGCCGCTTCCATCAAGCGGAACTGCTCCAGCAGTTCGAGTCCGCGGCGCCGGGCATCACGGCGCGACATGCCGTACAGACAGCCGATCATCTCGAGGTTCTCGGTGGCGGTGAGGTGTTCGTCGACCGCGGCGTACTGGCCCGAGAGACCGATGCGTGCACGAACACCGCGCGGATCGGCGAGCACGTCGACACCGGCCACCGTGGCGGTTCCGGAGTCGGGCTTGGACAGAGTGGTGAGGATCGACACCGCGGTGGTCTTGCCGGCGCCGTTGGGCCCGAGCAGACCGAGGACCGTGCCGCCCGGAACGTGCAGGTCGAGTCCGTCGAGCGCGGTCACGCTCCCGTAGCGCTTCACGAGTCCGTGCGCCGTCACTGATGTATCGCGGCGGTGTTCGGGCACGGCGTCCAACGCTACTCGCGGTGTGTGATCCGATGCCGGACGGCCTGCATGGGGAACCAGACCGGCAAAAATGCCGGGGTTTCGCGCCCAAGGGGGTAGGGGTTGAGTGGTTCGGGCCTGATCTGGGAGAGTGTCCTCCGGGGAAAACCGATCTGACCGGGGGGTTCAGGGTGTCGAAATCCGATGTCGATGTCGTCGTCGTAGGAGCCGGATTTGCCGGCATGTACCTGCTCCACGAACTGCGAGCCAACGGGTTCTCGTCGCGGGTCCTCGAGGCCGGTGATGACGTGGGCGGCACCTGGTACTGGAACCGCTACCCGGGCGCGCGCTGCGACATCTCGACCACCGACTACTCCTACACCTGGGATCCCGAACTCCACGATCAGTGGACATGGTCGGAGAAGCATGCGGCCCAGCCCGAGATCCTGAAGTACGCGCAGTTCGTGGCCAAGAAGCACGACCTCTACTCGGGCATCGACTTCAACGTGAAGGTCACCGGCGCCGTGTGGAACGACTCCACCAAGCGCTGGACCATCAACGCCTCCACCGGTGAAACCATCACCGCACGTCACTACGTGATGGCCACCGGCTGCTTGTCGGTTCCGAAGGACCCCGACATTCCCGGTACCGATCGCTATCAGGGTCCGGTGTACGTGACGGGCCGTTGGCCGCACGAGGGTGTCGACTTCACGGGCAAGCGTGTGGCCGTGATCGGCACCGGCTCGTCGTCCATTCAGTCGATTCCGCACATCGCGGCGCAGGCATCCGAGTTGGTGGTGTTCCAGCGCACACCCAACTACTCGATGCCGGCCTTCAACGGACCGCAGCCCGCCGATCGCGTGGCGCGTCTCAAGGGCGACCGCAAGGCGTACGAAGCCGAAGCGCGTCTGTCGTCGGCCGGCGTGCCGATGGAGATGCCCACCGTGTCGGCGCTCGGTGTCTCGCGCGACGAAGCCTTCGCGATGCTCGAGAAGTCGTGGCAGAAGGGTGAGCTCCTCGCCATCGGCGCCACGTTCATGGACGTGGGTACCAACCGCGAAGCCAACGAAGTGATCTGCGACTTCATGCGTTCGAAGATCAAGGAAGTGGTGAAGGATCCCGAGACGGCCGAACTGCTCAGCCCGCGCGGCCACGCGTACGGCACCAAGCGGCCGTGCATGGACACCAACTATTTCCAGACGTTCAACCTGCCGCACGTTCGTTTGGTCGACCTGCGCAAGAAGCCCATCACGTCCATCACCGAAACCGGTATCGAGTTCGGCGACGAGAGCAAGGACTTCGACGCGATCGTCTACGCCACCGGCTTCGACGCCATGACGGGTGCCATCGTCAACGTCGATATCACTGGCAAGAACGGCCTCACGCTCAAGAAGAAGTGGGAGCACGGTCCGCTCACGTACTTGGGCCTCACCTCGGTGGGCTTCCCGAACTTCTACATGATCACCGGCCCGGGAAGTCCGTCGGTGCTCTCCAACATGATGGTGTCGATCGAGCAGCACGTCGAGTGGATCCGCGACACGCTCGTCGACTTGCGCGAGGCCGGATTCGACACGATCGAGGCCACACCGGTGGCCGAAGAAGGTTGGCGTGTGCACTGCACCGACTGCGCCGACATCACGCTGTTCCAGGACACCAACTCGTGGTACATGGGGGCGAACGTGCCGGGTAAGCCGCGCGTTCTGTTCCCGTACATCGGTGGTGTGGGTCGCTACCGCCAGACGTGTGACGAGGTTCGTGCGCGGGGCTATCTCGGTTTCGAGCTGAGTGGTTCGGGCAAGGCACAGCGCAACGACGGCATCGTGCGTCAGGTGCAGCCCGACGTCGACATGGTGCTCGAGATGATGGCGCAGATGGGTTTGCCGTCGATGGATTCGATGTCGCCTGCTGAAGCTCGCGCGTTCTCGGAAGCTTCGTCGGCCATGCGTCCGCCCGGTCCGGAAGTGGGCGAGATGATCGACGGCACGCTGCCCGGTGCGGGTGGTCCGCTCGAGTATCGGTTGTATCGCCCGGCCACCAAGGGTCCGCATCCGGTGGTCGTGTACTTCCACGGTGGCGGTTGGGTGTTCGGCAGTCACGTATCGGACGATCCGTTGTGCCGCGATCTGTGCAAGAACGCCGATGTGCTCATCGTGTCGGTCAACTATCGACATGCGCCCGAAGATCGTTTCCCGGCGGCGGCCGACGACGGCTATGCGGCTCTGCAGTGGGTGGCGGCCAATGCCGCGTCACTCGGCGGTGATCCGTCGCGTATCGCGGTGGCCGGTTGGAGTGCGGGTGGCAACGTCGCCGCGGTGGCGGCGCAGTTGGCGCGCGACAACGGTGGCCCTTCTTTGAAGGGGCAGTTGTTGCTCACGCCGGTTACTGATGGTTCGCGTCAGCACGGCTCGCACCACGAGAACGCGGACGGTTTCATCCTCACCAAGTCGCTCATGGAGTGGTTCTGGAACCATTACGCCGACGAGTCGGACCGCTCGCATCCGAAGGCGTCACCGCTGCTCGCTTCGAATCTCGCTGGATTGCCGCCTGCGATGGTGGTGACGGCGCAGTTCGACCCATTGCGCGACGAGGGCGATGCGTACGCGCGGGCGCTCATGGGCGCCGGCGTGCCGGTCGAGCATCTGCAGGCGCGTGGTCACATCCACACGTCGATCACGATGGTGGATGCGTTGCCGTCCGGGAAGCCGCCGCGCGCGCAGATGGCGGCGGCTCTCCGCCGCTTCCTCGCCTGATTTCGGCAGGGTCATTCGTTGGTTCGTCCGAGAGAACATTCCCGAGAAGAGTTCGTCGACGCGGCGATCCGCATCGTCGATGCGGAAGGGCTCGAGGCACTCACGCTGCGCCGACTCGGTGCCGACGTGGGCGTGTCGTTCACGGCGATGTACACGTACTTCGCGACGCGCGAGGACCTGGTTGCGGCGCTCGTCGATCGATTGACAGCCGAAGTCGTTTCTGAAGTCATTCCGCGAGGAGAGGCGATACGGGATCAATTGATCGCGATCTCATTATCGGCACGACGAGTCCTTGCGCGCCATCCACGTCTCGCTGCCGTGTACGTGTCGGACCAGTCGGACGTCTCCGACAGCAATCAGGCGACACTCGTCGTTGCCGGACTGCTCGAGCAAGCGGGCCTGTCGGGTCGCGAGCTGACCATCGCGTATCGGATCATCGAGAGTTACGTGTTCGGGGCGTCGATCTTCGATTACGGCGCGGCGCCAGAGCACTTGGCGATTCGCCGGCGCCGCTACGTGGCCGCCAATCACCCGGACTTCAAGGCCGTGGCCAAGTCGGACAAGTCGGTGGGCGAGCACAACGACGAGGCCTTCGAACGGGGCCTCGAACTGATCCTCACCGGCCTCGGCCTCTAACCATTGGGTGCGAACCCCCGGCAATTTTGCCGGCCTAGTTCCCCATGAGAAGACGGATCCCGACCGCTGATGTTCGCGTTTCACGACAAGGCCACGGTGAGGCCCGGTCTGGTTCGCGCCGTTCTCGTTGAATCCGTGGGCCTGACCGAGGAAAAGGCGAAGGAGTTACTATGACTGACGAGGTGCGTGTGATGAAGCTTCTGGTCGGTTCGGAGCGTGTGGGCAAAAAGGTTGTGTGGGGTGCCCGGGTTCCCGAGATCAATCTGTACGCGGCCGGTGACTCGCGAGATGAGGTCATTGCACTTGCGCGCGAATCGATCGTGATCGAGTTTCCCGCCTTGGTGGATCTGATCGAAGTTGCCGACGACCCCGACGACCCCCCGGCCTGACCACATGGGGAGCTAGACCGGAAAACTTGCCGGTGTTTCGCGCCCAAGAGGGGTGGGTCTAATCTGAGGGTCGAGCCACATCGGGGGAGGTGCGCGTGAAGACCATCTGGTTCCACCTCATGCCGTATCCGGAATTGCCGGACGACTTCACGTCTGAGCACCGGTCGGTCTGGGTCGACATCGACCCGGGTCTCTTCGACCCCCGTGTCGGCCATCGCATGTACAACGAGTACATCGACGAGCTCGAGTTCGCGGCGTCGGTCGGCTTCGACGGCGTGGGTATCAACGAACACCACTCCAACGCGTACGGCCTCATGCCAAGTCCCAATCTCATCGCGGCAACGCTTGCGCGCACGTGCCCCGATGCTGCGCTCGTGGTGCTCGGCGACTCGGTTGCGCTCTACAACCCGCCCATCCGTGTGGCTGAAGAGTTCGCGATGCTCGACTGCATCAGCGGTGGCCGATTGGTGGCGGGCTTCCCCGTGGGAACACCCATGGACACGCTCTACGCCTACGGCAACAATCCAGCCACGTTGCGCGAGCGCTACCACGAAGGCCTCGAACTCATCTTGAAGGCTTGGACCGCCGACGACGTCTTCTCGTTCAACGGCAAGTACTCGAAACTGCGCTACGTCAACTGTTGGCCGCGCCCCGTGCAGCAGCCGCATCCACCGGTGTGGATTCCGGGTGGCGGATCGATTGACACGTGGGAGTGGTGCGCGCGCTCCGGTTACTCGTATCTGTACCTGAGCTACTTCGGATACAAGGCCGCAATGAAGACCATGCAGGGCTTCTGGAAGTGCGTCGAAGATGCTGGTCGTCCGGCCAATCCGTTCCAGGCCGGCTTCGCGCAGTTCTTCGGAGTGGCCGACAGCGAAGCCGAGGCGATCGAGTTGTACCGCGAGCCCGCCGAATATTTCTTCAACCGCTGCTTGCACGTGTACCCGGGTTTCGCCGATCCGCCCGGTTACAAAACGCTCGCGACCGTACGCAACGGTGCCGAAGGAATGGTCGAGCGCGCCGCGCGTGAAGCGAGTGAGCGCGCCGAGCAGGCCGCCAAGAAAGCTGAGCGCAAGGCTGCGCAGCAGTCGTTCAGCGCTGCCTCTCACATGTCGTTCGAGCAGATGGTGGAGAAGGGCTACGTGATCGTGGGCAATCCCGATCAAGTGGCCGAGAAGACCATCGAGATGGCCAAGCAGTTGCGCATCGGACACGTGATGTCGCTCTGCCACTTCGGCAACATGAGTCGCGACCTCGCGATGCACAACACCGAACTCATGGCCACCAAGGTGCTGCCACAGATTCGTCACTTGTGGGACGACGAATGGGAAGACCACTGGTGGCCCACGCCGTTGCCGGCGGCCGATCGCATGGTGCCCTCGCCGCGCCCCACTGTGTCTCGATGATCGATCAGGTGCAGTGGAAGGCCGGATCGCTGGAGATCTGGCGCGAGGGCGACGGTCCGACCGTTGGCTATCTGCACGGGATGGTGTGTGCGCCCGGGCGTCAGCCGTTCGTGTCCGAACTGGCGGGTCGTGGTTTTCACGTGGTCGCTCCGTCGTTGCCGGGATTCTCGCGCACGTCGCCGTCGGCTGACATTCGCAACATCCACGACTGGGTGTTCGCGTTGTCGGAGATCATCGATGTTGCCGGTTTGGCCGGTGCACCGATGGTCGCATCGTCCACTGGCGCGATGCTCGCGCTCGAGTTGGCTGCGGTGCGGCCCGAGGCGTTCTCGTCGCTCGTGTTGGTGGCGCCGCTCGGTTTGTGGCGTGAGGATCGTCCGGTGGCCGATCCGTTCTCCACCACATTGAGCGGGCAGCGCGCCTTGCTCACGAAGGACCCGGCCGCGACGGCGTTGTTCTTCGAGGATTCCGCGTCGGGTGATTTGCTGGTGGATGCGACGATTCAGCGCTACACCGCGCGCACCGCGACGGCGAGTTTGGTGTGGCCGATTCCGGAGTTCGGTTTGGCTGAGCGGATTCATCGTGTGTCGTGTCCGGTCACGCTGGTGTGGGGGAGTGACGACCAGATCATCGATCCGAGTTACGCCGATGTGTTCGTGTCGCAGGTACGCGACGTCCGCGGTCGATATGTGGTGAACGGTGCGGGTCACTTGGCTGAGTGGGACGACCCTCGCGCTGTGGCGTCACTGGCCGCTGCCGCGATCAACTGAAAACGCGTCCCCTCCGCCTGGGTCTGGCAGGCTGGTTCCCATCGACATCGCCGCCATCCAGCGCCGGACCCTGCGCGTCCTGATCCTCGGCCAATTGGCCGCGGCCGCCGCACTCTCGTCGGCCGTCACCGTGGGCGCGTTCGTCATCCAACGCATCCTCGGCCAAGACACCCCGTGGGGTGGCATCGCCACCGCCACCGTCACCATCGGCACCGCGTTCATGTCGCAGTACCTCTCGCGCCTCATGTCGAAGCGCGGGCGCCGCGACGGACTCCGACTCGGCTACTTCCTCGCCATCATCGGCGGATTCATCGCCGCCATCGGGGCCGAAACGAAGACTCTCGCGATCTTCATCGTCGGCCTCTTCGTGTACGGAAGCGGACAGGCGGCCAATCTGCTCTCGCGCTACGCCGCCACCGACTTGGCCGCTCCACACGAGCGCGGAGCCGCAATGAGCCGCATTCTCTTCGCCTCCACGTTCGGCGCCGTGCTCGGCCCCGTCTTGGTTCTGCCCGCACAGGCCGCCGGCGAGACGTGGTTCGACTGGAACAAATACACCGGCCCGTGGTTCTTCTCGGCCATCTTCTTTCTCGTCTCGCTCGGCAACGCGTGGCTGAGGCTCAAGCCCGATCCGCTGGTGCTCGCCCGCGAAATCTCGGGCCAACCGATCGGCGAAGTCGCCCCCATCAACTTGCGCGAAGCCCTCGGCGCAGTATTCGCCACGCGTCAGGGAACGCTGGCCGTTGCGTCGATGATCATCTCGCAGATGACGATGGTCGCTGTGATGACCATGACGCCCGTGCACCTGAAGTCGCACGGCCACGAGACCGTCAGTTCGTACGTGATCTCGCTGCACATCGCGGGGATGTACGCGTTCAGCCCGTGGGTGGGCCGATTCAGCGACAAGCAAGGTCGCATCCGCACCATCCAGATTGGTGGAGTGTTGCTCGCGGCGGCCACGGCCATGTCGGCTCTCGCCGGCAACGGCTATCTACTGCTCTTCCCGGCGCTGTGGCTGCTCGGCATCGGCTGGAGTTTCGGTCTCATCGGCGGATCGAGTCTGCTCATCGACTCGGTGAGCGAACGCGTGCGCGTGTCGGTGCAAGGTGCGGCCGACATGTCGATGAGCTTGTTGGGCGGACTGGCCGGATTCTCGAGCGGATTCATCCGCAAAGCCGTGGGCTATCACATCTTGTCGACGTTCGCCCTCGTGCTCGCGTGTCTGCTGGCCGCCGCGGCGGCACTGCGTCCACTGTTCGAAAAGCCCGCTCCCGCGAACTAGAGAATCGTGACGAGGCCGGTGTCGCCGTCCACGCGGATCATCGCGCCGTCAGGAATCCGCCGTGTCCCACCCGTCGCCGAAATCACGCACGGAATACCCAACTCACGGCTCACGATGATGGCGTGACTGAGCGGCGCGCCCACATCCACCACCACCGCGGCCGCCGGTACGAACAGCGGCGTCCACGACGGATCGGTGATGGGCGCCACCAAGATGTCGCCCGGCTCGAGCGCGGTGGGGTCGTTGCTGTCGAGAATCACGCGCGCACGACCCGTGGCCGATCCCGGGCACCCGGGCATGCCCTGCAGGGTTTCGCCGCTCGTCAACTTCTCCACGGCGGCTCCGTCACGTGACGGCCAGGTAGCCGGATCGCTCGCTTCGCCCACGAACACGAACTGCGGATCCTTCTGTTCCAACTTCTCGTAATCGGCACGGCGCTCGCGGATCGTGGCCGTGAGCGAATGAGGATCGCTCAGCAGCTGGTCGATCTCGCTCGCGCGCACGAAACCGAAATCCTCGATTTCGTCGAACGCGCCGTGCTCGACCATGCGCCTACCCAACTCGCGCATCGGCATGCGCATCTCGTGGATGATGCGAATGTTGTTGGTCTTCGTTCGCTCTCGTGCCGGGAGCCACGCGCGCGATGCGCCGATCCCCGCCGCCAATTGTCCGTGCGTCTCGGCATCGGCAGCCACGATGTCGAGCAACGTCTTGCTGGCAATTTCTCGCTCACGTGCGCGCTTGGCGTTCTGATCACGCGGATTCAGATCATCGGACGCGAGCCGCATGCGATCGATGGCCGACAGTGCGAGTTCGGGTCGCGTCTCCCACGTTGGTGATCGCGCCTCCCACTCGTTCGGGCCACGCGAACCGAAGTCGGTGATGAAGTCGTCGAACGCCGACAAGAAAGCCTTCACTTTGCGCTTCTTCGACTTCTTCTGCAGGCGATCGAGCAGGCCGCTCACGCCCTTGTTGAAGTGCTTCGTCAGCGTCTTCGAATTGGCGACCTGGCGACCCATGTCCCACATGGCCTGACTCGGTGCCGCCGAGTCGACCTCTCCGATACCGGAGATGATCGGCATGATGAGATCGGGTCGCCCCACCGCCGTGGCCACACCGCTGATGATGCCGAGGGGAACCGTGGCCATGTACGTGGTGAAGAGATGCTGGCCGAAGTAGCGGCGATGGAGAGGGAGCAGGCTCTCGTACCGCTCCCACAGTTCGCGATCGCTGAGTTTCGAGAGTTCGGGACGCTCGGCAGCGATGCGAATCGACTCGTTGCGATCGGCGGTGAGCTCGTCGAGTTGATCGAGTGAGGTCTTCGACAACACCCACCCGAACGTCTCGCCCACCTTCACCGTGAGGTCGGGTCGAACGTCGCCAGCCATCTCCTCGTACGGCGGAATACCGGGTTGCGCACCGAAGAACTGCTCGTCCATCGCCTGCCAACTGAGTCCGGGTGCGCGCTCACCGAAGAGGCGAATGATCGACGCGTTCAGATAGCAGTAGCCGCCCACCACACCGAGTTGACAGAACGTGCCGTCGGGAAACTCGGAGTGTTCGAACGCGCCCATGCGCACCCACGCGTCACGCCAGCCGAGTTCGGCAAGATAGAGCGCGGTATCGCTCGTGAGCGGCGTGACCGGATCGGGAAAGACTTCACCGACGTTCGCCCGCGTGTAGATCGGGAACCGCGTCGACAGATCGGTATCGGTGACGTAGTAGCGCTGGCCCATGTGGCACCCCCCTGTGCTGAGGGTGAAAGTACTACCGATCGGTACGCGCTATCCAGGGGTCGTCACCTGGGCGGACGACCGCATTCACTCGCCGATGAGAACTTTCATGCGATCGATCTCGGCGGCCTGGCCATCGATGATCTTCTGCGCCAGATCGGCCGTGGCCGCATCGTCACCATCGTCGAGAACGTCGCGAGCCATGTCGATCGCGCCCTCGTGATGCGCGATCATCGCGGTCAGCCATGCCGCATCGAATTCGGCACCGCGCAGAGTTTCGAGTCGCTCCATGTCGTCGGCCGACACCATGCCGCTCATCATCGAACTGTGGTCCATGCTTTCATCGAGAAAAATGGGCTCGCCCCAGGCCTCGAGCATGGCGGTCATCATTTCCACTTCGGGATCTTGCGCCGCCTTGATCTGCGTGGCGAGTGCCTTCACGTCGTCGCCCGCTTCCACGGTCGGATCGAGGGCGATGTCGGCCAACTCGATGGCTTGCTCGTGGTGGGGGATCATCATCTGCGCGAACATCACGTCGGCATCGACTGTCTCGCCCGAGCCGCCGCACGCCGCGAGAGCGAGGATCGCGGTTGCGAGGGTCAGAGTGCGGAACTTCATGGTGCGGCCTCCTGGCGTGTTGGTCATCCGAAATTCGCTGAGACGAGTGCGGCAGTGACGGCGACGACGACACCACCCACCGCACATTCGGTGAGCCCCGCGCGCACGAGTTGGCGACGACGGGTGGCGAGACGGGCCGGTTCGTCGGCGATGCGGCGCAGATTGAGCTGACGGCTCTTGTTGGCCAGCGCCAACATGGCGACCACGAAAACGAGTTTCAGCAAGAGAACGCGACCGTGGCTCTGTGAGAAGAGCGAGGTGATGCCGCCGTGCAACCGAAGGGTCTGAACCACACCGGTACCCACGATCACGGGAACTGCGATGGTGGCAGCCCGCCCGAATCGAGTGAACGACTCGAGTGCATCTTGGTCGTCGACCAAGGGAATCACCACGAACAGCAGGATTGCCAGGCCACCGAGCCACGCGGCCACGGCCGTGGTGTGCGCCACGTCGACCGGCACACCGAGTACGGGCCAAGCGCGTGAACGCGAGTGACTGGTGTACGCGAGGCCGATGGCGAAGATGGCGAGAAGGCCGATCGTGAGCCTCGACACGCGCTCCTCATCGGCTTCGTCGATGCGCACAAACGAGATCGCCGCGATGCACAGGCCGGCGAGAAGGCGCAGAGTCGTCATCCCGAGGGGTGTGGAATCGAACGCATCGCCGAGTTGGCCGATCGCGCCGATCACCGACTTCCCGTGGATGTCACCGAGAAGAAAGAGCAGTTGTAGAAGTGAGCCAAGGGCCAGAGTGCCGCCCGCGGCGCGCATCACGAGTGACCCGCGTTGGCTACGCAATGAACCCTGGGCGATGAAGAGCTCGGAGAGAACCAGACCACCGATGAGAAGAAGTGCTACGTACACCGCGAGACGCACGAACCAGCGCACGGGCTCGGGGGCCGGATTCGTGTCGGAGAAGGATGGAAGCGGCGTCGGCTTGTCGACCACACCGGGCGTTGCAGATGGGAGTGTCGACACGGCACCACCCGTGACGTCGACGGTGAACGCGACTCGTCCCGACACCACGTGTCCGTCGTCGCTCACCAACTTCCAGCGCAGGCCGACCGGTCCGGAGAGTGCAGCGGGAAGTGCGAAGCGGATGATGTTGGCCTGCGGGCCAGCCAGAGCCGGCCCCAGATCGGCGCGAACGCCATCAGCCGTGATGATCTCGGCCGAAGCCGAATCGAGCGGCACGTCCTTGGTGAAGTTGATCGTCCATTCGGCGGGTGCCGTGGTGAGCACCTCGCCGTCGGCGGGTGTGCTCGAGTCGTACGCGTTGTGGGCGAGGGCGACGCCGGCCCCCACACCGAGCACGGTGGCGAGGAAGGCCACGATGAGCGCGCGAACGCTCACGAGCAACACGGAGAAGCGTTTCGTTCGAGTGATGGGGTCAAACGGTAACGACTATCCAGTACGAATGTCGGTCACCCGACGCGATGTGACCAGTGTCAGCAGAACTCGTCGAGGAGCTCGCCCACACCGTGCTCCTCGGCGGCGATCACCGGACGAATATGCAGGTTTTCGAGAAGAAGAGTTCCGCGCTCGTTGCCGCCCTGTAGATCACTCGTGATCACTTGGGCCGTGCACAACTGCAACAGGCTCCGTTTGTAGTCGAGGTAGCAGCGGTCGAACGAATAGTTCTTCACGCCGAGCGACACCACCTTGTCGTAGTACGAGCGGAGCAGATCCATCTCGTGCGCGCGGCGCAACTCGGGCGACAGCGATCCGGTCACGAGATTGGCCACGTCCCACGGTCCCATGTGACGGGTCGACAACTGGAAATCGATCATGGTCACGGTGTCGGCTCCGGCCGACCCTCCGAAGAGATAGTTCTCGGCGCGGCAGTCGGTGTGCGTGAACGTGAGGTGGTCGAGAGCCGCGAGATGATCGAGAAGGTTCGGGTACTCGTTGCACGCGCGCTCGATTACGTTCATGAACGCGGGTGACACGCGATCGGCGAACTTGGTGCGAAACTCGGGCAGACGCGCGATGGCCATGTCGCGGCCCGACTTGTAGAGCGGATTGTTCATGGGCGGGAGCCAGGTCATGGTCTCGAGATCGGGTGAGTCCCAGAAGCGTGCGTGGAGAGTGGCCACCACGTCGAGGATGCGACGCGTCTCGTCGATCGTGATGCCGCTGATCTGATCGGGGCAGCGTGCGCCCACGATCTCTTCGATCAAGAGGATGAACGGAAGACCGTTGGCGCCGGAGTCGGCGTAGTACGGCTGGGGCACGCGAATCGTGAGCGTGTTCGCCACTTGTTGGTAGAAGTTGATCTCGCGCAAGTAGAAGCCCATGACTTCGCCGAGGAATCGGTTCTCGGGCGCGGGCGACTGGCACTTGGCGATCATCGTGGCCGGGCCACTCTCACCGGGGGAGTAGGTGAGGTGCAGGCGTGCAAGTTCGCCGAGGATGCCCACGCCTTCGCCCAGACGTTCGGCGGTGAACGACGCGATGCGGCCGACTGCGGGGTTCGGCGCGAGGGCTTCGTTGAGCCAGTCGGTGGTGATGTTGGCGATCTGCTCGGGGATCATCGGCTGCGAGTTCGGCATGCCGCGAGCGTAGGTCGCCGCGGGTCGGTCGAGCTCGGTCATACTGGGCGGGTGATTCGTCTGCGCCAGATCTGCTTGGTGGCTGGCGACCGTGACACCGTGGTCGATCACCTGTGCGCGGTTTTCGGCCTGCGCGTGGGTTACAACGATCCGCACATCCACACCCTCGGTCTGCACAACGCCGTCATCCCGGTGGGCGATCAGTTCCTCGAGGTGGTCGCGCCCATCACCACTGGCACCACAGCCGAGCGCTATCTGAACAAACGCCGTGGCGACGGCGGTTACATGCTCATCTTCCAGACCGACGACTTCGCCGCGCATCGCCGTCGTGTCGACGAGATGGGTATCCGCATCGTGGCCGATTACAGCGCGCCGGGTTACACCGACATGCAGCTACATCCGGCCGACACCGGCGGAACCTTCGTGGAGATCGATCAACAAGATCCGCCCGACGCGTGGCATCCGGCCGGCCCCGCGTGGCGTGACGCGGTCGACACGTCGTTGTCGCTATCGCTCGGTCAGGCCGATGTGGGCTGTGTCGATCCGGAAGCGGTGTCGGCACGGTGGGGTCAGGTCATGGATCTGCCGGTCACCATCGGCCGCAACTGCGGAATGCACAAAGTGCGGCCGGTCGACTTCTGCGTGCGATTCACACCCGCGGGCCCACGTGGTGAAGGACTCGACGCGGTGGAGATCAATGTGCGAGATGTCGCTGAGGTTCTACGACGGGCGACCGAGCGTGAACTGCCGTGCGATGACGGCGCGGTCACGATCGGCGGCGTTCGTTTCATCCCCAAGATCGGTTGATTGGGGAACCAGACCGGCAAATTTGCCGGGGTTTCGCACCCAATAGTTAGGGGTTGGTGAGGATGGGGAGGATGCGGGGGCCGCGCACCTGGCCGTTCGCCCACGTCACCTTCTTGCTCGGATCGAGCGAGTAGTTCGGGAACGCGCGCAACCACTCCTGGAACGCCACGATCATCTCCAGTCGCGCCAGGTTCGAACCCGCACACCGGTGAATGCCCAAACCGAACGCCACGTGGCGGTTGTTCTTGCGATCGAGAATGAATTCATCGGCGCGCTCGAACTCCTTGGGGTCGTGGTTGGCGGCCGGGAACGTCACGAGCGTCTGATCGCCCGCGTGCATCGGGCAGCCCGACACCTCGACATCGTTCAACACCTTGCGCGCCATCGTGACTGGTGCGTAGTAGCGCAACACTTCCTCGGTCGCCTCCGACCACAGATCATGATCGTCGGGCACCGCGATGAGTCGCTGCACCTGATCGTTGTGCTGCGCGAAGTGCCACAAGCCCGAACCGATCGCACTCCAGGTGGTGTCGATACCCGCCACGATCTGCAAGCGGATGTATCCGACTTTGATGTCCCACTCGACGTCCTGGCCATCGATCTGGGCGTTCGCCACGACCGTGAGCAAATCGTCCTTCGGATTCTTCAGACGATCCTTCAGCAACACGTCGATGTACTCGGTCATCTCCGTTGCTACCTGCAGACGAATCGCGTTGTCCTTAGGAGCCAATTGGAAGTTCTTGTAGATCCAGTCGCGGAACAAGTCGGCGTCCTCTTCGGGCAGTCCCGTGACGATGCAGATGCCGTGCACCGGGATGTGCTGGCTGTACTGCTCGGCGGCATCGGCAGTGGGCGACGAACCGATGTTGGCGATGAGCTCGCGACAGAACGCACGCATCTCGGGTTCGATGGCCGCAATGGCCTTGGGATTGAACGCCGGAAGAATGAGACGTCGGTGGCCGTGGTGATCGGGCGGATCGCTCGTGATCGGTGGAGCCGGACGGCGTGGTGCGTCGGGCCGCGAAACGTTGACCCAGATCGACGAGAAGTTGTCGGTGTCGTTCGCGATCTGGCGAACGGCTTCCATCGTGACCGGCATGAACGCGCGTCCGTAACGCTCGGTGCTCGCAACCGGACACTGCTCGCGCACGTCGTTCCAGATGCTGATGGCGTTCTCGCCCCAGCCGTCGTCGAGCCAGTCCCAGTCGGTCACCCAACTCTTGACCGGCTCCCAGTCGATCCGTTCGCCCCCGTACGTCATGGCCAACCCCCTGGGCCGAAGGCTAGGCGACCGGGCGGAACGGCCGTCACCCAAAGTTCACCCGGACCCCACCCCAGCGTCGGGCGCGGACTCCTAGGCTTCGGGTCGGAGGTGTCGAGATGGCACGAGTGCAACTGGCTCTGAACGTGGGCGACCTGGACGCGGCGATCGACCACTACACCAAGATGTTCGGCGTCGGCCCGGCCAAGGTTCGAGACGGCTACGCCAACTTCGCCATCGAGAATCCGCCTCTCAAGTTGGTGCTCATCGCCGGCCACGGCCAGCCCGGCACCATGAACCACGTGGGCGTCGAGCTCGAATCGACCGACGCCGTCGCCGCCAAGATCGACGACGCCCGCGCTCAGGGTTTCGACATCAGCGTGCATGAGAGCGAGACGTGTTGTTTCGCCGTTCAGGACAAGGTCTGGATCAACTCCGGTGAAGTGCCGTGGGAGTGGTACACGGTTCTCGACGACGCTCCGAACGACACGTCGCTGGCCACCTCCACGGTGAACCTCGGCAAGAAGCCGTTGCTGATGGTCGAGGCGAACGGAAGCGCCTGCGGCCCCGACACCTGCTGCTGATCACAGCCTGATCCTCACGCTCTCGTGATTCTGAAGCGCCATCTCGCCGAGTTCCTCGGCACAGCTCTTCTCGTGATGGCCGTGGTCGGCTCGGGCATCATGGCCACCAATCTCACCGACGACGTGGGTGTGCAGTTGCTCGCCAACGCCATCGCCACGGGCGGTGCGTTGCTCGGACTCATCACGATCTTCGCTCCGATCTCCGGAGCGTCGTTCAACCCGGTAGTCACACTCGTCGGCTACGTACTCGACCGCGACTCCTCGCCGACGCGTGTGATCGCCGACGTCGTCGCGCAGTTCGCCGGTGCCGTGGTCGGCTGCTGGATCGCGAACGCGATGTTCGGTCATCCGCTGTTCGAGACGTCGTCGAAGATTCGCACCGGTGGTCCGCAGTGGTTCTCCGAAGCGGTGGCGGTGGTCGGTCTACTCCTCATCATCCGTGGTGGCGTCGCGGCACGGGCCAACGTGGCGGCGTTGGTGGCTGCTTGGATCACCGGCGCGTACTGGTTCACATCGTCAACCAGCATCGCCAACCCGGCGGTGGGATTCGGCCGTATGTTCTCCGATTCGTTCGCGGGTATCGCTCCCGAGTCGTGGCCGATGTTCGCGGTCATGCAGCTGATCGGCGGTGTGGTCGCACTGGGCTTCTGTCGAGTTCTCTTCACAGTGAAGAAGTGATCTCGTGCCCGGCGTCTTGTTCCTCTGCATTCACAATGCCGGTCGCTCGCAGATGGCAGCGGGTTTCGCGCGCACTATCGGTGACGGCCGCGTCGACGTGTACTCGGGTGGTTCCGAACCGGCCGAACACCTGAACCCGATGGCGGTGGAGGCGATGCGCGAGATCGGCATCGACATCGCGGGCTTCACGCCGCAGAAGTTCACCGACGAATTGCTGCACCGCGTCGACGTGGTCGTGACCATGGGGTGCGGCGACACCTGCCCGTACGTACCGGGCAAGCTCTACGTCGACTGGCCCCTCGACGACCCGAAGGGGCAGCCCCTCGAGGTGGTGCGTCGCATCCGCGACGACATCCGAGCTCGGGTGGAATCCCTGGTCGGCGAACTGACGCGCTAGCGCCCCCAGCCGGGCGCACACACCCCGGTAGTACTTTCGTTCACGTGTCCATGAAGAACGAGCGCGCCAAACGAGAAACCCGGCGCCGATTCGAGCAGTGGGCCCGCAACCCCCAGTGCCACGCCAATGTCATCTCGGCCGTGCACAACGTGAAGATGGGCGTGGTCGCCCGGCGCGAGAACCCCAAGGCCCCACGCGAGGGGCAGTCGGTGTTCGCCCTGGCCCGCGGAAACTCGTTCGAAGCGGGTTTGGTCCGCGACGACGGCGAACTGCTCATCGAAGCTCTTCAGCGCGCCGACGTCATCACGTCGTTGTCGGCCGACTTCGCCGACCATCGCATCGCGGCCAATGGCGGCGCGGTCTCCGACCTCGACACCGCCGTACAGATGGGCCACGACTTCCTCGCGGCGCTCGCCGACGGCCTCTTGTTCAATGGCGCGGTATCGAGCCTCACGGTACGCATTCCGCGCGGCATCATGCTTCCCGAAGCACTGCTCATCATCGATGTTCTCTCGGTGCAAACCCACAGCGGCATACCGGTCATCGCCGTCGGCGAGATCAAGACGTACGCCGATCAAGGCGGGCACACGTCGCGTTCCGATCTGGCCGCCGCTCGCGCACAGATGGGTCTGTACGTTCACGCGCTCGAGGTCACGCTCGAGCGCTTGGGGTTGGCCGAGCGTGTTCACGTGTCACGGGAGGGTTTCCTCGTGCTCACGTATCCGGGGTCCAACCAGCCGAGTGTCCGCAGCGGTGAAGACCTTCGCTATCAACTCGAACGCGCGCGCCGCGGATTCGAGCTCATGGAAGAGTCGGCGTTGCTCATGAACGGCGAGTACGGCGGGGGCGACGACGACGATCCCGATTCGCTCATCGATCTCGTGCGCCACTCCGAGACCTTCTTCCAGGATTCGTGTCTGTCGTTCTGCGAGCGAGCCGAGTTCTGCTACTCACTCGCACTCCAGAAGGGACGCGGAGTGGTGTTGGGCGACGACGTCGAACGCTTCCTCGGGGGAATCTCGCTCACTCGAGTGGGCGAACTGCTCGACGGGGCCGATCCGCTATCGCGGGCCGAACGCGATGTGCTCTCACGCCTCAACGACGGACTGCCGGTGCTGCTGTGAGCAACGACCTCGAGACCATTCGTCGCATCAAGGCGTGGCACGACGGGAAACCTGCGCCGCGCGGTGCCGTCATCAACACGCTCGTGGCCGATGACGACGACGGCCTCGTGGTGTCGTTCTTGCGGATGGGTGGCGAGTCGCGCCCGTGGGGCGTGGCCATCGGAACTCTGGCCAGTGGTCCGACAGTCTTCACGGTTCCCGAAGCGCGCAATCGCCAACTCGTGGCCGACATGATGGTCGAAGTCGCGCCCACTCTGCTCGCACACTTCCGACATCCGAGTTTCGACGCCGATGGGCCGGGTGGCTACCAGGCGCAGTCCCTGCGGCAGATCTGGCTGCCGGGGCCCACGCACCTCGAGATGCTGCACTTCCTGGCGGCGGCATATGCGCGCACGAAATGGAATCACCCGGAGGTCGTCGTGCTCAACGCCCTCGGCAATCTGTGCAACGCGCTGTTCATCGAAGCACAGCGGCCGGGCCAACAAATGGTGATGACGGCAGTCGACGCGCTGCGCTCTGCTTACGTGTTCCCCACGGCATCCATTCGGCAGGCGCACCTCGGTCATCTGCTCGGTTGGTTGCGCGGCGGTCGTTCACGCGACGAGCGCTGGAGTTCGGCCCACGACGCCGAGCGCGAGTCGGTCTCCACCGTGCTCGATCCCGAGCTCGAGCGGCGTGAACTCGCCCCTCTGGTGGCCGAGTGGGGGAGCGAACGCTCCGACCAGGTGGCGCAGAGCATTCGAATCGCGCTCGAACCCGAGTTGCTTCGCCGCTGGAATCTCACGGCGGCCGCCATCGCCGAACTGCGCCGCGACCGCCGCGGGACCAACGCCGGCTTGGCCGAACTGGTGGCCAACAGCGCCAAGTCGTTCTTCCACGCGTGGGGCGATCGCGCTCTCAACGAAAACGCCGGGTTTCAGGCGTTCTGGCCCAACGTGTTCACCGACCACAACGCGCGCAGTGCAAGCGGATCGTTCCATGCGCGAGTGGCCGACGACGAGATCTCGCGCCTCGTGCTGATGCACGGCGATCGCGAACTCCAGCGTGAAGAACTGGCCAAGGGTCACGGAGTACTGGCCACTGTTCGTTCCAACTCCATGAACGAGTGGCTCATCTCGTATTCGTACCCCGATCTCACCACCATCGAGCCCGGTCGAACTCTCGCCATCGCCGGCCGCCCCACCATGACCCTCACGGTCACCGACGTCGATCTCGACGCTCGCACCATGACGCTCACACCTGGCTGGAAGCGGGCGAAGAGTCTTCCGGGTCCGCACACGTGGGCTCCCGACAACACCAAGTGGCGTGGTGCGCAACTGGTACTGCTGTTCGATCAGCCCACCAAGATCATGCGCAATCGCATCACGATGGCACGCCAAGGCGTCGACAACGACATCACTCTGTTGCTCAAGGCGCCGCCGGCGCGTCACGCCGCATTCGACGACGACGGCGCCGTTTTCGAATCGGTGGAGGCCGACTCGTGAGTGTCGTTCCTCAACTCAAGGAGTTCTTGCTGGGCCACGATCGGCTGTGTGTGGTGAAGGCTCCGCCCGGATCGGGCAAGTCTTTCAACCTCGTGCAGACTCTCGCGGCTGTTGTCGAAACCGATCTGCGAGTGGTGGTCGCGGCTCAGACCAACAACCAGGTCGACGATCTGTGCGCGCAGATCGCCAATGCGTACCCCACGACTCACGTCGTTCGTTTCTCGTCGGGTCGTTACAGCGGTGCTGTAGCGAGCAACGTGGAAATTCTGTCGAAGGTCGATCAACTGCCCGTCGGTCCGTCCATCGTCGTGGGAACGGTCTCGAAGTTGGCCATCTCCACGTTCGATCAGAGTTACGACGTGTTGTTCGTCGACGAGGCCTGGCAGATGACCTGGGCCGATCTGCTCACGTTGCGCGACGTGTCGGCTCGTTACGTTCTCATCGGCGATCCGGGCCAAATTCCGCCGGTGGTCACCATCGACGTCGACCGTTGGGAGGTGTCGCCGGTGGCGCCGCATCGCCCGGCCCCCGACGTGATCTTGCGCAATCCCGAACTCCGCAACATCACCACCGTGCTCGAACTCGATACGTGTTGGCGTCTGCCGCACGACTCGGTGTCGTTGGTGCAGACCTTCTACGACTTCACGTTCGGAGCACATGCGCGGCCAGGGGAACGCTTCCTACGACCCCGAGGCTCGCTCGACGTGTCACTCTCGACCGACCGCGCGATTCAGAGGCTCGCAACATCGTCCACCGTCGTGCTGTCTCACCCGTCCGACGGCAACGACGCCGCATCCCAACCCGACACCGAACTGGCCGAAGTAGTGGCTCGTCTCGCGGTACGGCTGCTCGAACTCCAATGCGTGTACGCGGCCGACGACGGTGAAGCTGATGCGCCACGCGACCTCACGCCGGCCGACATCGGCATCGTGTCCACGCACAACCTCATGAACACAGCCATCGAGAACGCGCTACCCGCCGCTTTGCGAGGGACGAAGGGCATTCGTGTCACGACACCCGAACGTTGGCAGGGTCTGCAGAAGCCAGTCATGATCGCCGTTCACCCGCTGTCGGGCGTCGCGTCGCCCAGCTCGTTCGATCTCGAGACCGGCCGTCTCTGCGTGATGGCCTCGCGCCATCGGTCGGCGTGCTTCTTCGTCACGCGCGACAACGTGGGCCGCACGCTCGACGTGCATCTACCCAACGCCGATCAGGCGCTCGGGTGCCACGACATCGTGGGCCGGGGTCACGCCCAGCACACCGCATTCTGGAAGTATCACGAGGAGCGTGATCTCGTTGTCTGAATCCTCCCCGCGCGTCGGTGACGTGGGCGGCTCACGATTCATCGTGGGCTGTTCGCATCGCGAAGTGAACGACCGCAATCCCCGCTACGACGGCTTGGCGTTGCTTCCCGTCGACGAACAGCAGCAGATGATGTTCGACGAGGGTCTCGAGTTCGAAGAAGAGGTTTTCGTCGAACTCGCGCGCCTGCACAAGGTGTCGTCCATGCGGCTGTCCGACGATCCCGATGCCGCAACGTTGCGCGCCATGGCTCGCGGCGACAAGGTGATCATCGGTGCGTCGTTGCCGGTGATCAATCACCGCGGCGGTCGACCCGACGTGTTGGTCCGACACGGCGACTCGCCCCTGAGCAACGGCAAGTGGGCCTACCTCCCGGTCGACGTGAAGAACTCGAAACCACTGGAGGGAGACTCGAAAGCCAAGGTGTGGCCAGTTGGTTCGCTCGACGCACCATGGATCGAGAATGCGGTCGCCACCGATCTCGGCAATGGCAAAGCGAAGTCCGATCACTCGTTGCAGCTGGCGCACTACTGGCTCATCCTCCACGACATGGGCCATGCGCCGGCCATCGAGCCGATCGGTGCCACCATCTCGCCCGACAAGAGGGTGGTGTGGCGTCCACTCGACGACGGCAAGAACAGTTTCATCGCTCAGGCCCAGGCCGAGTGGGACGAACGATGGGCCGCCATCGACGCCATGCGCAACGGTGAGGCTCGCCACACGCGCCCGGTGTATCGCGACGAGTGCAAGAAGTGCCGCTGGCACGACGTGTGCGAGTCCGAGCTCATTGCCGAACAGCACGTGTCGCTCGTAACGGGAGTGGGTGTCATCCAGGTGCGCAAGTTGGCCGAAGGAGGCATCGAAACCATCCCGCAATTGGCGGCTCTCGACTCGGTGAACGTCGATGCCAATCCCGTTCCGAAGTACGCGGCCCTCGGTGTGAACATCGACGCGGCGCGGGTGTACCTACGCGACGACGGCCGTCCGTACTTCAAGCGCGGGTCGTCGGGGTTCGTGGTTCCGCGGGCCGATATCGAAATCGACTTCGACATCGAGAACGACGACATCGTGTACATGTACGGACTCCACGTCTCCGAGCGCATCGACGAGCACACCTGGACCGATGGCGAGTACCGGTCGTTCCACACGTACGACCGTTCCGACCCAGCGGCCGAGGGTCGATTGCTGGCCGAGTTCTGGCGCTGGTTGCACGGCACCGTGGCCAACGCTCACGCTGCCGGTCGCACGGTGGCCGTGTACTGCTATTCGGGTGGTTTCGCCGAGATTCCGCGGATGAAGGAAGCATCGGTGCGTAACGCGCATGTCGACGGCGTGCCGTCGGTCGACGACATCGGTGCGCTGCCGTCGCACGATTGGTGGGTCGACATGCACGAGATCGCCAAACAGCTGCACTGGCCGTCGCGAACTCTCGGTCTGAAGGCGTTGGCTCCGATTTCGGGTTTCGCCTGGGATGCCGACGACGCGAGCGGCGCGAACTCCATCATCTGGTACCGCGCGGCCTGCGATCCCACCAATTCCGACCGCGGGGTGATGGGCGCCAAGTTGCTCCGTTACAACGCCGACGACGTTCTGGCCACGCGCGAGTTGCGCCAGTGGTTGCACAACGGAGTTCACGGCCGTGGCTGGCGAATCGACCCCGTCGAGAACCTCACCGCCTGAGGGTTTCGTCGGTTGTGTCAGACTGACCTCATGTCACAACCTGTTTCCGTCGTTCGTGAAATCGCCGCACCCGTCGACCGGGTGTGGTCGCTCGTCACCGATCTGCCCCGCATGGGGGAGTGGTCGCCCGAGAACCAGGGAGGCGAGTGGTTGAACGGTGCAGCCGGCCCGGCTGCGGGTGTCGAGTTCAAGGGACGCAACTCGAACGGCAAGAGGTCGTGGTCCACCAAGGTGAAGGTCGTCGAATTCGACGCCCCGCGCAAGTTCTCGTTCGCTCTGATGGTTGGCCGAAGCAACTGGTGCGATTGGGTGTACGAGGTCGAACCGACCGCTACGGGATCTCGCGTGACGCATTCCTGGGTCGATCATCGAAGCAAGTTCATGTCGCGCCTCGGCAAAGTGGTGAGCGGTGTGGCCGATCGAGCGGCGCACAATCGCGCCAACATGGAAGTCACGCTCGACAACTTGGCCAAGGCCGCGACCGCCTGACACGCCCCGTTCCCTACGTTCCGATCGGCTTGGGGAACCAGACCGACAAATTTGCCGGGGTTTCGCACCCATTAGGGGCTCTACACGTTGCTAGGGGAGAGGTCTCCCGGCCACGATGTATCCCGTGATCGAGCACTACATCGCCGCCCGTAAAGAAATCGAAGGTCCCGGATCTCCTTTCGAGGTCACGACCGTCACCGTCCGCGGAGTGGAGGTCAAGACCTTCGCTGCCGCGCCGCCCAACATGCGCTTCATCTGGGAGCTCACCGCGGCCCACGGTGACAAGAAGTACCTGGTCTACGAAGACGAGTCGTACACCTACAACGAGGTGCACGCGCAGGTTCGCAAGCTCGCGCACTACCTCGTGAGCCAGGGCGTGCAGCGCGGCGATCGCGTCGC
>Ga0315900_10002818_pt1 | contig 25984 bp, 29 predicted proteins | sample LakEriMetagenome_FD_203521 | JGI IMG/M metagenome (GOLD analysis project Ga0315900, IMG submission 203521) | Freshwater fungal communities from buoy surface, Lake Erie, Ohio, United States - Buoy 12 MA114 | ecosystem: Environmental > Aquatic > Freshwater > Lake > Lake biofilm | place: USA: Lake...
ATTTCCTTTGCGGTTGGGACATCGGCGGCGGCGCGCAGCGCACGCCGCCGGGTTGTTCTTCCGCATCCCTGCCGTCTGCCCACTGTGGTTCCTGCCGTCTCCCGTCTGCAGTAGACCCCGACCGCCGTTACCGCCCGCCTATCGTCACCACCCTCGGCGCCGCCCCACGTGCCTGCACCTGCAGGCGCGCGTCGCGTGCCCCCTGCATGACGCGCCGCAGCACGTTCACGTCGCGCACCGCCAGGCCGTTCACCGTGCGCACGACGTCACCAGCCTTGAGTCCGGCGTCGGCCGCCGGGGTGCCGGCGGGCACACGCAGGACCAGCACGCCGGGCTCGAGCCCGAGACTCTGCGCGAAGTCGGCGTCCATGGTGGCGAACTGCGCCCCGGCGAGTACGGCCACCCCGTTGGGGCTGAACATCTGGAGCGACAGCTGCGGCGGAAACGGCGCCGACCGATCGGGGGTCCCCCGCAGCAGGAGGCGCACCGGCGCGGCGGCGCTTTCGTCGCGGCGCGCGTCCACCTGCACCGGCACCTCACGCGGCTTGCCGGCACGGCGCACCCGCACCTTTACCGTGCTGCCGGCGGTGATGAGCTCCGCGTAGTTCACCGCCGCCTGCATCACGTCGCGCCCGTTGTACGCCACCAGCGTGTCCCCGGCGGACAGGCCGGCCCGCGCCGCCGGTGAACCCACATCGACCGTCTCGACGAGCGGGTACTCGCAGTGACTCGTCATCACGCCGTCGGGTGTGACGATGCGGATCTGTGCACCGCTCAACGACAGGCCCATGTACCCCGACGGCGCCACCAGCGCCCCCGGCAGTGCCGCTTCCGCCTCACCGGCGAACGCCGCCACCTGCGGCTGCAGCGCGCGGATGACGCGATTGACCTGGGGCGCGATCAGCACGAACGTGCTGTCGACCGCCCGACGCACCAGGGGCGCAACGCCGCGCATCATCGCCTCCATGTCGATCGTCACCGGACCATTCCCGCTGTCCACCGTGACGAACATGCGCCGCCCGGTCACCGGCGGCGCGTAGACGGGCGCACGTTCCACCCGCTCGGCATTTTCGTCACGCGTGAAGCGCACCACCACCTGCATGAGCGAATCCATACCGCGCCGCACCTGCGCAATGCGCTGCAGCTGGTCGCGTTCGAGCTGCTGCTGCTGCTCGAGCGTGAGCGCCGCACTCTCCAGCTGGCGCTTGAGGCGCAGCAGCGCCAACCCCTCGGGCGCGTGCACCAGCGGCGACGGTGACGATTCGAGTTCGGTGCAGACGTTGGTGCTGGTGAGCGGTCCCGGGGCCACCCGCCTGACGGTGGCGCGCGTGCGGCTGCTCACCGGCGTCTGCGCATCGAGCACCCCGGTCACGAGCCCCGTGGCCGCCAGCACCGCCAGCAGCGGGGCGGTATGCCGCCGAGAGGTCGTGCCGCCCGTCTCCTTCATGCCACCCATCGCTCAGTACCGTTCGATGATCTTGTCCACGGGCAGGGCGCTGCTGAGCGCCTGCAACGTGGCCTCGCGCGCACTGTACGCGGCGAGATAGTAGTGATTGAGCACCGGATCCTGCGGCGCATCCCGCAGCGCCACGCGCGAGGCTTCCATCATCTGGTCCAGTGCTGCCAGACGCGCCCGGAACACCTCCGGATCACGCATCGTCGTGTCGTTCGATGCCAGCCAGAGTGACGCCCGTTCGTACTCCCGCTGCGCTTCATTGAGCGCGAGAGTGGCCTGCTCCACACTGCCGTACGTCTCGTCGGCAAACGGGCGTTCGGCCAGCGACACCGGCGCGACGGGCGCCCGCCGCGCGCCAACAGCAGCGCCTGCCAGGGACACTGACGCCCCGGTCAGCGCCGTACCGCTCGTGAAGCGCCCCAGCATGGCCCCACCGCTGACCAGCACCAGGGCGGCAGCGGCCTGCCGCCAGCGGGACGCCACCGCGCGACGTGGCGCCATCGTGGCGGGGCTGTCGGCACCCGGTCGCACGACATGCTGCGCGGCCGCCGCGTTCTGCCCACCGGTGACCCACGACGCCCCCGCACGCGCTGCCTCGCTCCGGCCCACGCCGGCAAGGATGGCGTCGAACTCGACCAGTCGCGGTGCGTCGGGCGATGGCGGCTGCGCCCCCAGCGCGCCAGCCATCGCGACGACGGCCGTCACGGCCTCGTACTCCGTGCGGCAATCGGCGCACGCCGCCAAATGGGCAAGCTCGCCAGCCGACAGAGGAACGTCGTCGAACGCCGCCAGCCGCTCGGCAGCGAGGTGCGGACTACTGGGCTGCATAGGTTCCACCATAAGACTCACCATATCCGTCTGCAAAATGCCGGGCCGCGCCTTCGTGGCCACGCCGCTGCTCCACGAACGGCGCCAGGAGCCGCCGCAACTTCGCCCGCGCCTTGAAGAGCTGCGACTTGGAACCACCGGCAGTGATCCCCAACTCGGCCGCGATCTCCTCGTGCGTGTACCCCTCGACGTCGTGCAGCAGGAACACCGTGCGGGCGCCTGGACTGAGCTGCCGCGCCGCCTCGTCGATGCTCTGCGCCAACATGCGGCGCTCCGCATCCTGTTCCACGATCGCCGAATCCTCCTCGATCCCCGTTTCGGTGGCCGCCAGCCGCTTCACGCTGCGCAACGCATTGAGCGTACGATTGATGGCCACCCGATGAATCCACGTGCTGAACTTGGCGTCACCACGCCAGGACGGGAGCGCACGAAATATCTGGATCCAGACCTCCTGCGCGATATCCTCGGCAAGGTCGGGATCTCCGGCGAGGCGGCGGACGACCGCGTCCACGTGCGGCGCATGCTGATTCCACAGCAGCCGCATGGCGCGTTCATCCCCGTCAATCGCCCGTCGAACGATGGCGGCGTCAGTCTCCATGGGGGCTGTGGAATCTGTCACAGGCGGGCGGGGGATGGTTGCCTGCGGCGTTTCATGACAACGCAGGGAGCAGGGGAAGGCGTTCAGGGGGCGGGGGGGAACGCCACGACCGGCGTCCTTCTTCCTGACTGCCTTCCCCCCTGCCCCCTCCCTTGCGACCCGGTGACGTCATGTCACACACCCGCCGTTGCCCCCGGACGGTTTCACCCGTCCGGGGTATTGACGGGGGTGACCGGTCGCCTTAGATGCCTTGAGGGCACGGAGGGATCGTCACGTGGGCGGCACCGCGCGCGGCCCCGTGCATCCCTTCGCCATACTCTACGGCCGGATAATCCACGTGTTCCTGCTCGCCGCGCTTGCCATCGCTGCCGCCGACGTCACTGCCGTGGCCCGGCCGTTGCCGGGCGGCCTCCCCGAACGGGAGCCGGCGGCGGTCGGCATGTCGGCCGAACGGCTGGCCACCATTGACCGGGTGGTGCAGCGCGGCATCGAGGCGGGCGGGTATCCTGGTGCGTCGCTGGTGGTGGGGCGCAAGGGATACGCCATCTGGCAACGCGGCTACGGCACCCTCGACTGGACGCGCACGTCGCGCGTGACCGCCAACGAAAGCCTGTACGACCTGGCATCGCTCACCAAGGTCGTGGCCACCACCACGGCCCTCATGGTGCTCTTTGACCAGGGGAAGGTGGAGCTGGATGCCCCCGTTTCGACGTACCTCCCCGAATTCAGCGGCGGGCTCAAGGACCAGGTCACGGTGCGTCACCTGCTCACCCATCGCGCGGGCCTGTCGGCGGGACGCGAACTGTGGCGCATGGCGAGCACACCGGCGGAAGCTCGCGCCGCGGTGATCAGCTCCCCCATCAACTGCACACCGGGCGCCTGTTACGAGTATTCGGATCTGGGCGCCGACCTGCTCGGGTTCATTGCCGAGGCGGTGAGCGGCGAGTCGCTCGAGGGGTTGCTGCAGAAGCAGGTGTTCCGCAAGCTGGCCATGAACGACACCCGCTTCCGGCTCTCCGACGCCGATGCGGCGCGCACTGCGCCCACGGAAATCGCGCCGCCGCGCGGGTATCCGCTGCGGGGCGAAGTACACGACGAAAACGCGTACGCGCTGGGTGGCGTGGCGGGGCACGCGGGGCTGTTCAGCACGGCCGCCGACCTGTCGGTCTTCGCCCAGATGCTCCTCGACGGCGGCGTGTACAACGGCACCCGAATCGTGGCCGACAGTACCGTACAGCTGTTCACGCGCCGTGCCGCCGGGCACCGCGCGCTGGGGTGGGACACCTGCGCCGGCGGCGCCGGGTGCGGGCAGTTCATGAGTGAGCGCGCCTTTGGCCACACCGGCTTCACGGGGACGTCGCTCTGGATTGACCCCGATCGCCAGATGTTCGTGGTGCTCCTGACCAATCGGGTGCATGCCGCGCGCGCGCGCCGCCCCAGCAAGGTCATCGCCGACGTGCGCAACGACCTCGCCGATGCCGCCGTGCTGGCCGTCATGGACGACCCGGGTGGCGTCATGGCCATGCCGGCCAGCTTCCGGGCTGATCTGGCCCAGGACTGGAATCGCCCCCTGCGGGCGCGCCGCGCCTCGAGTGCCAGTGCGCGCCGCAAGGCGGCCGCCGCCAGGCGCGCGGCCGCCAAGCGGTCGGCCGCCAAGGGCCGGTCGGCCAAGGGGAGCAGCGCCGCGCGCAGCACCGGCAAGGCGTCCAACTCGGCCGGGAAGCGGAAGGCAGTCGGCAAGAGCAAGGCAGCCGCCAAGGGCACCTCGGTCGCCAAAGGCAAGGCGGCCACCAAGCGCAAGTCGGTGGCAAGCGGCAAGAAGACCACCTCGGCCAAGCGTGGCGGCAAGGCGACGTCGTCCCGTTCCAAGGGCTGAGGAATCCCGAGTTGGGAACCGGGGATTGCTCTACCGACTATAGTTCGGTATGAACCCTGCCATGGACGAAGTCATGAGCGAAACGCCGGCCCCTGCCGCCGGTGCCGTATCGGCCGATCAGGCCAAGCTGGCACTGCGCCGGGTCAAGGATCCCGAGCTCAACCTCAACATCGTCGACCTCGGGCTGGTGTACGACATCACTGTCGAGGGGAGCACAGTGCGCGTGGACATGAGCCTCACCTCGCCGGGGTGCCCCTCGGGCCCCGAAATCATGGGTGAAGCGGAACAGCAGATCCGCACGCTCCCCGGGGTGACCGATGTCCAGATGAATCTCGTCTGGTCGCCGCCCTGGACTCCCGAGCGAATCGAACCGCGCGTCCGCGCGTACATGGGCTTCTGAGTGGGCATCGCCGTCCGGTGATGGACGGCGGGACTGCTTCCTCAGGGAGGCAGGGAGCGGGAAGCAGGAGGCAGGGAGAAGCATATGGGGAAAAGGAAAGACCCGGGCGCGGTGCGCTCCGGGTCTTTGTCATGTCCCACCCTGCTCCCTGCTCGTTGCCCGTTCGCCCAGCCCCCACCGGGCGAGGCTGGCAGCATTCACGCCATGCGCGCCCGCGCGGGTACGCCCTTTGCTCCCCGTTCCGCGCGCGCCATGCGCAGCACCGTGATCGCCACGGGGATCAGCATGAGCGCGCCACTCCAGAGGAACAGGTCGGCCACGTTGGCCACCATAGTTACGTTCTGGGTGAGTCGTACCGCGAGGAAGTCCGCCACACCCTTGGGGCCCGCCACGATACTGGCGAGGTTGCCGAGCGCCCCGCCGCTGACCAGACCGAGCGCCACCGTCGAGCGCGGATCGACCGCCGCCATGGGACGCACGACCGACAGGACCAGGCCAAGCGCCAGCACCGAGACCACCACGTTCAGGAGCCATACAAACGGCCCCACCACGGTTCCGCCGGCAGCACCGAGGTTCCACACCACCGTCAGCGAGAACCAGTCGGTAAGCGTGTAGAGGCCGTACTCCCCGAGCGACCGAACTGCGGCCTCCTTGGTCAGGAGGTCGATGGCCGCCGCGATGGCCGCCACTCCGAGGTAGCGGTGGAGGGGGGATTCGCCGGAGATCGGCGAAAGCGAGCGTGGAGGCATGGAGACAGACATGCGTCAGGCATCCGGAAGGAGTCGACTACCGTGTGCCAGTCCCCGTACGCACCTCACGTGCCGCAGCGCAGCCGTTCGTCACGTGGCCCATCGAGAGTCGAACACCGTACGCAACGTGCATATTTGCATGCAGTTACGGAAAACCCGCGTCGCCCCGTCCCTGCTCACCCCGCCCGCCTCGTTGGACGGGCGCCACAACCGGACGTTGCGCCACCCAACAGGAACGTGGCGCTGGTGCGACAGGTCAGCCGGGCTTGTACGGGGAATCGTCCTTGGCCGCAAAACCGGCGAGCGCCTTCACGAAATCGGCGCCCAGGACCTCGATCTGCCACTTTCTCAGCTCGGGAATCTCGGCGAGATCGTCCACGTGCCGCGGTTTGCGGCGGGCGACCGCCTCCATGCGGTCACGCGAGCAAAGCACGCCGGGGTCGAGGTCGAGCCTGGCCGCGACGGTATCGCGTACCGACTTGAGCCGTGCCACCCGATCGTCGAAGTCGGGCTCGCGATCCCAGCGCGCACTCTTGGGGAATCGCGGCAGTTCGGAGTCGGGCACGGCGTTGCCACGGGCGATCGCCTGCAGCGCCTCGGTGGCGCGCCCCTCGTTCATGCCGCGCGGAAATCCCTTCACGCCGAAGAGCGCCTCGCGCGTGGTGGGCGCCGATCGGGCGAGGTCGAGCAGGACCTCGTTGCCGGCCACGCGGAAGGTGGCGCGATCGAGTTCGGCGGCGATGCCGTCGCGCCACTGCACCAGTTCGCGCAGCCTGGCGAGTTCGCGGCGCGTGAGGTCCCGCGCTCCCTTGAGCCGGAGAAAGGCCGGATCGGCGCCGTCGGTGTCCCACCGCGTGCCCTCGGCACGCGCGAACTCCTCGCGCGCCCAGTGCAGGCGTCCCTTGCGTTCGAGTTCATCGTGCAGCCGGTCACGTAGCGCCAGCAGATGGCGTGTGTCCTGCGCCGCATAATCGAGCATGTCGGCCGTGAGTGGGCGCATGCTCCAATCGGCGCGCTGATGCTTCTTGTCCAGCTTCACGCTGAAGAACTGTTCGAGCAGGGCGGCGAGCCCGAACGCGCGAATGCCCAGCAGTTGCGCGGCCACGCGCGTGTCGAAGAGATGCGTGACACGCCACCCGTAATCCTGGTGCAGCAGGCGCAGATCGTAATCGGCGTCGTGCAGCACGACCTCGACGGTGCGATCCTCGAGCAGGGTGCCAAGGCGCGACGGCGTGCCGATGGGCAGGGGATCGATCACCGCTTCATGGTGCAGCGTGGACAGCTGCAGCAGATAGATGCGATCGACGAAGCGGTGAAAACTCGCGCCTTCGGTGTCGAGCGCGAGCGCGCGCACGCCGGTCAGTCCGGAGAGAAAGCGATCAACGGCGTCAGCCGTGTCGAGATAGAGAGGGGCGGGCGGCAGTGGCATGTCTCCCCGTAAGCTACACTGCTCGGTAGTTTCGGGACCATGACCATCAAGGACGAGACTCTGCTCCCCGACCCGCTCCCCCCGGAGCGGCGGGGCTGGCGCACCGCCGACCTCACGCGCGCGGCGCTCACGGTGCTGGCGGTGTGGTTTGGCCTGCAACTGCTCTGGTCGGTCCGCTCGCTGGCGATTCTCGTCTTCCTGGCGACGCTCTTCGGCGTGGCCGTGGCCCGCGGGGTCGATTCCCTCGAGCGGTTCCGCATTCGGCGCGGTATCGCGTCGGCGCTCATCGTGCTGGGGACGCTGGGGGCGATTGGGGGGGTGCTCGCCTTGACGGCCCCCACGCTGGTGGAACAGGGCCGGCAGCTGCAGCGGGAGTTTCCGGCGGCCGTGTCGAAGGTACAGACGTGGATCGACAGCAAGCGTGGCGGTCTGCTGGGGTCGCTCATTTCCTCGGCCGCCGGCACCGGCACGCCGGTGGACTCGATGGCCGCGGTGGTGCCCTCCGGCGGGGCCCCGGTAGCCCCGGCGGTCGACGCGTCCGGCCAGGCGGCGACCGAATCGGCCACGGAAGCCATCAAGCGCCGCCTCAGCGACGGCCTGGGAAGTGTCAGCAAGTATCTCTTTTCATTCGTGTCGAATACGCTGGCGGCCATCGCCGCCTTCGTGCTGCTGATCTTCCTGGCCATGTACATCGGCGCCGAGCCCGACGTGTACCGCGGGTGGATGCTGGCCATGGTGCCGGCTACGTCGCGGGCACAGACGCGCATCGTGCTGGCCGAGATCTCGAAAGTGCTGCGCAAGTGGCTGGTCACGCAGCTGGTCGCCATGGTTGTGATCGGCACGGTGTCGTACGTGGTGCTGCTGCTGCTCGGCGTGAAGGCAGCCTTTGCCCTGGGCTTCATCGCGGGGCTGCTCGAGTTCATCCCCACGGTGGGGCCGGTGCTCAGCGCCATCCCGGCGGTGCTCATGGGCTTCGTCGACTCGCCGGAAAAGGCGCTGGCGGTGGCCATCGCCTACTGGGGGATTCAGTTCGTCGAGAACAACCTGCTCATCCCCTTCCTTATGCGCGGGGAAATGGACCTCCCGCCGGCGATCACCATCGTGGCGCAGACGCTCATGACGCTGGTGTTCGGCTTCCTGGGCCTCATGGTGGCGGTGCCGCTCACCGCAGCGGTGCTCGTGCCGCTGCGGATGATGGCCGAGCGGGAGAACGCGCGGGAGAAGCTGCTCGTGCGCGGCAGCAAGGCTCGGCAGGATCCGATGCGGGCGGAGATCACACCGGAGGTCGTGATGGGGGAAGCCGACCGTGGGCCCATGGTGGAAGCCGGTGACGCGCCCGTCGTCCCGACGACTCCGCCATGATCGCGCAGTTTCCGGGCTTTCGGATCGGGTACGACGATCAGGGGGAGGGACTCCCCGTCGTCTTTCTGCACGGGTTTCCGCACGATCGCACCCTGTGGGCAGTGCAACGGGTGGCGCTGGCGCCTCAGGCGCGGTGCATCGTGCCGGACATTCGCGGCTTCGGCCACAGCAGCACGCACGGCCCGTACTCCATGGACCAGTATGCCGATGATGTCGTCATGCTGCTGGATTCGCTTCGGCTCGAGCAGGCGGTGGTGTGCGGCCTGTCCATGGGGGGCTACATCGCGATGGCGCTCTGGCGTCGACACCCCGAGCGGGTACGCGCCTTCGTGTTCTGCGATACCAAGGCGGGGCCCGATACCGAGGAAGGACGGGTGCGCCGCGATGATCTGGCGGCGCTGGTCAAGCAGGGAGGAACCCGGGTCATTGCCGACGCGCAGATCACGGGCATGGTGGGGCCGGCGACGCGAAACCGGCGCCCGGAGGTCGTGGCGGCACTGCGGGCCATGATGGGGCGTCAGTCGGCGGCGGGGGTGATTGGGGCGCTTCAGGCGCTGCGCGACCGTCCCGATTCGCGGGAAACCCTGCGGACGATCAGCGTGCCGACGTTGGTGGTGGTGGGCGAGGACGATGCGCTGACCCCCATCAAGGAGGCGCGCGCCATGGCCGAGGCATTACCTTCCGCCGCGCGGGTGCGGCTCGAAATCATTGCGGGAGCGGGACATGTCCCCTGCCTCGAGCGCCCTGCCGCCACCACGCACGCCCTTTCCGACTTTCTCGCCACTCTGGCATGACCACCGACGCCGCCGCGCCCGCCATTTCCGCCGCCGAACGTTCCACCGCTGCCCGTATCGGGCAGGTGCTATTCAAGAATCGCGGCTGGCTGCCGGTGCCCTTTCTCGCGGTGCCCCTGCTCGCGCCCGGCAACCAGACCGCCACCACCTGGACGGTTGGCCTGTTGCTGGTGGCGCTCGGGGAGCTCATTCGCACCGCCGGCGTGGCGGCGGCCGGGACCGTTACGCGGCGACGGTCGCGCGACGTGCAGCGGCTGGTCACGTACGGCGCATTCGCCTGGTGCCGCAATCCCCTCTACGTGGGCAATTTCTTCGCGTGGATGGGCTTCACGGTCGTGAGCGGGGTGTTCTGGTTCCTGCCCGTCGCCATCGTGATTTTCGCGATCGAGTACACGCTCATCGTGCGCTACGAGGAGGGGGTGCTGGAATCGATCTTCGGGCAGGAGTATCTGGAGTACAAGGCCCGCACCCCGCGCTGGTTCGGGCGTCCGCCGGCGGGGAGCACGGAAGGCCCGCACGACTGGAAGGAAGCCATCTGGAGCGAGCGGTCGACGCTGCTGCAGTACGTGGTGATCATCGCGGCGTTCTGGTACAAGGGCCAGCTGTAGCCGTTGCCTCCTTCCTGCTCCCTGCTCCCTGCTCCCTGCGTCCTGCCCCCTGCGTCCTTTTCGCGGCTCCAGGAGGGAGCAGGACGCAGGCAGCAGGACGCAGGCAGCAGGATACAAACAAAGGGCCGCCACGCGATGCGTGGCGGCCCTCATGGCAATGCGACAGCGCCGACGATCAGCGTGTGGGGCGCCCCGGCGGGTTTGCGCCGTTGAAGACGTCCTTGTTCTTGCCGATGAAGCTCTTCAGCTGCACCGGTACGTCTTCCTCGGGGAAGATGGCCGTGACCGGGCACTCGGGCTCACAGGCACCGCAGTCGATGCATTCGTCGGGGTGGATGTACAGCTGGTCCTCACCCTCGTAGATGCAGTCGACGGGACACACGTCGACGCACGACTTGTCCTTGACGGAAATGCAGGCTTCAGTGATGACGTAGGGCATGGGACGAAGCTCGGGTCTGGCCAGCCGGAACGGTGGTAGCTGGCGATGCGGGAAGATACTACGCGGTGAACGCGGAACAAGCGCGGAGAGTGTCCGGACGTTACCGGCGCCAGGGCGGCAGCTCGCCGCGCTTGAGCTCCGGATTCTCCCGGAAGAGCGTGAAGGTGCGGCCGATGACCTGGATGACCTCGGCCCCCATTTGTTGCGCGGCGTCGTTGGCGGCCGCCTTCGCCGAGAGCTCACCGCCCTTGGCCACCTGCACCTTCACCAGTTCCCGGGTCCGCAGCACATCGTCGAGGCTCTGGAGCAGGGTCGGCGTGATCCCCGCGTGCCCGATGTGCACCAGGACGTCGAGGTGGTGTGCTTCGGAGCGCAATCCCGCACGCTCCTTGCCGGTCATGCTCATGGACGAATCCCGTCGAAGGCGAAAAACGAAAACGGATTGATCGGGGGACCGTCCCACCAGGCGCGCCCGCGACCACGTTTCATCACCTGGAAATGCAGGTGGGGGGTCTTGGGGGACGCATTCCCCGTCGTTCCAACGTAGCCGATCACGGACCCCTTGGCGACTCGATCGCCCACGGCGAGGCCGCGGCGATACCGCTCGAGATGCGCGTAGTAGTACACGAAGCGCTCATCGGCGTCGTAGGCATAGATGACGATGCCGCCCACGGGCCCCTCAGCGAGCCGCCCGATGATGTGATCGGTGGCGGCCATGACCGGGGTGCCGCGCGGGGCAAGCAAATCGAGGGCGCCGTGGAGGCGTCCGTTGCCGCGCGGGGCGGTGAAGTTGTCCCGAATGGTATGCCGCGCCGCCCCCTCGACGGGGATCATGAGCTGTCGCTGCCACAGGGCGTCGAGATCGTCGTCGGTGACAGCGGCGTCGCGGGGGCCGTTATGGCCGGGCGTGGCTCCGATGGCCCGCGTCGGCGCGGGCGCTCGTTCGGGCGGCCGGGGAGCGGGGAGCGGCTCCGGTTCCGCTCGCGTGCGCGAACAGGCCGCCAGCATTACAGAAACACCAATGAGCCATAAACGCACCAGACCAAGACTGCTCAACCGCCAGCTACCCTTTGACGACCTGGGGGCGGAAGTACGGCTCGAGATAGCGCAGCAGGTCTTCCACGGTGCGCACTGACGTCTTGAGGCTGTCGAGCTCCTGGGCGCGCGGCAGCCGAGCCCCGGCGCGATCGGCGATCACCAGCACGGCGTCCTCGAGATCGAGATCGGCAAGTCCGAAAACGCGGGCGAGGTCGTCGGTCGGATTGACGATGTACTGCGGTTCCTGCGCCCCGTGCCGCTCGGCGAGATAGCCGTACACCTGCGCCAGCAGATTCTCGGGAAAGCGGCCGCGGAACGCGTCGCGGAAGCGGGAGAGCCCATCCCGCTCGATAGACTGACGATTGATGCGTGTTGCCCGGGCCAGCGCGAACAGCCCCAGCAGCAACACCACTATGGCTACCGATACGGACAGTCGCACTACCGCAGCACCCGTGGCAAAAGTGAGATGCGTGTCGCGGCCATCATTGGCGGAGCAGCTTCGTTGACGGCGCGAACCCCTCGCTCGCGACCGGTCTGGTCCGAACGCCGACCCGAATGACGCATGTCATACAGTACACCATTTCACAAGGCGGGGAAACTCCCGCCGGAGCGCGACCTGTCCCTCCAGATCCACTGCATTCGTGCACACTTTCGTTGACGAACTCAAATGCCGAACTATATTGTCGGCATGGAGGACGTCGTTGGGGCGCTTGGGGGATTTCGCGGGGTTCGTGCCGAATTGCTGGTCGCGCTGCGCAAGGCGCAACCGCTCACTGCGCACGAACTCGGCGAGCAGTTCGGCCTGACCGCCAACGCGCTGCGCCGGCACCTCAAGGCGCTCGAGGAGGACGGGCTGGTGCGCTACGAGCGGGACGTGCGTGGCGTGGGGGCCCCGGTGTTCGCCTACTCTCTGACCACGGCCGGGGAAGCGCTGTTTCCGCGGTCGTACGTCCAGGTGCTGGCCACGGCGCTCGAAGCGTTACGGACCCATACGGGCGAGCAGGCCGTTGAGGCGGTGTTGGAGGCCGAGTGGCGTCGGCTGGCAGATGAAGCCGGGCCGGTACTCGAGGCGTTGCCGTTGGAAGAGCGGGTACCGCTGGTGGCCGAGCTGTTGACGGCCAAGGGATACATGGCGGAGGTCGTGTCGACCTTGCCGGAGCGCATCGTGGATGAGGGGGCGAGCGAGGCACCGCGCGTCACGCTCCGCATCCACAACTGCGCGATGCGGGAGATCGCCGAGCGGTTTCCGCAGGCATGTGCAGTGGAAGAAAAGTTCGTGGAGCGACTGCTGGGTGTCCCGCTCGTGCGCCAGGCGCATCGGCTGGGCGGCTGCGGTCACTGTGAATATGGCGTGTCAGGTCACCTTTCGACGGTGAAACAGGAGCAGGCATGAGTTCGACCATCGAGCAGCTGGTCAATCGCGAGTACCAGTACGGGTTCAGCACCGACATCGAAACGGAAACGTTGCCGCCGGGGCTGACCGAGGACACGGTCCGCTTCATTTCCGCCAAGAAGCAGGAACCGGAGTGGCTCCTCGAGTGGCGCCTCAAGGCGTTCCGCCGCTGGCAGACCATGACCGAGCCGCATTGGGCGAACGTCACCTATCCGGCCATCGACTACCAGGCGGCGAGCTACTGGAGCGCCCCCAAGTCGGTGAAGCCGCTCGCCTCGCTCGACGAGGTCGACCCGGCGCTCCTCGAGACGTACAACAAGCTGGGCATCTCCCTCACCGAGCAGAAGCGACTCTCCGGCGTGGCCGTGGACGCGGTGTTCGACTCGGTGTCGGTGGGCACCACCTACAAGGAAGAACTCGCGAAGCACGGCGTGATCTTCATGAGCTTCGGGGAGGCGGTGCGCGAGCACCCGGAGCTGGTGCGGCAGTACCTCGGCTCGGTCGTGCCGTACAGCGACAACTTCTTCGCCGCGCTCAACAGCGCCGTCTTCTCCGACGGGTCGTTCTGCTACATCCCCAAGGGCGTGCGCTGCCCCATGGAGCTCAGCACCTATTTCCGCATCAACGCGGCGGAAACGGGGCAGTTCGAGCGCACGCTCATCGTGGCCGATGAGGGGGCCTACGTGAGCTACCTGGAAGGGTGCACCGCGCCGAAGCGCGACACCAACCAGTTGCACGCGGCGGTCGTGGAAATCGTGGCGCTCGACAACGCCACGGTGAAGTACAGCACCGTGCAGAACTGGTACGCGGGCGACGAGCACGGCGTGGGCGGCATCTACAACTTCGTCACCAAGCGCGGCAAGGCGATGACGAACGCCAAGATCTCGTGGACGCAGGTGGAGACCGGCTCGGCCATCACCTGGAAGTACCCCAGCGTGATCCTGCAGGGCGACCACAGCGTGGGCGAGTTCTACTCGGTGGCCGTGGCCAGCAAGAAGCAGCAGGCCGACACGGGTACCAAGATGATCCACATCGGCCGCAACACGAAGAGCACCATCGTGTCGAAGGGCATCAGCGCCATGCAGGGGCAGAACAGCTACCGCGGCAAGGTGCAGATCCTGCCCAAGGCCGAGGGGGCGCGCAACTATACGCAGTGCGACTCGATGCTCGTGGGCAATGCGTGCGGTGCGCATACGTTTCCCTATGTGGAAGTGGGGAACAACAGCGCGACGCTCGAGCACGAAGCGTCCACCTCGAAGATCGGTGAGGACCAGATCTTCTACCTCAAGGCGCGCGGGCTCGACGCCGAGCAGGCCGTGAGCATGATCGTGAGCGGCTTCTGCAAGGAAGTGTTCAAGGAGTTGCCCATGGAGTTCGCGCTCGAAGCGCAGCAGCTGCTCGGCATCACGCTCGAGGGGTCGGTGGGGTGAGTTGACGTGGGCGTCGGGGAGTTTCGGGTATCCGGTTGCGGGTACCCCGCTCCTGATCGACCCGCCACTCGCCACCCGAAACCCGAAACTCCTCTGCTTCACACAAAATTTCCTACTTCTCCATATATGCTCCAGATCAAAGACCTCCACGCCTCCATCGACGGCAAGCCCATTCTCAAGGGCATCTCGCTCACCGTGAACGCCGGTGAAGTGCACGCCGTCATGGGCCCCAACGGGTCGGGCAAGAGCACGCTCGCCCAGGTACTCGCGGGGCATCCGGCCTACGAGATCACCGGTGGCGAGGTGCTCTACCAGGGGGAGAATCTCCTCGAGATGGACGCCGAGGTGCGCGCCCAGCATGGAGTCTTCCTGGCCTTTCAGTACCCCGTGGAGATTCCCGGCGTGAGCAACGCGTACTTCCTGCGTGCCGCCTACAACGAGATCCGCAAGGCGAAGGGGCTCGAGGAAGTGGACCCCATGGAGTTCCTCGACCTGGTCGAGGAGAAGCTCAAGCTGGTGGACATGGACGCGTCCATGCTCAACCGCTCGGTGAACCAGGGCTTCTCGGGTGGCGAAAAGAAGCGCAACGAAATCCTGCAGATGGCGGTCCTGCAGCCCACGCTCAGCATCCTCGACGAGACCGACTCCGGCCTCGACATCGACGCGCTGCGCATCGTGGCCGAGGGCGTGAACGCGCTCAAGCGCCCCGACAATGCGAGCATCGTGGTGACACACTACCAGCGCCTGCTCAACTACATCGTGCCCGACTATGTGCACGTGCTGGCCGGGGGCCGCATCATCAAGAGCGGTGACAAGTCGCTGGCGCTGGAACTCGAAGCGCGCGGGTACGACTGGGTGCTGGAGACGGTGGCGTGACCACGGGGCTGCGATTTGCCGAACAGGCCGTGGAGGCGTCGGTGGCCGACGCGCCCGGCTCGATCCGGGCGTTGCGCGCCGCGGGGGCGACGGCCTTCCAGACGCTCGGCTTTCCGTCCACGCGCAACGAAGACTGGCACTACACCAGCGTCTCGGCCATCGCGTCGGCGCAGTACGTGCCGGCGATCGATCGTCCGGCGCACGTCGGGGCGGTGACGGCGGCATCGCTGGCGCCGTTCACCTTCGGCGCCGACTGGCCGCTGGTGGTGTTCGTGAATGGCCGTTTCGCGCCGTCGCTCTCCACGCTGGGAGCGCTGCCCGCCGGTATCCGCGTGCTGGACATGGCCACGGCGTCGGCGGAACAGCCCGAACAGCTCGGGCGCGTGCTCGGCACCGCGGCGCCGGCCGACCGGGATGGCTTCACCGCGCTCAACGCGGCGTTCGCCGGCGAGGGGACCTTCATCCACGTGGCCAAGGAGATGGTGATCGAGCATCCCATCCACCTGCTGCACGTGATGGACGAGTCGGGCGCCGGTGTCATGAGCCACCCGCGCCACGTGCTGGTGGTGGAACGCCACGCCAAGGCGAGCGTGGTGGAAAGCTACGTGAGCCTGGCCGACGTGCCGTATTTCACCAATGCGGTAGTGGAGGCCTTCGTGGAGGATGGCGCCACCCTCAACGTGGTGCGCATTCAGCGCGAGGCCCGTGCGGCCCACCATGTGGGCACGGTGGAAGCGCGCCAGGGCCGGGACAGCCATTTCATCACGTTCACCTTCCAGACCGGTGCGGCGCTGTCGCGCAGCAATGTGTACACGGTGCTTGGCGGTGAGGGGTGCGGCTGCACCATCAACGGGCTGTACATGCTCGACGGCGAGCAGCACGGCGACCACCAGACGCGGGTGGAGCACGTGAAGGAGAATTGCTTCAGCCGCGAGGCCTACAAGGGGCTCATTGACGACGCCGCGCACGGCGTCTTCAACGGCAAGGTGTACGTGCACCCCGAGGCGCAGAAGACCGACGGCAAGCAGACCAACCACACGCTGCTGCTCTCCGAGAAGGCGCAGATCGACACGAAGCCGCAACTCGAGATCTTCGCCGACGACGTGAAGTGCACGCACGGCGCCACGGTGGGCCGCATGGACGAGACGTCGCTCTTCTACCTCAAGAGCCGCGGTGTGGGCAAGGTCCTGGCCAAGCAGTTGCTCATGTACGCCTTTGCGGCGGACGTGCTGGAGACCATCGAGAACCCGCTCATCGTGGAGGCGCTCGAGAAGCTCACCGTGGAGCGGTTCACGGGCAGTTCGAGTCACTAGTCGACCCACCACCGGCGACTCGGAACCCGAAACTCCCGCAGACCACGAGGAGTTTCGGGTTTCGGGTGGCGAGTAACGAGTAAGGTTGCCATGACCGACCTTCAGGAGCTGTACCAGTCCGTCATTCTCGACCACAACCGGAAGCCGCGCAATTTCGGTGCGCTGCCGGAGGCGAATCGGGAAGCCGACGGCAAGAACCCGCTCTGCGGGGACGAGGTGCACGTGGCGCTGGTGCTCCAGGACGACACGATCACCGACGTGCGGTTCACCGGCCACGGGTGCGCCATTTCGAAAGCGTCGGCGTCACTCATGACGGCGGCGGTGAAGGGCAAGACCCGGGCCGAAGCCGAGGCGCTCTTCGAGCGCTTTCACACGCTCGTGCTGGGCAAGGATGCCGACGCCGGCAAGGATCTCGGGCCGCTGGTGGTATTCAGCGGTGTGTCGCGGTTCCCGGTGCGCGTGAAGTGTGCGTCGCTGGCGTGGCACACGCTCAAGGCCGCGCTCGAAAGCGAAGCCGCAGGCCCAGCTGCCGTCAGCACCGAGTAGCCGCGCGTGGCGTCTGACGATGGCGTGCGCACGGAACCCGCGGCGGGCGTTGGCGGTACGTGGGAACGGGTGGCGCGTGTGGAGGAGGTGCCCTCGGACTTCCCGCTCGCCGTGACGCTGGTGGATGGGCGGCGGGTGTGCCTCGTGCGTGTCCACGACGAAGTGTTCGCGGTGGAAGACCGGTGTCCGCACCGCGATTTCCCGCTCTCCGGGGGGGATGTGGCCGAGGGGTGCCTCGAGTGTCCGTTTCACGGGGCGCGCTTCGATGTCCGCACCGGCCACTGCGTGCAGGGGCCGTCGGAGGGGGACGCCGTGCGCGTCTACCCGGTGCTGCAGGTGAACGGCGTGGTGTTGGTTGGGGGCGGGGTCGAGGGGAACTGATCTCACAAAGCCCGTTCCCCGCCGCCTCCGTCGTCACCGATGTTTTCCACTTGCACGAGAAGGCTTCAATGCTCTCCCCGCTTGCTCCGCGTTCCGACTTTCCGCTGCTGGCCGCCAATCCCGGCCTGCACTACCTCGACTCCGCGGCCACGTCCCAGAAGCCGGCGGCCGTGCTCGACGCCATTCGCGATTTCTACGCGACCGCGAATGCGAACCCCCATCGCGGGGCGTACGCGCTGAGTGCGCGCGCCACGGATCTGTACCACGAGGCACGGGCCACGATCGCGCGTTTCGTCGGGGTGGCGGATGCCGACGCGGTGATCTTCACGCGCGGCACCACCGAGGCGATGAACCTCGTGGCCTCGAGCTGGGGGCGCGCGAACGTGCAGGCCGGTGACGAGATCGTGATCACGGCGCTCGAGCACCATGCGAACTTCGTTCCGTGGCAGCAGCTGGCGCTGGCCACCGGAGCCACGCTGCGCATCGTGGAGCTGCGCGACGACCAGACCATCGACCTCGACCAGCTGCGTGCGCTCGTGACCACGCGCACCAAGCTGGTGGCCATCACCCACGTCTCGAATGCCGTGGGGGCCATCACGCCGCTCGACGAGGTGGTGCATCTGGTGCGGGCCCGGTCGGCCGCCGTTATCGTCGTGGACGGGGCCCAGGCCGTGCCGCACCTGCCGGTGACGTTCGATGCCCTCGACATCGACTTCTACGCCTTCAGTGGACACAAGCTGCTGGGGCCCATGGGCATCGGCTGCCTCATCGGGCGCCGCGCCCTGCTGGAGAAGATGCCGCCGTACCAGTACGGCGGCGACATGATCGAGTGGGTGCGCGACACCGACAGCACCTGGAACGTCATTCCGCACAAGTTCGAGGCGGGAACCCCCAACGCCGCCGATGCGGTGGCGCTGGCGGCCGCCATCCGCTACCTCGAGCAGCTCGGCATGACCAACGTGCGGGCACACGAGGTGGCATTGCTGGAGCGCGCGGAGGCCGCGGTACGGGCGCTCCCCGGGGTCACCGTCTATGGGCCACCGCCCGCGCAGCGCAGCGGCGTTCTGAGCTTCTCCCTCGCCGACGTGCATCCGCACGACCTGGCCACCATTCTCGATCAGCACGGCGTATGCATTCGCGCCGGTCACCACTGCGCGCAGCCGCTCATGCGGCGGCTGGGCGTGAGTGCCACCGCCCGCGCCAGCTTCTACGTGTACAGCGACGAGGCCGACGTACATGCCCTGGTGGGTGCGCTCACGGCGGCGCAGCAGCTGTTCGCCTCCGTCGAATGATTCCGGGGGTGGCGTGTTCGGCCGCAACGCCTGGGCCCCGGGAGTGACCGCGGGGTCCGGCACGAGCGTGGCGCGCCTTGCCGCCATCTACCAGGAAGCGCTGCTCGCGCATCACCGGGCGCCGCACAACCGCCGCGAGCTCCTACACGCCACCACCACGGCGTCGCAGCGCAACCCGGTGTGCGGTGACGACATCACGGTGGCCGTCCGCCTGGCGGACGGGGTGGTGACCGAGGTCGCATTCTCCGGGCGCGGCTGCTCCGTGGCCACCGCCAGCGCCAGCATGATGACCGACGCGGTGCGCGGGCTCCGGGTGGAGGCAGCGCTCACGCTCGGCGAGACCGTGGAACGCATGCTCGGCGGCGGCGAGGTGGAGTTGCCGGAGGTCCTCGCGCCATTGCGCGGCGTTGCCCCGTTCGCGGGGCGGCATGGCTGCGCACGCCTGCCGTGGCAGGCGCTGCGCGAGGCGCTCACGTAAGCGAGACGTCGAGGGTATCGCGGCTGCGTGTCCGCGAAATCAGGTCACCCCTTCGTCGAACCGCGCGATGGTCTGGCGCTCGCGGTTCACCTGCAGCCGCAGCACGTCGGGGCGGCCGTAGTGTCCGGCGACGTCGAAGTTCTGCCGCTCCTGCCGCACGCGCGCGTGCTGAATGTCGGCCACGAACCGCTGCTCCACGTGCGGCGTGGGCTCCACGATCCACGTCCCGTCGGGAGCGGCGATGGCCGTGCCGCCTTCGCTGATCACCTCCGGCAGGCGTTCGCGCAGATCGTCGATGAACGGGATGTGCGCCCCCAGCTGGTCACGACGCAGCACGCTGCACACGGAGAGCACGTACGACCGCCCCTCGCGCGCCACGAAGCGGGTAATGGCTTCGGTGTTGCGCACACTGCCGGGCCAGATGGCCACGTGCAGGTCTTCCCCTTGGGCATACAGCGCCGCGCGCGCGAGGGGCAGCCAGTTCTCCCAGCAGTTGAGCGCCCCCAGAGTGAAGGCGCCCACGCGGGTGGTGCGCAGGCCATGGCCGTCACCGGGGGCCCAGCTGAGCCGCTCTTCGTACGTGGGTATGAGCTTGCGGTGCACCGTGACGATGCCGTGCGTGGGCGTGATGGTGACGCAGCTGGCGTAGATGCTGTGACCACCGCGGTCCCGTGGTCGCTCGATGATGCCGAGCACCACGGTCATGCCATGGCGCGCCGACGCGTCCACGACGGGGTCGAGATGCCCGGCCTCGATCTGCACCGCCTGATCGAGATAGTGGGCGTGCAGCACCTTCTGCATGTGACTGTCGAACCGTGCGCCGTCGGTCTGCTCGATCCAGAACGGGTATCCGGGCACGAACGCTTCGGGGAACGCCAGCAGCGCGATGCCGTCCGCCGCCGCTTCGGTGATGGACTGCACGACCTTCGCGATGGTGCCGTCACGATGCAGCCACACGGGAGCGAGCTGCGCCCCGGCGATGCGGAGGGTGTCGGACATGCGAACGAAATGGGTGCGGGTGAGTGCTAGGTGCCGGTGCACCGGGAGAGCACGGCGAGGGCATTGCCGACCGGTCGCTCGGTTTGGTCCGACGGGCGGTTGACCACGCGTACGGTGGTGTCGCCGCTGGACCGCAGGACGAGCGCACTCGAGCCGCCGCCATCGAGGTTGAGGGCGTGGGTGGCCCCAAGGGCCTGCATGAGTTCCCCCACCTGTCGCAGCGTCATGCCCATACTGTAGCCGGGCTGTCGCCCGTCGATGACCGCGAGCCAGGCGCGCGTGCGGGCCCGATTGACACCGATGGCGCTGCGCGGGTTGAGATTGCGGAACCCCGCGTTGCCTTCCGTGTCCACGTCGCGGGTGATGGTGCTGTCGGCGAGCACGATGGGACGCCCACCGACCGCGTCGGTGATGCGTACCGGGCCGCGGGCAGTGGCGAGGCCAAGCCGGATCCGCACCGTGTCGCCGGCGCGCATGGTGGGAGCGGGGCTGCCCGGTCGAGGCGGCGGCAGGTGCACCAGCAGGGTATCCCCGAAGACGAGTGTATCGGCGGACACCGCAGGGCGCACCCGGTAGCGCCCGTCGAGACTGGCCGCGGTGCCGGGCGCGCGGGCACCACGACCGGCCAGCGGGTCGAGTCGCCACACCTGCCGGCGCTCGAGGGAATCGAGCGCCACGCCCCAGCGCGCGTCCACGATGCCGACGCGAGTGGGAGCTGGGCGGTTCCACGACTCGAGGCGCAGGTCCCCCCCGTTGGTCGTCAGCCGTCCGTGGGCGATTACGGAATCGATCTGCACCCGGCGTCCGTCGGTGAAAATGACCGGCTTGGGACCGGGGCCCGCCAGCATCACGGCGCGCTCCACATGCAGGTTGGTGGGCACCCCTGGTGGTGCGAAGAGAAAGAAGTCGGCGTTGATGGCTGCAATGGCGTCCATGTCGTCGGGCAACGCCGCCAGCAAACGGCTGGTCGTGGTGCGCCCCACTGCCGTTGCCCCGCCCTTGAGCGCCTGCAGGCGGCTGCACGTGAGATCCACTTCGAGAACGAAGGCGCGCCACGGCAACGTGGTGTTCACCAGCCGATGCAGGCGCGCACCCGGGGCCACCGGGGTCGTGACCACCGAATCGGCCATGGTCGCGGCCAGGGTCAACGGCCGGGCATCCATGTGCGCGGGCGCACGACAGCCGGCCAGGAAACACGCGAGCAGCACCGCGGCATGGCGAACGAAGGGGGGCATGGCGCGAATCTACCGCGGGACGCGCTGCTCGGGCCCCACTGGCGGATTTCGGCGCGTGCTGCCGCCGTTTGCGCGGGTCGGTAGCTTTGTGGCATGGCTCATCCCGGTCCCGCCGCGCGCCTGTTTGCGCGATTGCAGCAGTGGGCCGACGCCGGCTGGTCGAACAGCGTCGTGTTCACGTGGGGGCTGCTGCAGGGGCTGGTCTTCCCCGGAGTGGCCGATCTGTTCTTTCTGCCACTCGCCATCGCACGTCCCGAGCGTGCCTATCGCCTGGCGCTGGTCGCGACCAGCGGCACGCTCATTGGCAGCATGGTGCTGTACTGGGTTGGTGCCGAAGCGCTGGTGTGGCTGCAGGGCCCGGTCACGCGGTTGGTGGAGCTGTCGCCAGCCGACCTCGCGGCCTATCGCACCCGGCTCGCGGAATGGGGAGGCTGGGCGATCTTCGCCAGCACGATGAGTCCCCTCAGTACCAAGCTCACCAGCATGGCGTCGGGAGCGGCCGGTGTGCCGTTCACGACGTTCACGCTGGCACTGCTCGCCGGGCGCCTGACCCGCACCATGGTGTTTGCCTGGCTCGTCCGCAACGGCGGGGCGAAAGCGGTCGAGCGGTGGGTGCACACGTCAGGGAGCCCTGCGGGACATGGGGAGCCCAGATAGTTTGCCCTCATGTCCATTGCTCCCACCGATCTCCACGGCATCCTCGACTTCCTGCGGGCCGCCGAGGCGCTGAAGCACACCACGCGCGTGGCGTGGACGTCCACCGGCCAGCAGGAGAGCGTCGCCGAGCACACCTGGCGGCTCTGCCTCATGGCGCTGGTGTTCGCGCCGCGCTTCCCCGGGGTGGATGTGGGCAAACTGCTGCGCATCTGCATCGTGCACGATCTGGGCGAAGCCATTGGCGGCGACATCTCGGCCACGCTGCAGGCGAGCATGCCGCACAAGGCGGAGCAGGAGCGCAAGGACCTGCTGCAGCTCACCGCGCCGTTGCCGGCGCACACCCGCGCCGAGATCGTGGCGCTGTGGGACGAGTACGAGCAGGCGGCGTCGCTCGAAGCGCGCATTGCGAAGGGGCTCGACAAGCTGGAAACCATCCTGCAGCACAATCAGGGCGCGATGCCCGAGGGGTTCGACTTCCGCTTCAACCTGCAGTACGGGGCGAAGTACACGACGGACGATCCCATTCTGCGGACCATTCGCGCCGTGCTCGACGAGGAAACCGAGCGCCGGGCGCGGGAGCGGGATGGCGAGTCGCGAACACGCGCGGTACGCCCCGGGCCGTCGTGAGCGGCTTTGCCTTTCGGGTGGACGCCACGGAGGGCGCCGCGCGTGCGGGGACCTTCAGTACCCCGCACGGGGACGTCGCCACACCCGCGTTCATGCCGGTGGGCACCCACGCGAGCGTGCGCGGACTGGCGATGCACGAGGTGCGTGACGCCGGCGCGCACATGATTCTCGCCAACGCGTATCACCTGTACCTGCGTCCGGGTGACGAAATGGTACGCGCGCTCGGGGGGCTTCATGGGTTTGCCCGCTGGCAGGGCCCCATGCTCACCGACAGCGGCGGCTATCAGGTGTTCTCGCTGGCCCGCTATCGCACGGTGCGCGAGGCCGGCGTGGAGTTCCGCAACAAGCTCGACGGGTCGCTGCATCAGTACACCCCCGAACGCGTCATGCAGATCGAGCGCAACATCGGCGCCGACGTCATCATGCAGCTCGACGAGCTGATCGAGGGGGGCGCCGATCACCGCGCGTCGCGCCACGCCATGGAGCGCAGCCTGCGCTGGCTCGAGCGCTGCCGTGTGGAGTTCGACCGGCTCACGCGAGAGGGCCGGGCACCGGTCCACGCGTACGCGGCCACCGATGGTTCGCCGCGGCTCGACACGCACCACGACATCGACGACCTCGTGGCGCCGCCGCAGGCGCTCTTTCCGATCGTACAGGGCGGAACCTACGCCGACCTGCGCGCGGCCAGCATTGCCGGCATCCTGCAGACGGGCGACTGGGCGGGCGTGGCGGTGGGCGGGCTCTCGGTGGGCGAGGCCAAGCACGCGATGTACGACACCTTCGACACCTGTGCGCCGCTGCTGCCGTGGGACAGGCCCCGCTACCTCATGGGGGTCGGCTTCCCGGACGATCTGCTCGAGGCCGTGGGGCGTGGCATGGACCTGTTCGATTGCGTGGCGCCCACGCGCATGGGGCGGCACGGCACGGTGTTCACCCCCGACGGCAAGGTGCAGCTGCAGAAGAGCAGTCATCGCACCGACCGCCGGCCGCTCACGGCCGAGTGCCCCTGCCCCGCCTGCACGCACTACGATCGCGCGTACCTGCGGCATCTCATGGTCACCGAGGAACCGCTGGGGCCGCGGTTGCTGGCGCTGCACAACATCACCTTTCTCCTCACGCTCATGGCGCGGGCGCGCCAGGAGCTGACCCACGGCAACTACACCACCTGGAGCAGCGACTGGCTGCGGCGCTACCGACGCCTCAGCTGACCCCGCCTCGAGTTGCTCCGCATGGCGGAGGGTACGCGCCGCTCAGGCCGTGAGGGACTTCCAGAGCCCCGCGGCGAGCGTCGCGCCCACGATGGGCCCCACCACGGGAATCCAGGCGTAGCCCCAGTCGCTGCCGCCCTTGTTGGCCACCGGCAGCAGCGCGTGCGCGATGCGCGGGCCCAGGTCGCGCGCGGGATTGATGGCGTAGCCGGTGGGGCCGCCCAACGACAGGCCAATGCCCCACACCAGGCAGCCCACGAGGAAGCTGCCAAGGTTGGTGGCCGGTGACGCGCCCAGCACGCCCTTGGCGCCAATGGCGCCGGCGACAATGACCAGTACCGCAGTGCCGATGATCTCGGCCACCAGATTGGGGCCCGTGCTGCGGACGGCCGGCGAGTTGCAGTAGCAGGCGCGGATGAGTTCGGGATCGTTCGTGCGCGCCCAGTGCGGCAGGTAGTGCAGCCAGACGAGCGTGGCGCCCACGATGCCCCCCAGCATCTGCGCCCCCACGTGCGCCAGGCCGGTGGCCAGCGGATACACGCCGGTCACCACGTTGGCGAGACTCACCGCGGGATTGAGTTCGCCCGGCGCCCCGAGCGCCACGGCGACCATGCCGCCACTCATCACGGCGAAGGCCCAGCCGGTGGTGATCACGATCCACCCGCCCCCGTGTCCCTTGGCGTCGGTGAGCAACACGTTGGCCACGACGCCGTTGCCGAGCAGCAGGAGAATGACAGTGCCGAAGAACTCGCCCAGAACGGTGGCAGGCATGGTGGCGCGGGTGAACGGAGGAAGGGAGGCGGGCTCGCGCCGACGGGATTGTACGTTGCGGATCACCGCCCCGCGAGCCGCGGTTTGCCGGTGGGCGCACGGTGAGGCATAATCGTGACATGCCCACTTCCCCGCTCCGTCGCGCGTTGCGTGGCGTCACCTGGCTGTTTCTCGCGCTGGCCGTGCCCGCCGCGGCGCGGGCGCAGATCCGTACCGCCGATCCGGCAGTGCGCGGCGTTCCGCTCAGCGCGTTCCCGCGACTGGTCAAGCTCTCGAAGCATGTGTACGGCTACGAGGAGATCCGCCAGCCGGGCTTCACCACGGTGAGCCTCATCGTGATCGGGAAGGAGGGCGTGCTCATTGCCGACGCGCAGGGATCGGCGGCGGCGACGCAGACGATGCTCGATCGCATCCGCACGATCACGCCGCTGCCGGTCAAGTGGTACGTGGTGGGCTCCGATCACGGCGACCACACGGCGGGCAACCACGTGCTGCCGGCCGGCATCACGTGGGTGGTGCATCCCACCTCGCTGGCGCAGCTCAAGCGCGACTCGGCGGCGGCGACGGCCGCGCGCCCGGTGGTGGTGCCGCCCACGGCCATGACGGGCACCACGCAGACCATCGACCTCGGCACGACGGAGGTCGTCGTGCGGTTCCTGGGGCGCGCGCACACGGGCGGCGATCTCATGGTGCACCTGCCCAGGGAACAGATCCTGTTCATGAGTGAGGCGTTCCTGAATCGCGTGTTTCCGGCGATGCGCAGTGCGTATCCGTCCGAATGGGCGCGCGCGATTGACGCGGCGCTCGCGCTCGAGCGGGTGAAGCGCTTCGTGCCGGGGCACGGGTTCATCGAAAAGGCCAAGCGCTCGCGCGAGGAGCTCGTCGCGTTCCGCGATGCCATCACGGCGGTCATTGCCGAGGCCACCCGCCTGCGCGCCGCGGGGCTGCCCTTCGATGCGGCGGTGAAGCAGGCGCAATGGGGGCCGTACGCCACCTGGTTCCTGGTCGACCAGCAGGCACCGATCGCCATTCGGCGGGTGTGGCAAGAACTCGCGGGCGAACTGCGCTGACGACCGACGCCTGACCTGCGGTCTTGGGTGGTCGGGGTCGGGGTACAGCCACCGCGGTCGGGGTACTGCCACGGCAGTCGGGGCCCTGCCACTGCGGTCGGGGTCCTACGAGCAGTCGGGGTCGCGGCCGG
>Ga0315900_10002819_pt1 | contig 25972 bp, 34 predicted proteins | sample LakEriMetagenome_FD_203521 | JGI IMG/M metagenome (GOLD analysis project Ga0315900, IMG submission 203521) | Freshwater fungal communities from buoy surface, Lake Erie, Ohio, United States - Buoy 12 MA114 | ecosystem: Environmental > Aquatic > Freshwater > Lake > Lake biofilm | place: USA: Lake...
GATGTCTGCTTCTTTGAGCATCAATTCAGCAATCTTAACCCTTTTATCAAACTCTCTTTGGTTAGCATCTGCCTCACTTGGCAAATTCTTAGTCAAAGATGCACTCATTTTGGCTTGCACCTCTTGTGGCATCAACTGAGCCTCAACAGACAACTTGGTAGCCTCTGCACGATTCTGTTCTGCCTGTGTAGTGTTGACCGCAATCTGCGCTTGAGCTGCTTGCAAAGCTAATTGTTGCTTAACTTGCTCCATCTCTTGTGCTTGTGGGTCAGGTTGGCTCATCTTGTCCAACATCTGTATCAACTCATACCTGTTAGATAGGCTTGAATTGGTCAAAATTCCTTTCAAGATGATTGGCAAGACAGGGGTGTTCGGGCCAAGCGTCTGCAACAGCCCAATAAACTGCTGTTGCTCGTACTCTCTAGCAATAATTCCAAGCGTAGCCGTAGGAATGAAGTTCATATCGACAGAAGGATAACGCTCTGGGTCGAACTGCATATAGCGGAAAGCCGCTTTTTGGATAAACGGGATCAAGAAATCCTCTTGGAAGTTCACCAAAGTGCGTTTGTACTTCTTGATGATAGAAGCGACAGCCATAGACATACCGCCTTGGCCACCATCTCTAGCCACATTGCTAATCATGCCTTGGGAATCAAGAGTTCCAGTTGCTTGCAACAACATACGCTCAAAGTCTTTGGCAGTAGCCAAGTTGTTGGGGTCGCTTTGACCAAACTTGAAGGGATAGAGAATCTCTGAAGGTGCGCCATTGGTGAGGATCGCTTTGCCTGGCTTTACCTCAAACTTCATCCCTCTTGGGAGTCTGGTTGCGTCCATCGCAATCATGGGGCTGGTGGTCAATGCCAAGGAATCTAAGTGGCTACGGGTCTGAGCATCAATAGCCTTTTGCATATTGAACGCCTTCTCTACTGTGCCTCTGCCAAGTAAGCGATTCGGTACTGTGTCATCCTGATAACTTAGAACAGGCCGATCCTTCATCATGTACGGGTTTTCTTCTGCTTTGAGCAGCTGCCCATCATTGGCAATCACAACAATCGCTTCCACCATGTCTGAGTAGTCTTCAGCCACAGAGTTCTCAGGAAACAACTCAACAATGTCTTTGTTTTCCTTGAGATTGTTCAAGTACTCTCTTGGGACTAAACCATAGTAAGTCAGCAGAAGAACCTTCTCGTCCTGATACTGGCTAACCTCTTGGGTAGGCTCTAAGTCTGTATCCTCGCCAGCAGTACCAATATCAACCTTGCGATAGATACCACGCTCTATGCCTTGGACAATCTTGTGAATCGAGATGTACTTCTCGATAGCCACTCCCATACAGTCATCAATGGATGTGCCATTTGGGTCAAACAAGAAGTTCTTGGGATTGATAGGCATGATCTTCACGCCAATGCGGTCTTTTTCCATGACACCGATAGCTGCTTGCCCTTGCATATTAGGAATGGCTTGGGTGGCAGGGACGTATTCTTTCTCAGTCTTGACAACAATCTCGCCTATGCCTGTGCCATAGATTTCAGCCATCAACTCAATTTGATCAATGGACTTCCTGATTTTGTCTTTCTTGAAGTCTTCCATCAGTTGAGCCTTAATTATCTCAACATCTATGGGGTTGCCGTTGTAGTCTCTAATGTCATCTTCAATGTCAAAGAACTCGCCTTGACCAAAGATTGCTTCCATGATCTCAGCATGGCGTGTCTCTACTGCTTGTTGGGTGGCAGGGGTAACGATGCGTGAACGCTCAGATTCACGGGTTTTGTCTTCAGAAGCCCATTGACCACGGAAGATGCGCTCGTACTCTAGGTATTGTGGGAGAAAGTTGGTATCTCTGTATTCACGCCAACGATTGCAATGGTCTGTCACAAAAGCCGTCAACTCTTTATCAGCCTCAGTTGGCTCATAAAATTCGTTTTGCTCTAGTTTGTCTGTTGCCATTTAAACCCCACTAATTATGTCCACAGGCTCCCACTCATCTTCTTGGTCATCTACAAAGTAAGAGGTGACAGCCATCTGATCTATATATGACAAAGCATCTGGCAAATCATCATGCACTCCAATGGCGGGAAATAAAAGAAGTTGATCTTTAAATTCATCCCAATCCTCCTCAGAGTTCAGCACAATACGCCCATGCTCAAACCGCCCTTGGAGACTCCAGATAATTCTGTCAGCCTTTTTCCTGTTGCCGTGAGTTAAGTCAACTATGTGCGAATATACATTATTTTTACGCATTAAGTCAGATAAATATGGCAAAACTGCGTTTTTTAGCGCACCTTTCTCAATTCCTACAGATAGCGGTCGGTACTCCCGCATCTTCAATAGGATCGTTGCCGCAGTCTCACGGATGTCCCAACGGCCAAAGACTATCTCTTTTACAAACCACTTCCCATCATCCGTTACCTTCACAACAGCAATAGCTGTCTGATCCAACCTTTTCTTGGAATTCGCTGCTTGCTTGGCAACTTCCTCAAAGCCTGCCAAGTCACAGGCTATGTAGTAACTGCCATATTCAGGCTCTTCGCCGTACTTGATCCATTCTTCCTTGAAGATATTGCTACCAGCATTGGTGAAACTCGCCATATATTCTTGCTTGAAAGCAAAGGTAGACAGGGTTTTCTTGGCTGACTCAATCTCAGTAGGGTCAATCAAAGGATTGTCTTGGGTGGTGAAGTGCCAAGACTTCCAATCAGAATCTTCCTCAATCTCGCCAAGTTTGAAAAGGTCATAGAACCAATTCCTACCCTTCGGAGTGCCTATAAACATCGCTCTACCCTTGCGGTCTGAGAGCGATGCCCTAATAACTTGCTCCCACGCCTCTGGCTTAATGTCTGCCACCTCATCCAGTACAGCGTAAGTCAGAGACACACCACGTAAGGTATCAGGTCTGTCTGCACCTCGGACATAAATCTTTGCACCATTGATCATGGTGATGTCCAAGTTGTTTACATGACTACCTTGGATCACCTCTCGACCAATATCCAACAACAAATCCCAAATAATCTGCCTAGACTGCCCCATCGTAGGACTCACATACAGCACCGCCGAACCCTGCGGACACTTCAACGCCTCAATAATCAATGTCGTTGCCGCCAACCTAGACTTGCCACACCTTCGGCCAGCCGCCACAACCTTAAACCTCGTCTTGTCAGCAAAAACATCCTGTTGCCAAGGGAGAAGGGAGAAGTTTAGATCACTCATTTGATAGTCAAGAATGGGTCTTGGTAGTTAAGGTTTTCAAATTGCTGATATGGTTGCTTTAGGCGTTCTTGCTCAAAGTATTGAGCCATGTCTTTATCCATGATCTGATGCAACCAAGCATCCCTAGCGTTTAGTTTTTCAGCAGTTTCGTACACAGGCCATTTGCCACTTTGGATATCTTTCTTCCAAATGTCGTATAACTGATCTTCGTCCGTAACAATGCGACCACCCACATAGCCAGGGACGGACACAAACTTACCCTTATCTTTGCCTTCAGGAATCTGAATCCCCGTGGCATAGATGGTCATTGGGTTACCCTCTTGGTTTATAAAAGGGTTTCCAAGGTTTTGCCGATGGTAGGCAACTTTGTTAATTTCCTGTGGGGTAAGCCCCATTCCCTGCAAATCACCAAACATATCAGCCATTTTTATCCTCCACATCTTCAGCTTCAATCGTATGGGCATGGTTGACCTCACCAATGCCCGTGATGTTAATCGTTACCGCATTCCTTTGCTTGGCTTCCTTGTCAAACAAGGTGATCGGTAGCGTCCGATCCAAACACATCTTCAAGGCGGCCATTTGGCCTGGGTGGTCATCATTCAGCGCAATCTCTATCACCTTCTGCGCCACATCCCTTCCACCAGAGTTGATCATCAACTCCTTGAGTTCCTTGATCCTCTGGTGATCCGTCTTCGGCAGCGACAGGCTAGGGTTTGCCGCCCACCGCTGGATGGTGAGCTTCTTCACACCCTTCGGACGGCCAACCTTTTTTTTCAATTCAAGTTCACTCATAACAAAATTTTACTCCTTTTACCTTTTTGTGAGGGGAGGGGGCACCTGTAAAAATTTTCCCCGAGGCCGACCCCCCTCCCCCCATCGAAAAACGCAAAAACTACGGGTAAACCCTTACAGTTTTGCTAATCTGCTTCATACAACATTCATTATGTAAAGTTATTTTGTAGTTATGCACAGGTTATACATAGAATTCTGTTGTATTCCAGCACAGTCCACAGCAATTGTGGATAACTGGCCATTTGGCCTGTGGATAACTGGGGATTCGGGCGGTCGAATTTGGCTGGCCAAGAGAAAAAGATGAAAGAGTCAGATGGTGCATTTTGGCTATACCTTAGGTTTTGACTATCGACTTTAAACATCCGATTGACTGAAACTAATTAGGTTTTGACTATTGACTTTAACAAACCGATAGTCATTGCAAACATTCGTTAAGAAGGATCGAGGTCAGACAGACTGCACATATGCCTCTTATTCTTCTTAAAACGGGCTACAAGCCTCTGATCTGACTCGTCTGTAGCCAGACTAACCTCAAGGGATTGGACGGGCATCCAAGGTCTGTAGCCGAATTCGTAGAAATGTCGGTAAAACTCCATTACAGCGACAAAGCCATTAGATATGTTCCCATCACCAGCGGCCAAAAGGATTGTCCGTTCCGCATCACCTAGAACCCTGCGGAACTGGACAGTATGTTTGCTTGGTGGGCGAGGCATCCTAAATCACCTCCAACTCAACAGCATAAACCTTAGCACCACCGCTTCTTTGCCTGTACTGCCAATCCAGCTGCTTATGCCCATCATCAACGCCAAGCCAATCAGCGACACCATCACGGGTTGCTTTAAACGCCGACTGCAAGTTGTCACCATCTAACTGGCGAGGCGCAATCCTCGTTAGCACCAAGGTCAAGGGTAACGGCGGCGGAACGGCCACAGATGCCAAGGCGTTAAACGCCTTTTGCCTTTGACTTTTCGCCAATCTAGCCTTAACAGCCCAATGTAGTCTTAAGTTCGCAGTTGAGACAATCTTCATTTCTATCCTTATTTCAATCATTTCTTACCCTCTTCACCAAACAACAGCCCAATCCCCAAATCCCGTATCCGATCCTGATCATCCGATCCGTCCGCCATCCGATCCTTCCTTAGTCTATAGACTAAGGAGGAAGGATTCGGATGATTGGCAGGACGGAAGGCGGATGGTTTCGGATGGTTTCGGATGACTTCGGATGATGATTCGGATGATATCCTTATTATCCGAACCATCCGAATCGGATGCACTTCGGATGGTTTCGGATGCAAATCAATCAACTTTCACCTCACTTGGCTGGCTATTTTTGCTCTTGTAACCACCATCCACCTCAACCACCATATCCTTGGATATCATACTTTTTACTACTTCCCAGAATCTGTTGTTCTTAACTCCATGCTCCTTGGCTGAGTCTCTCCACTCATCGTATCCAACTGGCCGTAACTGGTGATTCTGAAACAAACTGACCTCTAGCATCACCAAGCATTCCATCACTTGCTTTTGGTTTGGCGATAGGTAGGTCTTCTTTTGCACTTGGCTAACCAGACCGCTGATGTCTACCGCTGTCAGGTATGCACCTTTGACTGGCATCCCGTTTTTGTTATTGATGGGTAGATCGACTTGGGTGATCTGGAAGTTCTTAGGGGATGGCATTTCCGCATCCTTCATCTTCTTGGACTCGAAAGCTATGGTTTTGGTGCCTGAATCCAACTGGCACTTGTACTCAGCATCCAATGCACCCTTTAGGGCTGTTGACCCTCTGGAGCGATCCTTGTCTGCCACTCCGCTGTGGTGAACCACCATGACACAGCATTTCCAAGGTTGTCTGAGGTAAACATCTAAGTGCTGGATGAACGCATTCATATCCTGAGTCGAGTTCTCATCGCCGCCGTGATTTCTGGCTAGGGTGTCAATCACAATCATGCTTGGTATGCAATTAGCCTCCGCCGACAGCTCTTTAATCGCTTCCGCCACAACTGCCGCCTCTGTTGCGTCATACAACTGCGCTGCACGATGGGACTTGTACAACGGGACACCAGCCAGACTTGTCCCGTTACCAATCTGCCATGCCTTCAGTCTTCTGGCTAATCCGTTGTGCCCTTCACCAGCGATGTAGAACACACTTCCCTGCTTAACGTCATGCCCATGCCAAGGTTTGCCAGTTGCAACGCAACAGGCTAAGTCGATGGCCACGAATGACTTCCCACCGCCAGGATCGCCAAAGACCTGTGCCAAGGAGTCTGCCTCAATGTAATCATCTACCACCCACTTAATCTCTGTGAGTTCCAAACTATCTGCTCTGGTGAACTCGAATGCTAGTTTGTCTATGGCAGGCAACGCCACTCTCTCGATCTGCTCCTTGACCGCATCTATGCCTTGCAGTACATGAAGATCGTTGAAGTCTGTTGGTTTGGAAGACAAATCAGACTCCGCAAAATTAGGATACACAATCTCACCAAACACCAGCTGCGCTGCCGCCCTTCCCTTGGTCACTCCAGCATTGCCCTCTGTGAACTGGTCATTGTCAGCACAGATCACAATCCTTGACCCTAAGAACATTTCCTTGGCACTCTTGGCCACCTTCGCCAAGTTCCCACAATCAAACGCCACCAAAGTTGTGAACCCTGTCGCTTGGTGAATGGACGCACAAGTTGCGAACCCTTCACCAATGAAGATCACCTTTCTGTTACCACGCAGTTCATAGAAACCACCCTCGATCTTGCCACCCTTCAAGAACCGCTTGTTTCCATCCGCATCGATGGTTTGATACGACAGTATTTCCCCAGAAGAATCACTAACAGGCACAACGAGCCTGCCTGCACGATCAATCTTTATCCCGTTTGGTGCTATACGTTTCCTCACCAAATAAGGATGGTCTGCTGACGCATCAGCATAAGTTGAAACCTCATCCTCTGCTTGTGTCGCAACCTCTGCCTGAGTTGCCAACCTTTCAGCCTCCCTCTTGGCTCTGATCTCAGCGATCAACTTGTCATGCTCTAACCTCTCTGAGAAGGTCATGGCTCTACCAGTATCTGCCACCCACTTGGACTCAAAGCTAGGCTCCTTCCAACAGCCACAAACACCAACTGGAATCTTTCCACCAGTATGAAGGATGTACCAACCATCAACTGCACCCTTCTTGGAAGAGATGTGGGCCACCCTGTGAATCTGCCCATCTGGTATCAAGTCTTTAATCAACAGCCCTTGCGCCTCACAATGTCTGGTAAACGCCGTAATGGGATCAATGAGGTCTTGGCTCTCAGTAGCAACGGCAAAGCCGTTGGGGAAAATGCTTGTTAAGTTACTCATCAGTTTCTTTCGCTAAGAATTCGCCACGCTGTGGCTGCACAAAGTGGGACTTGTCCATTTCCAATGGCTTTAAGTCTGTCCACCCTAGAGGCCATCCCATCAACCACTCGGTCCAAGTTGGACTCAACTTTCCACCAACTGCTTTGTTTTTCTTTTTCTCTTCGTACAGGATCGCGTCCGAAAGCTTCGCACCATAAGTCATATTCGGTTTGTTGAGTTTTCTCAGGATGTAACCTCCTGATTGCGTCTCCTCCACCCTGTCCGACTGCTCCCCGCCCTCGACACAAGCCACCGTCGGTGTTGGATACATTTTCTGCAACGATCCAGATTCTTTCCCTCTGATGGTTTGCGCCAACATCGGAAGCTCCCAGCACTCCCCATTTCGCATCAAACCCCATTGAGGCCAAGTCTCCGAGAACTCTTCCAAGTCCCCTAGAAGTGAGCATTGGTGAGTTCTCCACGAAGACGAATCTGGGTTGTACTTCGTGAATGACCCGTACCATTTCTCTCCACATTCCAGATCGCTCTCCGTCGATTCCTTCTCCCTTTCCTCCTGCTGAGATGTCTTGGCATGGAAAGCCTCCAGATACGACATCAACAATTCCTCTCCAAGGTTTTCCGTCAAAGGTTTGAACGTCATCCCAAATCGGGAAAGTTTCGAGAAGACCGTCATTTTGCCTGGCGCACAATACGCTTGCGGGATAGGCTTCCCACTCGACAGCGCAGACTGTTCGCCATCCGAGAAGTTTTCCCCCAAGTATTCCGCCACCAGCGCCGCTGAATAAAGCCAACTCATTCATGCCTCCACCAGTTCAGGCCAAATCGCCTGCCAACTACCCTGACAGAGCATCTTTCTGGTGATCTTGCCACCAGACTCTTGCTCAACCCAGACAGCCTGCCAAGCAGACATTTCTCGCCTTCCTGTCAGGCATTGGTAGATATATTGTTCTGAGAGTCCAACCTTCTCGGCCAGTTCTCTCCTCTCTTCGGGAGTGATATTAAGTGTGTTCATAGGGGAGCGAGTCTAGCAGAAAGATAGAACTCTGTTGATATAGGTGCAAACCCTATTAGGGATACCGATAGCAATTATTTTCAATTATTTCTATCAAACCGCTAGAAACCTCTAGTTTTTTGCTAGAATTCTGGTCATGGGCAGGGAAATAGGTTCTCTGCACATCACGCCGCAAGGTCAACACAAAGGAAACGAAATGAAAATTGTAGAAATTTATTGCCAAAAGGAACGCTTTAATCCACGCCTTAATTGCACAGTATCAGGTGCATGGCTTGTGGTGTACGACAACGGCGTTGAGGTTGCGGTCTGCCGTGACTATGAGGCATCTAGCGCAAAAGAAGTATTAGCCATCTTGAATAAAGAGGCAACAGCATGAGAGTAATGCACTTAAACAAATATGGTTCTGGAATGACATCCAAAACCGCTTGTGGCAGAAACATTCTACGCACACCAATGTCAGGTAATTGGTCTGAGTTCAAGGCAGATCAGTATCAATGCGTGAAGTGCGAAACCAGCAAACAAGCAGACTTATTCAAACGCATCGATGCCAAGAAAGAGGTGGCATGGAAACATGATGCCCCATTTAACCCACAGTTCTTAGGCGCACAACCCGCACGGGCTGGTCAAGATTATTAATCCCACGGGGCGCAAGCCCCATCCCTTTCAACCTTTACAGGACAATTGAAATGAACCAAACCCTCAAAGACATCCTCGCCGCCACGCTGGTAGCTGTTGGCTTTGCATGGCTCCTAGTGGCATGGTGGGCAGCATGACCCACATCACTCGACTGCAAGAGTTCTGCGCCGAGCCACGCACGATCAAAGAAATCATGGCAGAAGGCTTTACGCCCAACGCCGTATACATGGCAGTTCGCCGAGGCCAACTGGTCAACCACAACGCTAAAGACGCATGGGGCAGACCCACCCACAGAACCGCTGGCTCTTTTCAATCAGCAGTTGAAATTCAACCTGTCTATGATGCCAAACCTTTATACAACGCTTGGGGGATCAGAGCATGACCCCAGACCTCTATCAATTTAACTGCGAGGTTGAAGGTGTCGAACTCCAATGCAAGTTGGAGTATGAGCCAGCAGAAGAAAACTACCCAGACGCACCCGACATAGACGAGTGCATGAACCTTGTTAACGCCTTCACCAATGGCGTTGACATCGCCCACTTGCTTATGCAATCCCTTGTGGATCACATTTGCGAAATCGCCCTTGAAGATTTAAAGGAAAACTCAAATGATTACTAAACTTGTTGCGGAACTCAGAGCCGCAAAGCTGGCAGAAGAAACGGCCAAGAAGAACCGCTTAGATGTTGAGAATAAGATTCTTGCCCTCTATGTCACGCCAGATGGTGGCGAGGGCACACACAATGACGAGGATTTCTCCATCTATTGGAAACTGACTCGCACAGTCGATGCAGAGGCTTTGTCTGCCGAGTTTGAATTGCTTGGTGCCAATGTGCAAAAGGCATTTCGCTGGAAACCAGAAGTTGATCTTCGCCAACTCCGTGCATTGCAAGACCTCGATGCTGCTGCTTATGCAGAAGCTGCCAAATTCTTCACCTCAAAACCCGCAAAACCATCCGTAAACCTGAAAGAAAAAAATGTTTGATCTCAAATCCATCACCAAAACCCGCCGTGTACGTGCGCCCAAGATAGTCCTAGTTGGCGCAGGCAAGATCGGCAAAACCACCTTTGCATCACACGCACCCAACGCCATTGGCATCTTGACCGAGGATGGTGCAGACGCTGTAGACACAAACGCATTCCCGCTGGCATCTAGTTTGGCAGAGGTCTACTCAGCTATTGAAACTCTGATTACCAATGAGCATGACTTCAAGACGCTGTTCATTGACTCGCTCGATTGGCTGGAGCCACAGGTGCAGGATCATGTGTGCAAGCAGAATGGGTGGAAGAACATCGAACAGCCAGGCTTTGGGAAGGGCTATGTTGCCGCCGCTGAAGAGTGGCGCAACCTCTTAACTGGTCTGGAAGTCTTGCGATCCACCAAGCAGATGGGAATCATCCTGATTGCCCACGACAAGATCAAACGAGTGGAAGACCCGCTAACTGAGGGTTATGACTCCCATGTTCTAAAACTGCATGACCGAGCCGCTGCTCTGGTGCAGGAATGGGCAGATGTGATTGGCTATGCAGGCTACCGCATCTACACCAGTAAGACAGACGCTGGTTTCAACAAGAAAGAAACCAAGGCAACTACAACGGGTGAACGCATCTTGCACGTTGAGGCTCACCCAGCCCATTGCGGTGGCAACCGCTTTGGCTTATCCAATATGCCGCTTGATTGGGCGGTATTCCAAGACGCTTTGACAAAAGCACAGTCTTGATCTTTCAATCCGTAACTTTATTAACTTTAGGAATCTAAAAAATGGCCAATTTTTCTTTTGACGCATCTTCTGTCGCTCCACAGGTAACAAATGGAGTCTTACCCGCTGGCACTTATCTGGCGCACATCACCGAGTCTGACATCCGCCCATTGGCCTCTGGCAATGGCCAAGGTTTAAAGCTGACCTTGGAGATCATTGATGGCCAGCACAAAGGCCGCCGAGTTTGGGACAACCTGAACATCCAACACACCAGCGAGACTACCCAACGCATTGCACAGGCGCAGTTGTCTGCCCTTTGCCACGCCGTGAATGTCATCAAGTTGGAAGACACTTCTGCGCTGCACTTCAAGCCTGTGCGAGTCAAGGTCACAGTCCGTGAGGCTGATGGCAAGTATCAGGAAAGCAATAACATAAAAGGTTATGAGTCTGCCTCTGGTGCTACACCCACACATTCAGCACAAGTTGCTGATGTAACACCAACTGCACCAGCTGCTGCACCTTCTGCCAAAGCCCCTGCTTGGGCTAAGAAGTAATATGGCACAACTACCAACTGCGGTAGTTGACCCTGTATCAGATGCCATCTTTGCTTATTACAAGGCAAAGTATGGCTCTGAGTTACAGCGTCCATACCTTGGAGCCTCTGCCATTGGCAAGCCTTGTTTGCGCCAGCATTGGTATTCTTTCCGCTGGTCTAAGGCTGCACAGTTCTCAGGCCGCTTGTATCGAGTGTTCCAATCTGGCCACTTGCAAGAGCCAAGGGTCTACCAAGACTTGGCAAGCATTGGTTGTACTGTTTACCAAAACAATCCAGCTACTGGCAAGCAATGGTCTTTTGTTGAAGAGTCTTCTGGTGGCCACTTCCAAGGCAACTGTGATGGCATCATCACGGGTCTGCCACAGGCACCCAAGTCACCGCATATCTTGGAAATTAAGACTGCCTCGGACAAGATGTTTCGGGATATGCAAAAAAATGGAGTAAAGAAGTCCAAGCCAGAACATTGGGCGCAGATGCAAATATACATGAAGTGGTCGCAAGACGAGTTTGGTGAAGATGGTTGCAAACGAGCTTTGTACTTTGTAGTCAACAAGGATAACGATGAAATCTATACAGAGCGAATCGAGTTTGACGTGCAAGAGGCTCAAGCCATCATTGACAAGGCCATTGCGGTCATCACAGCTGCCGAGCCTCCTGTTGGTGTCTCTGCTGATCCTAGTTGGTATGAGTGCAAGTTCTGCGACTACCACGCAATTTGTCATGGCACAGATACACCAGCCGCATCTTGCAGATCATGCGCCCATGCCACCCCAGAAATGGATGGAGAGGCGAGATGGAGTTGCCAAACGCACCAAAAGGATTTGTCGGTTAGTGACCAGCGACAAGGTTGTGCAGACCACAGGATCATTCCAATTCTGTTGGCTAAGACTGCCCACCCTATTGACACAGATGGAGATGGTGTTGTCTACCAAATGGCAGACGGAAAACGCTTTACCAATGGTGATCCCAGCAAGAACCCAGACCACTTAACTAGTCAGGAAATCCACGCCTGTGCAGACAAGACTATTCTGGTGGACGAGCAATGCTTGGAAATACGCAAGCAACATGGAGGCAAATTTGTATGACAGTACCGATCCAAGACATAAACCTGAGAGACTATTTCGCCGCACAAGCAATGCAAGGCTTACTGAACAATGGGATGCACCCCAATGTTTATCAGCTTTCTGCTGATGCTTATAGAGTGGCAGACGCAATGCTTGAGGCCAGAAAAAATGATCCTGCGTGAGTATCAGAACCGCACAGTCAGCGATCTGTTTGATTGGTGGACAAAACACCAAGAGGTGACGGACATTCCCTTGCTGGTGCTACCAACGGCAGCAGGGAAATCCATCATCTGCGCTGAAGTTGTGCGCCAGATGTGGGATCAATGGCCAGACTTCCACCCTCGAACTGTTGTGCTGGTGCCTAGTAAGGAACTCGCAGAGCAGAACGCCGAGAAGTTACAAGCCTTGCTACCGCCAAGCATTAAGGTTGGCTTTGTGAGTGCGAGTTTGGGCAAGAAACAGCATGATGCAGATGTCATTGTGGCCACCATAGGATCGATTGCTAAGTCTGCCCACAAACTTGGAGACATCAAGGCAGTCATCATTGATGAGGCGCATCTGGTGGACACCAAGGCGCAGGGGATGTACCGAACATTCTTGGCCAAGCTGTCAGACCTGTGCGAATTTCGCACAGTTGGCATGACCGCCACGCCCTTTAGGGGTAATGGAGTCTGGCTCACAGATGGGGATGATCCGCTGTTCACAGGCTTTGCTAGTCGAGTCACCATGCGTGAGTTGCTCGATGCAGGATTCATTGCGCCATTAGTCCCGCCACCTTATGGAGTTGTCACCCGCATCGATGCCAGTAATGTTGGCATCTCCAACGGAGATTACAAGATTGGTGAGTTGTCCATCGAGGTTGAGAAATACCTCGACAAAGTAGCCACAGAATCGATTAAAACCGCCCAAGAACGCAAGAAATGGATTGCGTTTACACCAAGTGTGATTAACGCAGACAGCCTCTGTAATCGCCTAAATTCCCTTGGTGTTTCAGCAGCTGTTGTTTGTGGCGAGACACCCAAACTCATAAGGGAAAACCTCATTAGGGATTTCCGCAATGGTGAGATTCGTTGCTTGGTAACTGTCTTGGCTTTGTCAACTGGCTTTGATGTGCCAGATGTGGATTGCATCATCTGGTGCAGGCCAACGCAATCGCCTGTTCTGTACGTCCAAGGCATGGGCAGAGGCACCCGCATTGCAGATGGCAAGCTAGATTGCTTAGTTCTTGACTTCACCGACACAGTTGCAAGGATGGGTACTGTGGACACAGTAACTGGCAGAGCCAAACGCATGACCAGTAATCAGGAAGCCCCATTCTGCATCTGCCCAAACTGTGGTGAACGCAACCATGCAACTGCCCTGACTTGCACAGCTTGTGGCGCAACCATCCGAGAGGAAGAGGTTAAGCCCCTCGATGCCAAGTTATCTTATGCAGCACTCCTGTCTGCCCAATCCAAACAAGTGGTGGTCTGGCACGACATCTCTAGGGTGGAATATCACGCCCACAAGAAGGAAGGCAAGCCAGACTCTCTGAGGGTTGACTACTATTCTGGAATCTTGAAAACTGCCTCAGAATGGGTCTGCCTAGACCATACAGGTTACGCAGGACAGAAGGCTGTTGCTTGGTGGCTTAGACGCAGTTCCCCAAATACTTCGCTTAGTTATCCAACAAGTGTTGAGTATGCAATCAATGCTTTGCTTTTCGATCCAAACTGCATTAAAAAACCATCCCGCATTGCAACTCGCCAAAACGGAAAATATACGGAAGTGAGAGATTATGAATTTAGTTGAACTAAACGCCATCAAAATGCATTTAAAGAAGCAATTGGCACAGATAAACATTATTCCTGTCAACTGCCAAAGTTGCACCAAACTCAGTTTCAGCAAGTGCCAAGAGTTTGATGCGCCTCCACCAGATGATTGGATTACTGGTCTTGTTGACTGTTCATCTTGGGTTTGGGACGGGGTGCCATTTTGAAGTGTCCTAAGTGCGAGGGTGACAAGATCGCAATCACCGAAACAATCCAGAATGAAGAATTCACTTATCGCCGCAGATACTGCAAACTTTGTTTCTGTATATTCAAAACAAAAGAAGAAGTGTTCACAGGAGTTGTGCCTCAGAAAAACAGGCTAACTACTCCCAAAGAAACTGAGTACCAAAAGACATTTTCAACCGACAACCTTAAAAGATTTTGGAGATAACAATGCCAACATTTGAGTCATGGAGCCAAGAGAATCTAGCCAACTTTGCCAAAGAGTCTTATATTAAGATGCAAGAGCAACAGGACTATATTGAGCAGCTGCAAAACGATCTGAAAGACGCAATCAACGCTTACAGGAGTTTAATAAAATGATGCAAGAAGAAGTTGAAGAAAGCCACCCAACTGTGCGAATGTTTCCACGCACCATGCAAGAGGCATGGCCTAAAGACTATGTGAATGAAGACATCTTCACAGGTGCTTATCGTGAACCGCAGATCAGCGACTTCGCCATCCTTTGTGCGTTGATTGCCATAGTGTGGTTCTTCTTTTATATGTTTAGCAAATATATTTGGAGTTGATATGCGTAAACCAATTGGTATCACATATCCATTACGCATTCTTACGGAGACTCCAGAAGAAGCTGAAGTCTTTAGCGCAATGGAGCAAAGTTCTGTCAGGAAAGAGGCAATTCGCCATCCTAGTAAGGAGGCCAAGCTAGTTGCTGAAGTAACAGTATTGACCGAGTTGGTTCGTGTACTGTCTGACAGGGTTACTGAACTGGAGGCAAAGTATGAAACCAGCACCAACTAAAGACTATTGTCTAAAAATGGCAAAGTACTACCATGACGGGAACTGCCCTAATCTAATGTGGGATTGGCTGGTTGTGTGGGCATTCCACGAAATGTATTTGGAGACAAGATATGTATGATGTCACGCTTTTTATTCTTGGTATGTTGGCACCCTCATTCCTGAGTGCGGTATTCACTTTGATGAAGTGTTTGGAAGACTTAATTAGGAGCAAGATCAAATGATTGAAAACATCCTTACCTTAATTGTTGTACTCCTATTAGGAGTCTGCATAGGCGTTTCAGTTCTTGTGGCAGTCTTTTACCTTGGGTGGGAAAAAGACAAAGACTAGCCCAAGACCTCAAGCGCGTGGTTTGTGTGCTTGACCCTATCTTCATACCCGATAGTCCCGCCATTTATCCGTTTGGTTAAGGCTAACCAATCTCCAGACTCAGCGATTTGATTGCAGTTATGGGTTGCCCAATACCAGCCAGCACTTATAGCAGCATATTGGGCAGTTCTCACTAGGTCTGGTTGCATTACAAAGTCAACGCCACAAGCCTTGCCTGCGTGGTAGAAATTATCGTGTCCCGTCAACTGTAACCAACCTGATCCACGAAACCGATATCCGTCACCAGAGGATTCATCCCTGTTTCCCATGCGATTGCCGTAAATCCTATTGGCAATGCGTTTAGGCTGTCTTTCGTATGCTTTGGCTTCTTCAGGCGTAAATCCCCATGCCCTTTTTGGCGTTTTGGGAAACAACTTGAGTAATGTTTCAGCCCGATACATCAAGTTTTCTTCAAGGGTTTTGAAGTTGTTGCACTCATGCCCGCATTGAGCAATGAAAGCCGCCCGCTGTCTGAGTGTGGTTATATTCCACTTTTGGAATGTCTCTTTAAAAACACTTTCCAAACTAGGATCAATGTGTAGTTTTACTAATTGGTCAGCGTTTACCATTTGATTTCTCCATTACTGCTTGGTAGGCATCGATGCAGGCGTTGAGTTGGTTGATTGCCCTGTCTCCGTCTGCGGCGATTTGAGCAATAAGTCGGAGAGTCTCTGTGTCAGATTCGCTTGCCGCTTGGTTGCTATTTCCGCTGGCAGCGGGGGGATTTCCATTGGTTTGTACGCAACTTGCGGACGGGAGGCGCACCCGACCAGCACGGATAGCACGATCAAGAGAAGACTGTTTTTCAGATATGGCATTGTTGGCCTCCAAAAGTTTTGATGATTGTTCATTTAGTTGTTTGGCAAGTTCTTGCTCTTTGGTTCTGGATTCTTCATTCTTGATGGCAATCTCTGCTTGCATCTCAGCATCACGCTCATCCCAACCTCTATGGTGGCCATAGAAATAAACGCTGACAGCTACAAAAATAGCACCCAAGATAACCCAAGGATTAGGAATCATTGTTCAGCCTTTGCTAAAGCCCGTTCATTGGCTATTTCTTCCTTGGCAGGATCAACATAGTCTGGTGGAGTAGTTGGGGGTGGTGGTGCCCGCCACTCTTCATCCAAGACAGGGTTTATCCATGCAGGCAATGCACCAGATGGAGATGTCCAAGTTGAGGTGTTAGCTGACGGGGCTGGTGGAGGAGTGCTAGGAGGCGTTGGAGGTGGCGTTGTAGGCGTTGCCATCTTCTCGGCCACAGTCTGAACGCCCTTGCGACTCATCACCCCACCAATGCCGCCAACTATCAATAACACGATGTCATTGAGCATCTTGGCAAACGCCTGATCAATGGGTGCCATGCTCTTGATTGGCTGCACAACGAAAGCCAAGCTGTAGAGCATAAAAATCACTATGCCAGCAAGGATGATTGTTACGATTAGGACTACGCAAGCCCAAACTCGTATCTCAATTTCCTCTTGGGTCAGAAGCCGATTGACTTGGAATTTGTGAGGGTTGGACAACTTGTTTCTCCAATATAGGTGCTACGAGGTAATCAGGACAGTCTTGGGTGAATTGGCAGTCAGGACGTTGACAGCGTTTGGCAGAAAAGTGCTTTGGGTCTTGGCAATAATACCGATAGCGGTCATCGCATCCCACTAGCAATAACAGCAACAAGACATACTTCATTTGGTTTCTCTCAGTTCTTGTTTCAATTTACGCAATTCTTTTATCTCTCTTTTCAGTTGTGCTTTCATGTAAAGAGTCTCCACATAAGCCATTGAGGTTGCGCCAACAACAACACAGAGCATCACTCCAATTAAAACCCACCAGATAAGTTTTGCAGTTGCCACATTAGCCACCCAAAGATCAATGAAATAAACCCAACAGCAACCAACCCACTTACCATCTCAATCTGGCGAATCTCCCTTTGTTCTTGTCTCCAACGCTGTATTCTTGCTCTACGGATCATCTCTGATCTTGCCCATTCCTGTTCTTGCTCGATTTTTGCATACATCTTCAAGAATCTGCTGTATAAATCCTTCAATTCTGCTGGTGCATAGACCATCGCCTCTCGCACTTGCTCTAGCAACTTCTCCATCTGTAACTCAATCAGAGTTCTTTCAATGGCCTTTTTACTACTGTTTTGCTCTGGATCGTAGACAGTTTTGGACTCTTCCTCTAATGCACGATAGTAATTGTTGATTTGTTGTTGTGTATCGAATAGCAACCCAAGGCGTTCCCCGATGTCCTTAATAAGGAGAAGTTCCATTTCCTCATAAGTTTGTTGCTTCTTGGAGGCAGTTTTCGCTTTCGCCAAAGACTTTGGGGCTTCTTCTGTTGACTTGGACTTTGGCTTTCCACTAAGTAAGCCAATGAGCCAGTTCCAGATGTTTTTGATGGCCTTGACATCTGCAATAACCCCTTCAACAGTTTTCTTTGCCCCTTCCAGTTCCATCCTGCCCTCATGGAGCATCGCACAGCCTTGCTTGATAAAGCTAACTGCACCCTGCGCCAACATGAGGAGAGAGAAAGGATCAATGGGTAACTCCTATTGAGAACTTTCAGCCTTGTTAAGAGCCTGAGCAATCCTCGCCTTTGTCTTGTTGTTTTTCATTTGCTGATTAACTGCTCTCAATATACTAATTGCAGGAAGAGGTAATCCAGTTAATGCGCCAGTAGTAGCCGCTTCACCCATTGCCGCCAACAAAACACCAGCCGTTCCGCTGTTGTTGACCAGAGTGCCAGGCGGGACTGTTGTTACATACTTTGCCACTTCATTCAAATCACGAACAATTTCGGCATTTTTCTTTCCAAGAATAATGTCCAATCTTCCGTTGGAATCCAATTGGTTAATGGCAGAGTTAAGTTTTGCAGTTGATACCAATGCACGGCCTTGCGAATCTGTTCCAACTCCAGCTGTAGAAATATCTTCTAAATGCTTAACAGTTGCACCTTGTAACTCTTTAAATGCTTGTTGACCATCTTTTCCACTTGTCAACAAAACACGTTTTAGGAATGTAATCTCTTCTGGCGAGGCATTAAGAATAGACTTCTGAAATGCTTCACTTGCAACAATCTTTGGATCATCTTTGCCCTTAACTGTTGTAAGCAAGTTGGCAACAATTGCACGACCTTCATATTTTCTAGCCTGTTGCTCACGCAATTTTCTGGCTTGCTTGTAAAGTTCACCACCTAAACCTTCTGTGTTTTGGTCAATTAACTTCTTTAATTCACTACTAAATAGTCTATTAGTTGGATCAAAACCAGTTGTATCACTAATTGACCTTCTTAATAACTCACTATTTTTAAGAGTTGTTGGTAAAGCCTGAACAGACCCATCAGGTAATTGCTCTAATGCTCCAAGTTGAATGCCTTTTTGTCTTGCAACATTAAGAACTGGCGCAACAGTAGACTCTGGCAATTTATCATTTATGTATTTAGCCAAATCTTCAAGATTCAACAAAGCATCAAGTTCGCCTTGTGCTTCAGCATTCTTGTAAGCAGCTCTTGTTTTTGCTTTTGCGCCTTCCCATCCAGTTGACAATGCGTTAATAACTGAATTACCAGTTGCAGCAAGTCCGCTTCTAACTTGTTCTGCTCCTGTCAGATCAACAATTGCATCAAAGTTTTGCAATAGTTGTAAGTTGTTTTCTTCAGCCCGTTGTCGCAAAGGCTGCCCCAACTGACCTTTCATTTGCTCTTTTTCAAATGCCAACTGTTCTGCCTCACGACTAGCCGCACCTTTTGTCAATGTAACAGGAACAGGTAATGCTTCCGCAGTTGTCATGCGTTGTAATTCTGCTGGAGTAGCCATAGCACCGCCACTCGCTCTGCCAGTTGTTCCTGCTGGTGCTGGAGTCTCAACGCCAAAAACATCACGCACCATTTGAGTTCCTCTTTGCACAGGAATCATCGCCATTTCTTGAGCCGCAGTAGCACCCCTTCTGATGTTTGCCTCCACAAATGGAGCCGCTTGTCTAGTTGCTTGAGTAAGCATTGATGGCGCACCAATAACTGGAATAATTGGCGGGACTACATCGCCAATAAACCTACCAACTGCCTGAGTTTGTTCTTGACCAGCCTCAGTCCTTGGAGCATAAGTAAATTGTTGCGCGCCTTGAGCTATGGCTTGCTCAAGACCCCTAGTTGCCTGCGGATCACGAATCTTGCCTTCTCTAGCCTGTTGAGCCGCATAACCAATGCCGCCTCGTAAACCGCCAACAGTACCGCCAAATAGACCAGTAGTTATAGCCAAACCAGTTTCACCAGCACCAATCAACTTCTCAACAATGCCAACCTCTTTAGGCTTTGGCGCAAGTTGAGCAGTTGTTGTTGCTAAATTTTCACTTTGTTTTTTAACCTCATAGGCTTTTGCAACAGTTTCAAACTCAGGAGTTCCTTGCAAATCCTTGTTTTGAACTATCCAAGTTGCGTATTCTTGTGCTGTTGCCATTATCTTCCTCCACGAGGTCTAGCCAAAATTTGATCTGCTTGATTCAAAATGTTTGTTCCAGTTGATGGCCGCTCTCCTGTTGTTGGAATTTGGCTTACTAGACTTTGCACTCTTTCTCTCTCGCCAACGCCAGAATATCTTGAATTAACATCTTTAGCAATGCGGTTTGAGAAGTCAACAAAAGTCTCACCTTGTTTCGCCGTGTAATCGCCAGCCACAAATGTCTTGTTGGCTCTTGTAAGAACACCATTGTTTTGAGTAACCCAATCAGTTTTTGCATTAGCAACTGCTGCATCGATCTCTTGGAGTTTTGCCATACCACGCAAGAAGCTGGCAAGAGTTCTGGCATCTGCTGTCTCAGTTGGGAAGCCACTCAATGCAAGTGAAATGTCCTTGTCCGTTGCGGGGCCAGGCGGCAGGGACTTAATCGCTGAATTGTTACGCAACCTTGTGTACTCCTGACGCAAATCGTAAGTTCCGTTTTGGAATCCACCAACCTTTGTTAAGTAAGAGTTAAATGTTGATAATCCACCATATCCACCACCAGAAGACTCAATCCTAGATGCCAAATCATTAAACTGGTTAGCCGCTTGTTTTGATGTTGCAGCAACAACTGCGCTGTCGTTGATAATTTTTCTAGTTGATTCTGGAATGTCAGTATTGAGTTTATTGATCTGAGCCAACTTTTCCAAAATAGCGACTTGTGTAGTTTGTGTATCCAAACCAAGTTTGGCACCACGAACACCAATTTCGCTATTGATATTTTTAATCTCAGCAACTGTTTTAGCGTAGCCAATGGCTTTTACTTTATCTTCCCAATTTGCATCAATTGCCGCTTTTTGTGCATCAGCAGATTCTTTGATTAATTTTGCTTTTTGTGATTCAGGAGCATATCTAGCCTCAACAATTTTGATATTTGCTTCTGCCTGCGCTTTATCTGCCTCACTACCAGATTTTTGCGCCTTGTAGAAACCTTCAAGAACTGCTTGTCCTTCTGGTGTAACACTTAATTGCTCAACAACTCTTTGGTTAATCATTGTTGGAGTTGCTTCTTTCTTTGTTGCTGGTTGCAAATAAGAAGTGTCAGCAGCCTCATCAACAATAACCTTTTCAGGTGTTACTTGTTCTGGAGTGCCTTGCACTAATATGCTTGGCAACAAACCTTGAGCCTGTTGCATTCTTTGCTGAGATTGCAAAACTGCTTGTCGCTTCATTGCGTCATCACGAACAGCCAACAACTTAAATGCCAACTCAGGTATTCCTGCTTGTTGCGCTCTTTCAATACCACTAGCAATTGATTGTGGATTAGTTATATCTAATCCTTGCAATATCTGATTCTGTGCAGAAATCTTCCGCAACATTGGGTCTTCAGCACCCAATGCGCCACCGATAGCACTCCCTAACTGTCTACCACCATAGATAAGGCTAGTACGAGCAGATGCAAAAGGATCGAGTTGAGCCAATTGCGCTGATTGTGCTAATGCCTGTTGATTTTGTTCTGCTTGGTATGCTTCAGGAGTTATTCCAAACAAACCGCTCATTATTGATTCTGCCATTTGATTACTCCTTAAATGCCCCACTCAACGGATGTTGGAACTGTTCCTTGTCCGCCATAACCATACACATTTTCTGCGCCATATTGATTCATTTGTTGTTGAGCATTTACATATGGCTGTCTGTATTGCGTAATTGCTTGTCCTAAATACGGGTTAGTTCCCACACCTTGTAAAACATTAGCCAATGGGTTGTAAGCATTAGCGGCTTGTGCAGTCTGTGCGGCACTTAATCCACCTCGTAGTAACGATTGACCAACATTAGCACCAGCGTTAGCGGTGCGACCACCCAATTCACTACCAATTTGAAGTCCTTGTTGTCCCATTTGCTCAATAGTTCCACCCAAGCCAAGGGAAGTTTGGAATGGTGACAATGCGCCAACTTGACCAGCTTGATATTGACCAAGCAATTGCGATCCACTTCCCAACAATCCAGCACCAAATGCGGTTTGCCGTTGACCAGCCTCTTGTGCTTGAGCCGCAAGTTGTAAGTCTTGTTGTGCCAATGCGTTGTAATAGGCTTCCATCTCAGGATTAGCCGCACTAAGTCCCATTCCGCCGCTTGGACGCAATCCTGTTGCGCCTACTGACAAACCACCACGACCTGTATTAAACAGTTGGTTTTGTACTTGTGCATACTGTCTTTCACGGCTAGGAGCAATCAAGTTTTGTTGCTGTTCAATGTATTTCTGAGCCGCTTGTTCAGGAGTTTGAGCCAAGTACTGTTGACCAAGACTAAATAACCCACCAGCCGCACCTTGTAAAGGGGCGTACTGCTGTGGAGCCATTAAGCCCTGTTGTATTTGTTGTTGCGATAGGGCTTGTAACTGATCCTGATATTGTTGTAGTTCAGGAGATACTGTGTAACCAGCACTTGTTAATTGGCCAGTCGGATCAAACCCAAACTGAGATGAGCCAAAACGAGTTGTTGTCCCAATAGGGCGAAAACGAGCCGCATCAGCTGCTATTCGTGCCGCTTCTAGTTGTGCTTGTGCAGAGGTGTTAGCCGCACTTTTGGCGGCATCACCCGCCATCACGCCACCAACTATGTTTGCACCACCTAAAACTAACGCCGCTGAGAATGGCATATTAAATCTCCTTTGCTACCGCTACATGAGTAGCATTAAAACCGAGTTTCTCGTAAAACATTTCTAAAGACTCTTTCAAGTTATAACTCGTAATAAGTCTTTTACAACCATTGTTCTTTGCAGTTTCTTCAACAAGATCAAACATTTGCTTTCCTATCCCATTTCCTCTGCATGATGGAGTCAAAAAGAACATATCTATCTGACACCATGTTTCATCGTAATAGGGGCTTTTGAAGAACCCATAAAACGCATACCCAATTGTCTTTCCTTCATCCTTGGCTATTGCAACACGCAACTTACCAAGATACTCCTTGTTGAACATTGGCTTTTTATTCTTGAAATACTCCCAATGCTCCAACGCAATCTCGTCAAAGTTTTCAATGTCATCCAATGTTCCATCAATGACTTGTATAACTTCTTCTGCAATCATGCTGTGCGTTTCCACATATAAACAGTTATGTACGGCTGATAGTTAGCATTTGTGCCACTAGAGCCAGCAGATGCAACTGTTGTTGTAGATGAAATACTAGCGGTGGCTGTTGCTGTTGTATTTGGTCTGCCAAAGTTTAGGTTATTACCGCCTGCCAATTGCTCACTACCACCATTAGAAATAAAACCACTACCAACAGTAGAGCCGTGGCTGTGACCTGAGTCCGTTGATGTTGTTGTAGCCGTGTGGGTATGGCTTACAGTAATAGCATCTGCACTACCACCAGTTTCTTCTGCCGCATCAAACAAAGAGTTGCCAGAGTCAAAGCCAACCATGACACGCCCTGCGCCAAATGCTGTCCAAGTACCAAAACCGAGCAAAGTAGCAGGATTGGTGCTGACACTTGCATTTGTATAGACCGAGCCAACAGGGTAAAGCAAAGCAATAGCCGCCTGAACAAACGCAGTAGTTGCTATCGTAGTTGTATTGCTTCCAGAACTCTGAGTAACCGCAATCGTGCCTGTTGGCAATGTAGGCGTACCAGTAAAGGTAGGAGATGCTAAATCTGCCTTGGTTGCAACAGCTGTAGCAATGTTGTTGAACTCTGTATCAATCTCAGTACCCTTGACAATCTTTAAAGGATTGCCAGAAGATAGGTTATCTTTGGTAGCAAAGTTCGTGCTTTTTGTGTAATCAGACAAGATAATCTCCTTTAACTTACTTTGCCACGCTTGGCTTGAATCTCAATTTTCTGTATAGACAAGGCTGTACCATTGATGTCAGCCTCATACCCTGTTTGTACAACCTTACCCGCACCAGACGCAGAAACATTCAATGTCTGCAAAGCAACACCATCAGAGTAATACGCAACAGTAGTCGCATTTGCACCATACTCAGCAATGCCATAGTAGTAAACATCTTGCTCTGGAATACTTGCGTTGTCTGACAAATAGTTGGTCTTAAAGTCAAAGCCCCACTTAAATGTCACATCTTGGTTTGTTCCACCAATCACCACAATCGACAACTTCTTCAAAATAGAAGTTACATTCTGATCACCAAGGTCTGCATGGTTTGTGTAGTACAAAAAGCGATACGCTTCGTTGTAATCTTGGTAAGTGTTATATAAGCCGATATAACCATTCTGTCCAACCAACAAACTACCATCTCTCTTAGATAAAAAAGATTTTGGCGTGATAGAGTCCCAAGTCGTAACCCTCGCCGCACCATCTGGCAAGAAAGCCTTTGTATCAAAACACCATGTAGTGTCAATGCTTGGGGTTACCAACAAGTAAAACGCTTGTCTCTCAGAGTAAACAGACTTAATGTTGGCTAACGTCTCACCCGCCACAGTTCCCATCAAGTCATTACGTATATTCTTAGATAAGTCCCTCTCAGGCGCAGACTTCTCTTGGATTGTTCTCATCAACGATCTGACACCAGAGTTAGACAAGAACAACACATCTGTACTCGTTGTTTGAATACTGTCTCTAGCAATACAACCTATGCCCTCAATTGTGTCGCTCAAGGTCATTGTGGATGGAGTGGTTGCATTGGCATAAACCAAGATTTGACGCTTACCAAAGATAAACAAGAATCCATTGTGAGCTGCCAAGCCCGTAATCTCATCTGAGCCGTTAGGCCACACCCTAGAGACATCTAGACTACCAGCAGTACCAGTAGCCCAAATATGCCCCGCAGTTAGGTCACTAAATGACACAGTTGAATTGTTGGATGCTGTAGTTGCTACCCACAATCTTCCGTAAGCAGACAGCGCAATGTTTGCATCAGGCACAGTCCCAACATAACCACTTTTCTCAGACACACGCCTGTAAGTAGTGGTACTCACAGCAGGGTCGTATATCAATGGGTTATAGCCAGATTGGAAAAAGTATGTGATTTGATTTAAGGATACACATTGCCAGTTGCTTGCCGTGATGGTAGGAGCAGACCCCCCTCCCCCATAGGTCAATTCTGTAACAACATTGGATGCACCTAGTTTGAATAACTTGTTGTTGCCAGCGAACAGCACAGTTAAAGAGCCATCTGCTTGGATTAACTCATGTATTACCTTGACATCATTAGCACCTAAATTGCCACTAGATGCGTTGACCCTAGACCACCCTTGACGTGAACCGATGCGTCCGTATTGGTCAATGATGCAATTGGTGGCAACAAGCGCAAAACCTTGATTCAAGTCCAAAGGCGAATCTTGGGTGTTCAGCCCGTAGAAGCCTGGCGCTGAGATGCTAGAGGTTTGTATTGCTTGGCTCATATTGCCACAAACTCCCCTGTCTCAGGATAACGAGTACCCTCAAGAGCAATATAGTCTGACAGCATTGATCTGTATAGCCCATAAGCCTCTGAAGAGGTTAGTCCACCATCTTCACCACGCTCAACCAATGCACGGGCATAGGCATTTTGTGCCACCAAAACATCAGGCACTTTCACCACAGTACCATCCGCAGACAAAGTGGCTTGTGGGACAACCAAGGAAAACTTGATTGTGTATACACCATTAGGGATTGGGAACAGGGTGACTTTAGTATCGTAAGAGCCATCCACGCCATCAAAGGCAAACTCTGTTGGAATTGCGTTCACCAATGGGAGAAAGTTTTGCTTGCGATTCATGTCCACAAAGTTGATGTTTGTGAGACTTATGTTGCTTGTTGTGTTGATAACATCTTGCACTTGGAACTTTTGGCCAGCCCCCGTAAGGGAGTAGGAAGCAGTACTAGCTGCCGTGGTTACTGTGATGGTTTGACCCAAGATATTCCAACCAAATGCATCTTCTACTTGACGCTTGGCATCATTGACAAACTTGCCAATCAGAGTGGAATAGGAGGTTTCTGCGTTAGTAGAGACTGTTGTCTCACGCAACCGAACCAAGACATCGTTAATCAGTTCTAAGTAGGTCATTGTCTTGTCAATCCTATTTCTTCAAAGGTTGCTATAAAACTGAATGTACTGCCCGACTCAGTAGTTATTTTGA
>Ga0315900_10002820_pt1 | contig 25970 bp, 40 predicted proteins | sample LakEriMetagenome_FD_203521 | JGI IMG/M metagenome (GOLD analysis project Ga0315900, IMG submission 203521) | Freshwater fungal communities from buoy surface, Lake Erie, Ohio, United States - Buoy 12 MA114 | ecosystem: Environmental > Aquatic > Freshwater > Lake > Lake biofilm | place: USA: Lake...
TAGAGTTTTACGCCATCTGGAATAAGATTCTGAATCTTATCAGCATAAACTTGCTTGAATAGCGCGTTTAGTGATTGGAAAGTGTTGTTAGCGGACATTTGTTTTATCTCCTTAGATAAAATTTTGTTTTAGTTAGTTAGTTATTATCATCGGGAATTACCGTTCCAGAGGATACCTTTCACTATCTAAGGAAATGGGTATGTCCGGTAAGACAATCCTTCCTTACTAGGAGAAGGTCCAAAAGTTAGGACCAATAACTCTTCATATTAAAGTTGTTAACGGAATTACTTTATACTGATAAAAAATTTACAAGTAGCTGATATCAAAGAAAAAGGGAAGAAGTTATTAAGTCTTATTTTGCCAACTTGTATTATCGTATGTAAAATCGAATTTATTGCGTTTGAAATTATTGTCTTTTTCTGATAGATATTGAAGGTTCCAAGGCACGTGTAAACCGCAAACATTTTTATTAGTAATTGGTATAATGTGATCTACTTGCATACCTTCTGGACACTTTTGATAAATTTCATTTATTTCATCAATTTTTTCTAAATAAATTAACGCAGTTTTTACCTTTTTATCTCTTAAACGCCAATGATTTTTGATTTTTCCAAAATTTTTTGAGCGATATTCTTTATTAAGTTGTTTAACTCTTTCTGGATTGTTTTTTCTCCATTCAGAGATTTTTTGATTTATAGCAAGTTTATTATTTTCTCTATAAACTCTTTTTTTAGCTAAAATTTGTTCTTTATTTTTTTGATAATATTCTTTATCTTTTGACAACTTCGTTTCTTTGTTTTTTTGATAATAATTTTTACATAGTTTTAGATTTTTTTGACGAACTAATTCTTTCGGTTGTCTATAAACTACAGGTTTGTCAAATGAAATATTGTTTTTTTGTCGATAAATATGAAAAGCACAGTAACCAATTTTACTAGCTGATCGCTTTGTACAATTAGTTACTGTGCAAATTTTCATTAGAACTTACCGCGAAGGAAATCTTTCATATGAATACGTTGATCTTCCTTCTTTTCAGCCTTAACTTCAGCCTGTCCTGTAGATTTTACAGCGTTGGCAGTCTGTGCGACCTGCTGTTGTTTTACCTTAGCGACAGTACGCTTACGAAGGCGCGAGATGGTGTCCTTACCGAGTAGTTCCTCAAGTACATCGTCACTGGATGCACTGAAGAGTTCCTTAATGTCAGAATTCATCTGCTTACGGAGAAGAGGGACCAAATCCTTTGGAGAAAGGTCAATATCGTTCTGTAGAGCAAGCATCATCATTTCTGCCATCTTACGGACGGTATAAGGTGTCTTGGGAAGTTCGTTAGTGCTTAGAGCGGATTCAATGTCGTTCTGAATCTTTTCTTCCTGTTCAGCCTGTAGACGTTGAAACTCACGTTCTTTACGCTGTGTTTCTTCCTTCTCAAACTTAGACTTTAGTTCCTCAAGTTCGCGCTGAAGTTTCTCTTTTTCGAGTTGTTCTGGTGACTTGGAGGCTTGTTCAATTTCCTCATTAATAATTTCTTGAGCGAATTGCTTGAGGTCAACACCGATGTTTGGATCGGTTAGTACCCTACGTGGGTTCTTGCGAAGCATTTCAATGAATTCTTCCGCAGCCTTACGTAGTTCGGTAGCCTCTTGCATACGCTTCTGAGCAGCCTTAGACATTTGAAGATGCTTTTTGATCTGTTCTTCATTGTCTAGATCGAGTTCGATATCCTCGATTTTGCCGTCAACTTTAATCTGGTATTTCTTGATTAGCTTCTTTTCAGCTTTGGTAAGTTCGGCAGGGTCTTTAGCTGCAAGTTCTTGAGCCTTTTCAGCTTCGGCAGTTTCAGCAGCAGCTTCGGCTTCTCCACCTTCAGCGGCTTCAACTTCCTGATTTTCTTCTGCAATTTGTTGTTGGGGTTGTTCTGCTTGAATAGCAGCTTGTGCTTGTGCTTCGGACATAATTACTCCTTATCATCCCATTGGGGTAGATTAATAATAGTTGATCCGTCACCGATATGGTGGTAGGATTGTTCTATTATAAGTTGTTAATTAATGTAGGATTGTGTAGATAAGTTGACCGATATTAGCAAGGACGCTAACAATGAGTAGGTCACGAAAGAACACACTTCTAGGCTTGTATTCTTTTTTAAAGTGAGGGTCGCCTTTTTTACGATAAATGATTTTAGCCATTAGTTAAGTGCCTCTACAATGATATTTAGCTCAGTAACCAGCAGGTTGTTTGCGTTAGTTCCGTTTGCGATAAACAACTCAATAAAGTCATTTGTAGTCAATTCTACAATAGCTTGAGAATAGAAGTTTTCGTTACGACCGGTAGCGGAAGTTGTTGCTTGTGACTCTGATTCGGCTAGAGTTGTGCCATTTTTTGCGGCGCGAACAAGAATAACGGCAGCAGGTGTCACCACAGAGTTAGCCGAACAGGATGCTGTAATTCGGAACGATCTTGTAATACCGCCCGTATAAGTAAGTCTGTTATCGGTATGAGAAAACTTTTGATTTACTGAACTTGGGGTTGTCACTCCCTGAATTTTCTCGAATACACCAGTGGTTGCAATAGGGTTTGGTGTTGTGTTATTTGTAAAATACGCTTGACCAATTTCAGCAGAGTTACCAATACCTTTACAGTTTGTGAACAAAGCCTTGTTATCGTTAAATTGTACACCAGCGGTATAGGTGGCACCGCCAGAAAAGTTAACAGTATCAAGGATATAGCCTTCAACTGGAATTACAGCAGAAGTGCTGACGTTAATTGCGGTTGCTCCACCAAATGCAACAAACGAGCTATAAGTAACTCGAATACGTCGTGTAATTGTTAAGGTGCTTGGAAAGTTCAAGGTAGTCTGTCCGGCTACACCTGAAAATAAACATTGTGTAAATCCAACAGTACCAAGGGTTCCATTAAATGTCATGCCGGAACTATTTAGCAAAGCGCAATCCGACATGATAAAGTTGGAATAATTTTGAATAGTACCAACTCCTGAACCGCCATTAGAACTATTACAATTTGTAAAATTTACACCAAACCAGTCAATAGCTGCGGTTGGCGTTCCTGCACCATTTAAGTCAAGGGCAGTGTCATGAGTAATACTTAGATTACGCATTGGTAAGCTATACTGCGATGTAATTAATGGTGTTGCCGCACTTAAACCTGTAGATTTTAGGAAACAGTTTTCTGAACTTCCGCCGATAATGGTGGTGTTTTGACCACATACGAGTCTGCTACCAAGCAAATCAACCGTAGTGGTAATAAAGTAAGTCAAATTATCTTCTAGAGTAATTACGCTGGAAACAGGTGCAGGAAAATCCTCAACCTTGTCGATAAATTTGATCTTTTGGCTTTCTAGCCAATTGTTATATTTAGCGTAATTTTCTCTAAAACTCATATTTTATAAAACCGGGGGCAGTTGCCCACCCCCGGCCTCATTTAGTTATTAAACGATAGCAACTTTAGCGTACTTGACTCGTACAATATCACCAACGGAGAGTTTTTCCTGTCCGACAGTGATGAGTGAACCAGCAAAGGTAATGCGGGTAACACCGCCAACAACGCTAATAGTATAATCGTCTGTCTCATGAATAGCAAGACGATCTACGTAAGCGTTAATGGAAGCACCAATCGCAAGATTAGCTAGAGTGACGTAACCGTTTGAAATGTCACCAGAAGCTAGTGTAAACTTCTCTTGAACAAATTCAACGGAAGCGGCTTCTAGAGCATCAACACGTAGGTCGAGTGCAGCTTCGGCAGCTTCAGCGCGGTTCTTTTCGGTGAGTACTTCTTGGTCGGTGTACGCTTCAGCAGAAGCCAAGGTAGCAGAAGCAGAAGCATCAAGTTGACCCTTATTGACAGCATCAGAAGATACAGTACCGTCTGCAAGGTTAGTAATCTTCTGGCTACCGACAGCAATATCGCCACCGCTAAAGCTGAAAGCCTTATTCTCCATCTTGAAGAGAGTGTTCGATACGTTGTCACCCTGTTCAAGTTCAACTTTCGTGGTAGTAACTTGAAGCCAAGTGTAATCGCCAGTAACGTTGTCGATTGGTCCGAGATTTGCTTCACCTAGACCAATGTAGTGTTCGCTCCCAACAGTGACAGTGTTAGCACTAACGCCATCTGCACCTGAAACGGAATTTCCGTTCATGTTGAGTGCGCCAGTCATTGGGCGTGAACCATCTAGCTTTAGGAAGGTGAGGTCTTCAGCTTCACGAGCGGCGGTTTCTACGGCAATAGCTGCATCACGGTCAATTACTTCTTGAGCAATTAGACCATCTGCGTAAGCCTTGGCATCTGCTTCGGCCTTAGCTACAGAACCTTCTACTGTTGCGTCACCTTCGATGATATCTAGACGACCGTCTAGAGCAATGTCAGCTTGCTCACGAGCGGTTTGTTCGTTAGAAATAGCGGTGGTGACTGTGGTGACGAAGTTTGGATCGTCACCAAGTGCCGCAGCAAGTTCGTTAAGTGTATCAAGTAGCGCGGGTGCGGAATCTACTAGATCAGCAATTTTCTGATCTGTATAAGCATTTGCGCTTTGAACTTGAGCATCTAGGTACGACTTACGAATAATATCGTTAAGTGCAACTGGATCACTTGTTACTTGTGGTAGAGTTAGAAACTCTAGCTTATCGGAAGAAGTTAGCTTGAGAAGCTCAACATCTCCGCTATCAGCGGCGTTACGTGCCCTTAGAGCACCGTTGTTAAGTAGAAGAATTTTCGACTCATCAATTGAATTGTCGCCAATAAACTTCTTTTTAATTTGTGACATTATTTTTTCCTCATTAGTTAATTATATTAATACCATACGATCCTTAGAGTATCCCCTTCCGTAAGGACACCTTCAAACCGACCACCCAAAATCCCCCATGACAGAGTGTCGTTTGAAACAATAAAGTCTTTTACATATTTTCCTGCACCACCACCATCTAGAACATCCAACAAAACCCTGCTTGGTTGTGTCGGAGTACCACTTAATACAACACTTTGATCGTTCGCTTGTAGCGCATTTAAATCGATATAATCGACTTTATAGGAAACAACAGAATTTACCTCATCGGCCTTATCGTCAACATACTGCTTATTAGCAGCATGTTCCGGTAAGGTAGGAACTGCTGGTTCTTCTATAATAGTTGTTAAATCTACAAGTCTTAAAGCACCGGTCATTGTGTCGCCAGATTTTGACACCTTTTGATCGATTGCGTTATTAACAGTAGTTGCAAAGTTAGCGTCACCGCCTAGAGCGTCTGAAATCTCTTTTAGAGTGTCTAGAAGTTCAGGAGCAAGATCAACTACTTCAGCAATTGCGTTGTCGGTATATGTATTTGATGTACTGATTGCAGTAGTTACACCTGCATCAATAGCTAGTTGTTGTGCGGTAGAGACAGGTTTATCTAGATCGCTAGTATTGTCAACCTGATCCAAACCTACATCGGACTTGGTTAGGCTAATACTTAGATGTTTAGCTACCGCATCGTATTGAATTGGAGGGTCAACTGAGAGAATGCCAGAACCGGGAGGCCCTTGAATGCCACCGTAAGGTAAAAGCTGCCAAGGATCGATTCCGTTACCGACCTTGAACTGATCGGTATCTAGCTCTAAACCAATCTCACCTTCAGCGAGGATTGGATTAACGCTATTCCAAACAGTTGAAATATCTCTTCTTAGTTGAATCCTTACAGCCATTTTATTTTACCTTTTAACTGGCCCCTCCAGCATCGAACGGTTCAATCGGCGTATAAATAGCATCTGCGTCACCGCCGTCGATATTAGAGAATGTAATACCGTCAACACCTTTAGGGATAGTAAAGTTTAGCACAACGTTTTGTGTAGTTCCAGCATTTACTACTTGTGCGGGTGTATTAGGATCGCCAGTTGTAACTGTACCAACTTCTACTTTAGGAGGGTTAGTTACTGTGGTTTGTGTAATAAATGGCATTAGGCAATCTCCATCACTCTAACTTCGCAGCTTGTGCCGGGAGCACATACTGCATATAATTCTACAGCAGAGTTATCCCTTACATCAAGAATCATTTCTTCATACTGCTTTTTTGGATAACCATTGTTAATAGTTACGTTGGATGTACCAAAGTAAACATCTTCTGTGCCAATAACCCTTACGCTAATTCCGTTTCGATTAGCTAGAGGAATAGGTGGAACCTTTGTTGGAATGTCACCAACGATCATTTTAAGCGTTCTAAAACCAGTACTTAGACCGGTTGCTTGAAAGTTACCAGAAACAACGCCACCGATAATCACGGCGTTAAGTCCTACGTCACCGTCAACTGTAGTTGTTCCGACAAGACTTGAACCATCGCCAATCTTAATAGAGTCGTCAACGTGAGAAATGACGACCTCTTGTGTATCGATGTTTGCGCTAATCTTAGCATCAACTCGAATGGCATCGTTAGCCTCATCGTAGACCCGCTTGATGATCTGTGCCTGATCTAGTAGTGATGGGTTGGGATTCTTAGCCATTATTTCTTTTCTTTCTTTTTCTTAGGATATTGTTGTTTTAGGAAAGCCTTGAGAGATGCAAAGGTATTTGCTTGCCCTTGCATATTTCCACCATTCTGTTCCATAACTTATCCTTTTAAAGATTTCTTTAGCTTGCTAAACTTACCGCTCAAGATTTTAGAAACGCTTGGCTTGCTCCACATTTTACAGGACCAGTATCGGGCTTTGGTCTTAGGACCGGGGTCTTCACAGTTATGTCGTGCTCTAAAATTCTTTCTACGATCGGGGTTATCTCGTTTGATCTCCATATCGGGATCACCAAAGTTCACCTTTACGGTGTTACCCTTCTCGTTTTTAGTATAGACTGAAAACTTCTTAGGACCATCTGGTGTCCTAAAGGGTTTATTAAGTGCTTTTTTGATCTTATCAAATTTAGCCATAGTTATCTACCGAAAAGATTCTTGATTTTGTTAAATTTTTGAGCACCCTCTAGAGCCTTTTTCCCCAAACCTACACCCATCAGATTTGTCGCATCGATGCCCATGTCAGCAACAAACCCTAGCGGTTTTTCTAGAAGATATTTATTATCTGAATCTTTTTTCATAAATAGATTAAGAAAACTTTCTCTTGGAATTACAGATTCAGCTTTTTCGAGCACATTGTGTGCAATATCGTCACCTTGGGTCTTCTTACCCATGAATCCTTCTTTAGCTGCTGTAATTGGATTTTTTCCTTCAAGTGCAGCAAGGGTGGCAGCTTTAAAAGGTTCTGTAGTTGTTCTATCAACAATTTCACCAACGGCTTCAAAAGGTTCAAGACCGGTTTCTTTTTCGGGAGGGTTGTCAAGGTAGTATGAACCACTTGGTTTTCTTACTTGAGATGCTTTGTTAAATAGTTCAAACCAAGATTTAGGTTTCTTTTCTTGGGTTGGAAGCGTAGCTTCTTCTTTCTTTGCTTGATTAATTTCAGATTCTTGTGAAGAAGTTACTCCATCATAGAGATTTGCTTGATCGTCATGTAGTTTTTCAGCGGCTTTGGTTGCTTCTTCAACATTCTTATAAATTCCTAAATGTTGTCCTGTACGTCTAAAATGATCCACTGCTTCTTTTTCAGATACAACCTTATCACCAATGACAGTTGGGATATTAATTGCTCCCTTATCTGTTGTAATAGTCATTGTTCTTACTGTAGAATAAGAACCATCCGAATTTTTTACTTTAGTTCTTGAATTTAGATCAATATTACCGGGTTCAACAAGTGAATCATTTGAGATAGGCCCTTCGGCAGCGGGAGCTAAAGCAGCGGAAGCCATTAGACCTTTACCAGTCATATCACTGGTTTTGTCAAAAATACGTTTAATTTGACGGAAACGTGGAGCAGCTTCAGCATCCTCAGAGTTAAGCATGGATGCACCGGTTGCAGCACCCGTAATAGCTGCTGCTTTTTTAAACTTGGTACCCATAAGTTCCTCATGGTTTTTTTGAAAGGTTTTTTCTAGTTCGTTTAGCTTTTTAGCAGCAGCCTTAACATCAGTGACGTTAACATTGCCCTGCTCAACAAGTTCTTTAGCTTTTTCAAGTTCAAAATTTTTAGGAAATTCAATATGATGATTGCCTGTAAACTGTTGAAGGAGTTCTTCTCGACTTAAATTTGGATTGTCAAAATAACCATACGCTTGCTTAGGATTGCCTGATGCAAGTTTTAGCATGTCTTGTGGAGTAAAAAGAGTTCCATCAGACATATAGAGTTGATTTTGAAATTCCTCTAAAGTTAGTTTCTTTTTAACTTTTGGATTAGAATTGTAAATGTCAACTAAATTCTGTAGAAGTTGTGGATTTTGCGAAGCTACATCGTAGACACGCCTTGGGTCGTCATTGACAGTTTTAATCATTTTTCTTTTATCAAGTTTAATACTAGGTATTGGAGTTGATAAAGAAAGGGGATAGTTAATGCTATCTTTAAGATGTTGACCTTCGTGCAGAAGTGTCGATACTAGACTTGTCTTATAATTTTCTAAATCTGGAGAGTATACAATTTCAGAAGACTTTGGATTACTTCCGTAATAATTATTATTCTCATCAAACAAAACAGGTCTTGAAAATTTACCTTGAACACCGGGGTCTAATGGTGCAGATGATACACCACCGCGAATTAGGTCAACTTCTGGATACATCCGACGTAATGCTTCCATGTATTGATCTTCTGGCAAACCTAGTCTTTCAAGAGCAACGTGACCCAACAAATCTGAAGTTTTTCTTAAATTGTCACGAAATTTTAAAGGCTCAATTTGCATCAATTCTAACAGTTTAGGTGTATTTAAAACGCCGTCCTGCGTAGATTCTTTTAGAAACTTTTCAATTAGTTGTCTAGGAATGACTTTTGTTGACGCTTCGGCATCTTCAGAGTCGCCAAGCATCGCAGCCGTACCAAGACCTACACCAGTTAATGCCGCAGCTTTCTTTCCGTCAATTGAAGACGCTTGAGTATCATATCTACCTTCGTTAATAGCCCAATCTGGTAAGATACCTGCTTTTTGTGTAGCATATGTGGTATTGGCTGGATTTGCTCTATTTTCCGCACCTTTAGGTCCAAAGTTGACCCAACTGTTTTGACCACGAGTTTCTGTAGCAAGTGCCTTTTGTGCTTCAGGACTGAACATCCTCATGTGCGCCTGAAATGCATTTTCCTCACCGCGAGCACCAAATCCCACACCCTCTTTGGCATGGCCGAAGATATCATGAACAATCCTGAATAGATCATTTGCAACTAGCTCTTGATCTCCGATTTTTTCTCCGGTCTTAGCAAGTAGAGGATGATCTAATTGTTGAGTAGGGTCTGTACCAAATCCTTGTTCTGTTGGATAATACCATAGATGATTATTCTCCTGCATGTCTTTAATCATGTCAGCAGAACCACCGGCATATGGATTTGGTTGACCGGGTTTAATAGGTTCAATTTTTAGACCGGATTCTTTAAGTTTTTGATATTGTTCTAAAGTTTCCTTGATTAGAGCATCATATGCACGTTTAACGTTTTCGTCGTTTGGAGCATGAGGCATTTCGTCGTATGCCTTCGCAATCCTAGTACCAAGTTCGGGATTAACTTTTTGGTAGGGAAACTCTGGAAGAACAGCTAGACCTTTTTCTTTGTTGAACAATTTTGCAAGTTGTTCAAACTTAGAGATTTTTGCAAGTGGGGCACCGATTGCCGCATTTGCTTCTTCAGAATCGCCCAACATAGCGGCTGTGCCGATACCGGCACCAGCTAATCCTGCGGATAATTTAGCACTGTCTTTCTTTGCTGGATCAAACTCAGCAAATTTGGAACGAACCTTTTTTGGATCAAACACAATTGTTTCTGATCCATTTTTAATTCCAGAATAACCTAAATTTTTAATCTTTTCTGATAAAAGACTATCTTGATAAGTTGGAGAATAATTGTAATACTGTGGATTTTCTTTGATTATATCTTTAATTAAATTATTAGTTTCTGAACTATTAATATCAAAAATTTTTCCAGAAACATGAGTTGGAATAATTCTTGCATTTTTTCTGTAATCAAAATATTTATTTCCAGAAGGATCATTAACTTCAGTTCCTAAAAAATTGTCAACATTTGAATTTTCTGATAGATAAGTTCCCGAAAATCTACCAGAAGTTTGTTTTTTGGGGTCAAATGCTTCAAAATTTTCAGCAGCGTTAGTGCCATGATAGTAAACTTTATCTGTATCAAACCCCATCTCTTTAGCGCGAGCTAAACGAGAAGCCTCATCCATAGGCAGTTCGTCGGCAGCTTTCGCACTAAGTTCTGCTGCGGTTTCTGCACCTTTAGCTAATGCTTTTTTGAGCGCGGTGAACTTACTCATTATTTATCTCGCGTTAGGAGGGGCCATTTCTGGATTTGGTAATAGATTTGGGTCTACTGGAGGCAAATTCGGCATATTAACACCCTGTTCAACTCCCGGTCCTTCTAGTTGCATACCGGTAGCATCAGGGGTAGGGGTTACTCCTGCTTGTCCCTCTTGTGGCGGTGCCATTGGTCCTTGCGGTGCCTGTGTAGCATCACCCGGAGGAGGAACCTGCGGAGCTAGGGATTGTTGTCCTAGTAGAGCTAGGAGATTTGGATCGCCAGTTTGTAGGAGTGTAATATGTTCTTGAATGTGACCTAGTGTACGCTGAACAAGAGAGGCATCCTTACGGAGATCAGGGTCTTGTAGGACTTTCCTGTGCTCTAGGATGTGCTGTTTATGGTCATCGATAATGGTGACAGGCGGAATCTCACCTTCGGTCAAACTCTCGTTTTCACGACGGATAAGGTCAAGTTCGTCCTGAATGTCTTCGGTAACTGCATCTAGGCGACCAGTATTAAGAACCTGCATGAGTTGATTTGGGTTCTTGATGATCTGGTACTGCATCATCTGTTGTGCAAGTTCCATACGACCGGCAATAGTTCTTGCAAGAGGATTGCCTACGTCTACGAACACACGAGTAATTTTGGAGATATCCTCACCAATAAACTCTTTTAGTTCTGTACGGTTAGTCTTACCGACGATTGCAATCATGCGGGGAGCAGTTGCGTAATCCTGTAGTAGCTTGATAATCGCTGTACCAACGTCTTCAACAAGTGCAATATAAGACTGTTGTAGACCGGACATGAACTGAAGTGCCATTGACTGAACGAGCGCAAGTGCTGCACCTGTCTTTAGGCTTGCTTCTGGATTACCGCGAGCTACGCTGTTAACACCTGAGATTGTTTCAGCAACACGCTCAAGCATCTGTAGGAAGTTAAAGATTTCAGCAGGAGTGTGGAGTAGCTCTAGAACTTCAGGCTTCTCCATGCTTTCGATTAGGTTCAAGCCGCCAGCCAAGCTACTAACGTTGAGGTTGCTACCGGGCTTAACCCAAAAGTTTTGTACACCGGAAGAATTCTGGTTAGTGAGAATGGTGCTGTAAAGCGAATTGATTGCTTCCTGAATGGGAAGAATGTCGAATAGTGGTGTATATGCATGTGGACTTCCTAGAATCTCACCAGCGGAGATACGGAAGATTGGCATTACGCGATAGGGGAGGCCAATATCCTGAAGAACAATGCTTTCTTCAAGGAATAGCATATAGCGACCGTTAGGTAGGGCATCGGTACGCTTATGATAGAATTCGTAAACTGGAACGTCATCGGTTTCTTCTAGCTGATTGCTGATACCTAGACGATAACGGTAAATATCTGATTTTGTTTTGAGATTCTTAATCTCGTCAGCAAGTTCTGGATACTTTACAGCAAGATCGAACTTGTTCTTAAAAGTTCTAACAAGATACCAGTCTTGATGGTGATTTTCTTTTGTACCATCAAACATTACGTCGAAAGGCGAAAGGTTTGAAAACTCAATGTCGCCTTCATAGATCGGACGTTCTGGATCAGGTTCACCGGTAGCCTCATCCTCGAAGTAATCATATACTTCTCCGGTTGTGGCGTTCCACTCCAACTTGATAAAACCGGCACCCAAAACAACTGCATGTTCTACAGCGGTCTTGAGATACTTTTCAAGACGCTTTTCGCGCATATAGTAGTCTAGAATGCCGGTCGCTAGTTTCGTTTGGGAGATTGACTTATAGTCGGTATTAATTGCCCTAGCTTCCATTGTAGGGCGGTTGGAGGTCGTCATTGTGATGATATGACTTGCGAGGTTACGAAGGTGATTGACTGGAAGCTGTACGAGTTCGCCTTCTTCACCTGTAAAAGTAATCTTGTGACCATCGGATACATCTTTGTAGTATGCGCCGTGATAACTTGACCACATTGTTCTTAGCTTTTCAAGATAACCAGTTGATTCTAAATTAATAGTCCAACTATCAGCTTTAGCTAAAAGAACAGATGCGGTTTTTGAACCTTCGTCTAATGCAAAATATTCTTGATTTGTTTCTTTTGACATAAGTTAGATTTCCACATGGGACCAGCATCGTCCGCTTTTAATATTTCTAATTGTGATACGACTTACATTGTATTTTTTTGCAAGTAGACGTTCACTATTGCTAAAAATTTCAGCTTTAATTAGTTTTACAACTTCTTCATTCAATTTCGCACCAATAAGTTTGCTACCTTTTTTGCGTAAATTTGTAATGTAAGAATGTTTTACATTTTCAGACGGAGTTACCCATTCAAGGTTACTTAAACGATTATCTAACTTATTGCCGTTTTTATGGTTTACTTCAAATTCTTGAGTTTTGTAACCTAAAAAAGATTCAGCAACTAAACGATGAACACTAAACGCTTTATTACGTTTGATTGTGTTTGTATAAAGACCAATTCTGAAGTAACCGTTTCTTTCAGATGGAGTTAAAATTTGCAAAGTTACTTTATTGCGAACGCGACCAGAGTCACTCACTTGGTATTTGCCTTCGTAATTAATAATATCCTTCCAAATTTCCATGAAATCTCCTATAATAAGTTGTTAAACTTATTTTATATTCAGAATTTTCTTTAGGTTGGAAAGGTTGGTGTTTTGAACCGGGTTAGTTTGATAGAAAATATTCTGACCCTTAGCCAATGCCCAACCGGGGGGATAGGGATTATGGGTAAAGTCAACGTTACGAACTAGGTACTTTAATGAGTCAATAGCGTCGAAGTGACCATTGTCGCCTGAACGCTCATAGGAAGACTTGGATTTATTCCAAACGCCTGTCTCTAAATGTCTAATAAGATTAGTACATCTTGGGTTAATGATAATATGCTCATCCTTCAGCATGATCCTCATGTTATTAAGAGCGGCATCGGCATCGTCTTTGCGTGTAGGATAGAATACAAGATTGTGTAGACGGTACAAGTCGTTAATAAGAATTAGGTTATTATCACTTACACGCTTGTAAGGTTCGCGCATTTCGCCGCTGAATGGATTGGAAAAGGACTTCTCTTCCTTTTGTTTGATACCTTCGGCTAGAGCCTGTGTAGTAAACTGCTGACCATTAATAACAAGTTCATCTTCGATGACGAGTTTGTTCTTTCTAAAATCAAAGTATGCAAACAAGACTACGGTCAAGTCTTTCATACCAACGTCCATTGCGACGTAACCATCAAAGAACGGAGGCTTTTCCCATTCCTTAACGATTTTAGATTTAAGTTCCTCATCGAATTCTGGTACAACTGCGCGAGTAGCGTCTGTAATAATTTGTGCCATGTACTCTCGCCTAAAGTTTACACTGGAGTAACCGCCAGCACCTTTGGCAAGAATATCAATATCTTCTTTCGACAGTCGAGGGTTATCGAACACGTTCTTTGTCGAGAAGGCATTCTCAGCTCTAGCCTGATTGATAAAGAATACGAACTGGTGCGAAGAAGACTTGGGAGGAGTTGAGCAAAGGATGATCTTTCCCTTGGTTAGCGTAGTCGTGGGGAGAAGAATTGAGTTTACGATATACTCTAGGTCGCTTTCAACGAATCCTGCCTCATCGATGATACATAGGTCTGCGTTACTACCGCGAACCGATTCGGCACGACCTGCGTCACATCCTGCAAACTGGATTTGTGATCCTGTGCTTGGGAAGAACCAAATACCTTGAGCCGATTTCTCAATCGGTCTAAGTTCTTCTGGACAGCTTGCTGTAACTTCGCGCATCAACGGTCTAATGTTTCGCTTAACGTCTGTTTGTTTAGGCTGGAGGAACTTTACTACACAATTCTTACGTTGAAGACACAATTCCGTAGCAATTACAACCAGCAGGTAAGATTTACCGATACGGCGTGAACACGACCACACCAGAGTTTTACCTTTATAACCTAGATACTGATTATACAACTCTAGTTGGTTAGAATCTAGAAGAAACTTGAGGTTCGCCTTGCGCCAAAGTATGTTCCGCGCTTCTTCGGGACTGATTTGTGGCAATTCATCAGGGCTACTCATATCTCTTCTTGTTTTCTTCTTTAGTGATGCAAAATCCGCAAAACTCGCATTTCAACCAGTTGTGTTGCTCGTCGTGCTGACAAAGAAGTGCTACATGACAATGGGGACAGATATTTCGAGCTAACGATTTATCTGACTCCTTACTCATCTTTGGGTCCAATACGAGCTAGTTTGAGCAACTCATCCTCGGAATAATCCTTTTTGTGTTTAGCAGTACCGTTAATGGTTGTGGGTTCGTTTGAGAGTAACTTTTTGTTTTTAATAAGCAAATCCAGAACCTTCACTTCTTCCAGAGTGAGTTCTTTCTGTAGAGCGCGGTTCTGTAGAATGTCAATCTGTGCTTCAACAATGCATAGTTCTGGACTTTTAATGATACGTTCGGTTTTACCGACGAGGGGAGTCATCGAAGCTAACATCTGTTGGAGATGTGTAATCTCTTCTTCCAGCTTGTTGATCTTTTCAACAGAAGCCTGTAGAGCTAGGTACTGTGCATTGGTGTATGCAACTAGTTCCTTATTGCTTTTAAACTTTTTTCCGTCAATCGTAATAATCTCTGCCATATTTACCTACCTTTGATAAGTACGGCACCAACCTTAGTTTCGGTTTTAGATGCTTTGTCTTCTACCGACGCAAGGCGGTCTAGAATGTCCTGATTGACTCTTGGTTCTTTTTTGGATTCGATATGTAGGTATAGCCCGTAAACACCAGAAAGCGAGAGAATCGCAAGGGCATCCCCGATGGACGCACCTGTAATAAGAAGGCGAGCTACAAATAGAGATAATAACATCTCAATGAGTGATTTTGGCTGTAACATTGTCCAATCCTTTTAGGGTATGGTCTTTTTGTCATCCCATTTGGGGTAGACTTAGGATTTTGAAGGTTTGCGTGAGCAGCTATTTTCTTTAAATTTCCCTATGTAGGGCCGTCTGCATTGCTTACTTCGGCTTCCTAATAATAAGTTGTTAAAACTTGATTTACGGGTTTAAATAATGTAGTCTTTAGAGATGAGAATGATTCTTTTAGTCTTATCCCTCCTCTTTGTACCCTATCCAACCCAAGCTGAACAAAAACTTATTAGAGTAGGCATCGTAGATACAGGGCTTGATCTCGCCGATCGTAGGTTCTTTAGTGTGTTGTGTAAAAATGGACACAGGAACTTTGTTAACGATACTAACGATACATACGATTATCACGGCCACGGCACTCACGTTGCTGGTACGATTAAGAATCATTCAGGTAAAGGTAACTTTTGTCTTGTCATCCTAAAATATTACGACAAAGACACAAACTTAATGTCTAACGTTTACAACTTCCGTAGAGCGATTCAACACGCTATTGACCTTAAACTGGATATCGTAAACATCTCAGCAGGTGGTCCACAATTTGACGAGACTGAGTATTTACTACTGAAGCGAGCAAATAAGATTCGCTTTATTACCGCCGCTGGTAATGACAATCAAAATCTAGACATGCCGTACAATAAATTTTATCCGGCATCATATGGACTGCCTAATATTATTGTAGTGGGAGCACTTGAGGAATCTGGATTCAAACTATCTACCAGTAACTATGGTGAAATTGTCAAACATTGGGAGATTGGTCAAAACATACATGCAGAATTACCTAATGAAAAGTTTGGATACCTTTCCGGCACCTCAATGGCAACAGCAGTCAAAACCGGCAAAATCATTAAGCTAATGCTAAATCGGAAATCACAATGAGTGCAGAATCAAGTAAGAAAAGTGGCTTTGTATTCTTAGTAGGAGAAGCCGATCCTCTTCTAGAGTCTTATCTAACTTCAGTATTTGACGAAGATACCGAACAAGACATTGAAGAAATCAAATTAGAAATGGAAGAAAAGAAGCTATTTACGCAAATATCGAAAATTAAGGTGTTACTATTTCCACTAGAGATTGTATTAACTTACATGTTTATGGATAAAAAATGGGTTACTGACAAAATTGAAGCAAACCGATTGTATTGGAACTTTCTAAGAGGAAAGATTACAATGGATCAGATGAAGCAGTCGCTTATTCGGATGATGGAGGTATAAGGTATGTTTATGGAAACACGTGAACTCGATTATCAGCAAGAGATTGACGAACTTAGAGCTAAAGTTAGTAAATTGGAAAAGCAACTAGAGGAAAAAGAATATCACCTTTCTCTACTGTCCGCAACCGTAGAAGATATGATTGATTTTGGTCGTGAAACACTTAGGAAAGTTAGACGAGGAATTGCAGTATGAACATTGGACTAAAACATCAGAACCCGGATAATCATCTCTTTGAACGTGGAACTCTTGCGGTCGTTCTTCCAGATAAGCATGTTCTTGAATCTATGGAACAAGAACTTCCTATCGATCTAGGTATCTCAATGGTACACCCAGACGATCAATTTGTAAAGAAGATCGGTAGGGACATTGCTATCGCAAGGCTTGAACCTAAAACTGCACTTCTTCATGAAATTCAGCAACGAGGTACTCGTACTGTTTATCATATGTCGGTAATTGTTGAAAATCACAAAGAGATTCAACCCAAGCATCTGCTAATTGAACTTGGTATCTCATTTGTTCCAGAAAGCGATCACACTCGTTTGGAATATGCGTTTTTTGGACACATTTGAGGTAATTTGAATGTTTGACGAATCGGACAATCCGTTTAAAAAAGGTGATCGAGTAATCGTATCTGACACCGAGTCACAGTTTCATAAGCTGAAGGGTACAGTCAAATACACCTTTGATATCTCAACCGAAGTTCTGCTAGATAATAAAACAACTGTCGTAATTTGTTATAAAAGATTGCAAAAGTTGAAGAAAGTTAAAAAGAAAAAGAAATGATTTTAGCCGGATGCGTACTTATCTTTCTCTTATTGCTCTTGTTTTCTTAATCTTCTGTAACGAAGCAGAGGGCAGAAATTACTCTGTCGCCTTAGATAAAGCAAGGAAGGCACTTTACATCCAAAGTGGGATGAAGTCTGCCGTCAGAAAAGCAGAGAAAAGTGTGATGCGCGAATTAGAACACATTATCGAGGAATTTGAAATGAAAGAAGAAGTAGCTATTACGCTTTCTGCGTATTACATCTACTCTAAACGTCAGGTAATGTTTAAGTACCGTAATAATGTTTTTAAACTTAGTCCAAATTCGGTTCAACTGACATTTCCAATTGAATACACGAGGTAAACATGCTTAATTTTATTGTTACTCTAATTGCATCTATTGCAAAGACTACGATTGCTGCATATATCACCTACACTCTAGTGTTTAGTCTGACTTCTGATGAAAAACTAGCTATTACCGCATCCATTGTTGTTGCAATGCTAACTCCTAGCGTAAACGTTCAACAGGTAGAACATAAAAAGAGCAATTCTCTTGATGTTTAGTGTTATTTTTCATAAAATCCTTATATGCGACTGAGTTACTTTCGTATTTGCGAAAAAGTGTCCAAGTTTTCCGATCACCGACAGCATAAGATCGGAGCAATTGTCGTAAATAACGGAAAAGTCCTCTCAACTGGCTTTAATAAGCTGAAGACGCACCCTCTTTCCCCTCATCCTTACAAGAGTTGCCATGCAGAATTCATGGCAATCAAATATCTTAGTCCAAAAGACCTGAAGAACGCAACCATTTACGTCCTTCGTAAGAACCGCGATGGTAAATTTGCAAATGCAAAGCCTTGTGTTAGCTGCCGTAAGATGATCGAAGACAGTGGTATTAAGAAAATCATTTACACGAATGATAATTCTGTCGAAATTGAGGAGATTGCTTAATTTATGAATCCAATTCTTGCTGAATTTTTGTCGTATCGAGATAAACACGGTCTTATTCAACCCGGTCCTCTTGGTTCGCTTAACGGTATTCTGTATACTGGCGAATCTATGGTTGTCATGAAGGACAATGACGTACTTACTCCGCAAGTTGAAGACGAATTGTTCAAAGTTATCAAATCCTGCGAACTTTATCCGGGGTTGATGACTAGAACTCCTACTTTTGCTGGCGGTCAACAGGCACATGATGACTATGTCGGCTTCCTTGCGGCGTGTTATCAGTGCAAACGTTACGATCTTGCTGAGATTGTTCTGCAATACGGTCAAAGAACTACAAAATTTGGGTTCATTCCTTTTAAATTTGTGTTCAACACTGTTATTCCGGGGACCATGCTTCATCCTACTACCGAAGCGCAGAACGCAAAGCGTCCTTGGTATGAGCGTTTGTTCACTCGTTACTTTGCCGAACCGGGATTTCGCATTAATTTCTCGGCTTGGCTTGGTCGTCTGCCACAGTTTGTAGCACACGTTTATTGGGCAAGCAATAAAAAACCTCCACTTTTGCATCGAATTGCACAAGCTATTGTTATTTGGAACAATAGCAAGCTAAAAGATGGTGGTCATCCCGACACTTGGATGCTTACTTGGCTTATGGTTCGCACGATGGACAACCGTTGTTGGATGGGTCGTTGGGCCGCTAAGAAGTTTTACGCAAACATGCACCGCATTTTTGGCCCCGAAGGACTAAAAAAGCTGTTCTACATTGGCGGCAAACATCCAATTAACAAATATTGGGTCAAGTAAATGAAGAAACACCTGATCGAAGAGATTAGGACGATGCTCGATGAGATTGAGAATCCTAATCTGGAAGAATACGAAAACACTAGCGACTTCTGTGACGAACTTTATCGGTATAATCTAGTGAGAGTACAGAAGATTTACAGCGAAGTGTACGATCAGTACAAGAAAACTAAGCACAAGGAAGATAACTAATGCGAGTTGTTGAAGATTATATCGGATATGTCGTCTGCGACAACTGCAACTGCATTATTGATGAAACCGTTCCTTTTGGACGATCACAAGGACACGACTTTTGTAAGAAATGCATGGAATACCAAGATGCTCAAGAAAGCGCAGATTGGTACGACGATCACCGCGAGATGCTTGAAGACATGATTAGGAGTAAAAAATGAAGTACTTGACACTTTTAGCGGTATTTGTTTCCGGCTGTGCAAGCAATATTTATGCAGTTAAGCCTGAAGGCAATAGCTGTGTTCGTCTTCTGATTAGGAATCGCAACTACTGTATTTCGGAGATCAAGCAACATACCGAAGATTGTCTACAACAAATTAAACTCGAATGTAAAGCACAACGTAAAGGCGTTATTGTCATTAAGGAACCTAGACAAACTAGAGGCACTAGGGACTAAATGATTCTACCTGTCGATATCATTCAGCTTCTAACCGACGAGGAGATCGAAACGCTAATCCGTTTTTACGGTACGGAATTGTATAAACCTTACTTGGCGAAAGTTAAAAGAAAGTATGCCAAGATGCTAGAAATCTTGGATGATGACGAATGAATTCAACAGTCGATATCCCACTACAGCGAGTTTACGTTAGGAACGAATTTCTAGGGTCTAATCTCACCGGACTCACTCCGGGGTATTGGCATTCTGTCACTTCTGTACCTGCGCGAGCATTTACCTGCCATGTGGTTCTAGACAATGGTGCTCATTGGGCCGGTATTCCAATTCACGCTATTGTCACTAAACCGGACGCATCTGCAATCGACTTGAGTGTAGCGCAAAGCTACGACTGCTTCAGCTACGACGTTCAGGTAGTAAGGCACACGTTCCTTAGAGATCAGCTAGTTAGCTGTCTAAAGACCAAGGTTAAGGGACGATACCTATTTACCATCCACAGTGTTGACCCGTTGGGTAAGGCACCCTTTGCTGAATTTCCAGAACAATACAAGACCTTCACCTTTATCGAAACAGAAGCCGGGAACATCATCGCAAGACCGAATAACTATATCCGTTGGATTGACCCTGCTCTTTACGACACAACTGAAAAGGTTCCTGCCTACGAACGTATTAAAGAAATCTACAGGAGTGAGAAATGAGATACCTACTTCTAGCGGTTCTGTTGTCTTCATGCGGGTACAGTCTTCCTAGAGATGCAAAGGTAATTCATAACCACTCTTATCATCTAAGTAGCGAGGTTGTCAAAACTACTATCGCGGAAATGGAACAAGCACAAGAACAGGCGTTCCTCAGTGCCAAATCAGATTACGCTATCACAATTGAATTTAAACCCATGCCACAGGGCTACCTTGGATCGGCTACGCTTTTCGGGGACAAGTGTCTGGTGAGGCTTACGGAAGGCCTTCTCGCCGAAAACTATGTATATCCTCCTTCCAGAAGAGAAGTAATGAAAGAACTAGCTCATACGGTGAGACATGAGATCGGTCACTGTTTTGGCTTGAAACATAGCGCAGACCACGATAGTGTGATGTACCCATACTTTGAGTATAGTCAGCTTGACGAGGAAAGTATTCTGACCTTCAATGATATCCTCAAGAAATGGCGACTTCAGAATTAGGTTGAACGTTTCTCGGTTCCCTGTTATTATTCTGGATATGAACAACCTAGTTGAAGAAAACGAGCGGTTGAAAGAAGCACTGCGTAAGATCATGGTCGTCCTTGATGTAGAGAATAGTAACATTCTCATGGACGCAGCATATGGCATTGCCCTTGGAAATCTTGAGGAGAGCGAAAATGAAGGAAATTGAAGTTATCGTTGTCCAGCAGTTCTACGAGAATCTCTTCATCGGAAAAGATTACGACTCGATTCCCGAAGTTGTATACGACGAGAAGTATAAGAGCGAAACCTATCCCGGCTATCCGATTGCTCAAAAGAAGATGGTAGTCGATTACCTACCGGGTTGGGATACCTGCTGGCTACGACCGGACAAAAACGGCAAGTGCTACGTCTACAAACACGATTGGGATTCGAGTGATTGATATGACCGATTCTGAATACATTCAAAAACTTGAAACCGCTCTCAAGAAGATTGCGGTAGAGATGGAAGACTACTGTGGTTGTGGATGCGACAGTGGTCCTAGTCCAGCGGAGGTGGCTAAAGCTGCACTGGAGCAAAATCATGCCTGATCGTGTATGTAAAGATAAAGCACTGAACACAGCTTTCTATGTAATTTTACATGGCGGTTACGACGAAAGGGATCGTGGAGGCATACTTCAGACTCTTCGAGATAAGGATGCAGAACTTTCTAGGTTTAGAGAGGCACTAAAACAAATTGCAGATGGAGATGTTGCACAATCGTCATTTAAAGGTTACTTAGACGAAGCGTATCAAGCGATTGCTAAGGCTGCATTGGAAGGGAAAAAATGACTGACACAATCTTTCAAAAAATATGCAGACAAATTGACGAATCAACTGCGCTAATAAAGAATGTCTCTTCCGATCTAAAGTGGTCTATTGCTGAGATACAGAGACTTAGAGATGAAAATGCAACACTTAGAGAGGCTCTGTCTTTTACTTTAAAGGCAGCCGAGCAACTGTATCAACCCGACCTGTCATTGACTCCCGGACTTGACCCCACCTTTTATCATACTCTGTCTTATGATGGTGATCTTGAACTAATTGTTAATACAAAGAAAGCACGTGCTGCACTGGAGCAGAAATGACCTACTGGTGTAGCGAGCATGGAACAAAGGTCAACGAACACTGTTTTGCTTGTCAGGAACGTGATAAGGTGTTAGAATTAGAATCGGCCTTCTCCAATTGGATTCCAGTTGAGAAAGTCAGGTCTTATTCCATTACCCAAGACGATGATGGATACATTGTGAAATTCTACGATGCAGATGGAAAACTGATTATCCCAAAGAGCTACGCAAAATGAAGTGTACAAAATGTAATGACACTGGTTGGTACTCATACGATCATAATCATCGACAGGTGTGCGATGGGTGCTGTACACACTCCAGAGGGTTCTGGCTGTTAAAAGAGCACTATGGAGAAAACAACGGCAAGTTGTGCTGCTCAAATGGCTGCGGGTTCATTAAAGAACAAGAAAAGCACGAAATGCAAGTACAGTGGACAGAATGCTGCGGACATACCTTCCCTGTCAGAATTCCAGAAGATTTGGAATTTGCAATGGGTCAGGATGAAAACTTTTGGAAGCAAGTATCCGGCAAGCGCGGTAAACTAATCTTTGTATCAGAAGAAGGATAATAATGCTAATTACTCTAATGTCCCTAGCCGCTCTATCTTGTCCTAAAACAATCATGGTTAACCATACAAGCCATCCTTGGAACGACCACGATCGGTCGGTCCTAGAGACAGCCAAAAAGCGTTGTGGACAAATCTACCCTGATGCTCCTTGTGTCAAAGAATTCTACAAGATCGACAAACAAGACTATCACGTAACCTGCGGGGCGGCGTAATGTACGCAGAGGTTGCAATCCTTATCGGTCTGCTCTATCTAACATATCACAAATCATGATTTGTAATATGCGTTATTAAGTATTTAAAAATAGCCCCAAAAATTTTGGGCACCCCCCCCCCCCATACCCCGGTCGCGCCAGCGACCTAGAAATTTATATATGTATAGTTATATGTATATATATGTATAGCTAACTGTACATTTAAGTAGGATGACTTGTCGTGGCCCCAACGATTTATCTTGATTATTAAGATATACAGGTATATACTACCTACATGATTAAAATTCCGGTAAACGACAACTACAGCGAAATCGAGGAAGCCCATCCTTGCAAGGGGGACGAGTATCCCTGCATTATCTGCGGCAAGCCTGTTAAGTCCCCTAAGTACCTTGTTTGGGTACACATGGGCGGGAGCCATGCAGTTACCGAAGAAGAGGGTATCCAACTCAACCAACAGGGCCATGAAGGTGCAGACTTAGGCTACTACCCTATTGGTGCTAACTGCCTCAACAAGCACACATCCTTAAAGCCTTACGTCAGTAAGGTTAAGTAGTTATTATCTTCTATACACCCCTACCAATTATCTTGTCTTAGGTCCACTATTGGTTAACAACTTTCTTTAGAAGCGTAAGTTTCTAAAGACGTTAGTCCCCTGTAATAGTCGGCTTAGGCCCATCAAGGCAGTAACCCTTTAACTAGGGGTTGGGACACACGTTAGCTAGGTGCTGGAATAGCAGTAAGTCAATCCTGACAACCATAAAAGGTAAACCTAGTCTAACCGGGTACAAGCATTCCGAGATAACTTGGCTATCACTGTAAAAACCTCCACACGATACAACTAAGATATTAGTGTATCTTCAATCCTAACTAAGACATTTTCACTTAGTTATCTAACCTCTCCTTAATACCTTAATTTCCTTAACAGGATTTGCTCACTCTGGTTCGCAAACACCTGTCAAGCAAATTATTAAGTTTACGTAAATAACCCCAAAAATTAATTAAGGTTATTAAGTTTAAAACGATTTTAGACTTAGAGAGAGGTATTAAAATTAATTAACTTGTAAATGTTAACCTACCCCCCCATTGTTAAGATTTCTTAACAGTCCTGTAATTTCAAGGGGTTACGTTTCTTGCAAGATTCGTACCAGTCAAGAATCGTGCCTAGCATGAAACTTGCATGTGGCACACTTCTTGCATATCCTTGCAATATTCGTGCCAAGTAGCAAACTGGCATACTTTTTGATGGCATGATTTTTGTCGGGAACATTGGCATGAAATTTGTTGGCATGGTTTTTGCGTGTACAATTCACACTTACTAACTTGACACATGTCGAGAAAAACACACTTGACAAGTCACGTTTGACACAGGGTTACTTACCATCGGGTGTGTCCGTCAAGACACATGTCAGAACCGACACAAAACCCCTGTCTATATATATGTGTCTGATACGCTATTAGCCTAACCTATTGCAGCCTGTAGATTTCGTTTATAACGCACACATTTGCCCTATACCGAACGATTTCCTGTCTGCTAGGGTAGGGTAGCAAACCCGATTTCGTGAGCCTATAAGTCAAACGGCTAAAAACCCGGAGAACTTTTAGACAGTCGTCAAGTTCTTAGACACTTTTTGAGGGGTCGGTTCTAATGATTTCAACTAGTTAGGGTTGGCACATGCGATGCATTATCTCAGGGTGTGCAGCGATGCACAGGAGGAAGAATGGACAAGCAAAAGTTGATCGACGTTTACATGGCAGTTTTCGGTGATTTCGCTATGGAAACCAAAGATGTTATGGAGGAATTTTCGATTACCCGACAGGAGGCACTGAAACTCCTAAATGAACTTGAGCGGCATGGTCTTGTATGTGGTGAATTTCACGACGGAAATGGGACTATGGGAATGAATCGCCGCGCTGTGCCCGGTATCAATAAAATGTGGCAGTGTTATGTCACCTATGACTCTGAAAACACTGAAAAAGCACTGGAACGTGTAACTAAAACGCTTAACGGCGAAAAAGTTGACAGTCCGTTCTGACACAGTGTGTCAATAAAAACCGGGGAGGGTGTCCGAAGTGACACCTTCCCCAAGGTGTGTCGGTGGTGACACAGTGACTTGTGTTTTTTGCGACACATGGATCACTCGGGCTGCACGTTAAGTCAACTAATTTAGTTTAGTCCAGTTTAGGGTGTGTCATTGGTGACACATTGTGTCCTGTCTGACACAGGCTAAAACGCAAGGTATTGATTCCCTGAGATTTGCTCTATAACGCACAGAATCGGGTTATAAACGTTTTTTTCTTGTTGGCTAAGGGTAGGGTAGCTTGACAACTTTCGATCGGTTTACGGGCAATTTAGACGCATGACAAAAATTGTTTGACAGTGTACTATCCTTAGACAGAGTATGCCATGACACATGCTAGTAAAATCAAGTAGTTACGCAACGAAAGTTTGGCACAATCGTCGCATTAAGGTATAAGTGTGCGATGGCACAGGAGGAAAGTTGTGGAAGCTGAATTGAACCAGTCAATTGCAATTGCTCAAGAATTGCTTGCAAAGCATCGCGCTAAGGGTGACACTGTTAACGCTCAACGTGTGGAAATTCTTCTGCTAGAACTTAAAGCTGCATTATTGCTTGCAAAATATCCACCGGTTAAGTGTGTGTTTTGAAAGGAAATTATGGAAAAGAAAACAGAAGGGTTTGAACAATACCGTGAAATCATGGAGCTTTTTGACAAGTTGCTTGACGAAATTGAGGGTGCGGAATTTGCAAAGTTGTCAAAATTTCAACAACGTGACATGAAAATTTATGCCATTCAATTGCTCCAAACTATTAAGGAAAAAAGCGAGTAAAAAATGACATATCTTGATCTACTCGAAAAACTGAAAACCATGAGTGAAAGTCAACTATCTGAAACTGTTAAAGTTTATGACTTGGTTTTTGAGGAATACATGACAGTGACAAGTGTTAAACTTTCTGAAGAAAACCAGCCTGTAATTAATTTTGACAGGGAAAAATAACTATGAAATACAAATACTTAGATAAGGAAAATTATTTCGATCAAGCGGAAGCATTGCACACTGTTTTGACACTGTGGCATGACGGACAATGGTCCGACACTTACGCGCTACTGTGCCGATCAAAGTTTAAACCGGGTCCGTTTTGGTCGGAAAGTGAAGTTCAAAAAAATAACTCATATTATCAAGAACTTGAGCAATGTGCAAGTGACAATCAAATTGACAAGCTACGTCAACTCATGGATGAAATTGAACATTTTTTAGACAATCAAGAGTGACAAATTTTGTCAGACAATTTTTGTCAGTGACCAAAAAATAACACTGCGACAAGTAAGACACATAAGTAATTACGGTAACTTAGGTTTGGCACACTCC
>Ga0315900_10002821_pt1 | contig 25955 bp, 23 predicted proteins | sample LakEriMetagenome_FD_203521 | JGI IMG/M metagenome (GOLD analysis project Ga0315900, IMG submission 203521) | Freshwater fungal communities from buoy surface, Lake Erie, Ohio, United States - Buoy 12 MA114 | ecosystem: Environmental > Aquatic > Freshwater > Lake > Lake biofilm | place: USA: Lake...
ATTCGACGCATCCTACGGTCGTTATCTGTCACCACGGGATTCGAAGTCTGCAAGTCGTCGCATATTTAGCGCGCCAAGGCTTCGAGAACCTTCATAATCTTCAAGGTGGTATTGACGCGTGGTCAAGAGAAGTCGACCCGGGGGTACCGTGTTATTGATTGACTGTTTGCTACAACGCGGCGGCCGAACCACTGCTGCGCTCCTTATGCCCGCCGTCCACACATTTGTTTCTAGGTCCCAAGTTCATATGAAAAACCTCATTCTTCGTCGCGCCGTCGGTGGCTTGTTCGCCGCAACCTTGCTGACCAGCACTTTTAGCGCATCCGCCGCTGATCTGGTGGCGATCTATCGCGATGCCATCGCACAAGACCCAGTGTTTTCTGCCGCTAGGTTTGCCTATGAGGCCGCCAAAGAGGCGAGTCCGCAAGCGCGTGCCGCGACGCTGCCTTCGCTTGGTCTGGGCGGCTCTGTAACCCGAGTGAAAAGCGAAACCGAATTCGCGGGTTCATCCACGTCGCGCGACTATACAAACAAAGGCTATACATTGTCCCTTGCTCAGCCTCTGTTCCGTATGCAAACATGGATCGCCGTGGATCAGGCGGCGCTGCAGGTCAAACAAGCCGAGGCGGCGTTTGCCGACGCCAAACAGTCACTAATCACCCGCGCCGCGCAAGCCTACTTTGACGTGCTGTTGGCGCAAGATAACGTTGATCTATCAGCGGCCCAAAAGAAGGCGTTTGCCGAGCAGCTGGCCGCAGCTAAACGTAACTTTGAAGTCGGTACATCAACCATTGTTGATACCTATGAAGCGCAGGCCAAATACGATTTGGCGATTTCAAAAGAAATTTTCGACCAGGCCGATTTTGAGATCAAGAAAAACGCCCTTCAGCAGTTAATCGGTAAAAAAGCACCGTCCCTTTCGGTATTGAAGGACAACGTCGCTCTACCACTCCCGGCCCCCGCTGACCCCGAAAAATGGGTGGCCGCTGCCGAAGAAGCCAGTCCGACCATTGCTCAGTCCCGCGCCTTGTACGAAATTGCGGCCAAAGACGTTGATCGCAGCAAAGCCGGACACTACCCCACCCTCGACCTGGTGGGATCCTATGGCTACAACAGCGCACCATCGACCACCTCGACACTCTCCGGCTCACTCGTGTCGAAAACTACCCAGCTAGGACTGTCGCTAAACATTCCGCTTTACTCCGGTGGTGGCACGCAGTCCCGCATTCGCCAAGCCCTGTCCGCGAAGGACCAATCTGAGCAAAACCTTGAAAACAGCAAACGCAGTGTCGCGCAGAACGTCCGCTCCACGTTTCTCAATGTCACCAGTGGCGTTGCACAGGTCAAAGCACTTGAGGCATCACTCATTTCATCCAAAGCATCGCTTGATTCAACGTTGCTTGGCAAAGATGTGGGTGTGCGGACAAACGTTGACGTCCTTAATTCGCAGCAGCAGCTCTTCCAGACACGCCGTGACCTGCAACAAGCGCGCTACAGCACCATCCTGGCGCAACTTCGACTGAAATCTGCGGCCGGTCGATTGACCGAAGACGATCTCGCCGAAGTAAACCAATTGTTGCAACGCTAGGCAACGCAAAAGAACAAACCTTGGTATTGACCAGCTCCTTTGGCACGAAAGTGCCTGAAATTGCCCGCCAACACTAGGGTTTCTTAGTATCGAGCAACGCGTTCTCGATGATCGCCACCGTGCGAGTCGTAGCACCGCGATGCGTCCGGGCAAAGAGGAGCGCGTTTTCCCCCATCTGCTTCAGGCGTTCCGGTGAGTCCAAAAGTGCAGCGGCCTCAACCATGGCGGCGTCGGCGTCCGCAACGCTGATCATGGCATTGGCTTCAAGCGCGAGTCGGACCGCTTCCGCAAAGTTGAAAATCGACGGCCCCATGATGGCAAGTTTGCCCAGCGCAGCCGCCTCGATTAAGTTGTGTCCGCCCAACGGCTGAAAACTTCCGCCGATGATGGCCAAGTCGCTCATTGCGTAGTACGCCTGCAATTCACCCATTGAATCACCCAACCAGACATCAACGTCGGCAGGCGGAGGGGTAACCTGACTGCGACGAGCAAGCGATAGCCTGCGCGCCGCAATCCGCGACGCCACATCGTCAAAACGCGAGGGGTGACGTGGCACGACGACCAAGAGCGGGCGCGGGCCGTGTTGGGCGGACGTATTGAATTGGCCCAAGAAAGCGTCAAGCAACTTCACCTCTTCGTGCTCGCGCGTACTCGCCACTAAGATGACACGCCGTCCAATTGATACAAATGGCGCGCGCCACTCGATGCCCTGTGCGACCAACGCGGGCAAAACACCTATATCGAACTTCACGTTGCCGGTAACCAGCGTATTGTTGGAACCGAGATGGCGCAAACGCACCGCATCGGCCTCAGATTGAGCCATGACCGTATGGAATTGACCGAACGCCTGCCTAGCGAGCGCGCGTAACGGTGCATAAGCGGCATAGCCCAAGTAGGATTTTTCCGATAATCTGGCGTTCGCGAGAAATGCGGAAACATGGCATGAAGTGCACGCCGCGAGCAGATTTGGCCACAGCTCAGTTTCCATGATGACGAGCACCTTCGGCTGCCAGCGGCGGATGAATCGCGAGATAGCCCACGGTAAATCATAGGGTAAGTAGCAAACTGTCACGCTGGAGCCGAAAAGATCGGATGCGGTTCGGCGCCCGGTGGGTGTCATGCAGGTCAGTACCACTTGCGCGTCCGGCCAATGCGCTCGAAGGGCAGCGATCAGGGGAGCAGACGCACGAACTTCGCCGACGGACACCGCGTGAATCCAAAGGCTGTTTACCGGCAAGCGACTTGAGACACCATCTTGATCGTTTCCACCGAAGCCACCGAATCTTTCACCGATGTGTTTGCGGTAATCCGATTCGGTGCGCCCACGAACCCATAACCGCAATAGGATCAATGGTATGGCAAGATGCATCAACAATGTGTAACCAAATCGCCACACTAGACGGGTGCTCCGCCTGACAAAACATCGAGGTGCTGCATGACATCCGCAACGGTAATCATTGCCGGTTTCTCACGACTGCCGCCGCCGAGGTTTACCACGGATTCGCCGCCGCTATAAAGTCCGGTTAAGGCGGGTTGGGTGCTGACATAAAGCCCGATGGTTGGACGCTTAAGGGCGACGGACAAGTGCGCGAGGCCGGTATCCACACCGACAACAGCTTGTGCATGGGAAAGCACGGCGGCGGTTTGCGGAAAAGATTTGCCAGGCAGTGCAGTCGCCGCCGCAAGCTGTTTGGTCAAATACTGGCTCTGTGCAAATTCTTTTGTGCTACCGGAGGGGAATACGACGTGAATGCCGCAGCTGTTGAGCTGCTTGCCGAGTTCTACCCACGAGTCTGCCGACCAATATTTGTCAACACGGCTGGTAGCATGTAAGCACACCACATACGGGCCCGCAGGCTGGTCTGTCGGCAAGGGCCAAGTCGTTGGCAGTCCGTAGTCGCATGGCCCGTGTGGTTCGTAGCCGAGTGCCGCAGCTGCTAGCGCACGATTGCGTTCAACCGCATGCATTTCCTTTGAAATTGCGTACCGACGCTGATACCAACGGCTGGCGAAGGGCTCGCGAATACTGTCGCGGTTGTAACCGGCAATCTCGCCGTCGGCCCAATTTGCGACGATGGCGCTCTTAGTAAGGCCCTGCGTATCAATGACAAGGTCGTAGCGGCGACTCGCAAGTTTTTGTTTGTCGTCGAAAAACTGACTCCACGCAGCAGGGTCGTACCAACGCGATTTGAGTGCCCGCAAATGAACCGGCAGCACGCCGTGAATTGCCGGATGGAGCCCGACAAGAGGCGCATATGGCGCTTCAGTTGTCCAATCGATGTTTGCCTCGGGTAATGCGCGGTGGATGTCGGTGACGACTGGCAGATTGTGAATCACATCGCCGAGGGACGAGAGTTTGACCAACAACAAGCGTTTGGGCGAAGACATACTGAGATTCTAACGGCCTGAGCGAGATTTGGACTAAGCTCGGTATCTCGCAGGTGGTGTTACCAGGCCCCAGGTCACGGTGGTTCGCGTAAACTGCGGCCAACATGAATGAACCCCGCCCCGCCGCCGACCATACTGCTCGAATCGCACTTTCGGTGTGCATCATCGCCAAGGATGCCGCCAGCCAGATTGGTGATTGTATCGACAGTGTTGGCTTTGCCGATGAAGTGCTGGTGGTTGATTCAGGATCAGTGGATGCCACCCGCGCCATCGCCGAGGTGCGCGGCTGCAGGGTGATTGAACAAGCCTGGCTGGGGTACGGCAAACAGAAGCAACTCGCGGTTGCCGCCGCCCGCAACGACTGGGTGCTTTGTCTGGATATTGACGAACGTGTTACCCCCGAGCTTGAAGCGAGTATTCGAAAAGTGGTCGCCAACGGCACCATTCACGCCTTCAAGATGCCGCGGCGAAACCGCTTCTTGGGGCGCTGGCTGGCTCACGGCGAGGGTTATCCAGATTGGTCGCTCAGGCTGTTTCATCGACAGTATGCTGGTTGGAGTAACGATCCAGTCCACGAGGCGGTGATCACGACAGAATCCATCGGACACCTCCAAGGTGACCTCCTGCATGACTCGGCTGAAGACGTCGCCACCTACTTACAGAAACAAAACCGCTACTCCACGCTGCATGCGGAAGCGCTGTACGCTCAGGGTGTTCGCGCCGGTTACGCAAAGTTGGTGTTGAGCCCCCTAGCGCGGTTTATCAAGTTCTACATCCTGAGAAGGGGTTTTCTCGACGGTGGCCCGGGCTTTGCGCACGTGGCGGTTGGCTGCTTTGCTGCGTTTGCCAAGTACGCGAAGTTGATCGAACTGGACAAAAAGACCTAAACCTGCGGCATTTGGTTACCAAAACCTGCCTCGCAAGGATTTCCCACCATGAGAGTGCGCTGATAAAATGCGTGGTTTAAGCAAGCACGTTCGGAACGTCATGGTCATCGTAACAGGCGGCGCAGGTTTTATTGGCTCTAACTTTATCCGCCAATGGCTCGCCACCGAGCAAGACGGTGTTGTCAACCTGGACAAGCTGACCTATGCGGGCAATTTGCAGTCATTGGCTGATGTGTCTGACAACCCGCGCTACCGCTTTGTGCAAGGCGATATTGGTGACCGCGAGTTGGTTGATCCTTTGCTAGCCGAAGTCAAACCGCGCGCCATTGTTAACTTTGCTGCGGAAAGCCATGTCGATCGCTCAATCCATGGTGCGGCGGAGTTCATTGAAACCAATGTTGTCAGCACCTTTCGGTTAATTGAAGCCGCGCGTGGTTATTGGAGCGCACTCAACGAGGCTGAAAAGGCCGCGTTCCGGTTTCTGCACGTCAGCACCGACGAGGTGTACGGCTCGTTGGGTTTTGATGACCCGGCGTTCACCGAGAAACACACCTACGCGCCCAATAGTCCCTACTCGGCTTCCAAAGCGGCGTCTGACCACCTGGTACGCGCCGCACACCATACGCATGGCCTACCGACACTGACGACAAACTGCTCAAATAACTATGGGCCGTATCATTTCCCCGAAAAGCTGATTCCACTCATGATTAGCAACGCCGTGGCAGGCAAGAGCTTGCCGGTGTACGGTGATGGCAAGAATGTTCGTGACTGGCTTTATGTCACAGACCATTGCACCGCGATCCGGACGGTATTGAGTAAAGGTCGAATTGGCGAGACCTACAATATTGGTGGACGCAACGAACGTACCAATCTCGACGTTGTCCATACGCTTTGTGAATTGCTCGATGAACTTTCACCCCGTGCCGACGGACAGAGTTATCGCACGCAGATCACCTACGTCAAAGATCGTCCCGGTCACGATCGCCGCTACGCGATCGACGCAACCAAATTGGAAAATGAATTGGGTTGGCGTGCTGAAGAAAACTTTGAATCCGGTATACGCAAGACCGTCGAGTGGTACTTGGCGAACGGTGCCTGGGTAGCGGCCGTCGCGAGCGGGGAGTATCGCCATTGGCTCGAAAAACAATATGGAAAGGCTGCGGCGTGAGCGCAAGAAAAGGAATTGTCCTAGCCGGAGGCAGTGGAACGCGGCTCTATCCGGTCACCCAAGTGGTGTCGAAACAGTTGCTGCCGATCTACGATAAGCCGATGGTGTATTACCCGCTGACGACCTTGATGCTAGCGGGTATTCGCGACATTCTCATCATCTCCACGCCGCAGGATACACCGCGATTTCAAGAGCTACTTGGCGATGGAAAGAAGTGGGGCCTGTCACTCTCTTATGCGGTGCAGCCGTCTCCGGATGGGCTGGCGCAGGCGTTCGTGATCGGCGAGTCATTTATCGGTGATTCGAACTCGGCGCTGATTTTGGGCGACAATATTTTTTACGGGCACGAACTCACGACTATGCTGCGGCGCGCATCAGCGCGAGAGAACGGTGCGACGGTGTTTACATATCCGGTCACTGAACCGCAGCGCTATGGTGTTGCCGAGTTTGATCGTGACGGGCAAGTAGTGTCGCTTGAAGAAAAGCCAGCGCAACCGAAGTCGCGTTATGCGGTGACGGGGATTTATTTTTACGACCGGCAAGTGTGCGAGCTTGCCAAGTCTCTCAAGCCTTCCAAGCGCGGTGAGTTGGAAATCACCGATCTGAATCGGCTTTATCTCGAGCGTCAGCAGTTGAGCTGCGAAACCATGGGGCGCGGTATGGCGTGGCTCGATACGGGCACCCACGAATCGCTGCTTGAAGCGTCGCAATATATTGAAACCATCGAACGCCGCCAGGGGCTGAAAGTCGCGTGCCCCGAAGAAATTGCCTACCGGCAGGGATGGATTACCTCTGCAGATGTGGAAGCACTGGCGCAGCCAATGATCAAGAATGAATACGGCAAGTATCTGAAACGCATGCTGTCGGAGACTCCCTACTAATGCGTTTGATCGACACTGAAATCGCGGACGTCAAGATTATCGAGCCGACGGTGTATGGCGATGCGCGCGGCTTTTTTTTCGAGAGCTTCAACGAGAAACGCTTTACCGAATTGACGGGTATCGCTGCGACGTTTGTCCAAGATAACCACTCCAAAAGTGTCCGTGGCGTGTTGCGCGGCTTGCACTATCAAATTCTACAGCCGCAGGGAAAGCTTGTTCGTGTCGTGGCCGGCGAGGTTTTCGATGTAGTGGTGGATTTGCGCCGCACATCGCCAACATTCGGCCGCTACGTTTGTGCCACACTATCGGAAGAAAACAAGCGCATGCTGTGGGTGCCGTCGGGGTTCGCGCACGGATTTCTAGTGACCTCGGAGAGCGCAGAATTCTTGTACAAAACAACCGACTACTACGCGCCGCAATACGAGCGCAGCCTTCGTTGGAATGATCCGCAAATCAGTGTGCCGTGGCCGTTGGCGGCGGGTGAAATGCCTCAGCTCAAAGCGGCGGATGCAAACGCGCGCTTGTTGGCTGATGCAGAAACGTTTGCCTGACCGATGTCCAAGCCCCTGATTCTGATCACCGGAAAGAACGGCCAGCTGGGTTACGAGCTGGCGCGGTTGTTTGCTGGTGTGGACGATGTCCAAGTCATTGCGCTGGACCGAACGCAACTCGACCTTACCAAACTCGATCAGATTCGCGCCAAGGTGCGTGAACTCCAGCCCGCGCTGATCATCAACGCCGCTGCTTATACGGCTGTGGATCAAGCCGAGGGTGACGCTGCGGTTGCCATGCAGGTCAATGGCATCGCGCCGGCGGTGCTTGCGGAAGAGGCTAACCGTTGTGGTGCTGCACTGATCCACTATTCGACAGATTATGTTTTTGCCGGTGACGGCAATGCGCCTTATCGGGAGTCCGACCCGGTTCAACCGCAAAATGTTTACGGGAGGACGAAGTTGGCTGGTGAACTGGCGGTGGCCAGTATTGCCAAACGCTTCTTGGTGTTGCGCGCCGCGTGGCTGTACTCCAACCGCCGGCATAACTTTCTGTTGACGATGTTGCGCCTCGCGCGTGAGCGTACCGAGATAAAGGTGGTGAACGACCAGCTTGGTTCACCGACTTGGGTGCGGGATGTTGCCGTTGCCACACAGCAAATGGTGCAAATCAGCCCGGCAGAAATTTCGCTGACGATTCCGAACGGCGTCTATCACGTCACCGCGACGGGGGTGACGTCGTGGCACGGGTTCGCCGACGCCATCATCTCCGGCACCACGGACCCCGTGCGCAAGATCAAACAAGTTGAGGCAATCAGCAGTGCCCAGTACAACGCGCCGGCAAAACGACCCGCGTATTCGGTGCTGTCGCACGAAAAGTTGGAAGCTGCCGGCATCGTGACGCGCGACTGGCATACACAGCTTGCCGACTGTATCGCCGAGCGTGCAACCCTCATTGACGAGGTTTTGGTACCTGCATCGCCACAGCCGGTTCAGTTGTTTATACCCACGTTTCGCATTGACGAGTGTCTCGCCGAGATTCGCGAGTGCCTGGAAAAAGGTTGGACGGGACTTGGCTACAAAACGGTTGCCTTTGAGGAGGCATGGAAACAATACACCGGCCTGCCACACGCGCACTTCTTAAACTCAGCCACCGTTGGTCTACACCTTGCGGTGGAGGTCCTAAAGCGCAAACACGGTTGGGCGGACGGCGACGAGGTTATCACCACGCCGCTCACGTTTGTCTCAGACAGCCACACAATTTTGTACGCAAACATGAAGCCGGTGTTCGCTGACGTGGATGAGTTTCTCTGCCTCGATGCGGTAGACGTGGCGGCCAAGATCACGGCAAAAACTAGGGCGGTAATGTTTGTCGGCATGGGCGGCAATCCCGGCCAATATGAGGCGGTATTGAAGTTATGCCGCGAGCGCGGCCTCGCAATGATTCTCGATGCAGCACATATGTCGGGAACACGTGTCGGGCCGGCCGGTCAAATGAAACATGTTGGCTTTGATGCGGATGTCACGGTGTTCAGTTATCAAGCAGTGAAGAACTTGCCTACGGCTGATGCCGGCATGGTTTGTTTCCGCGATCAGACTGATGACGCAATGGCGCGCAAGCTGACCTGGCTTGGTATCAACAAAGACACTTATGCGCGCACGGCCTCACAAGGCAACTACAAGTGGAAGTACGACGTGGAGTTTGTCGGCTACAAGTACCACGGCAATTCGATCATGGCCGCGATTGCGTTAGTCCAGCTGAAGTATCTCGATGGCGACAATCAACGCCGACGCGATATTGCTAACCGGTACCGCGCAGGGTTTGCGCCACATGCGCATATTCGTACCATTCCCATCCCGCCCGCGTGCAAGTCAGCAACCCATCTGTTCCAAATTCGCGTCAAGAATCGTGATGATGTGATGGAGGCGCTGAATCTTGCGGGCATCTTTCCCGGCGTGCACTATCGGGACAATACGCTGTATCGAATGTTTGCCTATGGTGACGGCACCTGCCCACAGGCGCGACTGGCTTCGGACGAAATTATTTCACTGCCACTTCACTTGAGATTAACCGATGCTGACGTTGATCGCGTCGTCGACGAAGTGGTCAAACTGGCGGCAAAGTAGGCCGTCGCTGAAAGAATGCTTTATGGTAACCAGCACTGCGATTAACGCGTCCAAAGTCCATTTGCGGCTATTGACCGAGGATGATCTGGAGATGACTCTGGCATGGCGCAATCGCGACGAGGTGCGCCGTTGGTTCAAACATTCCGATCTCGTCACGCTCGAAAATCATCGTGCCTGGTTCAGGCAACATCAATTGGTTGATGACGCATTAATGTTCATTGTTGAAAACAACGAAACGCGTGAACCGGTCGGCCAAGTTTCAATTTATGCCATAGACCGTGAAATTGGCGAAGCCGAGGTCGGCCGGTTTATCGCCGCGCCGGGTGCCTCGGGCAAAGGCTTTATTCGCGACGCGATTGAAGCGTTGGTGGCGTTTGCATTTGGCGAACTACAGTTACAGCGCGTGTTTCTAGAGGTGTTCACCGACAATACGCGCGCCATCCGACTCTATGAATCCCTCGGCTTTGTGCACATTGATGCCGATCGGCCGACAACGTGCGGTATCGACCGGGCGGTTGTGTTTATGGAGCGCCGCGCCGCGCTGAACGTTGCACCATGAAGCCGCTCGCCAAGCTCGTAAATGACAATATTGCCGCGCTTCTAAACTGGCGCGTCTGGTGGCATCTGGGTATGGCGGACGTGCGCAACCGGTTTGCGAAGTCGTTTGTTGGTCCGACGTGGATTCTGCTGAATCTCGGCATGTGGGTTGGCGGGATGGGCGTCATCTATGGCACATTGTTTCACCAGCCGCTCGAAACCTATTTGCCGTTCTTGACCATCGGTTTTGTCTGTTGGGGTTATCTCAGCCAAACCATCACCGATGGCGGCAATGCGTTTGTGTTTGCCGAGGGCTACATCAAGCAGTTCACCTATCCGAAACAGATCTATGTATTGCGCGTGATTGTTAACGCCAGTGTGCCGTTTGCCATCGGTGTGGCGATCTTTTTTGTGGTCGCTGCAGTATTGGGGCAGCCGTTCGGCGCGGGGATGTGGTGGGTGTTGCCGGGCCTGCTGATCGTGCTGCTCGCAAGTTACCTCCATGCGACTATCATGGCCTACGCCTCAGCAAGATTTCGCGACTTACCGCACGGCATGACAGCGTTGTTGCAGGTGCTGATGTTTGTTACGCCGGTATTTTTTACCGTTGGCACGCTCAAAGAGCGCGGGCTCGACTTTGTTTACAAGTACAACCCGCTTTACTACCTCATTGAAGTGGTGCGACACCCGCTGACAAAACTTGAGGCGGCGCCGACGGAGGTTTATGTCGCTTCGTTGATTTATCTGGGCGCGCTTGGTCTGGTTGCGTTGCTGGTCTCGTTGCGGCTCGATCGCCGGATTGTGTATATCTTATGACCGCGCTCTCCATCTCGCTGACGAACGTCAGTGTGCGTTTTGATATTGACGCGGCAGCCGACGGCCACACCTTGAAGGGTTTCCTCGCAGGGTTGCGGAACCGCGCGCCGCGCCAGGCAAACTTTGTTGAGGCGCTGAAAAACGTCAACCTTGAGGTGCGCGCAGGTGAACGTGTTGGACTTATCGGGCACAACGGTGCCGGCAAATCCACGCTGCTCAAGGTGATGGCGGGCATTTACCCGCCGACGACAGGGGTCGCCAAAACCGTTGGACACGTCTGCCCGCTGTTTGAGTTTGCGACCGGGTTTGAGTACAACCGATCTGGTTGGGAAAACATTCGTATCCGCGCCATGTTGCTTGGCATGCATCCGGACGAGATTGAAGCGAAGCTACCGGAGATCGCCGAGTTTTCCGAACTCGGGAGATTTCTCGACTACCCCGTGCGCACCTATTCAACGGGCATGTTTGTCCGCCTGGCATTCGCAGTATCCACATCGGTGAATCCGGAGATCCTGTTGCTCGACGAAGTCATGGGTGCGGGCGATTTGTCATTCACCGAGAAGGCAAATGTGCGGATGCGCGAATTCATGGATCAAGGCAAGATACTTGTGTTCTCCTCACATAGTCTCGACCTCTTGACGGAATACTGCAACCGCACCGTGTGGATGAACCGCGGACGGATTATCGAAGACGGCCCGACGCCGGCAGTGGTAAATGCGTACAAGAATCACGCACTAGGCCGCTCCACGATGTTGCCCGAGTCCGCCGCTACTTAAACGCCGACTCACAATGAACACTCACGGCGTGCCGGAGGCCACTGAAGTCACTGTCGTCGTGTTGATCACGGGGCAAGTGATTGCGTTGAGCCGGGCGGCGAAGCAGCTGCTGTTCGATTTGCGCTACTACGCCGAGCGCGACCAGCGCGCCACACAAATACGGGTGGTTCTCGACGGTCCACATTGGCGCGAACAATTTTCAACCGATGACCTGTCCATCAATCGTGGACGGGTGCTCGGCTTGCCCACCGCTACAGAGCATCCTGGGCAGATGCTCAATTCCGCGTTGGACGTCGTTGTGACCGATTGGGTTGCGGTGCTGGGCATCGGCAGCGAAATCAGCACGTGGTATGCAAATCTTGCCGAATGGCACAAGGTACTTTCGACAACCAGTGCCGACATGGTCGCGGGATATCGAAGTGTCAGTGAAGGCCGCTCTGCTGCGAACGAATCGTACCTGGTTCATCAGAACGACCAATTTTCGAGCGACTATCCACACGCATGGTTACAGATGCTCGACCTCGTTCCGATGAGCAATACCATGACGCGGCGCGAGGTGATTCGTCAAGTTGGCGGCTTTACTGAGGCGGAAAGTCTTCAACGTATGTGGTGGTGGGAGTTCTGCCTGCGTGTCAGCCGGTCGCGAAAGATTGAATCCATCCAATTACAGCCGGTGCCGGGGCCAAATTGGCATCAATTCTCGTTTAGCACACTACAGGCTGCACCGCCGGAAATCAGTCTGCAGAGATTGATGCAACTCGAGGCAGAAACGCGGCGCATGACACCCGCGCGCGAAGATGAACTAAACAATATGGCGGGTGGTATTGCCTCGTTATCCGCACTACATGCGAAGTCCACAAGTTGGCGGATGTTGCCGACGGTCTTGCAGCAGAGCTTTCATCGATTGGTAGCAGAACGCGGCCGACCACTGGAAATCATGTTGGTTGGTGGCGTGAATGAGCCCGCACACAACCAACTGTGCTTCTTCAACTATTTTGCGCAGATGCGTAGCTGGCGAGTGCTCAACTGGCGCGCCGTCTTGGACGAACGTGCCACGGCAGAAGATCTCGAAGGCTGTGATTTGGTGATCTTTAGTCGTGTGCGCAGTGCCAATGGTGTTGCGCTGATGAGGCAATGTACTGGTCGTCGTATTCGCACCATGTACATGCTTGATGACAATTGGTTCTGGCTGGGGCGTGAATGGGATGAATATGCCCACATTTTTTCTCCCGGCGCGGAACCCTACGAAAATTTCCTCACACTTGTCGGTCTGGCAGATATCGTCCTGACCTATCGCGATCCGCTTGCCAACGATTTAAGGCCGCATGCCAAGCGCGTTGTTACGCTTCCCACCAATGTTGATCTTCGCGTGTTTCCGACAAGGCTAGGCCCAACAAAGGGCTTGCGCCGAAAAAAAATTGGGTATGTCGGAAGCCTGCGTAAAAACATGGTTGCTTTCGAAGCGTTGGTAAAAACTGCGCGAAGCCGTAACGACGTCGATATCTTTGTCATGTCGAATTCGCTCCCGGACGAATTCGTAGCTCTGCCGGCCGAACGTGTGCACTTTGAGCCATATCAGTTTAACTACAACGCGTACGCCGCAACCGTTGTTGCCGCGGCACCGGATGTGTTGGTTGCTCCAGTTGGACGCACCCGCTTTGAGGAGTCCAAGTGTCCGAATAAATACCTTGAGATTTCGGCTGCCGGTGCCGCCGGTGTTTATTCCCGAGCAGAACCGTATACAAGTTATGTGCGCGACGGTGTCACAGGGTTGTTCGCGGATGACACGGTGGAGGCGTGGACGGCGGCGATTGCGCGACTTTTGGAAGACGAAGCGCTCCGCACCCGCATTGCCAGCGAGTCCCGCGTGCATGTAAGCGCTGAATTTGATACCGTCGCAGTGTTACCGCAGTTTGTTGCGCTTTTGGTGGAAACGATGCGTACGGAAGCATGATGTCGGTTCATGGCGACTGCGAAGGGGGCCCGGACGCCAATGCCGTTGAAACACACGCTTACCAATATAGGCGTTTGAACCTGTAGTTCCGCGCCACCATTGGATAAGTGAAACAGAGCCGCTGCTATACTCAGTAACAGGCTTCGCTGTATGCGGCTGACCGGCTTTGCGCCGACCTTGGTTCCGATCGCCGGCTTAAAACTTCGACGAAAGTCATCCCTTGATTGCTGACACCGAATCTACCTTCGATCACAACGCCCCGGCGGTCGCTGAAGGCACCGCCCGTATCGGTGAGTTGTTGGTTGCGCGTGGCAAGCTGGAACACGCCAATCTCGAACGCGCCCTGAAGGTGCAGGAAGCCGCTCGCGCCACAGGTAGCCGGGAAAAACTTGGATCAATTCTGACAAGGATGGGAATGTTGTCCCACCGCGAACTCGCTGTGGCACTCGTCGCGCAGCGTGGATGGACGATGATCGAGGTGGGCGAGTTTCCTGAGTTGCCCGTCTTGGAAGAAACGGTTTCCTCGCGTTTTATTCAAGAAGCGCGTTCTATCCCAGTCGCCGACAACGAAGGCGAAATGGTGTTGGCGATGGTCGACCCGCAAGATACCTTCACCGTACAAGCATTTGCTGCGGCGACCGGCAAAAAGGTGGTCGCAAAATTACTCACTGCAAATGATTTTGACATCGTCTACGAACGACTTTACGGTGCCGGCAAATCGTCGATGGGGCAAATCGTTGACGACATCTCGACCCGCGACGAAGAACAAGAGTTTGGTGATATCGAGCACCTGAAGGATCTTGCCTCAGAAGCGCCAGTCATCCGGTTGGTAAACTTAGTCATCAACCACGCTCTAGAACGCCGCGCGTCTGATATTCACATTGAGCCATTCGAGAACCGCTTGATTGTGCGATATCGCATCGATGGCGTGTTGCACGAGACCGAATCACCACCACGCCGACTATCGGCTGCGGTAATTTCGCGTGTCAAGATCATGGCGAACCTTGATATCGCCGAACGCCGTTTGCCGCAGGATGGACGCATCAAGATGCGCATACAGGGCAAGGAGATTGATTTGCGTGTGTCCACGGTGCCCACAATGCACGGTGAATCGGTGGTAATGCGCATCCTTGACAAGGGTGGTGTGGCGCTGGATTTTGCCGCGCTTGGATTTGACGACACGAACTTGAAGGTGTTTCTCGATTTGCTTTCGCAGCCGCACGGTGTATTGCTTGTGACTGGGCCGACGGGTTCTGGCAAGACCACGACGCTCTACACCGCGCTTGACCGCCTGAATCAGCCCGACGTCAAAATTCTAACCGTCGAAGATCCGGTTGAATATCAGATGCCCGGCATCAACCAAATTCAGGTGAAACCGCAAATTGACTTGACTTTTGCTAATGCGCTGCGGTCCATCGTTCGCCAGGATCCGGATGTCATCATGATTGGTGAAATTCGTGACTTGGAAACCGCACAGATTGCCGTGCAGTCTGCCTTGACGGGGCACTTGGTGATGTCCACCGTACACACCAACGACGCCGCCTCGACCATCAATCGGCTGATCGATATGGGTGTTGATGACTATCTGTTGACTTCAACCGTGATTGGCATACAGGCGCAGCGACTTGTCAGGCGGCTCTGCAACCACTGTAAGACGCCGTATTTCCCTGTTGATGAAGTCGTTGAACAGATGGGGCTGAAGCGCTTCACAAAAGCGGAACGTGTGACCCTGTTTCATGCCAAGGGTTGCGAGCATTGTGCCCATACCGGCTACTTGGGCCGCGAGTGCATCATGGAAGTTTTGCCGATAACAGATCACCTTCGCAGCCTCGTGATGAAACACGGCACCGCCTCTGAGATGCGCCAAGCCGCCGTGGCAGAGGGCATGGAGACCATGTATGAGAATGGTTTAAAGAAAGCGGTACAAGGTGTCACAACGATCGAAGAAGTCCTACGCGTCACCCGCGAAGACTAACAATCGAAATGGCATTCACGACGCATCAGGATTGTTGCAATCACACGCGACCTGCCTTGCCACCGGCAAAGGTGGGGGCGTTGTTCGTGTGCTCGTGCGTAATCGCGCCGCCCTGTTGCGCCATGCCGAGCCATGCTGAGCCATTTCGGGAATAAGTGATATTGCGATGCCACTTTTCCAATACAAAGCTGTCAGCCCCGCAGGTGAAATGCAAGAAGGCGTGCTCGATGCCGCCTCACAAGACGGTGTGATCGCACACCTAAAGACGCTCGGGTTAATCCCGATTCGTGCCGCTGAAGTTTCCGCGCAAGGCGCGGTGCAGCGATTGTCGGGTTCGCCCGCAAGCAGCGACGGCAAAGCCGCCGCATGGTCGTTGTTCTCCTCACAGAATGTCGGGCAGGCTGAGTTGGCGATTGTCACGCGAGAACTTGCGACGTTGCTCAAAGCCGGTCTGCCGCTGGATCGCAGTTTGGAAATATTGATCAACTTGGCTGAGCGCGAGCGTATGCGCGAATTGCTGATGGCTATTCGCAACGAAGTGCGCGGAGGTTCATCGTTATCCAAAGCACTCGACCAGCATCGCAACGTGTTTACGCGTTTTTACATCAACATGGTCAAAGCCGGTGAGGCAGGCGGCTCACTAGGCGGCGTGCTGTTGCGTCTTGCCGACTACATGGAGCGCGCCAAAGAGTTACGTGACACGGTGGTCTCCGCGCTAATCTACCCGGTGTTTCTGCTGAGCGGCGCTTTGGTGTCAATTTGCCTCATTCTGTTGGTGGTGGTACCGCAGTTCAAACAAATTTTTCTGCAATCGGGCGCGGCGATATCAACTGCGACGGCGGCATTGTTTTCCGTCAGCTTTTTTCTGCGTGACAGTTGGCAGATACTGATTGCGGTCACGCTTGGCACGGTTTGGTTGGTGTCGCGCTCGTTTCAGCAGCCGGCTGCCAAGGCGCGTTGGGATCGACGGATGCTCGGCTGGGGAATCATCGGTAAGCTGATTGGTCGTATCGAGATGGCGCGTTTTGCGCGCTCACTCGCAACGCTGCTGGAGAACGGTGTGCCGCTATTGTCGAGCATGTTCATACTGAAAGAAACCATCAATAACGCGGTGTTCCGCGACGCGCTTGAATTTGTCGCTCGTGAACTAAAGGAAGGCCGCGGTTTTGCCAAGCCGATGCTGGAGACCAATGTATTTCCGAAGCTTGCAGTGCAGATGATCTCGGTCGGCGAAGAAACTGGCAAGCTTAGTGAAATGTTGTATCAAGTTGCTGACGTCTACGACCGCGAAGTGGCGTTGCTGATTAAGCGCGCGTTGGCGTTGCTACAGCCAGTGTTGATTATTTTCTTGGCGGGATTTATCGCTGGCATCATGTTCTTGTTGCTAGATCCGATGCTCGGCATGATGGACATCAAATTTTGATTTTTATAGAGAGCTTGTTATGAAGGTAACAAACATGCGTCGCAATGGATTCACACTGATTGAAATCATCATTGTCATCACCATCATCGGCCTCGTGGTGGCGTGGGCCGGTAATCGGATTTTTGGGCAAGGCGACAAGGCAAAATCCGGCTTGGCGAAGGGGCGCATCAGCGAGATCTCAGCTCAACTTGATACGTACAAACTCGATACCGGACGCTATCCGACCACGGCGGAAGGATTGCGGGCGTTGCTGGTGAATCCCGGCTCGGCGACCAACTGGAACGGCCCGTATGTGAGGAATGCGGACGCGCTGAAAGACCCTTGGAATAACGATATGATTTACAAGTCGCCGGGCGACGCCAATCGCCCGTTTGAGTTGACTTCACTTGGCGCAGATGGCAAAGAAGGCGGCGAGGGTGCTGATCGGGATGTCCGCTCTTGGGATTGATCTGTCGCCGCTAATGGCGGGTACCGGCGCATGATACAGCCTAGGGGCATCCCTACGGCGCGCTTCGGTCGGAGTTTGGGCTTTACGCTGCTTGAGCTGGTGTTAGTGGTGATGCTGATCGCCCTGATGTTCACGCTCGTCCCGCGCATGATGGGCAGTGGTGTTTCGGGCGCTGAGTTAAAGTCCAACGTCCGTGCAATTGCCGCTGCCATGAAACTCGCGCGCGATTCGGCAATCAACACGCGACGGGATGTGTTTGTGACCGTCAACGTCGTGAGTCGTGAATTCACCACGACCTATGAAGACAAGATCTACAAGCTCAATCAACAGCTGATACTGAGGCTGTTCACCGCGCAGGCCGATCAAATCAATGAACAGACCGCTAGCTTCCGCTTTTATCCGGATGGTTCTTCAAATGGCGGTCGAGTCACGGTCGCGGCGGGTGAGGCGGGAAACGTACGGGAGTTTGCCATCGACGTGGATTGGTTGACCGGTCGGGTGACGGTAGCTGATCTTCAAGCGACAAAAGGCTAGGATCTGTGGGTATTTTCAGGCAAAAATGCGTGGAAATGCTCGTCTTTTCGAGGGTTTTCCAAAGCGCGCCTCCCTGCCCGGCCAACACTCGCTCTGTGAAGACGGAGAAATTGCACTGCGGCCTTCGCCGGGGCAACACTCGCTTGGCGGAGGAGGAGAAATTGCACTGCGGCCTTCGCCGGGGCAACACTCGCTTCGCGGAGGAGGAGAAATTGGGCCCCGGCCTCCGCCGGGGCAGCACTCGCTGCGCGAGTGCTGGCTTTACCTTGTTGGAAATCTTGGTAGCGCTGACGCTGTTGGCGCTGGCGATGGGCATCATCATGCAGATCTTTTCACGCGGCGTGAATGGTGCTGACTTGGCCGACCGTTATGCCAAGGCGGCGATGCTGGCCGAATCCCGACTCGCCAGCGTTGGCATTGAAGAGGCATTGTCTGAGGGCGATACCAGCGGCCAATTCGACGATGACTTCGGCTGGACCATGTCGGTGCGCGCCTATGTGTCCGCCAATGAACCGGCGACACCCTCCACGCTGGAAACGGCCGCGCTGGCGAATGCGCAAGCCACCGGCGTGGGCGGTACATCTGCCTCGACGCTGGCACCCACCGCGCCGACCACAACGCTCGGCAACGTCGATATCGATTCACTGCTGTTTGTGCGCTTGTATGAAATCGAGCTCAGCGTGACGTTCAAAACCGACGATGGCCGTCAGCGCGCAGTCACGCTTAACACGATGAAGATTGGACCGCGCGTGTGATGCCGACGCGCCCGATCTTCCCAGCCGGTGGCGTGAAGAAATTCCGACAAAATGCGGGTTTCACTCTGATCGAAATTTTGCTGGTCATGAGCCTGATGGCAGCGATGATGGGCATGATTTATGCCTCGCTCAATGTGGGCGTGAGAGCATGGGATGCTGGCGAGGCGCGTGTGTCGGAAGCCTCCGACTTGCGGGGGGTGGAACGCTTCCTGCGACGTGAGTTAGGACAGATTTTTCCGACAAGGTGGCGCGGCATTACGCAGCCCTACATCGCTTTTGAAGGATCGCGTACCACCCTGCGTTATGTGACGTCGCTCAATCTCGAAGCATCACTCCAGAACGGCGCTGCCGGTGGTTTGCAGTGGGCCGAGCTGGCGCTTGCCGATGGTGGAATATTGCAATTAAACCGACAGCCATTTGATAACACCGCGCAGAATTTTGATGCGCTGGTCTCGCCAACCCGCGACCAACTCAGCACCAACCCACCCGTACCACCGGTTCGCTTGATGGACAACGTGACCGCCTTTGAGATTGCCTACTTTGGTGCAGAGACTGACATCGCCGAGCCGACATGGCGGGAAGAGTGGCGCGATCTCGCCCGGCTGCCGACCCTAATTCGCATCAAGGTTTCAACCAATCGCGGCCGTGACGCGCCCGACATGGTGTTTGCGCTGAAGGTGGGAGAGGAGGCAGGCTGTCTGGCCAGCAATTTCAGCCGCCAATGTGGTCCGAGGGCGCGATGAGGCATATCACGTGCCACCAAAACCAGCGCGGTGTCGCACTCATCATCGTGCTGTGGATCATCACGCTCCTGATGGTGATTGCGGCGTCGTTCATCCAGACCATGCGCACCGACGTGAACGTCGTTACAAACTCGCTGTCCCGAGTGAAATCTGAAGCGCTGGCCGATGCCGGCTTGCAGCGCGCGCTGTATGAGCTTTACAAACCACAGAACATTGAAGGCCGCTGGAACACCGACGGCAGCAGCCGGGAATGGTTGTACCGCGATATTGTTGTGAACATCACCATGCAGGACGAAACGGGCAGAATCGACATAAATCGCGCCAACGACGAGCTGATGCGCGGGCTGCTGCTATCCCAAGGGGTGCCGGAGGAAGACGCTTCTAAATTGGTGGACGCCATCGCCGATTGGCGGGATGCGGACTCGAATCGGCGACTAAAGGGTGCGGAGGCACCCGAATACACCGTGGCGGGCCTTTCCTACGGCCCAGCGAACGCGCTGTTTCAGTCGACCGAGGAACTCAAATTGGTGCTCGGCATGACGCCCGAAATCTATGCGAGAATCGCACCATGGATTACCGTGTACTCCGGACAGCCCGGCATCAACGAGCAAATCGCGACCCGCGAAGTATTGCGTGCCCTGCCGAATGTGAGTGAAGAGGCGATTGACGAATACCTTACGCGGCGCGACATCGCCCGCGCCTCCCGTCGCCCGATCCCGAATTTTCAACAAAACCTATTCCGCAGCACTTCCAACAACCAAACGCCGGTGCGCATCCGCACGGAAGCTGTATTTGCCGACGGGAATCGTTTTGTCCGGGAGGTGGTAGTGCGTCGTTACACCGACCCCAAGCGTCCGTATGCCTACCTTACTTGGAAGGAGGGGCGTGATTTGCCAAATTCGCCTGACTTGGCGTTGTCTGCGGATGACAACGCTGCAACATCTGGTAACACGTCCTCGTCTACGCTGGGCAAGGCGGTCTCGCCGATTAAGGCCCCATAAAGGTAAGATGCGGGTCTTATGTCCGCCGTTATCCCTTCTTCTGCCGAAACCAGCCGTCCTGCCAATGCCGCGCTGCGCATCGTTGTGCCGCGCGGTGTGGTGAATTTCTGGCGTTGGTGGAGCACGGAGCTACGGGGTGTTTTTCGCCCATGGCTCGACAAATATTGGGTCGATCGCGCTGATACAGTCGACATCCAGCTCACGGCTGACACGGAGACGACACAGCCCACCACGCCATTGCCACCTCGAATTGCGGGACGTGACGTGCGGATTTTGGTTGACGTGGCCCATGTACTTCGAAAGAGTGTCGCCTATCCGGCCGTTGTTGAAGAGAATCTTGGTGCGGTCATCGAGAACGACCTCGATCGCCAGACGCCGTTTACGGCGGATCAAATTTTTTTGGCGCATCGGATTGAACGCCGCTACGAGGCAGCCGATGGCGTGGCCAAGATTGACGTTGAGCTGATGATCGTTTTGCGTCGTGTTGTTGCGCCGTTGCTTGAGCGGGTGCGCGCTGCCGGCGGCGCAGTGTACTCCGTGGTGATTCCCGGCAACACAGACGGTGTGCCGGTGGAGCTGCTATCGGTCTCGGAACGTCGTTCGCGCCGCCTCAGTCGATTACAAAAGGTGAATCTGCTGCTGCTTGCTGCGCTGGTGCTGCTCATTCTTGCCGCGATGATGGTGCCAACGCTGCAGCGCTATGCGACCGTGCAGGCGCTGACACCGATGGTCGAGAAGGCGCGTAGTGAAGCCGAAGCGACGCGGAAGATTGAAACGGAATTCCAGCGCCTGTTACAGGAGTATCAATTCGCGACGACCAGGAAACACCAAGCTTTCGCTGCCATCGATATCATCGAAGAACTTACGCGGCTGTCTCCCGATACGACCTGGCTGCAGAGTTTAGAAATGAAATCCCCGCCCGGTGGCAACAAGGCGAACCGCAGTGTGCGCGAGGTACAGCTCATTGGCGAAGCCGCCGCTGCTTCGAAGATGATTGAGCTGCTTGAGCAGTCGCCACTTCTACAAAACACCACACAGCGTGCGCAGACCACTCGTGGGTCGCAGCCCAACACCGAGCGTTTCCAGATCGCCACCGAGTTAAAGCCGCGTCAGCTTCCTGAGTTGATCGATTTGATCGCGATACCTGCCGTGCCAGTTGTGCCCACATTACCCAAGGCTAGCTTGCCAGAAAATGCCGCGCCGCCAGCCACAGGGAAGACGGCCCCGACGACGACTGGGTCTGTGCAAACCCAGCCGTCCGCATCGACTTTGCCGGCTGCTGTAGCAGGACCAGGCAAAACCACGCGAGCAGAAAAGCCAAGCAATCCCGTGACATCAAATTTCAGCAAGCCGCCGGTCGCGGCACCTGCGGTCCTCGCGATCAAGGCTGCGCCATGAGCGCCACGCCAGCGACCTTCACGACAACTACTGCGGCGCCGACTTCACCGTTCAGGCGATTGACACCGACGGCGAATCGAAACGCAGCCATTGCGCTGTTGATTGCTACGTTACTGATCGGGTTTGCGGCGATCGCGTTTCCGGCGTGGTGGCTCTACGATCATTACGACTCCCGCGCGGCGCAACTGGCACGTCAGCAGCGTAGCTACTCATCGCTCAACGAGTTACGCCCAACATTAATGAAAGCCCTAGAGGCATTGAAGGCGAAAGATACCAAGAAGTTCTTTCTCAAGGGTGCCACGGCGGCCTTGGCAGGAGCGGATTTGCAGGAGATGGCGCGCGGCGTCATTGAAGCAAACAACGGTAGGTTATTGTCATCACAGTTGCTTCCGCACAAGGACGAAAACGGTTATCGGCAAGTTAATGCCACCATCCAAATGACAGCGAACATCCAAAACCTTCGCCAAGTGTTGCATGTTATGGAGGGGCGGGAGCCTTATCTGTTCCTCGATAATCTGACCGTGCGCGCACAGGTTCCATCCGGGTTCAAACCACAGCCCGGATTTGAGCCGGAAATGTTTGTGCAGTTTGACGTGTCCGGGCTGGTGCCCATTACGCCAGTTGCGCCGCCGACTGATACCAAGCCAGCCGCTAGCAAAACGGCCGCCAAGTCCAAATCATGACGCCGCGCTACGTCATCAGCGCAACACTGGGTGCGCTGCTCACCGTCTCGCTGGCGCTGATCGGTTGGGAGACCGACTGGGGCCGCGCCATCGGCGGCACCAGTGGTTATGCGTCCGTAAACAAACGCGCGTCACTAGACACCAGAGTCCTGCCACAATTTGCCTTGGCACCGTTGTCCCCATCTGGTTCTGGCTACCGCGAGACTGTCGAACGGCCGCTGTTTATTCCGACCCGCCGGCCTGCGCCTACCGGCAACACGACGCAGATGGCGATGAAAAAGGGCCAGTTTCGCCTTGCAGGTACCACTATCAGTGAACAAGTGTCGGTGGCGTACTTATTTGAAACCAGTACCAACAAAACCTTGCGCGTAAACAAAGGTGCGGATGTAAATGGCATCATGGTGGAGAGTGTGAGTGCCAATCGTGTCGTGTTGAAACAAGGTGACGAAACCGAAGAATTGTTCCTGCGCACTTCGAACTCACCCAAACCCCCTCCGCCGGTCGCTGCCGCGCCTGGGCAAAACCCCGGCCAAGCGCCCGGCATGCCTGGCAATGTTGCGCAGGCGGGTCAGGTGCCCGCCGGAGCACAAATGCCCGCCCCAATGCCTTCCTTTGCCCCGCCCGGTGTTAATGTTCAAGCGGGATTGCCACCCGGTGCAGTCATGAGTGCTCCGCCGGTGCCGACCGGCATGAGCGCTGGTGGGCCACCGCTACCGGGGGGGCAAAACCCCAATATGAACAGCCCAACTGATCCTGCCGCCACGCCGGCCACAGTAGACCCGAATAATCCTGCAGTGCGCCGACGCCGTTTCCAGAATTTGCCGCAGTAACGAAACCATAAAATGAACTCAACCTATTTTGAATATTGGTCCCGCCGTGTTGGCACTGCGCTGGTGTTTGGTGTGCTGAGTGCCTGTGCGCTGTTGCAGCCGCCCGTTGATGATTCAAAACCTGCCTCAACCATAGCTGAGGTTAACCCACCAGTCGTCGTCGCTGCTTCAGCACCAAGCTCATCAGACACGTCTGCCAAACCCGCGGCTCCCGCCGCACCAGCTCCAGCTGCGGCAGTCCCCACGAATCCGACAAATACGAGTGCCGAGGCAGGACGCCGTACCGCGCCACCGCCTATTCCCGATACCTCGCGCTTGTACACAGGGACCGGCCAATTTGTAAAGCCGCTATCGGCACCGGCAACGGTATCTAAGGGTCCGGAAGAGTTCACGCTCAACTACGAGTCGCTCGATATTCGTGCCGTCATCCAGTCAATTCTGGGTGACATGTTGCGCGAGTCGTTTTCAATTCACCCTCAGACCACCGGCAACGTCACGATTCGGCTGTCGAAGCCGGTTCCGCGCAGTGAACTGATTCCGACGCTTGAAATGTTACTTCGCCAAAACGGCCAGATCATGGTGCGCGAGGATGGTATCTACAAGATCATGCCAGCGGCGGTCGGTACGCGCGGCTCGGTGACGCCGCAGGTGATGACCGCACCCGCGCAGTTGCCTAACGGTTACAGCGTGCAGATTGTGCAACTGCGTTTTGCCGGCGTGCGTGACATGCAGCGCATTCTCGAACCCTATGCAGTTGAGCCGCAGTCCTCAATCCGTATTGATGAACTGCGTAATCTCGTCATCTTGTCCGGCACACAACGTGAACTCAAACATATGCTCGAAGTGATCGACATTTTTGACGTCGATTATCTTGCCGGCTATTCGGTGGGCTTGTTCCCGATGCAAACCGACGTCAAAGCGTTGTCGGCTGATTTAGATCGTATCTTTGGTGGTGGCGGCACTGGTGCGGCAGCAACACCGAGCCCGCTCGCTGGCATCGTGCGCATCGTGCCGATCGAGCGCTTAAACGGTTTGTTGGTGATCACCACCCAGCCGCGATATTTGGAAGAAGCCAAGAAGTGGATTGATCGGTTGGATAAAGGTGGCGGCTTGGCTGGTGGCACACGACTCAATGTGTATCCAGTGCAGAACGGGCGTGCAGATCGCCTCGCGCAGTTGTTGACCGACATCTACGGCAACCGGCAGGGCGGCACCACAGGTACCGGCGCGACACTGGCACCCGGCGCGCGGCCCGCCACCACCACCACATCCGGCACGCCGGCGCCGGCGGGAGGCGGCGGCCAGGGTGCCCAAGGCGGTGCGTTCGGCGCGTTCCTATCGAATATCTTTCAATCCAGCGGTACCGCAGTATCAAAAGACACACGCATCATCGCGGACGATGACAACAACGCATTGCTGATTTTGGCTTCACCCGCGGATTACGAAACCATCCTCGCCGCACTTCGCCAGCTCGATGTGCCACGTCGTCAGGTGCTCGTCGAAGTGTTGGTGGCGGAAGTGACGCTCACCGACGAATTAAAGTTCGGTATTGAGTGGTTTATCAATTCTCGCAATAACACTGTTGGTGCGCTTCGCAATCTGGGTGGTGATAGCACCATCCTGCCTCGTGTGTTGCCGCAGACGCCGGGCCTCGGTGGTGCGCTCGATCCGCGTGGAACATACCCAGGGACATCAACAACAATTGTGCCGTCAACACCAGGTTTGCAATTGATCAACCTGGTTGGCACGGATATTCGCGCGGTGCTTCAAGCGCTCGGGCAAGATGGACGCGCGAGTGTTGAGTCGGCACCTAAGTTGCTCGTGCTCGACAACGCCAAGGGCACCGTCAACGTCGGCACGCGTATCTCGGTCGAGACCGGTTCGTCTACTGGTTCCGGAACCGGTGGCAATACCGTCACCACACGCCAATACATCGACACCGGTGTGTTGTTGACCGTCACGCCGCGGATCAATGCAGGGGGCCGGGTGACACTCGATATCAACCAGGAAGTAAGTTCTGCGGGTGCGGCATCGAGCAACAACCCACCGATCAATACACGCAAAGCGCAGACCACCGTCAACGTCGCCAGCGGCGAGACGATGGTGTTGGCGGGTCTTATCCAGAAAGATCGCGGCAGCGGTACTCAGGGTGTTCCATTGCTCTCCAAAATTCCGATTATTGGCGGTTTATTCGGCACACAAACGTTCCGCAACAACCGCACGGAGCTCGTTGTGTTAATCACGCCAACCGTGATCGCCAGCAACGACGAAGTGCGCGGTGTGACTGATGAGCTGCGCAAGAAGTTGCCGTCGCTTGAGCACCTGATGCAGCGAAAGACGGATCCTACCGCCAAGTAGCCTCGACTAGAAGGAAAAACACCAGTAAAGACGGGCAGTTTCGAGCATTTATGTTTTAAGATGCCCGCCAATGCTAGTGTTTGTAACGCTGCTTGGCGGTTTCAAATAATTAGTGCAACACAATATTGTGAAGTCTACAAAGGAGTGTTGCGATGGAAAGCAAGTCGGGTTGTTACAAGACGATGAACCTATCG